>WNFJ01219031.1_pt3 | contig 14107 bp, 15 predicted proteins | sample 5400461 | NCBI WGS metagenome assembly WNFJ01 (sample SAMN13153349, study PRJNA577476) | soil metagenome | isolation source: 115 cm saprolite on Douglas fir-dominated hillslope | place: USA:California | collected 2013-09-17 | reverse complement strand
CCCACGGTTGGTTTTCATGTTGGTTCTCCCCTAGCCGGTGCCCCCGTTCCTGCAGGTACCTACTACATCCCTCCAAATACTCCTCGCCCTAATCCAAACATCGCCAATACTTGGACCTGGTTTTCTCGCGGCGATAGTTCGTATCACGCACTGCAAGTGGACTTCCGGCGCCGCTTCAGCCACGGTCTCTCCCTCCGCGGCGTCTATACTTTTTCGAAAACGCTCGACGACGGCGATTCCCTCAATCAAACCACCGCCGGCAACGCGCCTGGCCTCGTTTCCAATCCTTTCAACTTGCGCGCTGACAAGGGCCTTGCGACCTTTGACGTTCGAAACATTGGTGTCGTCAACCTTCTCTACGACCTGCCCTTCGGCCGTGGGAGGTCTTACGCAAACGGATTGCAAGGCTGGGCCAACGGACTTGTCAGCGGTTGGTCGGTTTCGAGCATCTTCACCGCGCAGTCCGGATTTCCCTTCACTCCGCAATTGAGCTACAACCCCTCCAATAACGGGGACACGCGAAATCCGGTCAGGCCATTCCTAAATCCCACGTTCACAGGTCCTGTCGTTCTCGGGAAACCCGCTCAGTGGTTTAATCCCAATGCGTTCATTGGCCCGCCCTCGAGGAGCGGTTTTTTCGGCAATGTCGGCCGCGACACCTACATCGGCCCCGGCCTGGCCGCCTGGGATTTCTCCGTCCTCAAAGACACAGGAATTCGCGAAAACCTGCACCTGCAATTCCGCGCGGAACTCTTCAACCTTCTGAACCGCGCCAATTTCAATACTCCCAATCTCATCGTCTTCACGCCGCCGACTGCAACCTCGACCGGTCTTTCCGACAGCGCCGGAGCCATCACCAGCACGTCCACCACTTCGCGCCAGGTTCAATTCGGCTTAAAGTTGCTCTGGTGAGACTTGACTGCATCCAACATTTTCCGCAATTGAGCCTTGAACTGAAGTTCCCTGCGATTCGCACAAGTGTGGCCAATCCTCGTATACTGTCCACCTTGATTGTTCGGCTTGCGATTCGCAGGCTATTTTTCACTGCTCTTTCGCGAGGTTCACGCGTGTCTGCTTCGGTTCTGAAAACTACTGCGAATCTGAAATCTCCTGAATTCGAAAAGAACGCCCGCCGCATCGTCGATTTGCTGACAAAAATCAAGAACGAAGAAGAACACATCCGCCAGGGCGGTGGAGCCAAAGCCATCGAATCGCAACACAAAAAAGGCCGCCTCACTGCCCGCGAACGCATTGCTAAGCTGATCGATCCGGATTCGCAATTCTTCGAACTGGGAATCTACGCCGCGTTTGAAATGTACGAGGAATGGGGCGGCGCGCCGGGCGCCGGAACGGTCACCGGATTGGCGAAAGTCTGCGGCCGCACCTTCATGGTCATCGCCAATGATGCGACGGTAAAAGCGGGCGCTTTCTTTCCCATGACTGCGAAGAAAGTAATTCGCGCGCAAAACATTAGCATCGAAAACAGGATTCCCACGATTTATCTGGTGGATTCCGCGGGCGTGTTTCTGCCGCTGCAGGAGGATGTTTTTCCGGACACCGACGATTTCGGCCGTGTCTTTCGAAACAATGCAGTAATGAGCGCCATGGGCATTCCGCAGATCACCGCGATTATGGGCATGTGCGTGGCGGGAGGCGCGTACCTTCCCGTGATGTGCGACCACATTTTGATGACCGAAGGCTCGGGATTGTTTTTGGCCGGGCCAGCGCTGGTGCAGGCGGCGATCGGCCAGAAAACTTCCGCCGAAGATCTCGGTGGCGCGAAAATGCACGCGCAGATCAGCGGAACGGTGGATTTCCGCGAACCGCACGATGACGCCTGCATCAAGCGAATCCGCGCACTGGTCGACAAGATTGGCGCGCCGAATGCTTCACCCTTCAGCCATGTGAAACCGCGAGATCCGCTCTACTCCAGCGAAGATATTTACGGGCTTTTTTCAAGTGATCCCGGCAAACAGTACGACATGAAGGAGATCATTGCGCGTATCGTGGACGCGAGCGAGTTCGAAGAATACCGCGCCGAGTATGGCGAGACGCTGCTTTGTGGATACGCGCGTATCGGCGGCTGGGCGGTCGGGATCGTTGCGAACCAAAAAAAACACGTGCAGACTTTGGCGCGCGGCTCGGATCAGAAGCGCATCGAGTTTGGCGGTGTGATTTATACCGAGTCGGCCGAAAAAGCCGCGCGATTTATTCTGGACTGCAACCAGAATCGGATTCCGCTCATTTTTCTGCACGACGTAAACGGTTTCATGGTCGGCAAAGACGCCGAGTGGAGCGGCATCATTCGTGCTGGCGCGAAAATGGTGAACGCCGTAGCCAACAGCGTGGTGCCGAAAATCACCGTGATCTGCGGCGGTAGCTTCGGCGCCGGAAATTACGCCATGTGTGGCAAGGCCTACGACCCACGATTTATGCTCGCCTGGCCCACGGCGCGCTTCGCTGTGATGAGCGGAGACGCCGCGGCCAGCACACTCGCCGAAATAAAATTAAAACAGCTCGAGCGCGAAGGCAAAAAAGTAGACGAAAAACAAAAGAAAGAATTGGTGGAATCCGTCCGCGCCACTTACGAACACCAAACCGATCCGCGCTACGCCGCCGCGCGCCTCTGGGTCGACGCTATCATCGATCCCGCTCACACGCGTGACGCATTGATCTGGGCCCTCGAGGCCGCCTCCCTCAATCCCGACATCCGCGAATTCAAAACCGGTGTTCTGCAGACCTGACGCACATGCGGAAACGAGGCCTAATTATAATGGCGGCAACTGTTCCAGCGTGGGGCATTGTTTTTTACCTCGCGTCGGAGTTCGAGAAAGAGAATCGAATATGGGGATACGAGGCTTCGCCACCTCCATATTTGATCGGCGGGGGCTGGGCGATTGTCCTTACGACGCTTGCGGGCCTCGCTCTCCTGCTCGTCGATCACATCTCATGGCGTCGTCAACAAAATGATCGAACAAATAAAACTCATTGAGTGCCCACGCGATGCGTGGCAGGGATTGCCGGACCTAATCCCTACAGAATACAAGGCAGAGTACTTGAAGGAACTTGTGCTTGCGGGATTCAAGCACATTGACGCGGTAAGTTTTGTTTCACCGAAACACGTGAAGCAGATGGCGGACAGCGAAGAGGTGATGGCGAAGCTGAACGCTTCCCTTCCCGCCGGTGTTGAATTGCCGGAAATTATCGGCATCGTCGTGAATGCGAAAGGACTTGAACGCGCGCTGGCGACGCCGGGAGTGACGACGATTGGGTATCCGTATTCGATTTCGGCGTATTTTAGGCGCGCCAATGCCAACATGACGCGAGACGAATCGCGCGCCTTTGTCGACCAATTGCGAAAAGAAACGGCGGCGGCAAATCGCGGCCTCGTGATTTATATTTCCATGGCGTTTGGAAATCCTTACGACGAGCCGTGGGGGGCAGAGATTGTTGCGGACACTTTGGAATGGTTGAAAGACATTCGCGTGCGAACGGTTTCGCTGGCGGACACCGTGGGCAACGCTTCGCCGAAACTCGTCGGCGATTTGTACCGCGGCGTGAAGGATCACGTCGCGGGAATTGAATTAGGCGTGCATCTGCACAGTCGGCCAGAGAACGCGGAAGAAAAAATCCTCGCGGCTTACGAGGCGGGATGCCGGCGGTTCGACGGCGCGCTGACCGGACTTGGCGGATGCCCATTTGCGGGAGACAATCTAGTTGGGAACATCGCGACAGAAGATGTTCTTGCGGCATTGCGCAGGGCTGGAGCTGATCCCGGCGTTGATCCAGCACAATTGGCGAAGGTGCTGGAAATGACCAACGAGATTCGCGCGAAGTATGCGCATGCCCCGCTAGCGAATTGAGGAGGTGATTTCCGACATGTATTCGACACTCCTTCTCGAACTTACAGAAAATCTCGCAACGATTACTCTGAACCGGCCGGAAAGGCGCAACGCCATTTCCACGCAAATGATGGCGGAACTCCAAACCGCGCTCGACGAGATCGAAAGAAGTCATACGCGCGTGGCGATTGTGACGGGCGCCGGCAAAGCGTTTTGCGCGGGAATGGATTTGGACTTGCTTGCGGCAATCGCCAAGCAATCCCCCGCGGACAATCAAGAAGATTCGCGCCGGATTGCCAAAATGTTTCGCCGGATCTGGAGTTTTCCCCGGCCGCTGATTGCCGCCGTCAATGGCGCAGCTTACGCCGGAGGTTGCGGGGTAGCGACCTTGTGCGATTTCACGCTCGCCGTGCCGGAAGCAAAATTCGGCTACACGGAAGTGAAAATTGGTTTCCTTCCAGCGATTGTTTCCGTATTTCTGACGCGGCAGATCGGAGAAAAGCGCTGCCGTGATTTATTGTTAACGGGCCGCATCCTCGAAGCTTCCGAAGCCAAGGAATTTGGCCTCGTCTCCGAGGTGGTTCCGGCGGAGCGCCTGATGGAGCGCGCGCACGAACTTGCAGACCTGCTGATCGCGACGAGCCCCAGCAGCCTCACTCGCTCCAAGCACCTTCTCGTCTCTTCGGCGGCGGCAGGCGTGGATCATGATTTGGAGCGCGCGATCCTGGAAAATGCGCGCATTCGCTGCACGCCGGATTTCAAGGAAGGCCTGGCTTCCTTTCTGGAGAAACGCAAGCCGGTGTGGCAGGGCGAAAAGAAGTAATCAGTTTCCAATTTAGTTTTTAGTTTTGCTTCTGAATTATGGTTACTGGTATTTGGTTATCCGTTCCCCATTGCCGTGAACATTTGCTTGTTCTATTTTCGGGCCTTCGGCCAAACCAGGTTTGGGGATGGTTCCATGTCCATTAGCCTTTACTTACAACTGACCACTCGGGATTGACGACTCACAGGAGCAAGGATGCTTGACTATCATGACGCGGTGGTGCGGGTGCGCTACGCGGAGACGGATCAGATGGGTGTGGTGTACCACGCGAATTACTTCGTCTGGTTCGAGGTCGGCCGCGTCGAGCTGATGCGCGCGCTGGGCTTCGAGTACAAACGCATGGAGATTGAAGACGACTGCCGCATTGTGGTAGCCGATGCGCACTGCCGTTATCATCTTTCGGCTGTATACGACGAAGTTCTGCGAATCCGCACGCGTATCGCGGAGTCGCGCAACCGCTTGATCAAGTTTTCCTACGAAGTGATCCGTGAGGTGGACGGACGAGTCCTAGCGAGCGGAGAAACCACGCACGTGATCTGCGGGAGCAACGGCCGCCCGAAAATGCTGCCAAAGAAGTATGAAGCTGCGTTTGACGCCATCGTGGTGTCGCAGCCCGACCGGAGCAACGCATGAGCGCGGCGCTTAGCGGGAACGATCTGACTTTTGCGCAGCTCTACGACGTGGCCCTGCGCGGCGAACAGGTCCAATTGACGGCTTCCGCGATCGAGCGGATGAATGCATCGCGCGCAGTGGTCGAGCGCCTGGTGGCCTCGGGGGAGGTAGCGTATGGGATCAACACCGGCTTCGGGAAACTCTCTTCCGTTCGCATTTCCCCGGAGCAAGTGCGGCAGCTGCAAGTGAATCTGGTGCGTTCCCATGCTTGCGGCGTCGGTTCGCCGCTGAGCGAAGCAGAGACACGCGCGATGATGCTGCTGCGCGCGAATGCGCTGGCCAAGGGATTGAGCGGCGTGCGTCCGCTAGTGGTAGAGACGATTTGCAAAATGCTGACCGCCAAGGTGCATCCCGTGATTCCTTCGCAGGGTTCGGTGGGTGCTTCGGGCGATTTAGCGCCACTGGCGCATTTGGCGCAGGTCGTGATTGGCGAGGGCAGCGCGATGTTTCGCGGAGAAGTTTTGAAGGGCAGCGAAGCGATGAAACGCGCGGGAATTTCACCGGTCGCATTGGAAGCGAAAGAAGGACTTTCGCTTCTGAACGGCACGCAAGGCATGTTGGCACTGCTGAGTTTGGCGCTTCGCGAGGCAGATATTCTTGTGGACACCGCCGACGTGGCCGCTTCCCTTTCGCTGGACGCGCTGCGCGGAAGTCCGGGCGCATTCGATGCGCGAATCATGCATGCGCGCGCGTATGCGGGGGCAGCAACGACGGCGCGGAACCTGGCGCACTTGAACGAGGGCAGCCAGATTCGCGAATCGCATCGTTCCGCTGAAAAAGATAAGCGCGTGCAGGATGCGTACAGCTTGCGTTGCACGCCCCAAGTGCACGGCGCGGTGCGCGACTCGCTGGCGCAGGCACGGGAAACGGCGGCGGTGGAGTTGAACAGCGCGACGGATAATCCGCTTGTTTTTGTGCGTGATGCCAACAACGGTGACATTGTCAGCGGCGGAAATTTTCACGGGCAGCCCCTGGCGATGGCGGCGGACCAAGTGGCGATCGCGATCGCCACGCTGGGCGGCATAGTAGAGCGTCGAATCGAGCAGATGACCAATCCGCTGACGAGCATGCTGCCGCCGTTTCTGACGCCAGAGCCGGGGCTGAATTCGGGATTCATGATCGCGCAGGTGACCGCGGCGGCGCTCACGAGCGAAAACAAGGCGCTGGCAGCGCCGCATTCGGTCGATTCTATTTCCACGAGCGGGAATCAAGAAGATTACGTTTCGATGGGAATGAGCGGAGCGCGGCGGCTGGACCGGATGTTGGTCAATTTGCGAAATACCATCGCGATCGAATTGCTTTGCGCGTGCCAGGGGATCGATCTGCTGGCGCCGTTGCAGACGGGCGCGTTGGCGAAGAAGGCGTATGAGGCCGTGCGCGCAAAGTCAGTTAAGGTTACGCAGGACCGGCCGCTGGCGCAAGAGATTGAAGCAGTGGCATCCCTGGTGGCCGAGGGCAGGTTTTCGGCGTTGCTTCAATAGACCCCCTCCCCACCCCCCGTGTTTTTTCATAAGTGTTCATTCCAAAGGTAGTTAAAGTCCTTTGTTTTAGTACACTTTTGCAAGTGTTGATTCTAAAGAGGCTTATATTTCACAAAAATTGTGCAAAATGCGGGCATCTTCTTCCTGATCGCGATAAGAGAGTGGGCAGGGCGTAAGTTGCAGTCAAGCGAACAGCCACAAACAAAAAAAGCGGCAGACAAGCCGCCGCAGTCGGAGAGATTCCGCACTCTTACCTGTTAGGTATAGTAGCTAAAGGGCTATGGGCAGTCAAGTCTTTTTTGAGGCCTGTGTTGGGTTGTCGTGAAGCTCGATTCCGAGCCTGCGCAATTGACCTCATTTCATAGGAAGGCGCGGCCAAGCCAGAAATTCTTCGAGGCTACCAGCTACGGTTTCGCCGTGGGAGCTGCCGCCGTCATAGTCGAGGAAGATGACGGGGGAGTCTTTTGCGCGTTGGTCGGAGGCGGCGATCCAATACCAGGAGCCGTGACCAGTGGTTGCGAAGCAAAAACCGGGGCCGAGCTCTTCCTCGTAGGGCAACTCGTTCAGGGATTCGAGGTCCAACGGCTCAAAACAATAGACTTGCCAACGTTGTTGCCTCCAGAGTTTCTTGCCCGGCCTCTCGAGCTGAAAGCCAACAGCTTGAATTGCGGTTTTGTCCTGGTATAGCTGAAGAAGTCTTTCGGGGAGGAGTTTGCCCAATTCCCTTTCGACGTCGCCGGGTTGGGGATTTAGCAAACGGCGCAGATAGGCTTCGTAGGCCGCCTTTTGCTGGTCCGCAGTTGGCCGGGAACGGAATCTTGCAATGACGCGGCGAATTCCTGTGCTGATGACGAGCAGGGCCGCAGCAAAGACGAGGGGGCCGAAGACATAGAGCAGCAGCTTGTCCACCCCGCAATGATACTGCAGAGGGAGCAAGGGGGCGGCGGCTGACACCGGCCAGCCGCCGCTCTGACTCGAAGCGCCGGGACTAATTGGCGGTCACTGGACCGCGCCCCACGAGGATTCGGTTCACGTCGATGTTGTCGAGGATTGCAGCGCCAAACTCGTCAGGACCCCCACCTGTATTTACAAAAGTTTCGAAGACAGGCATTGATGGCGTCAAATACCCTTCGTCAAAGACGATCTGAATCCTCTGCACCGTGCCCGTAATGGGACACGGGCCGAATGTCGGACCGCATACGGACCCGAAACCCATTGGGGGGCTCCAGCGCAGCCTTAACCACCCGTCCCCGAGAATCTCCATGTCGGGCGAAGGCGAACTGCAGCCAAGGAAGTAGAACCCGGTAGTGGTGCTGACATTGAAGCGAGGCGCCCCCGCACCGCAATGCGATCCTTGGGGACCGCTGTGCGTGCCAGGGCCGAACTTCCTGATGTCGTAGCCGAGTTCAGTAAGCGTAATGCCCTTAACGTTGATGAGATCGGCAGTCGCCGCGGCAAAATTTACGGTGGGGCCAGTCTTCACGAGCAGGAGACCCTGATTCCGCCCGTCATTCAGATCGCCGGTTAAGCACGCAGGATCGGTGTAAGGTGAGAAGCCTCCAACGCCGGTGAAAGCCGCGTTCGGAAGTGCGATCGTGGCCTGCGTCGGGCAGCCGATTCCGCTGAGCCAACTCGCTTGAACAAGACTTGTTTTTCCCGGGTCGAAATCCCGGGGGATTACGTTTGTAAAGTTTCCGGGGGGATCGGTTGTAGGATCTATGACAGGCTCGGGCAAGAGGATCATCAGAGCCTGGCCGAGCTGGGTAAGGGTTTGAAGTGTCGAAGTATTCGTTGTCTGGGCCCGGCCAGAATGCGCGACCGTAAAGACGAGCAAGGCTGTCGCGGCGCAGACGCTCAAGGCCGGCGCGATCCAGACAGTTCTCGTCAACGCTCTCTTCCATGGATTCTTCTGCCCTGACATGGCGCTATCTCCTTTCGGTGAAAGAATGTTCAACCCGAGTCGTTTCATAAGCCAACTCCTTTAGGTATTTTCCGAATTAATTGTGGCGTAGGGGGAACCCGGAGCCGAGGGTACGGCGGAGACGATAACGGGAAAACACCGCAAAACAAGCAAGTCATTACCCGATAGTTGGATCAGGGAAAAACCTTACATACCCTCAGGAGAATTACTGAATACGTTGGAGAAAAATCCTAGGAACACTAGGGGACCCTTGAATGGGCATCCGGAAAATTCAAGAATTTCTGGCAGAAATTTCCCGAATATAAACGTATGGTCTTAATATGCTGGGAAACTCCTGATTATATGAAGCTGACCGGGGCAAAGGAGACCTGATCGTGCTGCTGACAGCGGCGATTCGAAATGCAAGTTAAAACTGGCTCGAGTAAGGCCCACAGGCTAAACCCTGTGCCATTAGACGAGGGATTCGAGGAAGAAGGTAAGCATGCGGTAACCGGCGAGGTAGGAGAAGGGGGCGAGTTCGAGGGAATAGTGGCCACAGGGGAGTTCGAGGGTACGGGGATCCGCACCGTGGCGGCGGAGGGAGTCGAGCATCTGGCGCGTGAGTTCCGGGAGCATGGTGGGGTCGTACTTGCCGTAAACCATGAAGGTGTTGCGGCCGGCGCCCATGCCGCGTTCAACATAAGGCATAGGGCTGATGGGGCCCCAATATTCGCGGAGTTCGTCGACGGTGACGTGGTTGCGAAGGCCTTCCCAGACGTGATTGGTGGTCATGCCTTGGCTGATGACGTCAGCGTAATAGGTGGAGACGTGAAAGAAGCCGCCGGCGCGGATGCGCTCGTCGTGAACGAGGGTGATGTAGCCGACCGAGGAGCCAATGCTGGTGCCGAGGATCCCGAGCTTCGTGTAACCCTGCTGCTCGAGCCAGTGGAGGCAGCGGCGGGCATCTTGGACGGCTTGACGGTTGGCCTGGAGGGTGAGGCCGATATTCGGGCCGCAGATTTGGTCGGCGCGTTCGTGGCCGCGAGCCATGCGGCGGTCGTGGTAGGGCATGCTCATTTTGAGGACAGTGATGCCCAGGCGCTGAATCCAGCGGCACAGGCCGTTCTGGCCATGCCATTTGGCGTTCCAGTTGGGGAGGAGGACAACGGCAGGGCCTGACCCGCAGCGTTTTCCACGCGAGCGAGGCGAGACAGTCTCGCGTGCGGGAAAAAGCTGGGCGTGGACGGTGTTGTTTTCCGGCCAGGGAGATTCGATGGAGCTGGTGAAGGTGAGGACGTGCTCTTTTTCACGCGCGGTCGCAGAGCGACCGACGTCAAGGCGATAGTCAGGGGCGGGCGAGGCGGCGTACCATTCCCGGCTCGATTCGATGGCCTGGCGGGCGTAATCGCGGACGAAGGCGGCGGGATTGGGATCGTTAGGGGAGCCGCCAATGTGCTCGAGTCCCCAATGGAAAGGCTGGACGCGCCGATTGTCGTCGGTAGTCCAACGGCGGTGCTCGTAACGGCGGATTTTGCGTTCAAACCAGTGCATGGAAAAGAGTTTACAGTTGACAGTTTACAGTCAACAGTCGGAGAAGAAAAACGCGGAACGTCGGGGAACCGTTTAATGGGATTTCAACACACCGGGCACAGAGAGCTCGGAGGAAGAGAGAAGAAAGCGTTAGGGATGAGGCACGGGAGGAGGCGGGGTTTGTTGAGGCGGTGCGGTGGGTATGGCAGATTGGGTAGAGCGGCCGCGGAGTGGCCGGGCAAACCGTGGTCACCGTCATCGTATTTTTCTTTCTATTTGGCATCGTAATTGGAAGCTTCGTGAATGTCTGCATCATGCGGATTCCGGAGGAGATCTCCATCGTTTCGCCGGGTTCGCGGTGCCCGCGGTGTGGGACGCCTATCAAACCATACGACAATGTGCCCGTGTTTTCGTGGCTGCTACTGCGCGGGAAGTGCCGCTCTTGCGGAGCGCCGATTTCGGCGATGTACCCGCTGATTGAACTGGCGACCGGATTGCTGTTTGTCGCGGCGTTTGTGGAGTTTGGCGTCACGCAGGCGACAGTGAAATGGCTGTTTTTTACTTGCTTGATTCTAATACTGGCGGTAACCGATTTACGCGCGCGGCTGCTGCCTGACGTGGTCAATTGGCCGGGGTTTGCGGCGGGACTGATGTTTTCTGCGTTCGTGCCGCCAGACCCTGGGTTCGCGGGGTTTCTCATGTGGCGATTCCTGCGATTTCGTATACCGGGATTCGCGGCGGGAATGCTGGACGGACTCCTTGGCGCGGCGTTTGGAAGCTTTTTGCTGTGGGGGCTGGCGACGGGATACAGAGCGGTGCGCGGGCGCGAAGGATTGGGCATGGGCGACGTGAAAATGATGGCCATGGTGGGAGCATTCCTTGGCTTACGGGGAACGTTCCTAACGCTTTTGGTGGGGAGCCTCCTGGGAACGGTGATCGGGCTGAGCCTGGTGCTGGCCTTGTACTTCGGAGGCTGGAGAAGCGGACTCGCAAAAAGGGCGAGCCGGCGCGGGTTGGGAACCGAGAACGGTTTACGATGGGCGATTGCGAGGCAGTACCAGTTGCCGCTGGGAACTTTTCTGGGAATTGGAGCGCTGGCCATCGTGTATGGAGGACCGTTGGTGGCGGAGCAGTGGCCGATTTTCAGAGGGATCGTTAAAAAGTTGAAAGTTTAAAGTTGAGAATTGGGGAAAGAGGATGAGACAAAACAGACCGACTGAAAAAGCTTAGTGCGACGAGTAAAGAGAAAGGGGTCAGAAAACAGTCGCTATGCTGGCAACGGTTCAAGTTGGAATCAACACGCAGCACATTTGGATGATTGCCGTGGGGCTAGGGGTTGGGCTCCTGGCGGTGATGGGACTGGTGTTGTATCTGATGCGAAAGTTTTTTCAGAGCAGGCGTGACGAGCACAAAGAGGAATTCAAGACGAGCGCCCCGAGGACAGAGAATCCTTCGGCGTTCATGGCGGCGTCGATGCAGGGAGTGATTCAGCAACTGCGCGAACAGGAAAAGGAACTGGAACGGCTGCATCGTATCGAGAAAGAACGCGCGGAACAGACAGAGCGGCTGAGCGAAGAAGTGACGCGTAACATGCCGGCGGGGCTGGTGGTGGTGAATGCGACAGGAATTATTTCGACTTCGAATCCGGCGGCGGAGCAGGTGCTGGGAATTCGCGGGCTGGGATTCCGGCGCTACAGCGAGGCGCTGGGAGCGTCGTCAGACCTGACCAAGCTGATTGGGGAGTGCCTATCAACGGGGACAATTTTTCGGCGCGAAGAAGTCGAGCATCTTCCGCCAGCGGGTGATTCGCGACACCTGGGCGTGACGATCTCGCCGATCCGGCGCGGAGAAGGAAAAATCAGCGGAGCCATCTGCCTGCTGACGGATTTGACGGAGCTGGCGGCACTGCAACAGCGGATGCGACTGAAAGAAAACCTGGCGGCGCTGGGGGAATTGTCCGCGGGAATTGCACACGAGTTCAAGAACGCACTGGCGACAATCTCGGGCTATGCGCAGATGATCGAGGAGTCCTCCGAGGCGGAGGCGCTGGACTACGCGAAGCGCATACTGGAACAAACGCGAAACATCACACATGTGGTGACGGAATTTTTGAAGTACGCGCGCCCGCTGGAAATTCCGGATGAGAATGTAGCGCTGCAAACAGTGGTCGAGCGAGTGGTTGCCGAAGTGGGAGAGGCCGTGCCACAGGTAAGGATTCGTTGTGAGGGGACGTTCGAGGAGGCAGGTGGAGACGAAGGACTTCTGAGACAAGCCCTGCTGAATCTGGCGCGGAATGCCGCGGAAGCTTGCGCGCTGGCTGAAGGCGGAGGACGGGTTGAAGTCCGTGGTGATGTTGTTTACGGCGAAGCGATGGGCTTACAGCGGATCAGCATCTCCGACAACGGTCCGGGGATCCCTCCCGATGTATTGCCGAAACTGTTTCGGCCATTTTTTACGACGAAAGCAAAAGGGACAGGACTCGGACTGGCGGTGGTGCAGAAGATCATCGTGCAACACGGCGGCCAAGTCGAGGTGCGAAACCGGCCCGGTGGAGGGGCGGAGTTTATAGTTACGCTACCTTTGCCGCGCCGTGTTCCAGAAGCAGTAGAATCAAAGCAGAACAGCATCTAAGCGAGTGTCGGAGTCTTCCAGTTACTCCGGGAGGGTAGGACGATATGCAAGTGACATTCTGGCTGAAGAGCTTTGCAATTGTGGCGGGGATTTGCTTGGCCGGGCTGCCGGCCATGGCACAACAGCAGGTTTCATCACAACAGCAGACGGGTGATCCCGTCGCGGATGCAGCAAGGAAGGCTCGCGAAGCGAAAAAGGACGCGCCAAAGCCCAAGAAGATTTATACCGACGATGATGTGAAGAGGAGCGCGCCCGAACCCGCCGCGACTACTCCTACAACTCCGGGCGATGCCGCCGGAACAGCGGCCGCCGCAACAGGCACCGCGACGAACGGGACTCCGGGCACGCCCGCTGGAGCAACTGCCGCTACGGCGGTGCAGGCCGCCGGAGACGCCACCAAAAAAGAGGATCCGAATGGCGAGGCAGCCTGGCGGAAACGCTTTCAAGAGCAACGCGACAAAATTGCTAAGACCGAGACTGAGATTGACGTTCTGCAACGCGAAATCGCGCGCGCCCAAACGCAGTATTACGCTGACCCGCAGAAAGCCATGAAAGAGCAAAACAGCCGGGCTGAGATTAACGAAAAGCTAGCGAAACTCGAAGGCAAGAGGAAAGACCTCGGTGAACTGCAGAAGGGACTGTCTGACCTCGAAGACCAATTGAGGAAATCGGGCGGTAACCCCGGTTGGGCGCGGTAGGAGACACGAAGCCGAAAGTCGTTAGTTATTAGCTTTTGGTTGCTTAGAAAAATCCTTCAAATCCATGAGTAAGAAGTAAGTGTGTCGAAGGGCTGCTTCCCTTCTCTGCACACGTGTCGATGGTTGTGCGCTGGGGGCGGCGGGATTCGTGGTAGAAACGAAAGAGATGGAACCCCTCCTACTTGTTGAAGACAAAACCGAACTGCGCACCATGCTGCGCAAAGCGCTGGAGCGTGCAGGCTACACGGTGGACGAAGCGCCGGATGGCGCCGCCGCGATTCATAAAATTCGCGCGCGAAGGTATTTGCTGGTGATCACGGACTTGAAGATGCCGGGAGCTTCGGGGCTGGACGTCCTGCGCGAGAGCAAGCAGGCGGATGCGGCAGTGCCGGTGCTTCTGCTGACGGCGTACGGGTCGGTGGAAGAAGCCGTAGCGGCAATGAAGGAAGGCGCGTTCGATTTTCTGCAAAAGCCGGTGGACCTGGAACATCTGAAGCTGTTGGTGCAACGGGCGGCGCGGCAGCAGGAGT
>WNFJ01582818.1_pt1 | contig 14108 bp, 15 predicted proteins | sample 5400461 | NCBI WGS metagenome assembly WNFJ01 (sample SAMN13153349, study PRJNA577476) | soil metagenome | isolation source: 115 cm saprolite on Douglas fir-dominated hillslope | place: USA:California | collected 2013-09-17 | reverse complement strand
GAGATAACTGCGCGAACGTTCCTGCGCGGCGGCCAGGGAGTCGAGCCTATCGATCTTTTCGGCGACGGCGCGGAAGCTGATGGTTTTCTCGGGGCTGCCCATAATGCGGGAAGTATAACATGTATTATTGTGCATTACAAGGGGAGGACGAGACTCCGCGAGACTCCTGCTTGCCGTCCTTTTTCAAGCTGTCATTTCGAGCGGAACGGATCGTGGAACGATCCGCGTAGTCGAGAAACCTGGTGTTCGCCTCTCGGAAGAGCCAATGGAGCTCGCAGGCCGCGTATCCTAACCTCCTTTGCTTTTACTTCCTCTTTAAACCTGCCCTTTGAGCGCAGTGGGTCGTGAAACGATCCGCAGATTCCTATCACGGCAATCCGCAGGTTCGTATCAGGGCACGTCTTCAGGCGTGCCGCACGGGAGGCAAAAGATTTGCGCCTTCAGGCGGTGCGGACCGCGGCTGAAAGCCGGAAACCTGCTGGAGCAAGGCGGGAAGGGCACGACTTAAAGATATCCTGCCCTGAGCGAAGCCGAGGGGTCGTGCTCTTCCCGGTTGCGGATCACGCGATCCCTGCATCACTAACTATCTGTCATTTCGAGCGCAGCGGATCGTGAAATGATCCGCGTAGTCGAGAAACCTGGTGTTTGCGATGTCGAGGAAGGCCCAGGATGCTCACGTTTCCTGGTCTCCCACCCTTTCGCACAGAACGCGAAAGGGTGGGAACCACAAATGTTGGCACTACGTGTTTTGGCTAGAGGCTAGTAGCTAGCAGCTGTACTAGCCTCTAGCTGTAACTGACCTTCCGATCACCCTTAACGATCCGGCCCACCGCGTAGTACTTCTCTCCGGCCCGATCAAGCACGGTCTCCGCCTTCTTGAACTTTTTTGCCGGGACCACTAGAAGCATGCCGATGCCCATGTTGAAGGTTCGCATCATTTCGTCGTGAGGGACGTTTCCCAGGGTCTGAAGATGGGTGAAGATCGGTAACACCGGCCAAGAGCCATACTCAATTACGGCTGAAACTCCGCGGGGCAGGACACGCGGCAGGTTCTCGGTAATCCCGCCGCCGGTTATGTGCGCCATCGCAGAGATGCACTCGGCAGTTAATAGTTTCTTGATGATTGCCCAGTAGCTCCGGTGGGTGCGCATGAGTTCGTTTCCGACCTTGCCTTTGATTTCGTTGACGTAGGTCTCCGGAGTGTATTGGGCGACCTCGAACAGTAGCTTGCGGGCGAGTGAATAGCCGTTGGTATGCAGGCCGGTCGAAGGCAGGCCGAGGATGATGTCTCCGGGTTCGACGTTTTTGCCGGTGACGATGCGGTCACGCTCGACTACGCCGACGATGAATCCGGCGAGATCATATTCGCCATGGGGATAGAAGCCGGGCATCTCCGCGGTTTCTCCGCCGATCAGGGCGCAGCCGTTGTGCTTGCAGGCGTCGGCCAGACCTTCCACAACTTTTTCGGCAACTTCGGGCTCAAGTTTGCCGGTGGCGAGGTAATCCATGAAGAAGAGCGGCGCAGCGCCCTGGACCGCAATGTCATTCACGCAATGGTTTACCAGGTCGGCGCCGACGGTGTAGTGGACCTTCATTTCGAAGGCAAGTTTCAGCTTTGTCCCTACGCCGTCCACGCTCGAAACCAGGATGGGATCGGAATACTTCAGGCGGTCAACCGCGAACAGCCCTCCAAATCCGCCGATTTCGCTCAGAACGCCCTTGGTGAAGGTCTTGTGGGCCAGATATTTGATGCGCTTCTTGGTGCGGTTGGCCTGGTCGATATTGACGCCTGCGTCCGCGTAAGTAATGGTTTTGGAAGAATTTTGCGCCACGGTACGTCCGTTTACGATGTGCGGGAGCCGGATACTCGGGTTGCCTCTGTGCTCTCTGTGTCCTCTGTGGTTATGAGCTTTGAAACACAGACAACACAGAGAACACGGAGGAAGGAAACCCTTTAAGAGCGGCTTATTCTAGCACGTCCGCTGACGAGGAAAGCGGCCTGCATCGAGTAATCCGAGAATGCTTCCCTCGTGCTCCTCAGTGTCCTTCGTGGTGAATGACTTGGCGTTCGATTTTGGGAACATTTTCGGGAAAATTTCTGGATTCGCCTTTTATTCGCTTTAGATAAGCGGTATACTCCAGTTTCAAAGATCGTACTCACAGGAGAAGCATTCATGGCCGACGAGCGGAACCGGGCAATTGATCTGGCGTTTGCGCAAATCGAAAAGCAGTTTGGCAAGGGCTCCATCATGCGGTTGGGGTCGAAGGAAGCGATTGTCCCTATTTCCGTGATCTCGACGGGCGCGATTTCATTTGACGCGGCGCTCGGGGTGGGAGGCTTTCCGCGTGGACGAGTAGTCGAAATTTTCGGGCCGGAATCTTCCGGCAAGACGACTATCGCTTTACAAGTCATCGCCTCGGCGCAGGCGCAGGGCGGGATGGCTGCTTTCGTGGACGCCGAACATGCGCTCGATCCCGGCTATGCCAAAAAACTCGGCGTGGATGTGGACAACCTGCTGGTCTCGCAGCCCGACTACGGCGAACAGGCGCTCGAAATCGCCGAAGCGCTGGTACGCTCAGGCGCGATTGACGTGCTGGTTGTCGACTCGGTCGCAGCTCTAGTCCCCAAAGCCGAACTCGATGGCGAAATGGGCGACAGCCACATGGGCCTGCAGGCGCGGCTGATGTCGCAAGCACTGCGCAAGCTTACCGGCATTGTTTCGAAGTCCCACACCTGCTTGGTTTTCATCAACCAGATCCGCGAAAAAATTGGCGTGATGTTCGGCAATCCTGAAACCACGACCGGCGGCCGCGCGTTGAAGTTTTACGCGTCAGTCCGAGTTGATATCCGGCGCATTGCCGCGATCAAGGAAGGCGACGTGGTCGTCGGGTCGCGCACCAAAGTGAAGATCGTGAAAAACAAAGTCGCAGCCCCGTTCCGCGAGTCCGAATTCGATATTTTATACGGACAAGGGATTTCAAAGGAGGGCGATCTGCTCGATCTGGCAGCGAACCAGAATATTGTCGAGAAATCCGGGTCCTGGTACAGCTACAAAGGCGAACGCATTGGCCAGGGCCGCGAAAACGCCCGCCAGTTCCTCAAAGACAACAAGGACACCATGGTTAAGCTCGAAGCGGAAGTGCGTAAAGCAATTGGGCTGACTAGTGCGGGGCCACAACCAGCGCCGGCGGCACCGCAGGCCCAGGCCGCCCAAGCTGCGAGCCAGGGTGCGAGGGTGACGACCATGCCGACGGGGACGGATACGTCCAAGGCGCCGGCGGCACGACGATAGCGTCGAGAAAATTCGAACGTTGATTGGCATTTTGCCTGGTTATCACCGGCGATTGCCATTTCCCTCCCCTGCCGAATAGAATCAAAAGCATCTCCGGCCCACCTGTTTCCAGCGTGGAAAAAACGAGTACCTGGCGCTTACGCGGCTCATGAGCTTACGAGTTTCATAATAAAAGAGGCTGATTGAAAAAGGTCACTGCCATCTATCCCGGCTCCTTTGATCCGCCCACCAATGGGCATTTGGACTTGATTGAGCGTGGCAGCCATATTTTTGACGAGCTGGTGGTGGCGATTCTGCGCAATGCCGAGAAGACTCCCCTGTTCAGCGTGGGAGAGCGCCGCAGAATGCTCGAGGAGCTTACTGCGGACTTTAAGAACGTTCGCGTGGATGTGTTCGACGGACTGACCGTGGACTATGCGGCTGGAGTCAAAGCGAGCGCAGTGCTGAGGGGGATTCGGGCGCTGAGCGATTACGAGTACGAGTTGCAAATGGCGCTGATGAATCGCAAATTGCGGCCCGATCTTGAAACCGTGTTCATGATGCCTGCCGAGCAGTATTCATATCTCAGCTCACGGCTGGTCCGTGAAGTTGCGCGGCTGGGTGGGACGATCACCGGACTGGTTCCTGATATCGTGGAGCATAGGCTGAAAGAAAAACTTGATCCGGCATTCAAACTTTCAATCCGCAAGGTAAAGGCAGGAAAAGCATGACTTCACTTACGGAAACCGCCGCGGCGCCAGTTACGGAAGCCGCAGCAGCGGCGCTTAAATTCACCAACCGCATCAATCGCATTGAACCTTCGGCCACTATGGCCGTGGTCGCTGAAGCCGACAAGCTGCGCCAGGCGGGCGTGGACGTGGTTGACCTGAGCGTGGGCGAGCCGCATTTTCATACGCCGCAGCACATCAAGGACGCAGCCATTGCAGCCATCAATAACGATTTCACGCGCTACACAGCGGTCGGCGGAACGATCGAATTGAAAGACGCGATCGTGAAGCGCCATGCGCAGGATTTCGGCTCGGCCTACAAGCGCGAGGAGGCGATGGCCTCGACCGGTGGCAAGCACGTGCTGTTCAATGCGATTCAGGTGCTGGTGGACCACGGTGATGAAGTCATCCTGCCTGTACCGTACTGGGTTTCGTTCAAGGACATCGTGTGCTATGCCGGCGGTAAATGCGTGCTGCTGCAGAGTGATGAAGAAGAAGGCTTTCGTGTGACCGCCGATATGGTTGCGCGCCTGGTCACTCCGCGGACCAAGATGATCATCCTGAATTCGCCGTCGAATCCCACAGGCGCGGTGATGTCGCCAGAGGATTTGACCGAAGTGGCGCGGTTTGCGGCGGAGCGGGGGATTTGGGTGATCTCGGACGAGACTTATGTTTATCTGAACTACAGCAGCCGCGAGTTTTCGCTCGGGTCGTTGCAGGAGCAGCGTGAGCGAATCATCGTCGTGGGATCGCTTTCGAAGACCTACGCTATGACCGGATGGCGCATGGGCTTCGCGCTCTCCCCGGCGCCCGTAACCAGCGCCATGCAGAAATTGCAGAGCCAGTCCACCTCGAACCCGACTTCAATTGTGCAGAAAGCAGCGGTCGCTGCGCTCACCGGTTCGCAGGCCTGCGTCACCGAAATGCACAAAGAATATATCCAGCTTCGCGACCACATGCTGGCGGGCTTGCGCACGATCTCCGGAGTAAAGTGCACGAAGCCCGATGGTGCTTTCTACGTTTATCCGAATGTGTCTGCGTTCTTCGGGCGCGGCGGGATAAATTCGCCTGCGGACTTCGCGAAGAAATTGCTGCATGAGGCCCACGTGGCGACCGTCCCCGGCGAAGGCTTTGGGACGAACCAGCATGTGCGGATGTCCTACGCGACTTCCCAAAAAGAGCTTGATCGCGGGTTGGAGCGGCTACGCGGGTTCCTGGGCGCGCTCTAAACCAAAATCTTTACCACAGAGGACACAGAGGAAAACCAGATATTGGTTTCTCCGTGGCCTCTGTGGTTCACGCTTTTTGCGGGCAGCCTCTCTGCTGGGTTAGGCTTCTAATGCGGCTGGGTTATTACCCACCCTTCGAAAAGCGCGAAGGAGGGCACCCGCTTTGGCCGCCACTCGCTATGAGCGAACTCTATCCGCTGTTGATGACGCCATTGTTCGATCCGCGGCCATGGGGACGATTCGAGCTGTCGCCCATTTACCCACAGCGGTTCACGGAGAAAATCGGCGAATCATGGCTCACGGGCGATCACTGCAAAGTGCAGAACGGCCCGTTGGCAGGGCAGTCCTTGACGGAAATCGCGATGCATCACAAACGCGAACTCGTGGGAAACGCGCCTCGGGACGATAGTCGATTTCCGCTTCTTGCAAAATTCTTGTTTCCTCAGGAAAAGCTTTCCGTTCAGGTGCATCCTAACGATGATGACGCGCGCGCGATTGGGCAGCCCTGCGGCAAGACCGAGTGCTGGTATATTGCGCATGCTGAACCCGGGGCCGAGCTCGCTCTGGGATTGAAGCCGGGAGCCACTCGCGCTGAGTTTGAGCAATCAATCGCCCAAAACCGGGCGGAAGAGCTGCTGAACTGGCTGACAATTTCGGCCGGCGACATGATCTACGTCGCGGGGGGCACGGTTCACACTCTGGGCCCAGGTTCAATTATTGTCGAAACCCAACAGCAATCCGACACCACGTTTCGGTTATACGACTACGGACGTCCGCGCGAATTGCACTTGAAAGACGGATTGCGCGTGATCAAGGAAAAGGTGGCGTCGGGGAAGGTCAAGCCTCAGCCATTCTCGAAATTGGGCAAGAATGGCAACCGCCTACAGCCGCTAGTGTCATCTGCATACTTTGGCGTAGAAAAGTTTGATTTGCAGGCGCAACAAGGGTTTGACTTGAGCAGTGAAGAGAAAAGCTCTGCACAGATTCTGGTTGCGATCGAGGGAGCAGCTTCCCTCGAAGCGCCTGGCTGTCGTCCGGTCCGCTTCGCGAAGGGGGACGCGGTGGTTGTGCCGGCAGATATCAAGCAGTTTAGAATTCAGCCACAGCCTGGGGTGGAGTTTCTGAGATCATATGTGCCCGGCGTACCGGTTCCAGAGCCGGAGACTAGTCTGTGATTGTAGATTGGAGATTGCAGATTTTGCCAATGCCAATCTGAAATCTGAAATCTAAAATCTACGATCTGAAATTCACATGCCTTCCCATTTCTATCCCGTGATTCTTGCTGGAGGCCGGGGAACACGTTTTTGGCCACTCAGCCGTAAGAAGCGCGCCAAGCAACTGCTAGCGCTAGACGGCAAGCAGACCATGATCCAACAGACGGTGGCACGCTTGCTCCCGCTGGCTTCCCTCAAACAGCTCTGGGTTATTACGAATGAGGACTTGCGTCCCGAAATTCTTCGTCAACTTCCCACACTCCAGCGTGAACAGATCATCGCGGAGCCAGTTGGGCGCAACACTGCGCCAGCAATCGGCTTGGCCGCGTTCATTCTTCAGCATAACGACCCCAATGCAGTCATCGGCCTTTTTCCCTCAGACCATGTGATTGTCGATAGCAAGCGCTACCGCGAGATTTTGCAAGAAGGAATCAAGATTGCGGTGTCAGGCGAGAACATTGTGGTGCTGGGAATTCAGCCGACTCGGGCGGAGACGGGGTACGGATATATCGAGGCCGGACCGCCAGCCAGCGGCGACGTACGGCATGTGCGCCGATTCACGGAGAAGCCTGGCCCTGAGCGCGCAGCTGAATTCCTTCGCGCGGGAAATTTCTTCTGGAATAGCGGAATGTTTTTGTGGAGCGCGAGGACGCTGACCAACGCCCTGGAAGAGCACCTGCCGAAGACAGCCACAATGCTCAAGAAAATCGCGGCAGACTACCGTACACGGAAGTTCGCCGGCACTCTGCAGAGGCTTTATCCAAAATGCGAAAACATCAGCGTTGACTACGCGATTCTTGAGCCCCGCTCAGCCAAAGGAGAGCAAGGGTCAAGTATTTTCTGTTTGCCAGCGGATTTCGGCTGGAATGATTTGGGATCCTGGACCGCACTTCATGAGCACCACGCGGCAAAGCGTCCGGCTGCGAACGGCAACCTGATTTCTGCGCAAGGCATCTTCACCCTGAATGCCAGCGGGAATTACGTTCACGCGCCGGGCAAATTCGTGGCGGTCGTCGGAGTCGATGACGTAGTTGTGGTAGAAACGGAAGACGCATTGCTTGTCACTACGCGCAGAAATGCGCAGGACGTGGGCAAGGTAGTGAAGTACCTGGATGAGAAGAAACTGAAGAAGCTGGTGTGAGAAAAGCGATCATTGGTCGTTCGTCGTTGGTCCTTGGCCAACCAGCTCGATGCGAACTTAACGTGATAGACAGATCTCGATGACTAATCCCGCAATGCCAGCGACCGCTATCAAGTTCGGCACCGACGGTTGGCGTGCGGTGATCGCAGACGATTTTACTTTTGACAATGTCCGCCGCGTTGCCGGCGCCATCGCTGCGTACGTCCTCAAGCACGAAAATCCGTCGCGTGGAGTGATTGTCGGCTACGACACTCGTTTCGGGTCACCACGTTTCGCCAGGGCGGCGGCGGAGACCGTCGCAGCAGCTGGTATTCCGGTCCGATTAGCGGATGATTACGTCCCAACTCCTGCAGTCTCCTTCGCGGTCAAAAACACCGGGGCAGCTGGCGGAGTTGTAATAACTTCGAGCCATAATCCCTGGAACTGGAACGGTGTGAAGTTCAAAGGAAAATTCGGGGGCTCTGCGACTCCCGCAATCATGAAGGTGATCGAGCAAGAAACCGCCGCTGGGTCGATGCCGAATGGGAGTCATGCGACTATCGAAGAGGTGGACCTGAAATCCGCATACGCGAGGGCCATTTGCCGTTTCGCTGATTTGGACCTGATTGCCAGAGCGCGATTCAGATTTGCGGTTGATTCAATGTATGGCTCCGGACGTGGCGTTCTGTCCGAGATTTTCGGGGAGCACGGCATTGGATTCATTGCAATCAGGCAGGAGCTTAACCCTCTGTTCCCCGATATCAATCCGGAGCCGATCGAGCCCCACGTGCGGATGTTGCAAGAGACGGTTGTCCGCGAGGGCTGCCACGCAGGATTTGCGACGGATGGCGATGCCGATCGCATTGGAGCGGTGACTGAAGATGGCAGCTTTGTGGATTCTCACAAGATTTTCTCAGTGCTGCTCGACTGGTTATTGCGGTGCAAAAACTGGTCTGGGGACGTGGTGCGAGCGTTTAATACCACGCGCATGCTGGACCGCATCGCCGCCAAGCACGGCCGCCGGCTGCTAGAGTGCCCGATCGGCTTCAAATATATTGCTGATCTCATGATGGAACGTGAGATTCTTATCGGCGGCGAAGAATCTGGCGGTATCGGCTATTCGCGCTTTCTCCCGGAACGCGACGGCATTCTCAATTCTCTTCTGCTTGCGAACGTTATGGCGGAGGAGCAGAAGCCGCTGGGAGAGCTTGTCGCACGGCTACAACAGGAATATGGGCCGCATTACTATGGCCGCCGCGACTTGCACATTTCCGATGACGTTAAGAGCAGCACCATCGACCGCGCGAGCTCTGACGGCACGAAGCGGTTAGGGAAATTCGGCGTCCTCAAGAAAGAAGGCATGGACGGAGTCAAGTTCTTCCTCGATGCCACAACCAACGGAAATGGTGCCGAGCCCTGGGTGCTGTTCCGGGCCTCCGGAACCGAGCCCCTCTTGCGCATCTACGCCGAGGCTGCGTCGCCGGAATTGGTTGAGGAAGTGCTCGCGTCCGCAGTGGCGTTCGTTCACTCGTCGTAGACTCAACATCCTACGCACCGCGGGTGCGGGCCCGGCACATCTCCTTTCGTGCAGTAGTCCCCCACGGTGCAATAATAAAGACAATGGCAACCGCTAATGTGGCTGCGCCGCCCGATTCGCCGCAGGTGCGAAAATACAATCGCATACGCCGGTGGCTGGGCATAGGCGAGTTTCTGCTTGGGCTAGCGTTACTGTTTTTGCTCTTGATCACTGGCTGGACTGGGTGGATCCGTGACCTGGCCTACAAGGGCGCGTTTCAAATCTATCCGCTTGCGGTTTTTCTTTATGTGCTGATGTTGGTGCTGATCTGTAAAGTCCTGAGCGTTGGGATGGACTATTACAGCTTTCATTTGGAACATCGTTACCAGCTCTCGAACCAGAAGCTACAGGGGTGGGCCTGGGACGAGGTCAAAGGATTACTGGTGAGCGCTATTCTTGCCGGGCTGCTGGTCGAGCTTTTGTATTTCATCATTCGCGAATTTCCGCAGCACTGGTGGGTGATCGCATGGATCGGCTTCCTCGGAGTGGTTGTTCTTCTGGCGCAGTTTGCGCCGGTCGTGCTTTTCCCGATCTTCTATAAATTCGAGCCACTGCAGGATGAGGAATTGAAAGTACGGTTGGTGCGACTGGGGGAGCGGGCGGGCACGCGAGTGCGCGGAGTGTACAAGTGGCATTTGTCGGAGAAGAGCAAGAAAGCCAATGCTGCCCTGACTGGATTGGGGAATACCAGAAGGATTATTCTCGCCGACACGCTGCTCGACAACTACACGCCTGATGAAATTGAGGCGGTGCTGGCCCATGAGCTTGGCCATCATGTTCACAAGCATATTCTGAAGGGCATCGGCATTCAGGCAGCAATCACGTTCGTAGGTTTCTGGGCGGCCAACTGGGCGTTGCATTACGTCCTGGACCGCTGGCACATATTTGAGACGCTCTCCGACTTCGCGAACCTCCCGCTGCTGGCGCTGACCTTTACCGTGCTCTCCTTTTTATTGATGCCGGCCCTAAACGCGTTTTCACGATTCAATGAACGTCAGGCGGACCGATACGCGTTTCAGAACATCGCCGGGGTTGCCCCGTTCATTTCTTCGATGAACAAGCTGGCCGACCAGAACCTCGCCGAACGAACTCCGTCGCGGTGGGTAGAATGGTGGTTTCACTCGCACCCTGCAATCGCACGAAGGATCGCCGCCGCCCAAGCCTGGGAGAAAGCCAACGACTAACCCTTGGTGAGGATTTCCTGCACGCGCACGAAATCTTCTTCGGTGTCCACTCCGACGCTGTCGTAGGGGGTTTCGGCGACGTAGATGGGAATCCCATTTTCTAGAAAGCGCAGTTGCTCCAGGCGCTCGGCGCGTTCCAGCTTCGATTCGGGTAGACCCACAAACCGGTCCAACGCAGGTTTGCGATAGGCGTAAATCCCGAGGTGTTTGAAATAACACGGCTGAGAGCCGTCACGGTCGTAGGGGACAGTCGAGCGCGAAAAATAAAGCGCGCGTCCGGTCATGTCTGTAACGACTTTGACGGCATTGGGATTGGGAATGTCCTCGGGCGCGGCTGGAGTTTTTAGGGTTCCAACGGGAACATGGGGGGGCTTCATCAACTCGATCAAGGTGGCAATGTGGTCGGCCCGGATCATCGGTTCATCTCCCTGTACGTTGATGTAGACATCAGCAGCCACAGATTGCGAGATTTCATGAGCCCGCTCAGTGCCACTTCGGTGCGCGCTGGAAGTCATACGCGCATTGCAGGAGTGCTTCCGGCAGGCTTCGACAATTTCTTCGGAGTCAGTGGCGATAATGACGTCTTCTAGCAGAGGCGACGCGCGCACGGCCTGATACACCCATACGGCAAGCGGCCGCCCGTCGATCTCCCGCAACATTTTTTGTGGCAGCCGCATGGATGCGAGCCGGGCGGGAATAACCGCGATGACTTTCATGAGGTGCTAGTGTCAATGTTTTGAGGACAGGTTGCAACCTGGGAGGACCCGGCGCAGACCTGGTCGGAGCGAAGTCGAAAACGGGGTCCGGCCGGGAGCGTTTGACACTGTTTTGTGCTGGCTCTTAGAATCGAAATGGCCGAGAAACTGGCCGGACAGCCTGCGCGAACGCAATTCACGATTATTCCTGTCGCGTTCCCTTACAATCTTCACTGTGGCGGTGTAGCTCAGGTGGCTAGAGCGACGGTCTCATAATCCACCAAAACCCGCTGCCAGAGCCTGTTTTCAATACCTTAGAACATGGCACTGAGATTGCGTCGTCCACGTTTGACTGCCTCTGTAGGACAATGTTCTAAGGAATGTTCTAAGAAATCGAACCGAGTGAGCGGACTTATCGTTCACAGGCCAGTGCAGGGCCGCTGGTCAAACGGCTGTAAATCCGGTTTCTTGCAGTGTGCTTTCCTGAGTCTCGTATTCGCCTACATCTATCCACTCGCCACTCTGCAATTGAGCGAGATAAGCATCTGCGGCATCTCCCGGCACACCAAGCCGCAATAGCGTGGCTTTGGCTTCAGTCGTCGTATCATATGGCCGTGAGTGAGGCTGATGGATGGCCTTGCAGGACACTTCAATCTTCCCATTACTCATCTGATGGATGCGAACTTGCACATGTGGCATAAGCATTCCTCGTGGGGATATCATGCCACAGGCTTTCGGAGCACTACAAAGGCACGCGAATCCGCTTTGATTCTCATAACAGGAGGCAGTGCAGGGCATGGCACAAAATCTTAGATTCCTATTTCTTTCGGGTTGCTTAGCGTTTGCGTTGACGACCATCGGTTCACCACAGGAATCCTCTTCTGGGTATATGGACGGCAACATGTTGTTGCAGAAATGCGAAGCCGACAAGACTGAGTGCCTAGGCTACGTGGAAGGTGTGATGGATGCGTCTGCTACGATGCTGGATTCGCTAAAGGCTGCCAGCCCTACTAAGGTGCCACCGATGTATTGCTTGCCGACGGGAGGGATACAGTTGGGACAGGCTGTCCGTGTAACGTCAAAATGGCTGAAAGACCATCCAGAAAAGCACCACCTGCGAGGAGACTTGTTGGTTATGATGGCGATGTCCGATGCGTTCCCTTGCAAGTGAGGTGGAACCGTCTCCGATTCTACGCTGCTCAACCAAAGACCTTCTTGTAATTCCCGTGAGGGAGAATCAACATCTTCTTCATGGCATTCCGGTTGACCCTGCAAGTGCCTTCTAGCTCGAAATCGAGGAGAGCGGTTTCCACTTCGGGAACGAAGTCTATCAGTTCCGTGTCTTCCAACTTGATTAGCTTCTTCGCAAGGTCTAGGAATTCCTGCATTGACTTGACGACCTGTAGGTTGTCGAGCAATTTCTGCTTAGCGAGGAAGTAGTTTCGCGGGGTGTCCGCGTGAAATCCGCATTTGTCGCGGAAGTTCTTGAGGATTTCCCAGTCCGGCTCGACTTTTGCTCTCACTTGCTCGATGCCTTTTCTGTTGATTCTGAAGGACTTCCACTGAAGGAAGGGGCGTTTCTAAGGAGGGTCTTATTACTCTTACTGGTACGAAGGTGCCATTGTTCTGGGCACGGTGAGTAGTAGAATTCAGACAGCATCAAGAGCGGGTCGGACTCAGTGCTCCGACTCCACCAGATGAGGACAGACCATCGTTCCACATTGGTTCGGCTCCAAGCCAGATGCGGGGCGGAAGCCCAAAGGAGACTCCGTGAAATCACCACGACATAAGCCGTCACCGGACGTTCTCGTCCACAATGAAGGAACTATTTTCCTTTTCAACCCGCTCACAGCGAGAGCGAAGGAATGGATTGAGGAAAACGTCCAAACAGAAGCGTATCAGTGGTTCGGCTCAACGCTCGTTGTCGAGCATCGCTACTCTTGGGGACTCGCACAGGGGATGGTTGACGAAGGTCTGGTGCTCCAATGAAATTCATAGGCGAACTCACGGGCGAGGTCTTCACGGAGACGGCCCAGCGGTTGATTCTATACGGCTGCACCGAGCGGGAAGCGTACGCTCTGGCGAGGATCACAACTCTGGAACTTACAGCGACCGACAGCGAAGTTGAGGCGGCTGTCATCGAGGCATTGGTCTCAGCAAAGCAGTCCGTTGATGCTTCGCAAGAAGCGGATGGCGTGCCTGAGATCGAGTACGTGGCTGGGCGGAGATGCGACGTGCAACGCAGATTGGAGGGGCAGACAATGACAAAACGTAAATCAGTCATGTGGGCAGACGAACTCGAATGTCAGGACTCGCCCGTTCTCGCTGTCCTGAAGCACTACGGATCACCGCTGACCCGAGATGAATACCTCGCTGTCTCGTATCTCGGTGAGGTCGATCCCGATGAGGAGATTCCAGATGATGTCGAGGAGACGTGGCCGGAGCAATTCAGACGGAAGACGTTGTTGCAAACTCCACCCGCGTCGGACAAGGTGCAGTGATGTGTGACCACGAGCCGAAGTACAGGAGCGGTCTTTGCAAGAAGTGTGACAAGAAAGCGATGGACGCGGCCTACTATGCGGCGAATCGAGAGAAGATTCGTAGGCAGCATGATGCCAAGCGAGAAATGTTGCGAGAAGCCTTCAGAACGTATTACCGCACAAATCGCACGAGGCTGAACGCGGCAACTCGTGCATGGAGGGACGCCCACCCAGAGCAGGTGCAACAACATGAACGCTCGAAATATGAGAAACGCCCTGAGATATATCGTGAACGCAGCCGCAAACGTAGAGCGGCGAAACATCGGCTGACTGTTCACTTCACGCCGCAGGAGTGGCAGACGCTGAAGCGGTCACTCGGTCTTCGTTGCGTCGGCTGCTGGCGGCACGAGATTGAACTCATGGCTCTTGGACTGATACTCGTCCCCGACCACATCATCCCGCTGTCGAAGGGTGGGCTGGATGACATCACGAACATCCAGCCCCTTTGCCACGGAACCAAGCGAGGCACAAAAGGCGGATGCAACCAGAAGAAGAATGCGACGTATCTCGACTACCTCGTGGCTTACTGAGCAGTTCAGGCGCAAGACGT
>WNFJ01460820.1_pt1 | contig 14111 bp, 12 predicted proteins | sample 5400461 | NCBI WGS metagenome assembly WNFJ01 (sample SAMN13153349, study PRJNA577476) | soil metagenome | isolation source: 115 cm saprolite on Douglas fir-dominated hillslope | place: USA:California | collected 2013-09-17 | reverse complement strand
CGCGCGGTGCGGGTGGACCGCCTCGACCGCTTGGCCGCCGCCGCCTCCCGCCTCTGCCGCGAGGGCCCCTTCGGCATGCCGCGGGAGTTCGCGACCCTCCTCGGGTGCTCACCGGCCGAGGGGGCGGCGGTGCTGGCCTCCATCGGCTACGTGGAGCGGGAGGGCCGATTCGCCTGGCGGCGCGCGACCGACCGCCGCCGGGCCTGACCAGGATGCCTGCCCCCATCCGGCATCTCCGCTTCGGGGTGGCCGCCCTTCTCTGCCTCGCCTCGACCGTGAACTACCTGGACCGCCAGACCCTCTCCGTCCTGGCCGACACCATCCAGCGCGAGCTGGGGCTGAGCGCTTCCGACTACGCGAACATCACATCGGCCTTCCTGGTCACCTACATGGTCATGTACCTGGTCGGGGGGCGCATCGTGGACCGCATCGGCACCCGATCGAGCCTTCTCTTCTTCGCCTCCGCGTGGTCACTGGCCACGATGGTCCACGGCCTGGCCGGCACCGTGCGCCAGTTCCAGGCGGCGCGCCTGCTGCTCGGGGCCACCCAGCCCGTCAACTTCCCGGCGGGGGTGCGGGCGGTCGCGGAGTGGTTCCCCGTCCGCGAGCGGGCCCTGGCGGCGGGCATCTTCAACGCGGGAACCGCTCTGGGCTCGACCCTCGCGGTGCCCATCGTTTCCGCCATCGCTCTCCTGGCGGGATGGCGCTGGGCCTTCGCTCTCACCGGCGGGCTGGGCTTCGCCTGGGTTGCCCTCTGGGCGCTCGTCTACCGCCTGCCGAAGGACCACTCGCGCTTGGGACATGAGGAGCGCGCCCTGATCGCGGAAGGGCGCGGCCCGGGGGAAGACGCCGCGGCGCCAAGCCTGGCCACGCTTCTGCGCATGAAGGAGACCTGGGGCTGCGTGGCCGCCCGCGCCCTGACGGATCCCATCACCTACTTCCTGACGTTCTGGGTCCCCCTCTACCTCCAACGGGAACGGGGGTTCTCCCTCTCCCAGCTCGGAGCGGTGGGCTGGGTGCCGTTCGCCGCCCTGGCCCTTGGCAACGTGTGCTCGGGAGCGATCCCCCGGGCGCTTGTGGCCCGGGGTCTCCCCATCGACACCGCCCGCAAACGCACGATGCTCGCCGCCGCGGTCGGGAACGCGGTGGTGCTCCTGGTCCTGACGCGGGCGGGAGATCCCCTGACCGCCCTCGTCTGCCTCACCCTCGTGTTCTTCGGCCACGCCGCGTGGGGGAACATCACCTTGCCCGCCGAGGTCTTTCCCGCGCGCGCGGTGGGAACCGTCTCCGGCCTCGGGGGCTGCCTCGGCTCTGCCGCCGGTGTCGTGACCCAGCAGGTGATCGGCCACCTCGCGGGAACGGGGGCCTGGGCGCCGGTCTTCGTCGCATGCGCGGTGGCTTACCTGGCCGCGCAGGGGGCGGCGATCACCCTGGTCGGCGAGCTGGGTCGCATCCGCGAGGTCGGAAGCTAAGCCCGGTGCGCGTCGTTGCTCCGGGCTTCTTCGACCTGCAGGTCAACGGCTTCGCCGGAGTGGACTTCAACGATCCCGCCACGACGCCCGAGGCCGCCGGCCGCGCGTTGGACGCCCTGAGGCTCACGGGGGTGACCCGCTGCCTGCCCACGCTCATCACCTCGTCCTTCGAGGATTTCGCGGGCTGTGCCCGCACGATTCTCGCCTGCGGTCACGACGCGGTGGCCGGCCTCCACATGGAGGGCCCCTATATCGCCCCCGAGGACGGGCCCCGCGGCGCCCATCCCCGCGACCACGCTCGGCCCGCCAGCTTCGACGACTTCGCGAGGCGGCAGGCGGCGGCGGACGGCCGGATCCGTCTCGTTACCCTGGCCCCCGAGGTACCGGGCGCCCTGCCGTTGATCGAACGCCTAGTCGAGCTCGGCGTGCGCGTCGCGATCGGCCACAGCGCCGCCTCGACGGCCCGGATCGCGGACGCGGTGTCCGCGGGAGCCACCCTCTCCACGCATCTCGGCAACGGCTGCGCCACGACCCTGTCACGACACCCGAACCTCCTGTGGGCGCAACTGGCCGAGGACCGCCTGTGGGCGAGCCTCATCGTGGACGGCCACCACCTGCCCCCGGAGACGGTTCGGGTCATGGTGCGCGCGAAGACCCCGAAGCGGTGCCTGCTCGTGACGGACGCGACCATGTGCGCCGGCTGCCCGCCCGGCCGGTATCACCTGGGCGGGCTCGAGGTCGAGCTGTCCCCCGAGGGCCGGGTTCAGGCCCCCGGGGCGACCACCCTGGCGGGCTCCGCCCTTACCCTGCCGGAGGCGGTCGCGAACCTCTGCCGCTTTGCGGGCCTGCCCCTCGCGGACGCGCTGCCCCTGGCGGCGGATCAGCCGGCCGCCTACCTGGGCGAGGCCCCGCGAGGCCGGCTCGAGCTCGAGTGGGACGAGGGAGCGGGATCTCTCGTGGTGGAGCGCGTCATCCTCCGCGCTTCCCCAGCACCTGATCGCTGATCCGCGGCAGGACCACCTCCACCGGCTCGGAGATCTTCCAGTCGGCGTGGGCGTCGAACGGGGTGTCGGACGCGGTCAGGATCGCCGTGCCCGCCCCGCCGCGCGCCGCAACCGTGAACATGTCGTTGATCGGGCCCACGACGAGCGAGGTCCCGGCGGCGACGAACAGGTCGCACGCGGCGGCCTCGCGCAGCGCCCGATCGAGGTCGTCGCTCACCAGGCTCTGGCCGAACGAGATCGTGGCCGGTTTCCAGGGAGCTCCGCAGGGGCAGCGGGGTACCCGCTTCGTCTCCTCCCACGCCGCCTGGGCCCGCTCGCGCGGCTCGCGCCGGCCGCAGCTCAGGCACGCGACCTCGGAGTCGGTGCCGTGGATCGCGACCAGGCGCTCGGACGGGAAGCCGCTCCGCTCGTGGAGGCCGTCGACGTTCTGGGTCACGAGCAGGTGAAGGCGGCCCCCGCGGGCCAGCCCGGTCAGGGCCAGGTGGCCGGGGTTGGGGTGGGCGGCCCGGATCAACTGCCAGGTCTCGCCCTTGTAGCGCCAGTATTCCTCCCGGGCCGCCTCCGAGGAAAGGAACGCCGGGAGCGGCACGGGTCGGTAGCTGGCCCACCGCCCACCCGGGGAGCGGAAGTCGGGGATGCCGGAGGCGGTGGAGAGCCCGGCCCCGGTGAGCACCACCACCCGCTCCGACCGGGCCCAGCGGTCCGCCACCTGCTCGATCGCGGTCATCTCGGTGGCCTCCCCTTGATCGCCCCCCGCCCCATCCCTTCACGTCTTGCCCATTTCCTTTCGGGCGATCGCCTCACGGTCGCGGGCTCCTGGGTCTCCACCGCGGCCGCCGAAGCGCCCCCTTCGTCTGCGACCGACGCGGCACGGACCTGGTCGAACCGGCTCAACCCCTCGGTCAGGGGCGGCGGCAGCGTGGGGGTGGCTAGAGTCATGGTCCCGTCTCCTCCTGCAGATTGTGCTCGAAGTCTCGCCCGTCCGGGTCACGCCGGCGGCGCTCGGAGCGGGATGGCCTTGGCGGTGTTGCGACGGCCCGCCGGCGCTGCGGGGCAGTGAGGTGGGAGGATTACTCGTACCGCAGGGCGATCGCGGGGTCGACGCGAGCGGCGCGCCGCGCAGGCGCCAGGCTCGCCAGGACAGCGGCTCCCGCCAGGCACACCGGGACCAGAACGAAGGTCTCCACGTCCAGCGGCTTCACGGCGAACAGGAAGCTCTCCAGGACTCTCGTGGTGGCTCCGGCCCCGAGCAGGCCGAGCGTGAGACCGATCGAGACGAGGGCAAGGGTCCGTCCGAGCACCAGCCAGAGGACGGCTCGGTTCGAGGCTCCGAGGGCGCGCCGGATCCCGATCTCGGCCGTGCGCCGGGTGACCTCGTAGGCAATCACGCCGTAGATCCCGACGAGAGCCAGGGCAAGGGCGAGCAGGGCGAAGCCCAGCACGACTCCCGCCCGGAAGCGCGGCGCCGCCACGGAGGCCGACAGCAGCCGGTCGAGCGCTTGGATGCCCTCCACGGGCAGCTCGGGATCGAGCTCCTGCACGTGCCTGCGCAGCGCGCCGGCGAGGGCGCCCGCCTCAAGCTCGGTGCGCATCACGTAGGACATCGACCCGAGGAAGAACCCGCGCCACTCCTGCCGGAACGGCACGTAGATCATGGGCAGCGGATCGGCGGCGAGACTGTCCTGGCGCACGTCGCCGACGACCCCGACGACGGTCAGCCAGCGGTTCTCTTTCGGATCGTCCATCATGATGCGCCGGCCGATCGGGTCCTCGCCGGGCCAGCAGTGGCCCGCGACGCTCTCGCTCACGATCGCCACCGGCGGCGCTCCCTCGCGATCCCCTTCCTGGAACGAGCGGCCGCGGCGGAGGGGGATGCCCATCGCCCGGAAGTAGCGCTCGCTAACCGCGGGCTTGCCCACGACCAGCTCCACCGGCCTATGCCCTCGCCCCTCGACGACGAAGTCACCCCTCCACAAGAGGCTCCCGAAGGGCAGCAGGTTCACCGCGCTGACCTCCGCCACCCCGGGGAGGCCCGAGAGGCGCTCGAGGAGCCGCGCGTAGATCTGGCGCTTTTGCTCCACGGTCTGATAGACGTGCTCTGCCAGCGTGACCTGGAGCGTCAGGACGCGATCGCGCCGGAAGCCCGGATCCACACTCTGCAACCGCCAGAAGCTCTTGAGAAGCAGTCCCGCTCCCGCGAGCAGGACGAGCACGAGCGCGACCTCCGCGACGACCAGCGCCCCGCGGGTGCGTCGCTCACCGCGCGTGGGGGCGCCGCCTCCTCTCGCCTGATCCGGGCGGGGTGCCTCGCGGCATGAGGCGGCGAGCGCTGGCGCCAGGCCGAAGATCAAGCCGCCGGCCAGGGACACGAGGCACGTGAAGCCCACCACCACGGCGTCCAGCCGCAGCTCCTCGAGTCTGGGCAGCATCGACCATCCGCTCTCCACCGCCGATCGCGAGGCGGGCGGCACCCAGGTCCTCAGGAAGGGCACGCCGGTCGAGGCGAGAGCGAGGCCGAGACCGCCCCCGAGCGCGGCCAGCACGAGGCTCTCCGTCAGCATCTGGCGCAGCAGCCGGCGCCGCCCCGCGCCCAGCGAGGCGCGGATGGCCATCTCCTGTCCGCGTGACGCCGCCCGCGCCATCACGAGGTTCGCGATGTTGGTGCAGGCAATCAAGAGGACGAAGCCCACGACCCCCAGCGCGATAAGCACCAGCCGCCGCGCGCCGCCGACCATCGCCTCCTTGAGACCCACGACGCGCGCTATCGGACCATCTTTCCGGGCCGCGCGGTCTCCGCCCACGTTCCGAAGCATGATCTCCACGGCCGAGAGCGCCTGCACCTCCGTGGTGTCGGCAGAAAGGCGTGCGATCGCGCGGTTCCAGGCGTTGCCCCGGTATCCAGGGCGGAGCCGCAGCGGCGTCCAGAGCTGCGCCTTCGGCGGGAAGTTGAACTCCGGCGCCATGACGCCGACGATCGTGTGCGGCACGCCGTCGATCGTGACCGATCGCCCGATCACACCCGGGTCGGCGGCATGGCGGCCCCGCCAGAGCGCGTTGCTGAGGATCACGACCGCGTTCCCTTCGTCCGGCTCGACGAAGCCCCGGCCGAGGGCCGCGCTCGCGCCCAGGAGGGGAAGAAGGCTCGCGGTCACTTCGCTCCGCGACACGCGCAGGGGATCGCCCGCGCCCGTCAGCGAGACCTCGGCCGTGTTGAAGGATGCGGATTCCGAGAACGCCGGAAGCTCGCGGAGCAGAAGGATGTCGGGATCCGCGAGCGGTCCGTCCGTCCACTGGAAAGGACCGAAGGAGCCCACCGAGTACACCATCACCAGACGATCCGGTTCACGATATGGGAGCGGACGCAGGAGCACGGACTCCACGATCGTGAACATCGCGGTGTTCGCGCCCATGCCCAGCCCGAGCGTGACGAGCGTGACCGCCGCGAAGCCCGGATTCCTGCGGAGGCCGCGCAGCGCGTAACGCGCGTCCTGGCGCAGCTCGTCGAGAACGCGCAGGCCGAGCGCCTTGCGGCACCGTTCCTTGTAGGCCTCGACGGCACCGAACTCAACCCGGGCGCGTCGCTCGGCCTCGGCCCGCGGAACACCGGAGCGGGTGAGATCGTCCGCGCGGGATTCGACGTGGAAGCGCAGCTCTTCGTCCATCCCCCTCTCGACGCGGGCGCGGGTCAGGAGCGCCTTCAGCAGCGAGCGCAAGCGCGGGAGCGGCGTCATACCTCGTCCGGGGAGGCGCGCAGGACGGTCGCGATCGCGGCGGCCACGCGATTCCATTTCGCCGTCTCCCGGACCAGGCGGCGGCGGCCCGTCGCCGTCAGCCTGTAGTACTTGGCCCGACGATTGTTCTCCGATGTCCCCCACTCGGTATCCAGCAAGCCCTGATGCTCCAACCGGTAGAGAGCGGGGTAGAGAGCGCCCTGCTCGACCTGGAAGGCCCCCTGGGAGACCTGTTGGATGCGGAGCAGTACGCCGTAGCCGTGGAGCGGCCCGAGCGAAACCGACTTGAGGATCAAGAGATCGAGGGTGCCCGGCAGAAGCTTGGCGGCTTCGTCCATGCGTCTCCTAGCCTGCTTAGGAAAGCTAGGGCATCTCTCCTAAGCTGTCAAGGAGAATGTGCCCCCGCCATCCCGGGGTTTGATCCCGCGCCGCTTGAGCTCGTTCAGGATGCCCGCTAGCATGACTCCGATGGCCCTCAGTGACGTGCCCGCGCGGCCGATCTCGGGCGCGCCGTCGCCACGCGACGACGACCAGCAGCGGGCCCGCTCCCAGGCCGCGGCCCTGCGCCTCCCAGGCCGCGGCCCTGCGCCTTCCCTTCGACCCTCTCGACGCCACTTCGGAGGAGCCGGCCCTGTGGTCCGAGGTGCCCCTGGAGCTGCTCGTCCGCTTCTCCTGCGTGCCCGTGGGGCGGGAGGGCCGCCGGCTGGTGCTGGCCTTCGGCGGTCTCGACGACATCCTGAAGGTCGACGAGATCGAGTTCCTGCTCGAGCGGCCGATCGAGGCGGTGGTCGCCCCCGCGGAGAGGGTGGCGGCCCTGCTGCGGCGCCACCGCGGAGGCGAGGTGCTCCTGGAGCAGGCGAGCGAGGGTCTCCGCCTGCAGCTCCTGGCCGACGACGAGACGGAGGCGGTGGACCTCGGGAGCCTTCCCGCGGAGAGCCCCATCGTCCGTCTGGTCGACTCCCTCATCCTGGGCGCCATCGACCGCCGGGCCTCGGACATCCACATCGAGACCAAGGACCGTGAGGTGCTCGCCAAGTACCGGATCGACGGCGTGCTCTACCCCGCCATCGACCCCCTCGACAAGCGCCACCACGACACCATCATCAGCCGCCTGAAGGTCATGTCGGAGCTGGACATCGCGGAGAAGCGCATCCCCCAGGACGGCCGCTTCCGCCTGCGCGTGAAGGGGCGCGCCATCGACTTCCGGGTCTCCGTCATGCCCTCGATCTACGGAGAGGATGCGGTCATCCGCATCCTCGACAAGGAGTCCCTGAACGCCGCCTTCCGCAGCCTGCGCCTGGACGTGCTCGGCTTCTCGGAGGCCGACCTGCGCAAGCTGCGCAAGTACATCACCGAGCCCTACGGGATGGTGGTGGTCACCGGCCCCACGGGCAGCGGCAAGACCACCACCCTCTACGCGGCCCTCTCGGAGATCGCCTCTCCCGAGGACAAGATCATCACAATCGAGGACCCGGTGGAGTACCAGATCCCCGGCATCACCCAGGTCCCCGTGAACGAGAAGAAGGGTCTCACCTTCGCTCGCGGCCTGCGCTCGATCCTGCGTCACGACCCGGACAAGATCATGGTGGGGGAGGTGCGGGACGGGGAGACCGCCCAGATCGCCGTGCAGTCCGCCCTCACGGGCCACCTGGTGTTCACCACCGTTCACGCCAACAACGTCTTCGACGTGATCGGCCGCTTCCTCCACATGGGGGTGGAGCCCTACAACTTCGTTTCCGCCCTGAACTGCGTGATGGCCCAGCGCCTGGTCCGCGTGCTGTGTCCGCGCTGCAAGCGCCCCTCCGAGGTGTCGGAATCGCTGCTCCGCGAGTCCGGCCTCGACCCGGACATCTACCAGGACCAGTCCTTCTTCGAGGCGGCGGGCTGTGAAGAGTGCGGGGGGACGGGCTTCCTCGGACGCACGGCGGTGGCCGAGCTGCTCGACATGTCGGACAACATCCGGCAGATGATCCTGGAGCGGCGGCCCGCGGTCGAGATCAAGCAGGCGGCCCGTGAGGAGGGCATGACCGTCCTCCGCGACTCCGCCCTGGAGAAGGTGTTCGCGGGCGTCACCACCCTGCGCGAGATCAACAAGGTTACGTTCGTCCAGTAGGGACGGCCCGCCGCCGCCACCCTGCGCCCAGCCCGGCCCCCACGACTGCGCCCAGGGTGTCAATCCCGACGTCCGTCCACGACGGGGTCCGGTCGGGGGTCATGCGCTGGTGGAGCTCGTCGCTCCCCGCGTAAAGAGCGGCGAGAAGGACGGCCGCCCCCACTTCTCGCATGCTCGGGCGGCCGCTCCCCGCGAGCCCGCGCAGGTAGGCCGCGCCCAGGAGGGCGTAGCCGAGCAGGTGGCCTCCCTTCTTGAAGAGGGTGTCCCACGCGCCGGCATCGGGCAGGTCCTTCCCGGGGGTCGCGGAGGCGGCGAAGATCACGGCCATCAGGAGGAGGGCAGGCCCCCATCGGGACAGGAGGCTGATCACGGCTCGCCCACGCGGTCGAGGATCGCCTGCATCTGCGTGATCGTCCCTCCGAATCGCGGATCCGAGGCCAGGTTGCGGGGAAGCGCGGGCTCACGGCGGAGACCCACCGCGGTGAGCAGGCGCGCCCAGAGGCCGGGCGGCCTCAGGTCGTACAGCTCCCGGCCGCCGTCGGGCCACTCGGTGTAGCGCCAGCGCTCGGTCCGGACGCTGCGGCCCAGCTCGGGCGGGCTGCGGGGCGCGATCGAGAAGGCCGCGGTCTTGACCGCTCCCCCCGGGTCTTTGAGAAGCGGGACCAGGCTCGTCCCCTCGAGGCCCGGCACTCCGGGCAGGCCCGCCAGCTCTACGAGCGTCGGATACAAGTCCAGCGACTCGACCAGGCCGCGCGCGGCCGACCCCGGCTGCTTCACCCCCGGGGCCGCGATGATCAGCGGGACGCGGAGGGATTCTTCGAAGAGCGTGTTCTTGCGCCACAGCCCGCCGTGCTCGCCCAGGTGGAACCCGTGGTCGCTGACCAGCACCACGATCGTGCGGTCGCGAAGCTTCAGCCGGTCGAGGGCCTGCAGGAGGACGGCCACCTGCGCGTCCATGAACGACACGCAGGCGTAGTAGGCGGCGGTGGCCTCCCGCCGGAAGACGTCGTCTTGGTCCCCGGCCCCACCCAGGAAGCGGCCGGGCGAGCGCGGAGGCCTGCGGAAGATCGCGATCTCGGGGATGTCGTCCCGGTCGTCGCGGGGCTCTACCGGAAGCGCGATCCGGTCGGGAGGGTAGAGGTCGAAGTAGCGCCGGGGGGCGACCCAGTGGATGTGGGGCTTGTTGAAGCCGGCGGCGATGAAGAACGGCCGGTTCCTGTTCTGCTCCAGGAGCCTCGCCACCCGTCGAGCCGTCCGGCCATCGGGCTCGTCTTCGTCGCGGTTGTTCGTGGCCGTCCACGGCCGCGCCTCAGACCCGGCGCGCTCGCGCTCCTTCCGGGGAGGCGGCTCCCAGGCCTCGTCACCCGGCAGGTAGGGGGTGTGCTCGGCCAGGTCCCAGCGGAACTGGTCCTCGAACGGGCCGTGGTAGATCTTGCCCACCCGGGCCGTGAAATAGCCGTTCGCGTGGAAGTGCTCCTGCAAGGGCACCGCCCCCGTGAGCCGCTCCCGCGGCGTCTGGAGGTTGTCCCACACGCCGGTGCGCTGGGGCCGCCAGCCGGTGAGGAGCGACGTGCGCGAGGGGCTGCAGGAGGGCACCTGGCAGTAGGCCCGTTCGAAGCGCCGCCCCTCGCGGGCCAGCCCGTCGATCGCGGGGGTGGTCACCGGATACCCGTAACAGCCCAGGCGCACGTTGAGGTCATCGACCATGATGAGAAGCACGTTCGGCCGGGAGAGGGAGACCGGACGAGCCCCCCCGGGGGGCGGGGCCACGCGGGCCGCGTCGCCTCCCCTTTCGAGAACCTCGTGAAGCTCCCGCACCGTGGCGTCGGCCGGGGCGCCTTTGGCGAGGTTCTTGAACTCGCCGGGGTCCCGGTCGTGATCGAAGAGCTCGCGGCTGCCGTCGGGCCATTCGGTGTAGCGCCAGCGATCGGTCCGGACGCTGCGGCCGAGGGTGCCAGAGGAGCGCTGCACCGCCGAGAGCGCTCCCTCCTTGACGGGTTGCGCCGGGTCGACGAGGAGCGGCCCCAGGCTCTTGCCGTCGAGGCCCGAGCCCTTCGGCAGCCCGGCCAGATGGAGGAGCGTCGGGTAGACGTCAACCACCTCGACCAGCCGGTCGCTCGCCCGGCCCGGAGCGCCGACGCCGGGGCCTGCCACGATCAGCGCGGCTCGGAGCACGTTCTCGGAGAGCACGTCGGGGCGCGGCCAGGCTCCGCGCGGCGCGGTGTCGCCGACCACCACCACGACCGTGGACCGGGTCAGGTCGCGGCGTTCCAGCTCGGCGAGGAGCACCCCGACTTGCGCATCCACGTTCGAGACGTGGGCGAGCTCCGCGGCCAGCCGCCGCCGGCGCAGGTCCTCCGCCGGTGGGAGCGGCCGAATCGCGCCTGTGCCGTGGTCGGCCAGCGCAAGCGGGGGCAGACCATCCAGGGGCGGCTCCGGGGGGAGGACGAGCGAGCGTGGATCGTATAGGCGAACGAACTCGGCAGGAGGCAGGCGCTCGGCGGGAGGGGCATCGAAGCCGATGGCGAGAAAGAAGGGCCCGTCCTCGCGCGAGGCCAGGATTGCCACGGCCCGCTTCGCCGTCGCCGCGGGGTCTCCCCGCGCCGGGTCGTCGGCCTGGTCCCAGGTCACCAGCGATTCCGACGCGCCCCCGACGAGTGGTCCCACGCGGGCCGTGAAATAGCCCGCCGCGTGGAAGGCCTCGGGCAGGAGCGCGGCTTCGCGGAGGGCCCCGCGCGATTCCGGGGCCGACCAGAGGCGCGTGGTCTCGGGGCGGCGGCCGAGAAGCAGGGCGAGGCGGGACGGGGTGAGGGAGGGATACTGGCCGTAGGCCCGGTCGAAGCGGCGGCCGCACGCGGCCAGGCGATCGAGGTTCGGCGTGCGGACGGGCGCGCCGTAGGTACCGAGGCGGGTGGATGCTCGGATGGGTCGCCCGCGGCGGGCCCTCCGGCCCCCGCCCCGAGCACGCGGCCGCGAGCAGGGCGAGGCCGAGCGTCGAGTGGCGCTTCCTCATCGGCAAACATTTGAGGCTAAGCGGCCCCCCGGCGGCCGTCAAATGGCTCCCTTGGGAAAGCGGGCCAAGGCACGGCTTTGCCTCCCCGCGGGGGCCCGTGTTACGGTGGTGGGCTTTGATGTCGCGCAAGGGATCCTTCATCGTCGTCGCCCTGGCGGTGCTCCTGCTGGCCGCCGCCTGGCAGTGGAACGCCCGTCGCTTCCCGAAGATCGAGCGGGTCGTGCTGCTGGGCTTCGACGGGGCCGCCCCCAACCTGATCGGACCCCTGCTCGCGGAAGGCAAGCTGCCGGCCCTGCAGCGCCTCGTCGCGGAAGGGGCCTACGGGCCGCTCAAGAGCGACCGGCCCACCAAGAGCGCGATCATCTGGAACTCGATCGCCACCGGCAAGACCATGCTGAAGCACGGCATCATCGACTGGACCTACGCCAACCAGGCCGGCCTCGACGTCCCCTACCAGGACCGCAAGCGCCGTGTGAAAACCTACTGGGAAATCCTGGACGCGCGCGGATTCAAGACCGGCACCCTCAACTGGTGGGTCTCCTATCCGCCCTTTCCCCTGCGGAACGGCTGGCTGGTCAGCAACGCGTTCAAGAACCGGGAAGACCCGGGCACGGTGCATCCCACGCAGCTCTTCGCACCCCTGAACGCGCTCCGGGTCTCGTGGCCGGCGGATGCACAGCCCGAGATGAAGCGCCTCGGGCTCCCCGAGTGGAAGGAGGCAGGGGCGACCGTCGCCATCACCCACACCCGGCCGATCCTCAACGCCTACGGGTTCTACGTGGCCCAGGACCTGACCATCGACCGCGCGAGCGACTGGCTCTTCGAGAACCGGCCCGTACAGGCCTTCTCGACCTACTTCCGCATGATCGACGTCACCAGCCACCTGGCCGACCACTACCTCGACCGGAAGGCCTACGAGACGGCCAACCTGCAGGAGCGCGCGGGGGCCTTCGGGAAGGCGGAAGAGGAGCGGCTCGACCGCGAGTTTGCCCGGGTGCTCCGGCCCCTCTATGAGCAGATGGACCGCACGATCGCCAAGTACCTCGCGCGCATGGACGGAAAGACCCTGCTCATCGTCTGCTCCGACCACGGCTTCCGCTTCTTCCAGGGCTCGTACAGCCATGCGAACCCGGCCCAGGAGCCGCCCGACGGCGTGGTCTTCGTGGCGGGGCCGGGGGTGAGCAGGGGCCAGCACCTGGCCGGCGCGTCCGTCTACGACATCGCCCCCACCATCCTGTACGCGCTGGGCCAGCCCGTCGCGTCGGACATGGACGGCACCGTGCTTCGTTCCGCCTTCGACCCGCGCTTCCTGAAGCGGTTCCCCGTGCGCACGATCGCGAGCTACGAGACCCGCCCGCGCGAGGCCGCGGCGGGCGGCCTCAACCCCGACGTGGACAAGGACGTGCTGCAGGACCTCAGCACGATCGGCTACATCGGAGACGAGCCGAAGGCGTTACCCGCGCCGCGGCCGGCGACACCCTCTCCGCGATAGTCGGCGCTGGCACTCGGCCCACGCGAGCGCCACTCGGCGCGCGCGTATTCGTGCTAGGATTTTTCGCGAGTGGGCTCCAACGCCAGGGTTCCGGACGCGTTCCGCAATCCCGACGACGAGCGCATCCGCGAGCTCCTGCAGAGCGCGCGGCGAATCGCGGTCGTGGGCCTCTCCCCGAAACCTCATCGCGACTCCAACCGCGTGGCCCGCTACCTCCTCGAGCGGGGCTACGACGTGTTCCCGGTGTACCCCCGCGAGGAGGAGATCCTCGGGCGGAAGGTCCATCGCCGCATCCAGGACGTTCCGGGGCCGCTCGACCTCGTGGACGTGTTCCGTCGCAGCGAGACCCTGTCCGAGGTCATCGACGACGCCCTGGCCGCCCGCGCTCCCGCACTGTGGTTCCAGCTCGACTGCATCGACGAGGCGGGGGCGCGCCGGGCCGCGGCCGCGGGGGTCACGGTGGTGATGGACCGCTGCCTGATGGTCGATCACGCCCGGCTGCTGGGACGGACATGGACTCGTCCCGAGAGCAACTTTTTGGCTCAGGAGGTGACGCCCGACGACGATTGAGCAGGCCGGTCCTCCGCTGAACCCGACCGCAAACACCAGTGCGCGAGGCGGTTCCGGATGGCGCTCGCACAAGGCGAGCGCTTGCACGGTTCGTGCATCAAAGGTCGGTGGCCGAGGGCGCAGGCCGGGAGGAGTGAGCCCGATGCCCGAGAAGCTGGTGCGGCAAGAGAGTGCAGTCCAGTTCTTCCGAGAGCAACTCGTGAAGGCCATGGAGCATCAGAGGATTTCCACCTCGGCCTTCACCGAGTACTACCTGGTCAACCTGCTGACGGCCTTCATGCGCGGGGAGGTCCTGCCGGGCCGGGAGCCCGGCTTCGACGAGGTGCCCCTCGCGCTCCTCTACGTGCGGGCCCTCGAGGCGACACGCTGGGAGCGGGCGCGGCTCCTTCGCACCATGGGCGACACCGCGCTCTTCGTGTCCGGCTTCTTCGCCGACAGCCTCTCCGGCAAGGACGGGGACCTGCGGTACTACGCCGTCCTCGGCGGCCACGCCTACGCGCGGCTCTCCCACGACCACGAGCAGGAGGCCGGTATCGGCCCCGGGGTCTTCTCCGAGCTGGCCGGCCGCTTCCGCGACTTCGCCGACGTCCTGGCCGAGGTATCGGAGCTCAGCCGCCTCGCCCACCCCCCTTCCGTGGTCAAGCTGTACGAGCGCTGGATGCAGACGGGCAGCCGTCGCGCGGCCGCGCTCCTCACGGCCCAGGGGATCGCACCGG
>WNFJ01153531.1_pt1 | contig 14111 bp, 13 predicted proteins | sample 5400461 | NCBI WGS metagenome assembly WNFJ01 (sample SAMN13153349, study PRJNA577476) | soil metagenome | isolation source: 115 cm saprolite on Douglas fir-dominated hillslope | place: USA:California | collected 2013-09-17 | reverse complement strand
CAATTTTGCCATCAACGTAAAGCGCACAAAATCATTGCTGCGAGACATCATCGCCGCTAACGCGCAAGTGCATTGGGTCGCCCAGATCAGCGCCAATCTCCTGCGTGATGAGGAACTCGTTGATTTAATCGCGGCTTCAGGAGGCAAGTGGATTTTCATCGGAATGGAATCCATCGATCCTGCCAACCTTGCTGACGTAAAAAAGGGCTTCAACAAACCAGGTGAATATGCCGTGGTCCTCGATCGGCTCGCCCGGCGCAACGTTTTCGCCATCACCTCTTTTATCTTTGGCATGGACAATGACACGCCTGGCGTGGCGGAGCGAACTCTGAAGGAAATTCGCACTTGGCCTCCGGGGCTGCCTATCTTTGGCTTGATGACCCCTCTTCCTGCGACGCCCCTGTACAAAAAGCTGGAAGCCGCGGGGCGGCTCACCCGCCCGAAGCACTGGCAAGAGTTCATTCCCTTTGCGATGGCCCATACGCTGAAGATGAGCATCGACGAAGCTCATAACGAGGTGCGCATCGGGTGGAGCAGCTCTTACTCTCCCGAGGCAATCGAGAAGGCGGTGGATTCGCTCAATCTCAAGCCGCTGGGTTATCGCATCAACATCCTTATCGCACGCCTGTGCTTCCGGGGAATTTATTTTCCGCAAATGGGCCGTTTCGCCTGGCTGAAATCGATTCTCGAAAATCGGCGCACAATTTTCAAACTCATAAGGCAAGGGTTAGGAGGAGGACTGCATGTTGCGGTCCCGGCAGTCGCGGCCCAGCCAGTCACAGAGCAGCGGCACTGAAGTTAGCGCCCTTTCACCGGAAGATGTTGTTCGTAGAAGGCCGCTTTGGCTCTGGGGCAGGTAAGTTCGTGTCGGTATGCCAATTCGCCAACTGCAACGCCATTTGCAAAGGCAAGCGGCTAGAGACATTGCTGACGTTCCTTCTGTTCGTGAGCTTCGGCCCCGCGGCGTACGCGCAAGAGCCGAGCACGGGTACGGTATGCAGTATTCGTGGATTTGCGCATGAAACATGGACTGAAGCTTCACAATCCGGGCATGGATTGAAAGCTGTTCCCCGAAGCGCTGTTCGTCCCAGCAATTTGAAATGGGAGCTGCCAATCCTGGCAGTTACCGGGGTGCTGATCGCAAAGGTAGACCGGCCCGTTGACAATCGCATTCAGTCTCTATCCCTGCAGCAGACCGCAGGGCGTTGGTCAAACATTGGTCTTGGCATTGAGATCGGATCGGCTGCTCTCGCGTACGGCATTGGGTGCCGCAAACACCATTCCTATTTGCGCGATACGGGATTCAAAGCACTCGCGGCAATGGGAGCGGCTGGCACTGTGGACTTGGCTCTCAAGCTGGCGTTCGACCGTCAATTTCCTTTCAAACCAGGGAGTACGGGCAAGTTCTGGGGCGGCGGAAGGGCGTTTCCGTCCGGACACTCAGCCACAAGTTTTGCATTTGCTGGGGAGCATATGCGCTTGCAACTGGAGTCAGCCTCTCACGCTACCCGGCGAAAAAGCACTACCCGTCGGACATCCTCATAGGCGCAACTTTGGGATATATAACGGGGACCTATTTGGCTGCGCACTGATCCGCGTTAGCGACATGCTGTCAAGCCCGCGTTGGCGGCGACGGGAGATAGAGTGAAAAAAGCAAGCGACAAGCTAAACTAGTATGCATATAGCACCATAAAAGCCCCTGATAAGGGCGAGGTCGGTGGTTCAAGTCCACCCAGGCCCACCACTCACATCGCCAATAAATACGCGGCTATTCTCACTTTTCCCCTTTCGAGGAATATCTCTCAAAAAACCAATTTGCCAACTATTTGCCAACTTTACGATTGGCCGGATGGCACTAGACTCAGGGGGTTACGGCAGGCATCGATTAGGATTATGTCGAGAACGCTTCGCTCTCACTTGAAGGCCTGGCAAGCCCTCCAAGGACGGTTGGGCCGTGGAAGGCATGGATAGTCAGTATGCTGGGACATAGTTCAGTTGGTTAGAACGCGTGTCGGTCACGCAGGAGGTCGCGGATTCGAGTCCCGTCGACAAATACGTGTCCACCAAAGCACCTCAATCCTGCTTATCGTCGCGCGCTGATCACATGCGCCGTGCTCAACCTCGCCATGCTGTTCGTCGAAGGAGGTTCGGGTTTGCGGATCGGTTCAGCCGCCCTCTTGGCTGACGCGGGGGATTTCCTCGAAGACGCCGTCGTCCTTGGACTCGCCTTTGCCGCTACTGGGTGATCGGTACGCGCACGCGCGTCGTGATGTGACTCTAAAAGATGGATTCCAACTCGCTGTTTCAATCAAACGGGACGGCCCTCGTAATCCATGAGCAGGCGGATGATAACTTGACCGATCCTGCTGGGAATGCCGGCTCCCGCATCGCCTGTGGCCCGGTGCAGAAATAATCCTACATCACTCTCTGAGTAGGGACATTTAAACTGTGGATTCGCATTTAGACTTGCTGTCTTGATACTCCAGAGGATGTGCTGGCTCCCAATAGACGCTTACCGAGGCCCAGTCCAGCGTCGCATGCATTGATGGAGTTTCACGATCAGGCTTGATTCCCAAGCTCGCGCCGGGACGCAGCAATCTCGATGGGGAGAAAAGGGAAGAGCGGGCTACATCGTCAGCTGATCGGAGCGTGGAAGGTGCAAGCGAGTGTCCGTCGCGAAACGTCCGTAGTGGGTCATCAGTTTGCGATTATCCGACTACGCGGTACTCCTGCAAACGTTTTGAGATGGTTGGCGGAAAATCAGTGGACGTGCGGTCGCAAGAGCCAGCTCAGATCCACCCCGATGCCGAAAGAGTAGCTGTTAAGTTGCAATGGAATGCTGCGGCTAAAATCAAACTCGAGATCCAAATAACCGACCGGTTTGTAGTCAATGCTACCGTTGAAGCCGTTGTCACGGACGAGATCCGCCGCGCCCGTGGAAACGCTGGCCGTGGTGAAACTCTTGCGGTTTTTGGTCGGGCCGGCAGCGCTGCATTTCGCCGCGGAACCACAACGGAAGACTCGGCTTATCACAGTCTGATTCCCCCAGGGCGCGACATCGTAGGCCGAGGCCGAGAAGCTGAACTTGCCAGGATCGTATTCAATGCCGCCTTCGAATTGAGCGTTATAGCCGAAGGTGATGAATGGACGATGGAAAAATCGTGTGTCCATGACCGTATTACCCACGCCGAGGTCGATGAACGGGGAGAAATCTCCGAAGGCGTGGTCGAAATGGTTCGCCACATTCCAAGTTGCATGACCGGTGCTAAGGCCCTTCTTCGTGTCGCCCGTGGGCGCGGTAAGATGTAAGGCCGAACTGAAGTTCAGGGACGGGTTAGGGTAGTTCAACCGGAGGTCCGTGAAGAAGGTACCCACGCCAATGCCGGAGACTGCACCGGGATTGTTTTTCTTGATGGAAGAAGGGGTGCTCACAAAATAAAACGGCACACCCGCATCAACGCCAAAGTGACGAGAAAAGTTATAGCCGACAGCGGACCCAAGATCATAGACAAACCCATCGCTGCTGTTGCTTCCTTCGAACTTGGCTCCCAGCGTCATTCCAGGAGTGAAGCCTCCGGGTTTATCTGTTGTCGGCCCGTTTGCAGCGGGATTCGGCGATTGCGCAAACAAAGGAGAGTAGGAAGAAAGAAGCAATATCACGCAGAAAAAGCGTGCGCCGCGAAACCACTGGATCCGCGTTTTCAGACCGCTCTGAGCTGATCCATCGTTGAATTTCAATTGTGGCCTCCAATTAACTGAAACGTTTCGACTCGCGCTAGATGGTGCGAGATTCCGAATCCTCCCCGCGAATACGCATGACCGGATCTGGGAGTTTGAGATGGTTGTGAGAAGGTTCGATTCCCAGTTTAGGGGGAGAGGAGGCCCAGGCTTACACCGGGAATGCACCGCGGCCCCTTAACAGTCACCTGTACGAGAGACCGGGTGCGGGTGCTGCGCTAAAAGGTAGAAGGGCGGGCCTCCTCACTTCCGCAGATGAATGGCCAAATTCCTGAGCGGAGTTTTCTTGTACAATTCACTACCAGACCGACCGCGGTAGTGAATTCTTGGGCCGCGTGCATCATTCCTCCTTTCGACCTATTCAAAACTGAAAGAGACGGAATATTGTGCTGGTTGGGAGCTGTGGCCTGGTCAATGTGGATGTTCTCTGGTCAGAGAAAGCATTGTGAAAGAAATGGGCAACGGTCAGGTACGCTCAATAATTGCTTTGCCAAACGAGGCCTTTGCGAGAGCCAGAGCACAGCTTGAGCTAGGATCCGATGTTCCCGAAGCATTGACCGACGCTCAACCTCGAAAGACCGTAGCCACCCCGAATCGGCACTTCTCCGATGGGCAACATGTTCGGCAAGCAACTCCGCGGTGATGAGTGCCTGGGTCATGCCAGTCCCTGCTATTGGATCGAGAAAACCAGCTGCGTCGCCAAGCAGCACCGCGCCGCATGCAACTCCCGCGCGGGCACGGCCACTCAGGGGCGACGCGCCAAGCACAGGGGTTATTTGCTCCGCGCCGTCCAATCTTGAAGCTAGAACCGGAAACACGCGGCATAGACTGTAGAATTCGGTCGCCGAGTGCCGTCCGAACGCGCCTGCCTTTGCCAAAATAGCGACCGCGACTTGTCTGTCCGGCAATGGAGTCACGTATATCTCATGACTAGCACCGACGAAGACTTCGACCCACGGAAGTTCAATGCCGCACTCCCGCAAACGGAAATGGGCTCGAATCCCGAATCGAGCGCGCCGCGCTGGCTCATTCAACCCCAGTTGCTGCCGAATCACAGAGTGCGCACCATCAGCGCCTATCACCAAGGGGGCGCGAACTTCTTGCCCATCGACTCTTAGGCCTACGACAGCGCCCTTTTCCGTGATCGGCCCATCGACTCGAGTGCCTATGTGGACTTGGACGCCATAGGTTGCTGCGGCCGCGGAGAGCAAGACCTGATCCAAGACTCGGCGACGTTGTCCCACTCCCGGCGACCGAAAACGGATCACTTTGGGGGCTCCCGCCTCCCGTGTCTGTGCTTGGAATTGAAATCGGACCCCGTAAAATGGGCAGCCGCCGACGGCTGCGGTTAGACCCAAGCGTTGCAACACCGCGACGCCTTGCGGCATGAGGCCTTCACCGCACGGCTTTTCTCTTGGGAATCGTGCTTTTTCAAAGACGCGTACCGCCAAGCCCTTCCGCCCGAGCATGATCGCAAGAGAGGAGCCCGCGACGCCACCCCCAACGATAAGAACATCGGTCACCTGTTCTGCCTCCCAGATGCCTCTAGAGCGCTAAATCCCCCCGAAGCTTTGACCAAGCAGGTCAACATCCGGAAGCGCAAGTAGCTGATTCTTCTGAAGCTCATCCGTCAGTGGACGCTTCTGTTCTGTGTTGGACACACGTCGTGCAAGGTAAACCACAGGAATTTCCGAATGGAATTCACGAGCTCCACTTCTCGGCGCGGAGCCATTCGGTTGCAGCGCGATTCGCAACGCGCCCTGACAAAGAACTTCCCTGCCGCGCTGCAGGGCATAGTTTAGAAAGATGCGTGGAGCGGGTTGTCATCTGGGCGTCAAGAGTCCGTCTCTTTTCCTTGACAAGGAAATGACCTGACTGGGCCTCTTTCGCTTTGTCTGCGAACCATGTATCTGGTATATGGTTGAAGAAAGATAGGATGAGGACGCTAGAGATTTCTAGCTGAGCTTGGACCGGGTCGAAGGATTGTTGCTCGTGCTTTACAGGACGAATCGAAGATGGAAAGAATCCTTGTCATCGAAGACGACCGTTCGGTCCAGAAGGCGCTGAAACGGCTGTTTGAATCGGAGAATTATGTGGTTCAAATCGCCGCGGACGGCAACCTAGGGCTGGAATCATTCCGCAGCGCGCCGCCGGATCTCGTCATTCTGGATTTGAACCTGCCGGGGAAGCCTGGGCGCGAGGTCTGCCGGGAAATCAAAGGGGATTCTCCTTTACTGCCGGTGATAGTACTCAGTGCGAGAACCGACGTGACTGATAAAGTGCTGTTGCTCGAACTCGGGGCCGACGACTATGTGACAAAACCCTTCAGCCCCAAAGAGCTCCTGGCGCGCGTGCACACCGCCATGCGCCGCTCGAGTCGGCCAGTGCGCTCGGGGGATCAGTTCTCCTTCGATGACATCGCGGTGGACTTTTCCAGAATGGTTTTGACGCGCGCCGGCAATACAGTCGAGCTTACCGCGCACGAGTTCAAGCTCCTGAAATTCTTCGTCAACAACCCAGAGCGAGTGACTTCGCGCGACGACTTGCTAAATCAGGTATGGGGATACGACAACTATTCCTCGACGCGCACCGTGGACAACTACATCTTGAAACTTCGTCAGAAGCTTGAGAAGGATCCCGCTTCTCCAATTCATATTTTGACGGTCCACGGCGCAGGCTACAAGTTTGTGGCGTAGGAGGAGACGGTCAGCCCCCTCCTGTAACAGGAAGGGCGAAGCACGGCGAAATCGCACATGTTCCAGCTTCAAATGCGCACGAAGTTTTTTCTTTCTCGACTGCTGGTATCAGTAGCTCTCACTGGCGCGGCCACGTTCGTTGTGCGGCAGGCCGTGCAGGAGCATGTGCGGAAGGAAATCTTCGGGAGCCTGCTGAACTCGACCGCTACGTTTCAGAACTTCGAGCGCGAGCATGAGCTTGCCTTGATGCACTCCGCGGAGCTGCTGGCGAACCTGCCCAGCCTCAAAGCGCTGATGACAACGGAACACGCGGCGACCATCCAGGACGGATCGACTGACCTTTGGCGCCTAGGCGGAAGCGATCTGTTCCTGCTCGCCGACCGCCCGGGGGATGTGGTTGCGCTCCACGCAATAACGCCGTCGTTCAGCCGCACACGTGCTCAGGAACTACTGCGGAACTCGTCCCGCCAAGATGACCTGCGGCGCTGGTGGGTGGACGGCGAGCATCTCTATGAAGTTATTCTCCGACCCATTTTTTTTGGTGCCCCGGCGGACAACAACCCACTAGGAGTTCTGGTCGTGGGCCACGAGGTTGACGAGCGGGTAGCGCAAGAGATCAGCAACATTGCTTCGGGCCTGGTGGCTTTCCGGTATGGCGACGCGATCACGGTAAGCACGCTCCCGCCGGTCCAGAAGGCAGAGCTTACACGCTGGATTCGCAAAGCTCCCACGAGCGACACCGGCGAGGCACAGGAGATCCGGCTGAGCGGAGAAAGATTTCTGTATACGTCGGTCGAGCTCGCTCCCGGGGCCGACTCTCCCGTCGTAATGTACGTGTTGAAATCTTACGATCGGGCCATCGAATTCCTGGACAGCCTAACGCGACTCATCATTTGGCTAGGGTTGGGAGCCATGCTGGTGGGGACTGCTGCGGTTCTCCTGATTGCAGACAGGTTCACGCGCCCGCTGAACAACCTTGTGGAAGCGGTGGGTGCGCTGGAGAGAGGTGATTTTGATTTTCCCTTGGAACTGCGACCAGGTGACGAATTGGCAAGAGTAACCGCTGCATTCGACAAGATGCGGAAAAGCGTTCAGAAAAGCCAGCAGCGCCTGCTCGAGGCGGAGCAATTTGCCACCATTGGGCGCATGGCCAGTTCGATCTCCCATGACCTACGCCATCCGCTGACCGCGATTGTGGCTAATGCAGAATTCCAGTGCGAAGGTAACTTGACTCAAACTCAAAGAGAGGAGCTGTATAAGGAGGTTCGCCTTGCCGTCGAGCGCATGACGGACCTGACCGAATCGCTGCTTGAATTCTCACGGACGCGGCAATCGTTGCACCTGGTGCATGGAAGCGTGGAAGCGGTCATCGAGGGCGCCGTCCGTATGATCCGTGCCCGGCCCGAATTCGATGGGTTGCCGATCTCGATTAGCCGTGAGGGCAGAACCGAGTGCTGCTTCGACCCGAAGAAGCTTCAGCGGGTATTCGATAATCTCCTGGTAAACGCTTGCGAGGCCGTTTCCCGAGATACAGGCCGAATCGAAGTTTCGCTTCGCGATACGCCGCGGGGCCTCGAAGTCCGCTTTAGAGACAATGGTCCGGGCGTGCCTGAATCCATTCGCGATAAGCTTTTCACGCCATTTGTCAGCTTCGGAAAGGAACATGGCACTGGACTTGGCCTTGCCATCGCGCAGAAGGTTATGCAGGAGCATGGCGGCAGCGTTATTCTTGAAAGCTCGGCTCCCGGCGCGACCGTCTTCAAGCTTGTTCTCCCCTTAACCGCTTCGCTCGAAAGTGTACCGAGGATGAATGCGATCCGGCCGGTGCACGGAGATTAGCGCATGCTTCATTTTCCTGCTCGCTCTTGAGGTTATCTTGCCCCTGACATCCCTTTTTGACTGAATTCATCAGAGAATGTAGCAGTCCTCACAGAGGGGGGTGGAAAATGAAGTGGCCCAGCAAAGCTCGCTTCGTTAGCAGACTCGGAATTGTGCTTGGAACCATGGCGCTTATGTCTGGCCCAGCGCGGGCGCAGCAGCCTGCGCCTTCGTCAGAGGCCATTCCCGCAAGATCGCTAGGGAAGTCCATCAGCGAATTACAAACGCAGGTTCGCGAATTGCGCGCTCTGCTCCTGCAAATGCGCGCGGCAATTGACCGTGCCAACGCTGCGAACCTTGAGATAACGGAAAAACTCCGCGAGACCCAGGAGCGGCTGGAAGTCGTTGGCCGCGACTTTCGCAGCTCCATTCGGCCGGGTGGCGTCGTCGGCGCCGAGGCCGTGTCTCGATCTTCGCCTCCCGAGGGAAAGACGGCCGAGGGCGTTGAGGAGCGTGTAGCAAAGTTGGAGGAGGACCAGCAACTCCTCACCGGCAAAATTGACGAGCAGTATCAAACCAAGGTCGAGAGCGCCTCAAAGTACCGCGTCCGTCTCTCCGGCATCGCCCTCTTGAACGTCTTTGGCAACAGTGGAACCGTGGACAACATGGATTTTCCCGTAGTGGCGCTTATGCGCAGTGTGCTGGACTCAAGCGGGAATTTCGGTGCGACGGTGCGCCAATCACAGGTGGGGCTGGAGGTTTTCGGCCCGCAGGTCCACGGGGCAAAGGTCAGCGCTGACGTGCAGATGGATTTCTCGGGAGGAGCCCCGGACATACCAAACGGAGTCAACTCAGGGTTCTTCCGTCTACGAACTGCCACTATGCGGCTGGACTGGGCGCGCACCTCAATCATTGCCGGACAAGATCCGCTGTTTATCTCGCCGCTTTCCCCCACGTCGCTTGCCTCTTTGGCCGTTCCGGCGCTTTCTTATGCAGGAAATCTGTGGGCCTGGACGCCACAAGTGCGCATTGAGCACCGGCTGGAGTTCTCCGAGAACTCGAGCCTGCTCTTCCAAGGTGGATTCCTGGACCCACTAAACGGCGAATTGCCCAAAGCCGAGTATGTCCGTCTTCCGCAGAGCGGAGAAAAATCGCGGCAGCCTGCCTATGGGACACGCGTGGCGTGGACTCGCCAGGCGTTCGGGCGGACCTTCACGCTGGGAGCGGGAGGTTTTTACAGCCGCCAGAATTGGGGATTGAACCGCAACGTGGATGCGTGGGCTGGCATGTCTGACTGGTCGGTGCCCTTTGCACGCTGGCTCGAATTGAGCGGGGAGTTTTATCGGGGGCGTGGAATTGGCGGGCTCGGCGCGGGTTTCGCACGAAGTGCTGTCTGGAACGGTCCGCTTTCCAACCCGAGCACTACTGTGCGTGGTCTGGATGTGACAGGAGGGTGGGCACAGTTGAAGCTCAAGCCAGCCGAAGAGTACGAGTTCAACGGCGTGTTCGGCCAGGATAGTTCTCAAGCAAGTGAGGTTAGGAGCTTTCCGAACACTCAGACCTATTTTGATCCCACCCTCGTCCGCGACCGGAGTTGGATGGCGAATGTCGTATATCATCCGCGCTCTGACCTGTTATTCTCTGTTGAATATCGCCGCCTGCGAACCTTCTACTTGAGTGGAGCATCCGAGAATGCAAACCATATCAACCTAGCAATCGGCGTTCTTTTTTAGCCCGATCCCCGGGGTGACAACGAATGAACACAGTACGTTGCCGACGAACTTGGTGCTGGCTCCTCTTAGTGATCGTGGCTACGGTGGTCAGGGCCGGAGCACAAGAAACCTCCGTTACCGGCCGCGTTGAATTGTTCAGCACAGAAAGCGCCAAGAAAGCGGAAAACGCATCCAGCGTTGTCGTGTGGCTTGTGCCTGCCTCGGGTACACCTGCGGTGACACTCCAGACCAATTCTTCGCAAGCACAAGGACTACGGCTCGTCCAGAAAGAAAAATCATTCCACCCTCATCTCCTTGTCGTCAAAGTGGGTGCCACGGTTGAATTTCCGAACCACGATCCTTTCTTCCACAACGTTTTTTCGCTCTTCGAAGGAAAGCGTTTCGACCTAGGACTCTATGAGGCCGGCACCAGCCACATCGTGCATTTTGACCGGCTCGGTGTTAGCTATGTTTTCTGCAACATCCATCCGGAAATGAGTGCAGTTGTCGTAGCGCTGAACACGCCTCTCTTCGGCATCTCCGATTCGACAGGCAACGTGGCGATTCCAGCAGTCCCGGCTGGGAACTACATTCTGGAGGTTTGGTATGAGCGTGCGACGCCGGGCACCCTGAAGACTCTCAGCCGCGGAGTCACAATTTCACAGCACAACCACAGTCTCGGTGTGATCCGTGTCTTGGAAACTTCTGCCTTGAACTTGGCGCACAAAAACAAGTACGGCCAAGACTATGTGCCGCCCTCGCCGTCGAGCCCTGCTTATCCCCGACCCTGACATGGGCCAGGCGAGACCCGGTACACTGACCCTCGAAGACTTGGCGTGATAGCCTCGTTCGCTCCATCCGACCTTATTCCTGACAAGACGCGATTCTAAAACAAATTGGCCTCGCAGCGGGATGTCAAAAACTTTTGACATGCGCCCGACAAACCCATGACATCCGCATTTTGTGAATAGCCTAAGCTCTCGACCGTGCCGGAAGTTCGTCTGCGAGCGTGGGACGTGATTCGCATAGAAAATCTCACTTTGGAAGGATTCCCCGATGAAGGTCAAAACGAAGTACTGGAAGTTCTCCGCAGCTCTTGTCTTTTCGCTTTTCTTGCTCCCCCCTGTAACACAAGCGCAACATTACAGACAAACGAACCTCGTCTCCAACATCGTCGGTATGGCCCCCACGACCGACCCCAATCTGAAGAATCCCTGGGGCCTCACGCGCTCCGCCGGCAGTCCCTGGTGGATCGGCAACAACAACTCTGGTACTTCCACTCTTTATGATGGCAAAGGCAACACCATCCCCCTTGTGGTGACTGTTCCCCCTCCCAAGGGCTCGCCAGCCGGCACTCAATCGGCTCCCACTGGGGTCGTTTTCAATGGCAGTCCTGCGGACTTCCTCCTTGCTCCGGGCAAGCAGGCCATTTTCATCTTTGCCACCGAAGATGGCACCATCTCGGGCTGGAACCCTGGCATCGACCTCCACAATGCTGTGCTTAAAGTGGACAATTCCGATGGAGGAGGAGCCGACGGCGCGGTCTACAAAGGCGCAACTTCCGGAGAGATCAACGGGAAGCGCTTCCTCTATGTCACCAATTTCCGCTCTGCCAGGGTCGAAGTCTACGACACGAATTTCAAGCGCATTCACCTCGATGAGGATGCGTTCGAGCCCGACGGCGATGACGAACACGGTTCCCAGCGCATCGCGCGCGGCTTCGCGCCTTTCAACATCCAGAACATCGGCGGCAGCCTCTTCGTCACCTACGCCAAGCAGGATGCGCCAAGGCACGATCCCGTCGGTGGCGATGGCCTTGGCTTTGTCGAAATCTTTACTCCATCGGGCAAACACATCGGCCACCTCGAGCACGGCGACTGGTTCAACGCGCCGTGGGGCGTGGTTTGGACCACTCGCGATTTCGGCGAGTTCAGCAATGCCATTCTCGTCGGCAATTTCCGCAGCGGATGGATCGCCGCGTTCAACGGCTTCACCCACAAATTCATCGGCTTCGTGAAGAATGCCGATGGCTCGCTCATGACCATCGACGGCTTGTGGTCGCTCACCTTCGGGAACGACGCGACCGCCGGACCGGCCAACACCTTGTTCTTCACCGCCGGAATCAACAACGAACAGGACGGCCTCTTCGGCACCCTCACTCCCCTCGACGGCCTCGACGGTGACGAAGAGTAGAGGAGCGAGAGGCTCTTTCTTGTAACACTCATCATAGTCAACGGCAGAGGCACCCGGGTCTCTGCCGTTTTTTTCCCTTTCAAATACAACTAAAGAATCTCTCTTAAATACAATGCAAATGCCGTAAAATTCTCGTTCGCTCCGTCCCATTTATTTCTGGCAAGACGCAATTCTAAAACATATTGGCCTCGGAGCGGCGTGTCAAAAACTTTTGACGTGCGCCCGACAAACCCATGACATCCGCATTTTGTGAATAGCCTAAGCTCTCGACCCTGTGGGATCTGGCCGACCCGTGGGAGACCCACAAGATCACCCGCAAAAGGAGAGAAGCAATGCAGAAGTCAGAGAAGGTAATTAAGGGTCCTGCGAATCGGCGTGCGTTTTTGAGAAACGGGATGGCGGCGGCAGGGGCAGCGACGGTAAGCGCCGCTGGGCTGCTTGCCGGTAAAGTTCCTGGCTTTGGCCACGAGGACGAGAAGAGCGGAAGACTCACAAAAGGAGACGCGGCAATTCTCAGGTTCTTGGCCGCGGCGGAGATTCTCGAGACCGATCTATGGCAGCAGTATAACGAACTCGGAGGAATCCAAGACAGCGAAGTCCCAGGAGGGAGTGGAAGTCCACTCTACACCACCGCTCTTAAGTTTCTTGACGGCGACATGGACCAATACATCCACGACAATACGGAGGATGAACTGACTCACGAAGTGTTCATCAACGCGTATCTCGCATCAAAAGGAGCAGACACGGTCAATCTAGACCGGTTTAGCACATTGCCAAGCAGCAAGGCCACAGGGGCACAAAATATCGGACGGCTCACAAACCTCATGCGGCTCACAGTGGACACGAGTTGGTGGACTCGCTACCGCAGCCGCACGAAGAACCCGGATTTCGGCGACACCTTTCCCCCGGCAATCCCGGCTTTGGCTGTTGGCGAGCATCCGGCGATCCCCAGAAACGATGGCGACCTAGCCCCCGACGACCACATTCAAGCAATTGCCAACACGGCCGGATTCCACTTTGGCTCCATCGAGCAGGGCGGGACCAGCCTCTACCCATCGTTGGCGCAAAGGGTAACCAATGTCGAGGTCTTGCGGATCGTGCTCAGCATCGGCCCAACTGAGGCCATGCATTTTCAGACGTGGCATGACAAGGCGGGCAATGCGAAGCCTCTGACCGACCCCACTAATGGGTTGGTGTTTCCGGACCTCACTGGCGGCGGGGAGGACCTCCAGAAAAACTTGATCATGCCTGAACCCACCATATTCCTCAGCCGGAGCTTCCCGGCCTGCTCAATCGTTCGCCCAACCAACACTAAGGGGGCTGCCATGGGAGCTCTCAAGGGCCTCACGGCTAGCGGACTGTTCAAGGGCCAATCGAAGGAATTCTTTGCCTTTCTGCGCGACCTGGCCGAGGATGCGGATGATGCTCGGAGCGAATGTGAGCGAGGGGACGAGTAACGACCTCGAACGCAACATGCTTATTTGAAACGGACGCGGCAGGCCAGGCCAATGGTTCCGTTCGTGATTCAACCAGGGTTGTCAGGACAACACGGATTCTGGGAGGGCCATCTTGTCGCCCGGGCCGTTGGGCCCAGTCAAACAGAAGATAGTGCGCTGGAATCCCTTCGAGAGCGGGATTGTGTGGGGCTGTTGGGAGCTTAAACGGAAATTCCGGCAGAGAGGTGAGCGATGAGGCGAACCGCGTTCCTGGCGGCAGTTGCCTTGGTGTGCGTGCTGGGCGTGAACGCGCAACAACATAACATCGACACGCAGGAGTAGGCCATAGATCCCGTAATCCAGGGCGTAACGGCCGCGGCTATGAGCGCACGGTGCGGGGAGAACGTGTGCTGCGAGAGTTGGAGTCGCTCATGCCCCGGCTTGAGGATATGGTGCGAGGAGAAAAATTCGATCCAGCCCGAAGCCAGGAAGTATTTCGCGTGGCCATGAGCGACCAT
>WNFJ01700492.1_pt2 | contig 14112 bp, 13 predicted proteins | sample 5400461 | NCBI WGS metagenome assembly WNFJ01 (sample SAMN13153349, study PRJNA577476) | soil metagenome | isolation source: 115 cm saprolite on Douglas fir-dominated hillslope | place: USA:California | collected 2013-09-17 | reverse complement strand
CAAAAACCAGCGTCGCTTCGCTCCGAGGACTGATCGGATCATCCCGGAACATTGATCGGCATCACAGCGGAATGCTGATCGGCTTCATCGGAATCCCCAATTTTAGACCCGCAGTGCCACAAAACGGCACTTTGCTGGCGGCATTGAGTTCACTAATTCATATAATTGACTCCTAAATTTAGCCGATTTGGTTCTGTAACATCCTGTTTTTCAGATTCTTTCCTATTTCACCGCACTAGTGCGGTCCCAGCGAATCGGTTTCATGGAACTTATCCATGAAATTTTTCGTAAGATTAGAAAACGCTCGACTGGCTTCTACGTCTATACACTATAAGGGTGGACGTCTATGTCACCGGAAGTGATCTCCATGCGAGAACCGGATGAACCGACGACTTCGGAGCGGGTACTGCTGTCATCCGGCCGCTATGTCCTGTTTGGCCCCTTTCGGATTGACCAGCAGCGGCAGGAAGTTACGCGCAGCGGGGCCCGGCTCAAGCTCCAGGGGAAGGTTTATCAGGTTCTTCTGACACTTCTCGAAAAACCGGGTGAAGTCGTCACCCGCGAAGAGCTGCGCATACGGCTCTGGCCCGCTGATACGCATGTGAACTACGACGCCAATGTAAATACCACCGTCAACAAACTCCGCCAGGCGCTTGGCGATTCCTCCGATAAGCCGCTTTACATCGAGACTATTCCTCGGAAGGGCTACTGCCTCCTGGTGCAGCCCGAAGTCTCCGACAAGCCCGCCCATCCACTCTTCGCCCAGAGCGAGGCATCCGCTGATTCCGCTCAAGAAGCTTCGCGAAGATTGGTGGCCCCTTCGTTTGCAAAGTCGGATGTCTGGATTGTGCTCGGCGTGATCGGCCTGATTCTTGCCGGGATGCTCCTCGGCGCGGGAATTACGCGGCTCTGGATCTCCCACGCGGCCTCTCTGGCCCATTACCCCTTGGCAATATTCTTTTCGCGCGCATCAGCGGCCGCATTTTTTTAAGATTTGGCTTACTCTTGCGGGGCTTGGCCTGACCGGAACTCCGTCCACGGGCCCGCCTTCATATCCCGCAAATAAGGTTCCTGCCAGGCATACTCGGGATGGGCCGCGAGAAACGGCTTGGCGAGAAAATCCCCCCCGCAGGGATGCCCCATGCGAGCCATCATCCGCATTTCTTTCGCCATCGTTGCATCCGTTGCTTTTCCCTGTACCGCTCCACCGGGATAGTAAGGTTGCCAATCCCATTCTTTCACGCCGCGCGGCGATCCATCGACGTGCCCGCAAAGCGTGCGCTCGTTGGCTTCCTCCTTGTGCTGAGCGGTGTCTGCATGGTCGCCCAGCATCTTTTCCGCAAGCGCAACGTCGATCTTTCCTTTATTTTCCTTTAGCAATTCATCCCACCGTTTCCGCCGCGCGTTCGGCGAACTTACTTTATTAGCCGGATCAAATTGCGGCGTATCTTCCTTGAGCACCTTCGGGTCGCGCGCCCAGTTCGATCCCGCGAGCACGCCATCTTTCGTCCTCCACAGGTTGTGCGCTTTCAACCCAAGTTCGAGCTGCGCGATTTCGCCGGTCTTGCGGTCGCCGAGCAGCCAGTCGTTTGCATAGCCTCCGTTGTTTCCGTCCAGCATGATATTTGTGTATTCATCGATCGAGCGCGCATACTGTAGGGCCTTCCTTGCCCGTACAAATTCAGCCTTGCCGTTGGGATCCCAGCCTTCAAACTGCGTGATCGTTGTTTCCGTCACCATCAGCCCCTCGCTGTTGATTCCGAAATCGTCGTCGCTCGCGATTACTCCGGGGAAACCATCCATCAAGATTCTGTAGCCATTCTTTGGCGCGATGTCGAACACGATCCGCCACCGCTCGCCGTTCCGGTAACTGGTCCAGTTGTTGTGCGCCATTACGATCAGCCCGTCCTTTGTCCAGCTTCCTGTCGCCACGAAAGCGCTGCAATTCCCTGGGCTTTTCAGGTTTGGCGCCTTCGCCGTTTTTTGCTGTTTGTTCAGCCAGGGCACGTAATAATCAGGCAGTTCCTCAAATGCATTGAACGCCACGATGTCGTCCACATCCAGCCTCGACCCACTGCGGGCGCGCAGTCCCTCGACGATGCCCTGCAGCTCCTGCTGATACTCCGCATCGATCTTCGGCCACAGCATTTCGTGCGCGGCTTTCCGGAAAAATTCCCAGTCGCGTTCCGTGGAATGCGTCATCCCCGCGCTCACTGCCGCGAACGCATCTTCGATCTCCGGTGCAAGGAGGTACCCGTGCTGATATCCCATCGCGCCTGGATCGCCTTCGAGATGCACGTAGATCCACCCGCCCTCTTCGAAGCGCGATGCGGGCTTCAAGCGAGCATCGTTTGCCGCGGCACGCTCTCGCGCCGCCGCGATCGTCGCCACCATGGCGTCATGCGGTGATGCGGATGCCGGCGCTCCGCTCTCCGCCCACCATAGCGCCACCCCTCCCAGGATCACCAGTAGAATCGCCGCCGCGCGCCTCATCGAATCATTCATTGCACCCGCCTCCAGAACGTCTGTTTGCGATCCTAGAGTCTATTTTGCCTCACGTCTTCCTTCAACCTTTCCTTACCTCGCATCGTTCTCGTGTAAACTCTCCCGATCGGAATGCTTACAGCCATCACGCGTGCCGTCAGCCCAGCCATCGTCAATTGCGAAGTTTCCTTCATCGATCGCAAGCCCATTGATCTGGCCATGGCCCAGGAGCAGCACCACGCCTACGAGAAGCTGCTCGGCAAATGGGGCGCTCGCGTCATTTCGCTGCCCGCCGAGCCCGATCTTCCCGACTCCATGTTCGTCGAAGACCCCGCCATCGTTCTCGATGAATTGGCGTTGATCCTGCCGCTCGGAACGGCGACGCGCCGCCGCGAAGCGCGGTCGCTCGCTCAGGCGCTCGCCGCGTTTCGAAAGCTCGAGTACGTTTCTCTTCCCGGCACTCTTGAAGGCGGCGACGTCCTTCGCATCGACCGCAAGCTTTTTGTCGGCCTTAGCAGGCGCAGCAACGCCGAAGGCATCCGCCAGCTTGCCACCATTCTTGCCCAGCACAACTATGAAGTCATCGCCGTTCCCGTCACCGGCTGCCTGCATCTGAAATCGGCCGTCACGCACCTTGGCCGCAACACGCTCCTGGCGAACCGCACATGGTTTGGCACCACGCCGCTCGCCGGTCATGAATGGATCGACGTCGATCCCGCAGAGCCGCACGCAGCCAATGCCCTGGCCCTCGCGGACACGATCATTTTCCCTGCATCGTTCCCACGCACACGTGCTCGCATCGAGGCCCGTGGCTTCCACGTCACTTCCATCGACATCTGCGAACTCCAAAAAGCCGAATCCGGCTTGACCTGCTCCAGTCTTCTTTTTGAATCGGCTATTTAAGCCAGTTTTTGGGGCACTAAGAATGAAAACTCATCTGCTCCTGGCCGTACTCCTGTTCGCCGGACTATGGAAGACCGCGCGCTTCGATATTGAATTGACCATGGGCCCTCCAGAAGACGCTCCAGGCGAAGACCCTTCTATCGAGCCTGGTACGGGTCGCCGAATTACCCTTTAGTGCCGCCATACTCGGCGACCACGTCACTCACTCGCCCGACGTAGGATTGATTGAACTCCAGTTGCGTCGTGGTTTCTCCGCTGGCTGGCGCATCTTTCCAATTCTTCAGCGCTTCCTCGACCGAGTTCACAAGCACCGAGTGGCCGCCGATGAAGCTCCTTTCCTTGATCCGTCCGTCCGCACCGATCACCACTTGCACTTCACCGTGCCGACCAGGCGCAGCTTCTTGGCGACTTCAGGGTAAGTCGGAGCAGGATTGGAGTGTCCAAATTACGGGGAATCCTCACCTTCTGCATCCTTCTCGCAGGACAGGTGTTTCTCCCGAAAAACTGTCTCCAGGGACTGGTGGAAAACCTGTAGAAGGGCCAGATAGACCGCCTGCGGCGCCTCCGCCCCTTCTCCGAAATTTTCCTTCACTTCCTTCCTCGCCCGTGCTATTCTGTCTTTCGTAATGTTGTCCATCGCCACCAAGCGAATTACGTCCAAGTCGTCCATGTCGACTACCTCGACTACGACTACGACTAAGACGACTATTTCCGCTTCCGGCGCGTGGAGAAACAGCTAGCGAACTAGCGAAAAGTTTCCAACCCACCGCCAGAAGCGAACCTGGCGGTGGGTTTCTTCTTTTAGGCCCCCCTCCAGAGACGCTCCAGCGGTTGCAATCGCAAAGGGAAACCAGGAGCGCAGGTCATGAGTCTCGAAAACGTACAGGAAGAATCAGCAGCGGAAGGAAGCCCCGCGGCGTTGCAGGAGCGAGTGCATTGCGCCGGCGGTGGGGGCAAGCAACACCGGAACGTCGTTGCCTTCAAGTTCGGCGGCAGTTCTCTTCTTGGTGCAGACCGCATGCTCCATGCTGCAGGTCTTGTTCGCGCCGCCAAACGGGCATCCAGCGTCACCGTGGTCGTCTCCGCCATGAAGGGTGTCACCGATCATCTTCTTTCTATCGCCCGCGCCCTCGCCGATGGCAAGCTCGCGCATGCCCGCCGCGCAGCCGAGCTCGTCTTGCATCTTCACCTTGATGTGCTTCAAAATCTGCAGCTCAGCGAGCACCATGACCTCCGCGTGCGCCGCGAATTGCAACTCCTAGGACGCGACCTTCTTCACGAAATTCCGGTCCACGGCAGCGTCGCCGTCGGCGCCGAGCTTTTCGATCGCCTCGCCTCCTTTGGCGAGCGCTTCAGCGCAAGGCTCTTCGCCGCCGCGCTGGAAATGTCTGGCGTTCCTGCCGTGCCCGTCACATCCTCGGATTTCGTCCTGACCTGCGACACCTTTCGCGATGCGCAGCCGCACCTCGAAAAAAGTAAACAACGCGGCCGGGACGTTCTTCTTCCGCTCCTCGAAGCCGGCGTTGTGGCCGTCGTTACCGGTTTCATCGGCGCAACGCCCGATGGCCGCATCACCACACTCGGCCGCAACAGCTCGGATTTTTCCGGGGCCATCATCGCGTACGTCGTGGACGCCGACGAACTCGTCATTTGGACCGATGTCGACGGCATTTACACCGCGAATCCCAACGAATCTGCCGAAGCGCGCCTTTTGCATGAACTCAGCTACGATGAGGCCCACGCACTTGCGGCGAGTGGCGCGAAAGTACTCCACGCAAAAGTTCTTCCTCTCGCCGCCGAAACCGAAATGGTCGTCTGGGTTCGCAATACTTTCAATCCGCAGGCGCGGGGCACGCGCATCGGCACGCAGCGCTCGCTCCAGGATTCGAGAACAGCGTCGCAGGATTCCGTTCCAATTTGTTCGATTTCAACTCAACAAGGCGGTGGGGCATGAATTCCCTATCTCAAAACGACGGAGATCAAAATATGCACGCGAAGCGACCGGAGAACAAGTGGAGGGCGGGAGTCCTTGGCGCTACAGGCGTTGTCGGCCAGCGTCTCGTTCAAATGCTCGGCAATCATCCGTGGTTTGACCTTACCGAAGTTGCCGCCTCCGAGCGTTCTTCGGGTAGAACTTACGCCGAAGCCGTTCGCTGGCACCTCGACGCGCCGATTCCCGATGCCGCGCGCGGCCTCGTCGTTAAAGGCCTCGACCTCTCTCTCGACTGCGACTTCGTTTTTTCTGCGCTCGATTCTTCCGTCGCTGGCTCCGCCGAAGAGGATTTCGCCCGCGCGGGCTATCCCGTCGTCAGCAATTCCAGGAATCACCGCATGGACCCCGATGTTCCGCTGCTCATTCCGGAAGTGAACGCCGCGCATCTCGACGCCATTCCTCTGCAGCAGAAGAATCGCGGCTATGACACAGGCTTCATCGTCACCAATCCCAATTGCTCGACCGCCGGCCTGGTCCTGGTATTAAAACCTCTCGCCGATGCTTTTGGCCTCGAGAAAATCTTTGTCGTCACCCTCCAGGCCATCTCCGGCGCCGGCTATCCCGGCGTCCCTGCGATGGACATTCAGGGCAACGTCGTCCCCTTTATCAGCGGTGAAGAAGAAAAAATGGAGCTCGAACCGCAAAAGCTTCTCGGCAAATGGGATGGCTCGCGCTTCGTCGACGCCGGCATCGGCCTCAGTGCTCATTGTAATCGGGTCCCCGTGATCGACGGCCATCTCGAATGCGTCTCCATCGGCCTGAAAAAAATCGCCTCCCTCGACGAAGTCCGCGAAGCCCTCCGCAACTTCGAAGTAGACGCCGAGCTGGCCTCACTGCCAACCGCCGTGCGCCGTCCTGTCGTGGTCCTCGACGACGAGAATCGCCCCCAGCCCCGCCGCGACGTTGACGCCGGCAACGGCATGGCCGCCGCCGTCGGTCGCGTCCGCGAATGTCCCTTGCTCGATGTAAAACTCACCCTGCTCTCGCACAACCTCGTCCGCGGTGCCGCCGGCGCCGCTTTGCTCAACGCCGAGCCTCAAGCACCGCCGCACCCCGAGCGAGTCTCGCCTCGCCGAACCCGTCTCCCGCTGAATCGCGCTGCTTTCAAGCCGGGGGTTCTGCCTGCGGGGCCCCCTCCATAATTGCCAACGTGAATGCCATGATCTACGCTTGCAAACATTAAGGAGGCCCTCGTGTCCATCCCACATTCGATGCAATGGCTACTGTGCTTCGCTTCGCTGGCCGCGATTCCCTATCTCTACGGTCGCGGCACCCATTCGTCCGCACAACAAGTTGCCAGCAGTCTGCCTCCTCCCGTGCACTCGACCGCCGAGCAAGATCATCAGCGTCTTATGGATCTTCTCCACATCACTTCGCTCCGCCGCGGTCCCGACGGCGACCCCAACTCCCCGAACGCCGCCAACTATGACGAGTCCAAGGTGACTCCCCCGCAAAACCTTCCCGATGCGCTGAATTTGAACAATGGCAAGCCCGTGACCTCCGCAAAAATGTGGTGGGATCAGCGCCGCCCGGAAATCGTCGAAGATTTCGACCGCGAAATTCTCGGCCGCGTTCCGAAAAACACGCCCAAAGTAAATTGGGAAGTGACCAGCACCGCCGGCGAAAAAAACGGCGACGTGCCGGTCATCACCAAAAAACTCCTCGGCCACGTCGACAACTCTTCCTACCCGCCCATTTCCGTGGACATCCAGTTGATCCTGACGACTCCCGCCAACGCCACCGGCCCTGTGCCCGTAATCATGGAGCTGAGCTGGAGCGCCGAAGCCATGGCCGCCATCCGAAAGCGCTTCACCGAAGCTCCATTGGCTGCTCTCGCTGATAAAGGTCCCAACTGGCAGCAGCAGCTTCTCGCCAAAGGCTGGGGCTACGCCTCGGTCATCCCCACCAGTATTCAGCCGGACAACGGCACAGGCCTCACTGAAGGCATCATCGGTCTCGTCAACAAAGGTCAGCCCCGCAGGCTCGATGATTGGGGCGCTCTGCGCGCGTGGGCATGGGGAGCCAGCCGCGCCCTCGACTATTTTGAAACCGACAAATCCGTGGACGCCAAGCAAGTTGGCCTCGAAGGCCACTCCCGCTACGGCAAAGCCGTCCTCGTCGCCATGGCCTACGATCCGCGTTTCGCCATTGCTTACGTCAGCTCCTCCGGCGAAGCCGGCGCCAAACTCTTCCGCCGCAACTTCGGCGAGCAGATTGGCAACGTCGCCGGACCTGGCGAGTACCACTGGATGGCCGGCAACTTCCTGAAATACGACGGCCCGCTCACCGAAAACGATCTCCCCATCGATGCCCACGAACTCATCGCCCTCAGCGCCCCGCGTCCCGTCTTCATCGGCGCCGGCGCCACGCAAGGCGATGGCTGGGCCGACGCCAAAGGCATGTTCCTCGCCGCCGCCGCAGCCGGCCCCGTCTATAAACTCCTCGGCAAAAAGGACCTCGGCGCCACCGACTTCCCCCCAATCGAAACTCCCCTCATCAACGGCGACCTCGCCTTCCGCCAACACACCGGCGGCCACACCCCCGTCCCCAACTGGCCCACCTTCCTAGCCTTCGCCTCCCGCTACGTCAAAGCTCCGCCGCCCGCCTCAAAATGAGAAGCAAACTCTCAGACTCCCGAAGAAGTTGATTGAATCTCTTTACAATAAGAGAACATTTTGTTCTTGCGCACTCTTTTGCACTTGCCAAAGACTCTACTCGTCTGTTTTTCAAGCGATTCCGCACTCTTTGGCCAAATTCCGGGGGTGGGGGTATGCCCAGGGGTATGCCCACCCTAATTGCCATGAGGAAATACCGCACCAGACGGAACAAGTCGGCCGCCGAGGCCAGCAGGGTTTCCTTTTTGTTTCTAGTTTCTCTACAGGTACAATGGCCATGCGCCCGATGCCCAAGAACCAGAAACATCCCTGGGTTGCACCCATTCACCATGCCTCGTTCAAACGATAAGCATAGAATCATCAAACACTACGACGTACTCAGTCCTTACTATCGCTCCCTCTGGGGAGAGCATCTGCATCACGGCTATTGGATTCGCGGGGATGAATCCAAGGAAAAGGCCCAGCTTCAGCTCATCGAGCATCTCGCTCGGCTCGCAAGAGTAAAGCCTAGCGCGGATATTCTTGACATTGGCTGCGGCTTCGGCGCCAGCAGTCTCTATTTGGCCAAAAACCTTAACGCCGCCGTTACCGGTATAACCATTTCCCCGGTACAGGTCGAAATGGCGGCCAAGGCTGCCGCGAGGGAGCAACTTGATGCGAAGTTTCTCCTCATGGACGCCGAAGCGATGCACTTCCAGAAACAATTCGACCTTCTCTGGTCCGTAGAATCCATCTCGCATTATCAGCGCCGCGAAGAGTTCTTTGCTTCTGCCGCTAAACTCCTGAAGCCCGGTGGGCTCTTCGCGATCACCGACTGGTTCAAAAAAGAAAATCTGACCCCCGCGGAGACCAGGAAATTTATCCATCCAATCGAAAAGGGCATGCTGGTGGAACTGCAAAACATGCATGACTATGAGCGTTTCCTGACTTCAAACGGCCTGCAGATCATGCACCGCGAAATTCTGAACGAGAATTGCGCCAAGACGTGGGACCTGTGCCTCGATATCATTAGCGACAAAGCATTTTGGGCGCTTGCCGTGAAACTCGGCGCCGAGTTTGTCTCCTATCTCAAGGCCTTCCGGGCTATGCGTGCAGGCTTTGCCTCCGGTAACTTCGTCTACGGCCTCTTCGTTGCACGCGCCGCATCCAGAGCGAATGCGGCTTCCAATGCCTGATAGACGCTACTCGTACAAGTGGCATCCGTTCTCCGGTAAACCGGCTACACATCCAGGTGAAATTAGTTTGCCCCGCCCCAGCTTCCCATCTCAAGGCCAATTCGGAAAAATGGAATCCATCAGTCCGCCTGTCCAGTACTCATAAAAGTCTTCGTCGCAGGGCTTCATTACATCGCCGTATTTTTTCTTCGAGTGATTCCCCCAGTGGGGTTTCCTGCCGTCGGCGTCGCAGAAGCCGTATTCGTCGGACAGCCCCCAGGAGCTGAACACCCGCCCCGACTTGCTCGCGACTTTGGGATCCGCGGCCAGTGCGGCCACCGCACGCCCGGAATACAGCGGTGTCTCGGACTCCTCAAAATTGGGATCCTTCTTCGCGGCCTCCCGCCAATTGGCTTCGGCTACGCCGAATTGATCCAGCATCACTTCGGAGCGCAGAAAACCTGGCGTAAGCGCAAGTGCCGTCACATTCTTGCGGCGCAACTCACGCGCCATGGCAAACGCCATGCGGATCACGCTTGTCTTCACCAGGTCGTAGAATAAATTCCCGCGGTACTGATACGAATCGCCATCGGTCACTTCCACGATCAGTCCTCCGCTTGATTTTTTCGCAGTTTCGATGAGCAGGGGAGCGGCAAAATGGCTCGTAATGATGTGCGTGTGAAGCGCGACTTCCATCATCTGGAAGCCTTTTGGCAGGTCGAGCTGCCAGAATGGTTTGCCAAATTCCAGGAGCGAATCTCCACCCCAGATGTTATTGACCAGGATGTCGAGCTTACCTTTCTCCTTCTCGATCCGGGCGATGAGCATCCGGACGGCTTCGCGATTGGTATGGTCGATGACCGCGGGGATGCCTACCCCCCCGCGCGCCGTCACCCTTTCCGCCGTTTCTTCAATCGTCTCCAGTCTCATCGAGGCGGTTCGAGCCAATTTTCTAGTTGCCCGCGAACTGCGTCCCGTGCAGTACACCGTCGCGCCGGATTCTCCCAAGGCTACGGCCATTCCCCGGCCGGCCCCCCGGGTCGCACCCGCCACAAGAGCGACTTTTCCGCGCATATCAGGCGGAGTGTAGGAAGAGGGCATGGGTGCCTCCAATGTTTGCCTCCTTACGAGATTGCCCCATCCTAAACTAAATTGGCCGCGTCGCAATGGCCCGGAAGGACCATGGCAGCCAAGGGAAACTTTGTGCAATTCACGCAGCGAGGGCAGGAGCGACCTCGGTTGCCACTCATTAGGAAGAGCATCCAGGCTGCGCCACGATGGGGTAAGTTGGACGCGTAACGCGCCTCCGGGAGAAGTGAAATCGGCGGCCACAGCCGGCAGGTAGACGTCCGGTAATCCAGAAGTCAGGACGAATAGCGAAACCTGCTTATCAATGCTTCTAGACGCGGGCGATCTTCCTCACTGACTGCCGTGAACTTCATTGCTAATCCACGACCGGGCTCGGCACGCCGCACAATTGCGTCGGCCCTGATCTGTCCCTCCTGGACAAGAAATTCGAGCTTGGCCGTCGAACCCACTCCCCTTGGCTTTGGCGTCTCGACAAACAGACCACCCAGGCTCAAATTCCGAACTCGTGAAATGTCTTCACGTCCGATACACCGCCAATCGACCCACACGTGCTCGTGCGTTTCGACTCGGGAGGTGAATCTCCTCGAATGGAAAACGGCTTGGTGCAACATGTGCCACCACCGCCTGCGGGCTTTCCAGAGATGGCGGAATACAGAAGTACGCAGGACTTGACGGGCGAGAATCGTTGGGAACGATAGGTCTAAGAAAGCTGAGAGCGCTACCGTTAACCCGGTTCCCGCCTCTTAACTGGGGGACGACAGTGGCGAGATACTAGACTCAAGTGACCATGATTGCAACATGAAAATTGGTCCGGCGCCGCGTTGCCTAGGCCTCCTAGACCAACCGTGGGTCCTACGTGCTTTAGATGTCTTTGACGTGTTAACCGGGATGGTATAATTACTCTACCCGTAATTCCAATTCCTGTTTGCCTCCATGAAGGTTTGAAGTCTTGCCGTTCCACAGCAACTCGCCGGAGACGCCGGCCGGCAACGTGATGATTGCTTTTACGCGGGAATGTTCAACCGTATATTCGGCTTCTATCACTCCTTTCGGGTTCGCGACCGCAGCCGAAAGATGTTTGAGTGTTCCTAGATGAGGCGCAACGATGACCTGTGCGAAACCCGGTGTTTTTGGACGAATGCCCGCCACAATGGTCAGGAAATCATAGTTCGGATGCGCGCTCCAAGCATGAGAGTCTGAGCGCGTGGGTTCCGGCTGTTCGGCCCAAGTTGTCAAGCCCAGCGATACCATCTCCCGCCATGGCCCGAGCAACTGCAGGTACTGGTTTCCCATTCCCACATGGTCAAGCGCGCGTGCGAGATAGAAACGGAAATAATAAGTGGCTTTGGTGAGGGGTGGCACGGGCCCGGTTGCGGCGTATCCGTCACTCACCGAAAGAATTTTCGTAAGCACATCCTTATGCTGTTCACGGGGAATCACGTCGAGCCAGACGCCAAGAATGTTCGCGTGCTGGCTGTAATGTTTTTGTGCGGGGGAGTCTGCCAGCAAACCATAGTGCTGATTCCAGCAGAGCTTGTACACCGCCTGCGATGCGCGCTCCGCGGCGCTCCGATAGAGCCCGGCCCTGATCTTGTCACCCAATACAGATTCCATCGCCGCCGCATAGCTTAACGCCTCGATAAACTGCAGCGTTATTACGGAAGATCCGCCATCGTCATCCTGGGGCGGCACGCCGAAACCAAAATCTGTGCCCCAATCCACGAAGGGCCACCAAGGAATCTTCATCAGCAGGCCGTCCTCCCGTTGCCGCTGCAGGAACCAATCCAGAACCGGCCGCGCGCCGGAAAGCTGCGCGCGAACGAAGTCAGGATCGGAGCGGTACATCCAGAAATCGTGCACCATACCGATCCACAGCAACGAAAAAGTCGGGATGATTTGCCGCATGGACGAGGGATATCGGCTGCGAGTGATGCCGTCAGGAATGCGGGAATCATTGAAGGCTTGAATGGCTTGGCGTGGCAGCCGGTCATCACCGCCCACGGTATAAGAAATCAGCGCCTGAATTCGAGTGTCCCCGACGTACTGCATTCGCTCGTAGTAAGCCGTGTCCATGTAGGTGTCGTGTGCGTCCAGGCGGGCAGTTCGCCAGCCGGTCTCCCAAATCGGATTCAGCGAATCATCGTCTGACTCGAAGTGTCCGCGTTCTTCAAACGGATATGCGGTAAACCAGGTCTGGAGTTTCTCAACTTCCAGCGGTTGATCGGCTGTCTCGATATCAAGTTGCAAGTAACGCCATGTCTTCCAGCCCAGCGGCATGAACGTGCGGTTCCTGGCGCCGTCCGTGAGGAACTCGTCAAAAATACCTTGGATGTGCTTGCCAAAGATTTCGTTGCGGTTGCCCTTCTTACCGTTGTCGTCGATCAAGGCTTCGGCGTAGGTGAGGCGAACCGTGGCTCCGCGGCCACTGCTCACAGTCAGCTCGGGATATGCCGTGGTCAGATGAGAGCTATCCATCAAAACAGTGGCCTTTGAATGCGCCGGCACGGTAAATGCCCTCGCTGGAAAACCGGCCGGGGCGTCGATACCTGTCGACCTGACAACTTGTCCGGCAGAAGTCAACGCCATCTCCATACGAGGCAGCGGGTCTGGCACCAGTTGCCAGTTGTTTTCTTGCAGCACTGCACCTGCCGGAGTGGCGTGCCCAATCGGCTGCGCCTTTTTCCAGCGCCCACCGGTCCCGGAGTCGTCGGTGTTCCAGCCCCAGTTGAACGCTTTTGCATCGATGCGCTCCGCTGGCTCGGCAACATAGTATTGCCTTCGGACCGCCTCCGGCGTGGGCAGTATTTGAATGCCCTTCTCTTCTTCCACTTCCCACGTTGGATCGGTGTCGGCTATCCGCTCCGATTCGCCTTCTCCGTGAAGAAGAAATCCTGTACGATCGCTGATCTGGGCCAGCGGGGTGAGCACGCCAAAGTTCCAGACCGCGGCGGCCAGGACATTTCTCCCCGGACGCAGGAACGGCGCGATGTCATAGGTTTCATATCTCCAATGACCTAAATCGCTTCGCGATGGGCCGGAGTCCACGCGCTGCTGATTCACATACAAAATGAATTGATTGTCCGCGCTCACGTGCACGACAAAGTGCTCCGGCTGTTGCGCAAGCTCGATCAGCTTCCGGAAGTGCAGCACAGACTGGTCGCGTTGTGGGCCGTCTGGGGAGGTGATCCATTGGGCGCTCCACATTTGTTTTTGAAGATCACTGAGAAGCTGCGCCCTCGCAACTCCCGGTTCGATCAACTGGAATANNNCGCATCAGGTTCTCCTCTTTTGACGAGTAAATCGAATTCTTGCGAATCTTTCAACTTCCGATAGAGCACCCAAGAGAAAGTCGCGCTAGGAACGGTGATCCGCGATTTCTACAATCCGGACTTTCTTTTGATCGGCGAATCGGATGCTCGCGCCGGCGATGTTTTGTGCGAGATCTACAAGCGCGCCTGCAAGAATTCTCCCGCGATTGCGCGCATGAATTGGATCAACGCGGAAATCACCAAGCTGTCCGTCAACACGGAGGAGTTTCTCAGTCTGCTCGGGCAGAAGTAGGACCATATCTCCAGTTAACTAAGTTCGTGGAAGTAACCGAGGAGGTGAAAGAATCCCTTGACTACCAGCCGGGCTGCAGACTTCTCAGAAAGGTTGTAACATTACGAGCTGTAATTCCATCCAAATCTGAGCCCCAAGCCGGTATTCAAGAACAGCGGAGGTAACCCCACATGACAAGCTTTTTCGTAAATGGAAAGGCAGTGCAGGTCGATGTCGATCCCGCGACCCCCTTACTGTGGGTCCTGCGGGATTCGCTCGAAATGACCGGCACAAAATTCGGCTGCGGGATGGCGCTGTGCGGTGCATGCACGGT
>WNFJ01306511.1_pt3 | contig 14112 bp, 14 predicted proteins | sample 5400461 | NCBI WGS metagenome assembly WNFJ01 (sample SAMN13153349, study PRJNA577476) | soil metagenome | isolation source: 115 cm saprolite on Douglas fir-dominated hillslope | place: USA:California | collected 2013-09-17 | reverse complement strand
CGAATAGATTTCGGAATAGCACTCGTCGCTAAAGACCAGGAAACCGAGGCGCCGGGCGAGACCGACGAGGCGGCCCAGATAGGCCTTGGTGGCTACCGCGCCGTGGGGATTGGCCGGAGACGCGATGTAGAAAGCGACCGTGCGGGCCAGCAGGCTGTCGGAAAGCGCATCAAGATCGGGGAGAAATCCGCTCGCGGCTGTTGCCGGCAGGTAGACCGGCTCGCAATCGGCCGCCGCGGCGCCTGCCGCATAGGCCGCATAGAACGGATTGGGCATGAGAATGGCGGGGCGGCCGACTCGGCCGCTGACCCAGTTCCGGGCCGCGATGGCGGCGAGGAAAAGGCCTTCGCGGGTCCCGTTGAGCACCAGGACCTCGGTGTCGGGGTCCAGCGGCCGCGGCAACACGAAGCGGCGCCCGAGCCAGTCGGCGGCGGCGCGGCAGAACGGTTCGATGCCTTTGTTCAGCGGATAGCGGCCGAATTCGTCGATATGCGCGGCCAGCACCGGGCCGACGAAACCGGGCACCGGATGCTGCGGCTCGCCCACCGCCAGGCTGATCGCCGGCTTGCCCGGCTCCGCGACGCCCAATAGCTCGCGCAGCCGCACGAAAGGTGAGCGGCTGTTGGCGGCCCGGCTAGGCGCAGGAGGCGGCTCGCGTTCGGCAGCGGTCATGAACATCGGTTTATAGCGAGTCGCATGATCTTTTCCGAAAACCGGGGGCCACTTTTCGGGATCATGCTCCAAGCGGCGCACACACCCGCCGCACGATCGTTTCGATACCATAGGTGCGGCGAGGTTAAGACCCGTTTAACCATCGCCCAAGTTCCCAGCCGCCGCGCTCTCTGCGATAGCTCCCCCTTGCAGGGCGTGCCCATGCGGCGCACCCCCCAGGAGCACGGGCCACAAAAAGCGGAATCTGAACCCCGCCATGCCTCAAACGCGAGCGGCGCTCACCAGCGCCGACTGCCGCTCGGGCCGGAATTCTCCCAGGTGCGGCCGGATAGCAACCAAGCACATGCCCGCCGGTGCGGCTGATCTCGAACCATTGTTCTTGATCCCTCGCGCCGAAATTCGCCTGCAGAAACAAGGCGGCTCATTGTAAACAACAATGAAATCTACAAGGGCCGGGGAATTTCGCGTGCAAAGACAACGATGTGGGCCCGCGATGGCCGCAAATAACAATGAATATCAATGCCCATAACAAGGACCGCGATTGCCGAGCGTAATCTGCGCAATTCACGAGTTTCAATTTCCCGGATAATCTGATTTGCGCCGTCGCGTCAAGCCTGCGCGTGACACGCAATGAGCAGAGCGGGCAGGGCGTTTCACTCCGGCGCCATCGTGCCAAATAGCAAAATTCAAACGCGACCGCGTCGGCGTGAGCCGAGGCCTCGCGTGAATTCGGCAAAAACGGCTAGCGGCACGGTGGCCGGTCCAATGCCCGAGTCAAAATCAAATCGCGTCCCGGTCGGTCTCGCCGGTGCGGATGCGCACCGTGTGCTCGATCGGGCTGACGAAAATCTTGCCATCGCCGATCTGGCCGGTCTTGGCCGAGGCCATGATGGCCGAGATCACCTTGGCGACCTGATCGGAATCGACCGCGATGTCGATCCGGATCTTGGGCAACATGTTCACCACATATTCGGCGCCACGGTAGATTTCCGTGTGGCCTTTTTGGCGTCCGAAGCCTTTGACCTCGGTCACCGTCATGCCTTGCGCCCCGATGCCGGCGAGCGCGTCGCGTACCTCGTCGAGCTTGAATGGCTTGATGATGGCAGTGACCAGCTTCATGGATCGTCCACCGCGTTGAGAGGCCGCCGAGCTGAGAGGGCGCTGAGTTGCTGAGTCCAATCGGCCGGCCGTGACTGCTCGCCTGGTCCGCAGAGAGGGCAGCAACCACGTCAATAGCCTAGGCTCGATGCACCCATCGGCGCAATCCCCCAAATAATTGGCGTTGGGAACGCTTGATCGATCAGGGTTGCAGGCGCTTCAGCTCGCCGATCGCGCCGGCACGCTCGAGAGTTCCGACCGGGCAGGATGCGACTGCCTCGCGCATGAGCGGAGCCGCCGCCCCGCGGTCGTTTTTTGCGAGCGCATATTCGCCGACGTAAAACACGATCTCGCATCGACGTTCGGACCGCTGCGCGGGCTCGACCTCCGCCGCCATGGCCATGATCTGTTCGCGATCAAGCGATCCGGCATAGAGGGCAAGCAGCGGGCCGGGCCATGGGCCCGACCCAAGGGCCGCGGCCTCGCGCGCAAAACCGTCGTCCGCAGCGCCGGCCCGCATCCGCGCCAGGTGCCGCCAGAGCACCCGATAAGGATCGTCGGGCTGCCGGCTTGCGAGCGCGCCGAAGTCGGCGGCCGCGCCCGCGAAGTCGCCGAGCGCCAGGCGCACGAAACCGCGATTGCCGTACGCCCCTTCGTAATTGGGGCCGAGCCGCAAGGCCGTATCCAGGTCGGCAGCCGCGCGCGCGAAATCGCCGTTCTGGCTCTCTGCCGCGCCGCGATTGTTGTAGGCCTCGACGCTTCTCGGATTGAGCGCGATGGTTTTGTCGAAGCTTTCGATGGCCGCGTCGATGCTGCCCTTCTCCATCAGGAGGGCGCCGCGATTAAGCCACGCACCCGTGTGATCGGGCGCCGCCTTGGTCGCCTCCTCGTAGTCGGCGAGCGCCTTGTCGGCGTCGCCGCGCAGGCGAAATGCGTTGCCGCGCACGACCAGCGCCTCGGCGTCGCGCGGGTCGATCCGCAAGGCCGCGGTCGCGTCCGCGCTGGCGCCCGGCAGATCGCCCTGCATTTGGCGCGCCATCGCGCGCCCGCGCAGAGCGGAATTGAGGTCCGGCTTGAGGCCGAGCGCGATATTGTATTCGGCGATGGCCGCGGCCGGATCGGTCTTGAGCCGCAGCGCATTGCCGCGATTGACGTGCGCCACCCAGGATGCGGGATCGCGCGAGATCGCCTTGTCGTAATCGGCGATCGCACCGTCGAAATCGCCGCGGGTCTGGCGCATCATGCCGAGATTGATCCAGCCCTCCGGGTCGTCCGGCGCCAGCGTGGTGGCGGCGGTGAAATCGGCGGTGGCTTGGTCGATGTCGCCTGAGCGGTAGTGCGCGAGGCCGCGAAACTTCAGCGCCCGCACCCGGTTCTGGATGCTCTCGCGCGCATCCTCGATGATGGCGCCGCAGGCCGCGATCCAGCGCTCGGGCGCTCCCGTGCCGCAGATGGCGGGTGCCTGCGCGGCCGCCGGCGCGGGCGCGAGCCAAGCCACGGCACTCAAGGCAAAGGCCGCGAGGCAAAGGCCGCGATGGCGTTGCGATGCTTTGTTCACGTTCACACCCGACGTTTTCGATCTCAGCTGGAGATTGACGGACCGAAGGCTTGGAAGCAACGGTGTTAGGCGCCGGGCCGACGTTCCCGCAGCAAACCCTCCTGCGCCACCGAAGCAACCAGCGTTCCGTCGCTCGCAAAGATGAGGCCGCGGGAAAATCCGCGCGCGCCGGCCAGATTGGGGCTGTCCTGGGCGTAGAGAAGCCATTCGTCGGCGCGGCACGGGCGATGGAACCAGAGCGCGTGATCGAGGCTTGCCGCCATGATGGTCTTGTCGAACACGCTGCGCCCGTGCGGGATGAGGGCCGTATCGAGCAGCGTCATGTCGGACGCATAGGCGAGCACGCAGCGATGGATCGCGGGCTCCGCCGGCAGCGCGCCGGTGGCCCGGATCCACACATGGAACCGGCCGTTGTCGGTGGCCTTGCCGAGATAGCGATCGAATTCGACCACGCGCAGCTCGATCGGCCGGGCGCGCTCATAGTAGCGCCGCACCGGCTCCGGCATCAGGGGCAGCACGCGCGCTCTGATCTCGCTTTCGCTCGGCAGCTCGTCCGGCTTTGGCACGTCCGGCATCTGGGCCTGGTGGCTCATGCCCGGCTCGTCGCCATGGAACGACACCGCCATGGAGAAGATGGCTTGTCCGTGCTGGATGGCGACGACGCGCCTGGTGGCGAAGCTCTTGCCGTCGCGGATGCGGTCGACGTCGTAGATGATCGGCACCTTGGGGTCGCCTGGCAGCAGAAAATAGGCGTGCAGCGAATGCGGCGGGCGCGCCGCCACATCGACGGTGCGGCAGGCCGCCACCAGGGCCTGACCCACCACCTGGCCGCCGAAGACCCGCTGCCACGCGTCCTGCGGGGAGCGCCCGCGAAACAGATTGAGCTCAAGCTGCTCGAGATCGAGGACGGCCAGGAGATCTTGAACCGCGGAGGACATCGGATTCCTTGTCGGATTGCGTGATTAGAGCATTTTCAGGAAAAGCCCGCCCTCGCGAAGGCGGGGGTGGACCCCGGTTTTCCGTCCGGAAATGCGACGACGCAAAATGACGTGCAGCGGATCAGCGGCCAGTGACACGCGCGATGGGCTCGAAGTCAAGCATGCGCGGCTGCTATGATCTTGGCTGCGGTCCGGGAAATGGATCAGGAGACGGATTTGGCCACGGACCAGGCGCAGGACCACGAGATTGACGGTCGCACCGACGTGCTCGCTGCGGGAAAGCCTGGGCGCCGGCTTCTCGGTCACGGTCGCCGACCCGGCGCTCGACAAAACGCCGAACGATCCGCGTGCCTCCGCCATCGTGGCGGCGGCGCAGCGGCTGTTCCAGGCGATCGGCGTCTGGGACGCCGTTGCCGGGGAAGCGCAGCCCATCCTCGATATGGTGGTGACCGACAGCCGGCTCACCGATGCGGTTCGGCCGGTCTTCTTGACCTTCGACGGCGATGCGGAGCCGGGTCAGCCGTTTGCCCACATGGTGGAGAACGGCCCGCTGCACGCCGCGCTGCTGGCCCGGGCCCGCGAAACCGGCGTCGTGCTGCGGCCGGCCGGGATTGCCGAGTTTGCGCCTGCATCCATCGGGTCAGCGGAAGGGCAGGACTTGATGGTCGGGCTCGCCGGCGGCGAGCGCCTGCGGGCGCGGCTCCTGGTTGCCGCCGACGGCGCGCGCTCGGGCATCCGCGATCGCGCCGGCATCGCGACGCGCGGCTGGAACTATGGGCAGTCGGCCATCGTGACCACGGTCGCCCACGAGCGCGACCATGGGGGACGGGCCGAGGAACATTTCCTTCCCGCCGGTCCGTTCGCGATCCTGCCGCTCAAGCATTGCCGCTCGTCGATCGTCTGGACGGAGCATGCCGCCGAAGCCGAGCGCATTCTGGCGCTGCCCGCGCGCGATTTTCATGCCGAGCTCGAACGCCGCTTCGGGCTGCATCTGGGCGAGATCGAGGTCGTGGGTCCGCGCCGCGCCTATCCGATCGGATTGTGGATTGCGCGCGCTTTCATCGGGCCGCGCCTCGCCCTTATCGGCGATGCCGCCCATGTGATCCACCCGATCGCCGGGCAGGGGCTCAATATGGGGCTCAAGGATGTGGCCGCGCTGGCCGAGACCATCGTGGATGCGGCCCGGCTCGGGCTCGATCCGGGGGCGGCCGCGGTGCTGGAGCGCTACCAGCGCTGGCGGCGATTTGACACGATGGCGATGGGGGTGGCGACCGACGGCCTCAACCGGCTTTTTTCCAACCGCTCCGACGTCCTGCGTTTCAGCCGCGACGTCGGCCTCGGGCTGGTTGATCGCCTGCCCGGGCTCAAGCAGCTTTTCATCCGCGAGGCCGCTGGATTGGTCGGCGAGGTGCCGAAGCTGCTCAAGGGCGAGGCGCTTTAGTCCGTCAGTCGAGCGGCATCGACAAAATGTGGTCGCGAAAGGCCGGGCGGGCCGAGAGGGCTTCGAACCAGCGCTCGAAATGGGGGAGCGGCGGCCGCTCCGGCACCAGGGCGTGAAACCGGTAACCGAAAATGCCGACCGGAATGTCGCCCATGGAGAACGCATCGCCCGCCACATAGGCGGTCTTGCCGAGCTGGGCGTCCAGGATCTTGATCGCCGCGGTGGTCTTGGCTTTCGAGGCCTCGATGGCCGGGAGGTTGCGCTTCTCCGGCGGCGTGCGAACGAGCCCCCAAAAGGTTTCGTGGATGGCGGGACCCAGCACCGACAATTGCCAGTCCATCCATTGGCCGGCCCGCGCCCGCGCTTTCGGATCGGCCGGCTCCAGCGTGCCCTTGCCATGCAGTCCGGCGAGGTGGCGCAGGATCGTGTTCGATTCCCAGAGCACCAGGTCGCCGTCCTCCAGCGTGGGCACCAGTCCGTTCGGGTTGAGCCCCAGATAGGCCGGCTCCCGGTTCCGGCCGAACGCGCCCGCGATATCGATGCGCTCGTGCGGCAAACCCAGCTCGCCGATCCCCCACATCACCTTCTGGACATTGGCCGAGTTCTTGCGCCCCCAAATCTTCAGCATGGGCCGGTTCCTTGATGGTGTGGTGGTGGTGGCGGCGGGAAAGCGGGCGGGCACTGCTCAATCGAGCGGGCGTGCCTCCTCGGGCAGCATGATCGGAATGCCGTCGCGGATCGGATAGGCGAGCTTGGCCGAGCGCGAGATCAATTCCTGCTTGTCCACGTCGTATTCGAGCGGCCCTTTGGTCAACGGGCAGACCAGGATTTCAAGCAGCTTGGGATCGATGCTGCCGGCGGGACGATCGGACGGTGCGGTGGTCATGGGAGTCTCCGGTTCGGTCGGGTAGCGAGTAGTGAGTAGCGAATAGTTAATAGAGGCAATGGCTACTCCCCGTCTTACTATTCGCCATTCGCTACTCGCTATTCACTGCTCATTGCAACGGGGTCTCGCCCGGCGTCCGGCCCTTGGCCAGCTCGATCTCGGTGACCGCCACCAGGATCTCGGCGCGGGTCTTCAAATCGGGCGCCTCCAGCAGGGCCTGCTTCTCGGCCGGGTCGTAGGGCGACATCATGGCGAGCGCGTTGACCAGCGCCTCGTTGGGCGCGTTCTCGATTCCGTCCCAATCGGCCTTGAGATCGTTGGCCTTGAGAAAATCCGACAATGCTTTCAGCAGGCTCTCGCGATCGACCTCGTCCTCGCCCTGGTGGCCGACGAAATCATTCGCGAACGGCGTGTAGATCACCCGGCATTGGCGATAGGGCGTGGCGACCGCAAGCTCGGCTTCGATGCGGAAGCGGGCGATGCCGGTGAGCTGGATCATGTAGCGGCCGTCGCCGGTCTCGGTCAGTTGCGTGATGCGTCCGACGCAGCCGACCTTGTAGAGATTGGGCCTGTCCTCCCGACCCGGATGCGCCGCGTCGGGCTGGATCATGCCGATCAGGCGGCGACCCGACGCGAACGCGTCGTCGATCATCATCAGATAGCGCGGTTCGAAGATGTTGAGCGGCAATTGTCCGCGCGGCAGCAGCAGCGCGCCCGCCAGCGGAAACACCGCAATGACCTCCGGAAGGTCGGCGGGTCCGAGATAGCGTGCGTTCATCGGCATCGTGGTCCTCCCAATCCGCCGCCACCGGATTGCACGATCGATACCTTGCGAGCTGCCTCACGCGAACAGGATGGATGACAGCCGCTTGCGCCCCGCCACCGTCGCCTCGTCGGTCGGGCCCCAAGCCTCGAAGAACTGCACCAGCTGCTTGCGCGCGCCGTCGTCGTTCCATTTGCGGTCGCGCCGCACGATCTCGATCAGGTGATCGACGGCCTCCTGGCGGCGATTCTTGCCGTTCATGGCCACCGCCAGATCGAACCGCGCCTGGTGATCGAGCGGATTGGCCATGACCTTCTGCTCCAGCTCGTTGATCGGGCCGACCGACTTCGCCTGCTCGGCAAGCTCGAGCGCGGCGCGCGCGGCGGCGACCGGGGTCTCGTTGCGCTTGGCTTCCGGCACCAAGGCAAGCGTCTGCTTGGCCTGCTCGATGGCGCCGCTCGCCACGTAGGCGCGCGCGAGCCCGGCCAACGCCGCCACGTTGGCGGCATCCTCGGCCAGGATTTGCGCATAGAGATCGGCAGCGCTCGCCGCATCGCCGGCGGCGAGCGCCGCATCCGCGGTCTTCAGCAGGTCCTTCTCCTCGCCTCCGATGCGGTCCTTGGTGAGACGTTCGACGAAGGCCGTCACCTGGGCTTCCGGCACGGCTCCCATGAAGCCGTCGACCGGCTGGCCATTGACGAAGGCGAACACCGCCGGGATCGACTGGATGCCCAGCTGCCCCGGGATCGCCGGGTGCTTGTCGATGTCCATCTTGACGAGCTTGACCTTGCCCTTGGCGGCCCGCACCACCTTTTCCAGGACGGGGGTGAGCTGCTTGCAGGGCCCGCACCATTCCGCCCAGAAATCCACCAGCACCGGCTGGTGCTTGGACTCCTCGATCACGTCCTTCACGAAGGTCTGGGTGGTGGTGTCCTTGACGGCCTCCGCGACCGCCGTCGCCCCGGCATTCTGCAGCATTTCGATCATGTCCTCGTGGCTTGGTGCTTTTCGGTCCGTTCCGGCCGGTCCGGGTCGGTGGGGCTGGTCGGTAGGGCCGGGTCGTTTCGGCGGCGTCCGAAACCTCAATCCAACCAATTAAATGGTGTCCATGGGGATGATTGCAATCCGGGTCAAGGGCAACTCTGCGGCTCGTCCGCGACCGCCAGGATGCGGGGCGGATGGCCGGTCGCGGCCAGAAAGGCGACCAGATCGTCGCGTGCAATCGAGGTCGTCATGGTGTTGCGCAGCGGATGATAGTTGAGCATGGGGTGGCGCATCATGGCGGCATCGAGCACCACGCTCACCCGCGCGTCCGTGTCGTTGAGCGCCGCGAACGGGGTGACGGCGCCCGGCTCGACCCCCAGCGTCGCGTGCAGCAGCTCGGCGGAGCCGAACGAGAAGCGGCCGCTGGCGCCAAGCCGGCGGTGGAGCGACTTGAGCTCGATCGTCGCATCCTCGAGCGCCACCACCAGGAACAGGGCGTCCTTCTTGTCCTTGAGGAACAGGTTCTTGGTATGGCCGCCGGCAATCTGGCCGCGCAGCGCCCGCGCCTCCTCGACCGTGAACGCCGGCGCATGGGTGACGGTCGCATGCGCGATGCGAAAGGCGAACAGGTCGTCGGGGGTGGCGGGCATGTTTGGGGGACTTTGGCCGGACTATGTTGACTGCGGTCGCGACGGGAACCAATGGCTCCCTCCCCCTTGTGGGTCCTTATGGGGAGGATTGGGGTAGGGGTCGCGCTCGGGGCACGAACCAGACAAAATGCTCGGCAGCCTGGGGCGGTTGCAAATCCGGTCGCCATTTGGCATAGCATCGCTGAGGCGGTCCAGTCCGCCTTGCCCAAACGGATGCGGGTGTAGCTCAGGGGTAGAGCACGACCTTGCCAAGGTCGGGGTCGAGGGTTCGAATCCCTTCGCCCGCTCCAAAATTCAATTTTAGCCAGTTATTGCCGCCGAGCGGCCTTTGCCTAGCTAGCACATAGCTAGCGGCGTATCACCCGAATTGCTTGCCGGTGGGACGGGAAGCAAACGCCCATGATTTGGAGCGTCGCCGTCTTTCGCTGTTCCAATGGATGAAGGTTCGCGTGTAGCCAATGCGGGCGGACGCCGTATATGATACGGAGTCTGTGGGACTGATATTGCCCCCGACCTAGCCCGCGACGTATTCAAGGCGATGTGGGCGCAAAAAGACCGAGGGCCGAACTAGTCAAGCTCCTAGCGGAGCAGCGCGAAGCGCTCACCGCTTCATGCGAAGGCTACGACAAAGGGAACGAGTGGGAAGCGCCTAGACTTGCCACGGCGGTGTTCACGTTGGTTCACGACGGCGGCTCGATAACATCTCTGTTGACCCAGCTTGGGCTGAGAGCGTTTGCAATTCCGTACTTGATGGGCAAAGGAGCGCATCTATAAGGATCAACAAGCTGACCTTACGCGGCGGCGATTGGTTTTTGCACTTCGCCACCAGGATGGGGGAGGCCACATAGGAAATCTGACGGATACGTCATATGTTCGGTTAAAGGGCGGCGCAGGCTGGTTCGGAGGTGTCGGTACTGGGCCGCCAGAGCCATTTGTTGGGGCAGTCTCAGCGACAATGCGTCAAGTAGCTTGGGAGGTTACGGAAACACTCAAGCAATTAGGCGAGATTTCATGACGGGGAAGCCAGCAGTTCAAAAGTTGGAGTTAGAGCCTGACGCATGGCAGCGTTTCGAGCGCGCCGTTGATGGTCGGGGTCGAGGGTTCGAATCCCTTCGCCCGCTCCAAAGTTCAAAAATCAGGCGCGTTCAACGCTTGCCCAATCGGGCCGCCTTGCGCAGGGCCTGGTTGATGCGCGACTGCCAGCCAGGTCCGGTGGCGCGATAATGGTCGAGCACGTCGGGATCGAGACGCAGGCTGGTTGCCTGCTTGGGGGCATCCGACTTCGGACGGCCGCGGCGGACGAGTTTATCGCCCTCATAATAGTCGGCGGTGTCGAACCATTCGTCGGTCAGTTCCGGCGCATCATCCGGATCGACCCATGCGCTGGCGATAGCGTTCTTCTTCTTGCCCATGTCCATACCTCATCGAAATGATTCGCTGGTCACCGTCGCGGGGTGTCCAGGTGACCACAACAAATCGACCGCCGAGATACCCAGCTGTAATGAACCTCGGCTCACCATAGTCTCGGCGATCGTCAGTCCGCAGTCTCGGCGATCGTCAGTCCGCAGTCTCGGCGATCGTCAGTCCGCGTGTACCGATCGCCGGCAAGCACTTTCGTTGCGTCCGCGAAATCCAGGCCGCGTTCCGCAAGCGTCTTCGCGCGCTTGGCTTCGTCCCAGGTGATCGCCATTTAATGTATCTACATAAATTTGGAAATCAAGGGCGGCTTGGCGGAGTCATTAGACGCGCCGAGGACCAGGCCGTGGCGATCGAGGACGGCATGGATGGTGCTCTTGGCGGGAGCACTTAGCTCGGCATATAAGTTTCGCGGAAATCTCGCCGGGGTAGCATAGGGGTAGCTCCTCGGCGAACGTCCGGGCTGGCGGGGCGTGGCCGTGCGCCTCCGGATGCGCTTGCGCGGATGCTCAATCGGAAGCCATGAAGGCTAACAACAGTTCCTCCCGGGGCTGACGATAAACGGGTGCGGTGATGGACCACAACGCTCAAGTTGCGGAAGTGATCACGTTTTTCCGAACCGCCTTCTCTCTTATTTTTGCCCTTGCCCTGGCAGAAGCCTTCAAGCGGTTTATTTCCGACAGAGCAAAACAGCCGACCGACCCGATTATTGACTGGGATAGACTGCTTCCACTTTTGAGTTTTGTGCTGCTGATATTCCCATTTTACCAGGGCACGATTCGATATTTCGTCTTTACGTACGGCGACCAAAAGGCACTTCCGCAACCCTATTCATTTTCCATATTGTTTGATAGCGGCGCCTTCATGATAGAGGCCGCGCTTTTCTTCGTTATGTCGCGCGCATTAGCTCCTCTGCAGTGGCAGACATACTACGGCTCAGTGCTGACGCTTCTCTGGGTGGACTCGATCTGGGGATTGGCGGCGGCAAAACTTCACAAGACCCCAATCGAACCCTGGATTTATTTGAATTTGGGTTTTGGGGCCATAGTGGCGTTAATGCTCTTTCAGCATAAACGCCTCAGCGAGAATCGGGCGACAATTATCGGGTTCATCGTGGTTCTCCTCAGAACGGGATTGGACTATTACACCGCCTGGGAGTTTTATTTTCCATAGATTACGCCTCCTACCTGCGAATTCCTTCCGCACACTATGCGCGCGCGATTCCCGTTCCGGTTGGGGTCGCGTGACTGATCATCGGACAGCGGCGATGCCGGGAAGATCATGCCTGATGATCGTGTTGTCCTTGATTGTCTGAAGGTTTCGAAGCGCCGTGTCCATTGACGCGACGGCTTTGGCGCGCAGCGTGAGGGCAGCGCGGCCGATGGTGCCGGCCAAGGATTTTGAAATCAGCCGGCGGCACCTTTGCGCGACCGCGCACCAGGGCCGTTCAAAGCCCGTACCACATTACCGTCAAGTTCCGCGCTCGGATTGAAGCTTTGGTAACCATCGCTGCGTCGCGTATCGCTTTTATTTCGCGTCACCGCCGCAAGCATTGAACCACGGCCCTCCCGCGCCCGACCCACGAATAGAGACTGTCCGTCACAACACGGCCCTTCGCCGTGACCGGTCTGGGCACGACAAGAATTCACAATAAGAACAGGAAGGGATCCGCCATGGCTGCCGAAACACGGTCGAAGTCCGTAAGGCCTCCTGCATTCCTGCGCGTGGCGTACTCGGCGCCGGCTCGCGGCGAATCGATGGGTGCGGAAATCCGCCGCTTTACGCTGCCAGCCACGAAGGCCCTGCCATTCGTGAAGCTGAGACCCGACGATCAACCCCTGTTGCGTCCGCAAAGCTTCTGGCATGTTCGGCCCACCGGAAAGAGAGAAAGGGACGTTCAAATCGGCCGGCAATACGCGCGCGCCGCCATCGCCGCCATGAAGGCCGATCGCAACAGCGGCCTGATCGCTCTCATCGTTCAAGACATCATCAGGGATGCGGTCGAACGGGCGGCGGAAAAAGGCGGCCGCGTGCAGAGCCCGACCGTGCTGGGGTTCCTGGCCGAGATCAGCGATTCGCTTGCCGCGGCGCCTTAACCGGCGGCGCGGCTTTGCGGCACCGGCACTAAGCGGATTTGGCCGGAGGCATCGCCATGACCTTAGGGGCGGCACCGCGCGCGCGGCTCGCTTCGGTGATCTGATGGCGGTAGAAATCCAGGACAAACAGGCGCAGGCACGATGACAGATTGCCCTGCTGGCGCTCAACATCGATCGACGTAACGAGACTCGACAAGGTCGTCCCGCGACTGATTGCGATCTGCTTGAGCGACTTCCAGAATGCATCCTCCAGGCTCACGCTGGTCTTATGGCCAGCGATGACGATGGAACGCTTGACCACAGTTGAGCTCATCTCTGGCCTCCCGAAAAGGAGTTGGTCGCCGTGCGCTCAAGCAATTCCGTCCTCGGACGATCTTGCAGCTTCGCATCGAATCGTCCTGGACGGGACCATTTTGGACCGCAGCTCACGCGACCGACAATGACATGATTATGCAAAAAGAGATCGAGGATTCTTAACGCCCGAAATCAAAATTGCGAATGTGTCTCAGGTGAATGCTGTAGGCGCTTCGAGCAAAAGCCCCTGGCTCAGCTCGCGGCAGTGGTATCATAGGGGGGATTTTGCCGCCCCGCTCTCCGTGCATTCCGGCATAGAATACGGCCAGCACGACCGCGGGAGGTCGTGACGAACCACGGGGAAACGCCATGCAGATGACACGACGACACATGCTCGGCGCGGGCGCGGCGGTCGCCGCCACCGCCGCCTTCGCGCCCGAGGCCTTCGGGGGCTGGGAGCCGAGCGAAAGCTATCCCGACCCGGCGATCAAGATTCTCGATCCGAGCTTCGCCAAATATCGCGTCAACAATGCCGGGGTGGAGCGGCTCGCCACCGGCATGCGCTGGAGCGAGGGGCCGGTCTGGATGGGCGATGCGCGCTGCCTGCTGTGGAGCGACATTCCCAACAACCGCATCATGCGCTGGGACGAGGAGACCGGGCGGGTGAGCATCTACCGCAAGCCCTCCAACAACGCCAACGGCAACACCCGCGACCGCCAGGGCCGCCTGGTCACCTGCGAGCACAGCGGAAGGCGGATCACGCGCACCGAGTACGATGGCACCATCACGGTCCTGATCGACAAGTTCGACGGCAAGCCGCTCAACTCGCCCAACGATGTGGTGGTCAAGTCCGACGACTCGGTCTGGTTCTCCGATCCGCCTGCCGGGATTACGGGCAATTACGAAGGCGTCAGGGCCGAGCCGCAGCTGCCGAACAATTACTACCGTCTCGATGTCAAAACCGGAAGATGCACCGTGGTGGCGGAGGGCCTGCGGCCCAATGGGCTTGCCTTCTCGCCCGACGAGAAGAAGATTTATCTGGTCGACAACCTTCCGACCCCGCGCGTCATTCGGGTGGCTGACGTGGTGGAGGAGGGCACCAAGCTCGCCAATATCCGCGTCTTCGTGACCTGCGAGCCGGGTGCCAATGCGGACGGCTATCGCTGCGATGTTGATGGCAATCTGTGGTGCGGCTGGGGCACCGGTCCGGACATCAACGGCGTGGCGGTGTTCAATCCGGAGGGCAAGCGGATCGGCGCCATCTCGCTGCCGGAGCGCGCCGCCAATGTCTGCTTCGGCGGGTTGCATCGCAACCG
>WNFJ01138826.1_pt1 | contig 14113 bp, 10 predicted proteins | sample 5400461 | NCBI WGS metagenome assembly WNFJ01 (sample SAMN13153349, study PRJNA577476) | soil metagenome | isolation source: 115 cm saprolite on Douglas fir-dominated hillslope | place: USA:California | collected 2013-09-17 | reverse complement strand
GCGATCCGGGGTCGCCCCAGAGCGCATCACCATCCTGACGCCGCGTCATCCGGTGCAGCCCGATTGGGCGCTCCCGCGTGAAGCACCTGGCGCGGACCGGGTCGCCGTGATCACGCTGGAGCCCGAGGAGACGTACAAGGCGCTCCTGCTCACCCCAGCAGCGGTGGCGCCGCTGCTCCGTGATTGGTTCGGCACGCAAGGATGGCAGCACATCGTGGTGCGGACGAGTCCTCAGGTTGACGCCATCAACGCCCGTCTCGCGGACCACTGCCGCGACGGGTTTCAGGTACGCCTGCAGCGCCTCTTCGAGGTCGAGCTCAGTCGAGACAACGGGGAGCCGATGGTGCTCCATGTGGTTGCCAAGAGCGTGGGATGGGGCTGGTTGGGCTACCACGCTTACCTCGCCGGTACCCGGTTGCGCGACTTCGTGGCGCCCGTGATCGGGTTGCGCCACGGGCTGCTGTTTTCCCAGTGGGTCGCCGACCTCAACGTCCGACCGGCCGGCTCGCTCAAGATGACGCCCATCACCACCCTCGCCGCCTACGTCGCCCGGCGAACTCAATGCCTGCCGCTAGGGGAAGATCCCGGGCTCCAGAGGCAGGACTTTGGTTGGGATGGCTGGGAGATGCTTCTCGGTCTCCTCCGTCGCGCCTACGGCCCCTATTACGGTCGGCTCAAGCGGTCCGCATTGCGGCGGGTACTCCGCCGCTTTGCTAGTCCCCAACCGATGCTCGTCGACGGTCGAATGCGCCCGAGCGAGTGGCTGGACACGTCGAACACCGTGTACAAGCTCGACTACGAGCATCACAACTTCGGTCCCGCTGAACTGAACGTCGCGGATCCCGCTTGCGATCTCGCCTCAGCCATCTTTGAGTTCCGCCTCGACGAGCGGGCCGAATCCGACCTGCTCGAAGCCTATGGGCGTGAAAGCGGGGACGGACGCGTATCCGACCGCGTCCTCCTGTACAAGTTGCTGAGCGGCACCTTTGCCATGCACCAAGCCGCATCCTGTGCTTCGCGCGCGAGCTCAACGTTCCAGCGCTCGTACTGGAACGGACGCTACCTGGCCGCCCGCGACTTCCTCGCCTACCAGATCCACCGCTTGTGCGCCGGGCTCCTGCCGCCGCGGCCGCAGCCCGCGCGGCCTGGACCACTTTTTTTCCTCGACCTCGATGGCGTGTTCGATTGCGACGTCCTGGGCTTTCCACACACCACCGCGAGCGGCTTGGCGGCCCTCCACCTGCTCCAGGCACATGGGTTCACCGTGCTGCTCAATACCGGACGTAGCGCGGAGCACGTTCGTAAGTATTGCGATCTCTACGGGTTCCCCGGCGGGGTGGCGGAATACGGCAGCGTCTTCGTCGACGCCGTGGGGGGTCGCGACCTGGTGTTCACAAGCCCAGCTGCCCTCGAGCAGCTCGAGCGCTGTCGCGAGGCGCTCCGCACCCTGCCGGGCGTGTGCGTAGACGACGCTTACCGGTACGCCGTCCGCGGCTATCGCTACGAGAGAGGCGGCACGGTGAGTCTCCCCGAGAGCGAGGTGCGGCAGCTCCTGGCGCGGTCCCAGTTGCGTGGTCTGGCTGCCATTGTCGCGAGCGCTGATACCTATATCGTTCCTCGGGGGATCACCAAGGGCAGCGCCTTAATCGCGGTCAAGCAATTTCTCGGTTGCCCCGAGGCAGCGGTCGTCGCCATGGGTGACTCCGACGAGGACGCGACCATGCTGCAGGCGGCAGACTCGTGGTATGCGCCTGCCGATTGCTCCCCCCGCTTGCGCGCGCTCGCCGCCACCTGCCAAGGCCACATCACGGCGCAGCCAAAGCAACGGGGCTTTCTCGAGGCCGTGCAGGATCTCTTGCGGCAACGGGGAGCCTCTGTGCGCGACGTCCCTAGCGCGCGTCAGCCGCAGCGCATCGAGACGGTCGCGGATCTCGTCGTAACGCTCCTGCATGTAGCCGAACGCTCTCCGCTGTCGCAGCTCCTCGCCACCTGCACCCGGCGGCGTCTCTAATCCCGCCCCGAGAGGGGTCAGCATGGGGGCGGCGCTAGCCGCACGGGACGCTCAGCCCGATCGCGGAAGACTTCAGCTGCCAGCGGCCGGTGCCGTGCCGAGCGGCGCAGTGTCGCGCATCGCGGCGTCGGGTCCGAAGTAGCGCTTGAGTTCCAGGAAGCGCTTCTCATAGACGTGATAGCTCACCTTCGCGATCGCGTAGGACGTCACCATCCCGACGGCTGCCAGCAGCAGCACGCCCGGCAACTGCGACCCCCCTAATAGCGCCACGCCGTGCCGATAGAACGCGGTCTTGTATTCTATCTATCGCGCCCAGCAGCGGGAAGTGAATTATGTATATCCCGTAGCTGTACTTGCCCCACTTGCGGAGCGACGCGCCGGACAGCCAGCGGCCCAAGCGACTCGTGCGCGGTGCCGCCAGCGCCATCACGAGCAGCGCGCCAAATAGCAGCGCGACGAGTGGCAGGCCGGCAATGACCACGACCGGGTCTTGGTGATTGAAGCCTCCCCGCAGGATCGCCAGGGCACTCAGTGCGACCACGCCAGCTCCGCATACCAGGGGGGCGAAGGCCTGCAGCCCAGTGAGGCCACCTGGCGCCCGAGCGACCACGGCCAGTGCCGCGCCGGTCATGAGCCCATCGAGTCGTCCGGGCGTCAGATAGAAGGCGAGACGCGCGTTGTGGGCAGGATCGGGGAGCACGAGCGCGAGGCGAAACGCCAACCCGGCGATCATGGTGAGCGCGATCACGCGCAACAGGACCCGAGGTTTGCATGCCCATACAACGAGCGGCCAGACCAGATAAAACTGCTCCTCGATCGACAGCGACCAGAAATGCGTCGTGTTGAGCGGCGTGCCCTGGCCGTGCGTAAGAGCAGTGAGCAGGTTCACCGCGTAGCCCCAGTACCACCACTGATTCGCCTGCAGGGTGGCGAAGGCCGGTTCGGCCCAGTGAACCATCCGCGGCAGGAGGACGAAGGCAACGGTGAGGACGCCATAGTACAGCGGAAACACCCGCAGCGCACGACGCGCGTCTCGGGCATCGAGCAGGATTCCAGTAATCAGGAACCCTGAGAGGACAAAGAACAGATCGACGCCGATCCATCCCGCGTGTGCGATGGCACGCACGAAGGCGTCGGCGCGTGTCGCCGCCGGTGCGAGGCCGAACGGCGCCTCGATTGCATGGTTGATAAACACCAGGAGCATGGCTACCCCGCGCAGGCCGTCAAGCGCTGGCAGACGCTCACCAGGCGCTCGGGCACGCTCGATGGGGGTGCGTCGCGCCGCGTTCAAGGCCGTCGGTTCCGCTCCTAACTTGATCATGCTCACACCAAGCTTGCAGTCGTGAGAGCGTGCGCCTGAGGCGTATCCGGGGCTCGTCTTGAGCGTCCGGTTCAACGCCCGCCTCATCGTTCGATCTTGAGGGTCACAACGCCGCAGGCGCCCCAGCACTAACCAGTTCCACTCGGAGCGTTTAAGATGGCAAACATCGAGCCGTCAGGGCCCCCTGGCCGTCTGCTGGGCGCATGCCTGGGGCGAACGCGGAGAGCCGACGTGGCTGGCGACGTGCCGAAATGTGGCGCGGGCGCCACGCCCCGTGCGGAAACCCAGGGCAGGGCTTGCTCGGCAGTTCCCGCACGGCGGGCGACGCGCCGTCGCTCAATTGCCTTTGGTTAAGGTCGACTTGGTGAGGGTATCGAGGAGGGTAGGCGTGCTGTTACCGACGAGGGAATCGTTGCGCACCGCGCGGTCAAAGTCGAGCGTTTCGCGCGAGCTCGGCGTCAAGGACGATCACGTGCGGGTTCACGGCTTGGACCCGCTCGAGCTCGGGCCGGATAGATCCGCAGGACCGACTCCCCGTGTCGGCCGAGCAAGCCGTCGAATTCCCCGGGGGCCCCGGTGTCGATCCCTAGCGGCGAGCATCCGCGGCGGGCTGACCGACGCGCCTCCGAATGGCATGCCGCTCTCTAACCTTACCGGATGCCCGAGTCAGCAGGCGAGGAGCCAGCAGCGCAACTCCCGCCGTTGGTGGCCTGCGGGGAGCAAGCCCCCATGCGGCGCCAGAAGCGCTCGCTCCTTTCGGATCTAGTATCGTGCCGGGATGGTCAGTCTGTTCCGGCCGCTCCCCGCAGCCATCGGCCGTATTGAGCAAACGTGGTGCCACAAGCGCCTCCGCACTCTCGCTGCAGCATCACGAGTTGCTTGTCGATCGCCGTCGCTTTGGAGCGGCGAACATGGATTTCTTACTCAACATTGCTGCTCAGACGCTACATCTTCTCAGCCGCAACCCGCTCCTGCTTAAGGGACTGTCCAGTGAATCACGACGCCAGGCGCCGGCCCCGGCCCGCTCTAGGGCGGACGCTGGTCGGTTCGGGTGGCGCGGAGCGCAGTTCCCCACCCTGAGCCTGTTCCTGCCCGTCGATCGAACGCATGTTGAGCGTGCCGCCGGTCGTCGCGGCGGCGTTCTAGACGGGCGTCTCCTACCGCTGTCCGCGTGGACGAATGGCTTCGTCCCGCTGCGAGGGACGATGCCCACGGAGTGCTGGCCCGTGGCGTTCCGCCGGCGCTACTCCACGGCGATCCAACGCCTGGAGCGCGCGTGCAGCGCTATCCTCGCTTCTACAGAGAGACACTCTAAAGGCCCTCTGTCGCCTCTTCGCGCGCACCCCGAACGGCTCTCCATCGGATGTAGGCGTCAACGTCGGCTACGGGGATACGCCAATTCCCGTCGCGGTTGATGAAGGCATGGGGAAAGCAGCGTACGGCCACGAGCGCACGCGCCCCTTCCAAGCCGCATTCCAGTCGCTCGCTCAACTCGGACAGGGTGAGGGGACGGGGCACCACGTACCGTCCGCTGATTCGCAACGTGTGAGGGGTTACCATGGGCGTTTGAGATCGCCGTGTGACCAGCCGTGTCCTCGCAATTCAAGTGCAGCCCGCGCTGCTCGCCGGGCTAAAAGCGCGATTGGGATCGCAGGCAGCTACGGCACGTGCCTGGATTGGCGTGGCCTGCTCCGCCGCTGCCGCCTGGCGCTCAGTATTAGAGCCAGCCACAGCATCAACGCCAGGGCTGCATCTTCGAGCCAGGTTAGGCGAGACTGCCTCATGCGAGCTTCTCGTGACCACGCTTCATCACGCCACGAAGCAGGAGCCATGCCAGAAGCGCCGTAAGATCTGGAGGGGCGTGGGAGGGAGGCCTCGAAGTCCAGCAGCCATATCCACCCGTGAGGCGGGCGCCGAGGGGCGGCTGCGTCCGCCCGCCTAAACGCCCCCAGAGCGAGACATTTGTTGCCTTAATGCGACAACCGAGGACGTGGGGAGCCACTTGACTGGAGTGGGTCGCTCGATTCACCCTCACTCCCCGCGCTTTGGGCCCGGACTCGTCGGCGCGCCAGCAGCCGTATTGGAGCTGCCACCGAGCTTTCCCAAAAAACGACGGTAATCGGAACGAGTTTCGCGGATGCGAAAGACGTGGCGCGGCATCCCAAGCACGCTGCCTGGGCTCAGCGCATGCCGAACACGCCTCGTCGATAGCGCTCGACTACACCGACCGCCCGGCCGCGCCCGCCGCGATTAAGGCGCGGCCTGGCGATGCGGTTAGGGTCGACGTGAGCACAGCGACGGGCGGGCGGCGCTACGCGGACGCGATGGCCGTGACGAGCGAGCGGACGCGGGAAGACGCTCGCCGGCACGGATCGCCCGCGGAGATCGTACGCCGCGACTCAGCAGGTCGCCCCGGTCGATTGACCGATGCGCGCCGTGAGGCCCACAACACCAGTCGCGGGTGAATCCTCGCGAAGCGGACGGGAAGAAGAGGACTGCGGAAATTGGACGACGTCACCCCGACCGAGCGCCGCCGTCGCGCTCGACGGCGGTCTTTCCTAAGGTCCTGTCAGAACTCCGACGGCACCGAGACAGCCTGCGGCGTCGCTAGTCGCGCCCCGCCCTCTTCGGGTCCGGGGAGGCGAACAGCGCGACATACTGTCCGTAGCCCTCGGCCTTGAGCCGCTCGACCGGAATGAACCGCAGGGCGGCCGAGTTGATGCAGTAGCGCAGGCCGGTGGGGGGTGGCCCGTCGTCGAACACGTGGCCAAGGTGGGAATTGGCGTGGACCGAGCGGACCTCGGTCCGGACCATGAACAATGACTTGTCGACGTGCTCGCGAATGTTCTGGGGGTCGAGCGGCTTCGTGAAGCTCGGCCACCCGGTGCCCGACTCGAACTTGTCGAGCGAGCTGAACAACGGCTCCCCCGACACGACATCCACGTAGATCCCGGCGTGGTGGTTGTCCCAATATTCGTTTCCAAAGGCCGGCTCGGTCGCGTCATGCTGGGTTATCTCGTACTGCAGGGGTGTCAGCGCCCGCCGCAGCTCGGCGTCGGCCGGCTTCTGGTAGTGCGTCAGGTTCGCCGCCTGCCGACTGTCCTGAGCACAAGCCGCCCGAACTAGCGGCGCCACGACGAGGACGAGACCCGCGGCCAGTGCCGCACCCGCAGCACGTGTCGGCAGCATGGTCACGGTCATGGATGCGCCTCCGCGGGGGGCGCGCTCGCCCCCCAGAGCTCCCGCAACCGCCGGTCACGCCCGCAATTCCAGCGGTAAAAGTTGTAGCGAATCGGGTTCTTGCGGTAATAGTGCTGGTGATACTCCTCAGCGGGGTAGAACGCCGTGGCGGCGACGATCTCGGTGACGATGGGCTTCTGAAATCTTCCGGCCGTGTCCTGCTGCCGCTTCGACTCTTCGGCCAGGCGCCGCTGCGCCGAATCATGATAGAAGATGGCGCTGCGATACTGGGTGCCGTGGTCGCAAAACTGGGCGTCGCGAGTCAAGGGGTCGATGTTGTGCCAGAACACGGCGAGCAACTGCTCGTAGGTGACCTTGGTCGGGTCATAGACGATCTGGACCGATTCCGCATGCCCCGTCCCCCCCGCGGACACCTCCTCGTACGACGGGTGTTCGGTGTGGCCACCCGTGTACCCTGAGGTCACCGAAATGACGCCAGGCAGGTGATCGAACGGATGCTCCATGCACCAGAAGCATCCTCCGGCGAAGGTCGCCGTGGCGGTACTGCCCTGCACTAGCGAGTCCTCACCCGGGTGAAGCCGCGCCGGAACCGGATCCCCCGCGAGAGGCATGCCGGCAAGTAACGCGCCAACGATTATCAGCTTCCAGAGCATGATCCGTCGCTCGTGCTAGAGAACGGGGACACCGGCCGACCATTATCCAAGAAGCCACGCGATGCGCCGATCCAATGTGCGCGCGCGACACCTGCGGCGGAAGTGGTGGCAAAACGCTCAGGCGGGTCGAGTCGGCCTTACCCGCGGGGTGGGCTGCCAATCGCAGATCACCAAGTCATCCGGCTTAACCGCGGAGTATTGTACGAAGTCCACTTCGCAGACCATCCCGTCCGGCGCAAAGAGGTAGTATCGCGTCTGCGGTGACTGGGGGCGCTTTTCGAGCACTTCCTCCGGCGCATGAACGAGCACAATTTCTTGACGCACGACCAGCTTGGTCTGGTACCTCGAGGCGGAACGGCGCTCCTCCAGCGTCGTCGCGCAGGCCGCAACGATCGCTGCCACGCACAGGCCGGCGGCGCGCAGCGCCATCTCAGGGCTTCGTGGTCGCATCAATTCCTAACCTGCCGCAGGGGAAGGAAGATTCAACAGCCGTCGCCGCACCTCTGTGTGCCGGGCGAGTGAATGAGCACACCTCAAACCAGTCCGCGCTGCCAGCCCCCCACTCGCTTCCCCCGAGCCAGGGTTACTTCGGAATCGTGAAGTCAATGGGAATCTTCATGAGCACCGAGACGGCACGGCCAGCGCGCCGACCTGGCTGAAACCGCGCGTGTAAGATGTAATCGACACAGGCGTCGTCGAACCCCGGGTCGGGGCTCCGCACGACCGCGACGGACGCCGGGTCCACGCGACCCACGCTGTCGATAATGGCTTGCAGGATCACGCGACCCTGCACCCCTTGCTGCCGCAGCGCCCAGGGGTATTTCAGGGGCGGGGCCGACACCAGTTTGGGTTTCTCGTCGACCTGGTTCGCGCGGTACACTCCCTGTGGCAGCGGGGGGGCGACGTCAAACACGACCGGCAGCTTCACCCACGCGCGCAGCGCCTGCCCGTGCCGCCGAGCCGGACGAAAGGTGGAGCCGAGCGCGAACTCCTTGGCCACCGCGCTCAAGCCGGAATCCGGGCTTTCGAGGACCTCGAGCGAACTCGGCTCCGGGTGCCCCAGCGTGTCGACGATCATCCTGATAACGACCCGTCCGTCGATGCCGGCGCGACGCAGACTGTCGGGGTAGTGCAGCGGCGGGCGGGAGAGCACCGTGGGGCGTTCTTGCAGCGATTCCGCCGCGAACGCCTTTCCCGGGACGGAGGCAGAGTCCTGAGCATTCGCCGCGTGCGCTTGAGCCGTGACGAGCGCAACGACGATGGCGAGCAGCTGGTGCAGACGCACTCGACCCCTCCAGATCGCTCGGAAGTGCCGCTGGCGCCTTCGGTTCGCGCTCGGCGCGCGGCCATTCCCACAAGCCGGAGTGGCTGGCCTCTCCCCCCAAGGCCGGAGCGAGCCTCCGGAGCGCATTCCCGCCGGAAGACCCCCCAACGCCGGCTTGGGGAAGTAACAGCTCGGCCGGATCGCCGAGCGACGTGACTAGCTCGCTGATTCAGCCGGCCGGCGGCGTGCCACGCGGTCTCCGCCGGGCGACTTCGATCCCGGAGATGCACGCCGAGAGCCACAGCACTCCGGCGGCGTACCCGCCCACGACGTCGCTGAAATAATGCACCCCGAGGTAGAGTCGACTGAGTCCGACCGCCACGATCAAAACGACCGCACCGAGCACTACGCCAACCCGGAGCGCCCGCCGCTGCACGACAAGCACCACGAGCACGTAGGCGAGCATGCCATAGCCGATGAGTGAGCCCATGGCGTGGCCGCTCGGAAAGCTCCAGCTCGAGTCAGGAAGGAATGCGGCGGCATAGCCGGATGACGACCTTGAGCAGGGCATCGAGCAAACCCCCTCCTGCGAACGCCGCCACCCAGCCGCCCAAGACGATCCATTGGCGCCGCGTCGCGAGAAGGAAGCCGCCACCAAGCGCCACGGCGGTCAGGACCAGCGGCGAGCCCAGCTGGCTGACCGTGCTGGCGATGGCGTATCCAACGGGTGTGGCACGCGCGTGGAGCCAGTTCAAGAGCGTCACATCAAACAGCGTGAGCGGGTCATGCTCGATCACGTCTTCTGTGATCGCGCTAAATACCCACAACCCGACAAGGCTGACGACGAACCCGAGCGTGAGGTGGAGCCCGAGGTACTCCTCCGGGGCAAACCGCGCGGCCACGAACGTCCACGCGCGCGGGTAGCGGGCCCGGAGCCGTCGGGGCGCCGGTGCCGTGAGCACGTGCTGCCACCAGGCCTGTGCGCGACCGACTAGGCGGGCCCGGTTTGCCGCAAACCAGCGCCCTGCGAGTACCAGCGCGACGACCAAGGCGAGCAGCAGTGCGGCGGCAAGGCTCGCCCGACCGACATAGTGCTCGAGTTGCGATAAATGTTGGGCGAACAGATACCCGAGCGCGCCAAAGAGCAGGGACCAGCACACGGCGCCGAGCGCGTTATAGAGCGCGAAGGTGCCATAGGGCATACGGCCAGCCCCCGCGAGCAGCGCCGCCCAGGTGCGAAGCAGCGCGACGAAACGACCATAGAACACCGTCGCGGGTCCGTGGCGCGCGAAGAAGGCGTGCGCCCGCTCCAGCTGCGCCGCGTTGACGTGGAGGACACGGCCATACCGTCGCGCCAGCGCGATGCCACCGCGGCGCCCGATCCAGTAGCCGCCGTTGTCGCCGACAATGGCCGCCGCGGCCGCAGTCGCGATGACGAGGTAGATCGAGAGATGCCCCAACGCGGCCAGCGCGGCTGCCGTGATCAGGGCCGTCTCACCAGGGAGCGGAATCCCCACGCTCTCGCAGCCGACAAGGAGAAACAGGACCGCGTAGCCGTAGGACGCGACGAGGCTGGCGATGCTGACGTGCATAGTGGGAGCGATCAGGGGAATAGGGTCGGCGTACGGCGCCGGATCCCTGCTCGTGGCTCGCCGCGGCTTTCAGGTGCACAGCCACACGTGCCGTTTGCCGGGCGGCGCCAGCTGGCTGTCCGACCGCTACGTCGAGGGCGCATCGCCACCAGGGACGATGCTACGAGCGCCGGTCCCGTCAAGACCCAGGGCGCGCTGACAATGCGGAAGTGACCCGGCAGCCGCCCAGCGACCACAGCCCGATCGGGGCACCCGCCCGACGGGCCCACGGTGCCGGCTCCGCTCGTCGGCGTGCGTGACCCGTTCCCACCGAGCGGTGCCCCCAAACACCCTGGTGTTCTAGGTAGCGCGGCGGCATCCTTTCCGCCGTGCGCGGTGACCAGGAATCCCGGAGCGTCACGTGAAACGGCCGGCGACGTCAGTTCCGACACCCGATTTTCGCGCGCTCTTCGAAGGGGCGCCTGGGTTGTATTTGGTCCTGACGGCGGACCTCACGATCGTCGCGGTGACCGATGCCTATCTCCGGGCGACCATGACGCAGCGTGACGAGATTCTCGGCCGGGGGCTCTTCGACGTCTTCCCGGACAACCCGGACGATGCGGCGGCGACCGGCGTTCGCAACCTGCGCGCCTCCCTCGACCGAGTCCGGCAGAACCGTGTGCCGGACACGATGGCCGTGCAAAAGTACGACGTGCGCCGCCCCGAGTCGGAGGGCGGAGCGTTCGAAGAACGGTACTGGAGTCCCACGAACATTCCGGTCCTCGCGGCGCAGGGGGCGCTCGTCTACATCATCCATCGTGTCGAGGACGTCACGGAATTCGTCCGGCTCAAACAGCTGGGGAACGAGCGCGAGACGCTCACCGGCCAGCTCCGCACCAGGGCGGAGCAGATGGAAGGGGAGGTCCACCTACGCTCGCGGGAGGTTGCCCAGACAAACCAGCAATTGCATGAGGGCAACGCCGAACTGAGCCGGCTGGCATCCGAGCTCGAGCGTTGCAACAAAGAGCTCGACAGTTTCAGTTACTCGGTATCTCATGACTTACGGGCGCCGCTGCGCGCGATCGACGGCTTTTCAGAAGCGGTGCTCGAAGACTACGCCAGCTTGCTTCCCGCCGAGGGCCAACGGCTCCTCACCACCATCCGCCAGAACACCAAGCGCATGGGGAGCTTGATTGACGACCTGCTGAGCTTCTCTCGACTAGGGAGGAAGGAGTTGGAGACGGCGCCAGTCGACCTCGCCGCTCTCGCCGAGGCGGTGGTGCGGGACCTGCGCAAAGCCGAGCCCGAGCGCCGCGTTGAGGTCACGGTGGCGGCCCTTCCATCCGTCCGGGGCGACTTCTCCCTGCTGCGCCAAGTCCTGACCAACCTCATCGGCAACGCCTTCAAGTTCACGCGCCGTCGCCCGGAAGCGCGCGTCGAGATCGGGTCGCGGAGCGAAGGCGGCGAAACCACGTTCTACGTTCGGGATAACGGCACGGGCTTCGACATGCGTTATGCAGGCAAGCTGTTCGGGGTCTTTCAGCGACTGCACCGGGACGACGAGTTCGAAGGGACGGGGGTCGGTCTGGCCCTCGTCCAACGCATCATCCACCGACACGGCGGGCGGGTCTGGGCCGAGGGCCGCGTCGACGAGGGGGCGACGTTCTCCTTCACCCTACCTCAGCGAACAGAGGCCTGACGCCGGATCGGACTCGGAGACCCCCAGCGCGGCGGGTTCCACAAGACCCGTTGCTCTCGGTCTTGAGCCAGTTGACGTCGTGACTCTTTGATCCCGCCGCCCAGCCGTGGATCGCCTGCGGCTGGCGCGAGAACCTGCGGTCCCAGCTCTCGGGCCCCTCCCGAACCTGGACGGCCGAGGTAGCGTTAGATGCCGAGCGGTAGAGCCGCGGAGGCTTCATGTCCATTCGACCGATCAAGCGAATCGTGCAGGCGCAGCCCACCATCGAGGGTGCGGGCGTGCGGCTGCGCCGCGCGTTCGGGTTTGGCGAGACACGGGATTTCGACCCATTCCTCCTACTCGACGACTTCCGGAACGATGACCCGGCCGACTATTTGGCCGGGTTCCCATGGCATCCGCATCGCGGGATCGAAACCATCACCTACGTCCTGGCAGGCACCGTCAACCACGGCGACAGCTTGGGGAATAAGGGAAGCCTTGGTGCCGGGGACGTGCAGTGGATGACGGCCGGCAGCGGGATCCTTCACCAGGAGATGCCGCGAGGCGACCAGCAGGGACGGATGCACGGGTTCCAGCTGTGGGCGAATCTGCCGGCTGCCCTGAAGATGACTCGGCCGCGGTACCAGGACATCTCGGGACGGCACATCCCGGAGGTTACGGACGACGATGGCACGCGGGTGCGGGTGATCTGCGGGACCTTCTGGGGCAAGACTGGTCCGGTCGACGGAGTGGCAGCGGATCCCCGCTATCTCGACGTTTGGGTCCCCGCCGGCCGGCGCAAGACGCTGCCGATTGACGCCTCACGGCACGCCTTTGCCTACGTCTTTGAAGGCGCCGGCACCTTCCGCGACGCGTCCGCACCGGTCGCCGTCGCAACCGAGCGGGTGGGACCGATCGTGGGCGCGGGCGGGACGGGGGGCGCGGCAGTCGAAAACCGGACGCTCGTGCTGTTCGATCGCGGCGACGCGGTGACGATCCAGGCGGGCGAGGCGGGCATCCGGTTCCTGCTCGTGTCGGGAGAACCGATCGAGGAGCCGGTGGCGTGGTATGGGCCCATCGTCATGAACACGCCGGATGAGCTACGCCAAGCCTACGCCGAGCTCGACGAGGGTACCTTTATCAAGCAGCGCTAGGCGTCCCGAGGGGACGGCGCTTGGCGGAGTTCCGCGATCCGAATCGCGAGCCGTCGCGCGACCGTGTCGTGTTGCCCTTCAATTTACCACCTACCAGATCGTCGTTCGGAGGTACTCTGGGCGCCTGGCGCTCAGGGGAATACCTCGTGGAGTAGCTTCAGCATTGCGGCCCACGACTGCCTGTCCGCCTCGGCGTTATAGGCGAGCTGCGGCATGCCGTGCTTCGCCGCGTCGGGATTGGTGAAAGCGTGCTTGGCGCCCGGGTAGCTCACCACTTCGAAGTGCGCACCTGCCGCCTGCATCTCGCGCTTGAATGCCTCCACTTGCTCCGGCGGGACGAACGTATCGGCGCCGCCCGTGAACACGAGCAGGCGAGCCTTGATCTTCCCCGGCTGCGCCGGCCTCCTCGTGGCCAGCGCCCCGTGGAACGTCACGATCGCGGCGAGGTCGGCGCCCGCGCGCGCCATGTCCAGCACCACCGCGCCCCCGAAACAGTAGCCGATGGCCGCGATCCGCGTGGGATCGACGTGGGGATCTCGCTTTAACTGCTCCAACGCCGCATTGAACCGCGCCGCCAGGACGGCCGAGTCTTTCGTCGCCTCGGCCACGAACGCCTGCGCTTCGTGCGGGTGGGTCGCGACTTTACCCTGGCCATAGAGATCCAGGGCAAAACCCACGTAGCCCGCCTCCGCGAGGCGGCGCGTCTGAGCTCGGGCATGCTCGTCGAGGCCCCACCACTCGTGAACGACGAGCACGCCGGGTCGCTTGCCCGAGAGCGCATCATCCCAAGCCACGAACCCATGGAGGACGGTGTCGCCCTGGCGGTATTCGACTTCCCGCGTCTTTACGGCGACGCGTCCGGAGCCCAGCGTGAGCAACACTGCGGCTGCCGCCCATCGGTATCGTGTGTCCACGCGTCCTTCTCCTCGTGCGCAGGGTTTAGCGACACTTTGGAACTGCGTCCTCGCGACTGCCTCGTAACACCCGCGGCGGCGGCCGAGACCCCGACCTCAAGCCCGGCCCGCAGCCGCAACCAAGTCTAAGCCGCCGGTGGCACGCGTCACCGCCCGGCCTGATAACGGTGCCGCTCGGTTGGCCCGCCGTCCAGGCCGTGCGGTCCCATCGGCCGCTCCTCAACTAGTTCCTCGGGTCCATCGCTCATTCCGTACGCGCGGCCGGGGCCGGGCAATCACGCCTGCGCCCGGGACGCCAGAGCGACCGTCGCCGTATCGTGAATCGGTGTGGGAATGCGTGCTGCCT
>WNFJ01452811.1_pt1 | contig 14115 bp, 15 predicted proteins | sample 5400461 | NCBI WGS metagenome assembly WNFJ01 (sample SAMN13153349, study PRJNA577476) | soil metagenome | isolation source: 115 cm saprolite on Douglas fir-dominated hillslope | place: USA:California | collected 2013-09-17 | reverse complement strand
CCAGTCGCAGCCCCCGCGGTTGAAGCGCCCCAATCATCGCGCCCGCCCGCCCAGACTTCGCCCCTGATGCAGCCTACCGCTTTCGACGCGCCGATCGGCGTCGGGTCCGCCCCTCGATTCGGCAGCTATACCGAGCCACGCTCGCACAAAGGAGTGATCATTGGTGGTTTGGTCGGTGGCTTGATGGTCGCGGCAGCCGTAGGTGTGACCTTCTACTTCGTTCGCCTCCCGCCGCCTCCGGCCCCCGTCGTCGCTGCTGCCCCGCAGAAGGCACCAACCCCGGAGCCTGCCAAGCCCTCCACCGCCGCTGCGGTGGTGAATCCGACCGCTGCCTCAACGCCCTCGGCCGCCCCTGGCGCCAAGCCACCGGATCAGAAGACGGAAACAACCGCAGCGGCCAAGACCGAATCTCCGCCCGCGACGGCCAGCGCCGAGCCGGAGCGGAGCAGCGGCAGCCGGCGCGACCGAGTTCGCCACCGTTCCCGGTCTTTTTCATCGTCTGAACAGGCCGGCCAGTCCGAGAGGAGCGAGAGGCTGACGGTGGCGCGAGCGGTGGAGCCGCCGAAGGAAGCTTCCGATGATGAATTTCAGAAAGAGTTTGGAGGCGGAGGTGAACGCGCCCCGGCGAGCCGATCGGAGAGGCGGTCCGTTTACGTTCCTCCCGCGCCGGGTAGCGCAAGCTCCGATCTGCCCGACACGCTGGGCCAAAGCGACATCATGTCGGTGGTGGTACAAAACAAATCTTCGATTCTGGGCTGCGTCGGAGAACAAAAGAAGCGCGACCCGAGCCTGTCGGGGCGGATGGTGATGCGATGGCAGATTCATACCAATGGAAGGACGAGCAACGTTTCGTGTCAGAGCGATGAGTTCAAAGGAACCCCGCTGGCCAGCTGCCTTGCGGGGCTGATCAAAAGCTGGACCTTCCCGAAACACAGAATCCAAGGGGAACCGATCAACTTTCCATTCACTTTCTGAGCTCCCGTGAAGGCAAATCCCTTCGAGCCTCTGTTGCCGGACCTTCCGGTACGGTTGATCCTGCGCGGTGGATCGGTAATCGAGTGGAGGCGACTGCATTTTCGCACTCGTGACGAAGTCGACCGCTTTCTCCGGCTGTGCCTGATCAATCCCGACGATCCGGTCGATCAGGCGTGGGCGCGGGTCATTCTCAGCGACGCGGTGGACTACCTGCGCCGTACCTTCGACTACCGGGTCAGCGACGCGGTCGCGCAGCCGGCGGAGATTCACGACTTATTCCTCTACGCTTCAGTGATGAAGGAGCCGGTGCGCTACCGGCGGATCGCTTGCGTCGTGCTCAAGGTGATGCACGTCATCCAGCACATGGAGGGTCGAGACATCCTCTATCGGCTGGCGATGTCGGAGGCCGAGCTCCAGGCGCTGATCACCGAGAAAGTATTGGCGGTGGCCGAGGAGATGCGCGGCAAAGGACTTCCGATCGTCGAGTTTTCGCACTCCCACAAAACGCACCAGTCGATCATCACCAAGCTGCTGGCCAAGAAGGAGACGATCGCCGCCCAGCTCTATGACAAGACCCGATTCCGGATCGTCACCCGCACCCGGGACGACGTGCTGGTGGTTCTCTACTTTCTCACCCAGCGCCTGTTTCCGTTCAATTTCGTGGTGCCCGGGCAGACTCAGAACTCGCTGATCAATTTCAAGTCGCTGCTGAGCCAGTACCCTCACCTGGCCCATCACAGCGAGCAGCTGCATCTGGATCTGGACTACGAGACTCGCCAGAGGCACGAGAAAAACAAGTTTTCGGGCAAGGACTACCGGATGCTTAGTTTCGCGGCCGACATCCCGATCCGACTCGATGCGTTTTTGCCCCCGCCCGAGCACGACAATCGCGCTCGCAAGAGCCGAATTGGATTCGCTCTCGCTGAATTTCAGATCGTCGACCAGCAAACGGCGATTCAAAACGAGGAAGGGGAGAATTCGCACCAGGCGTACAAAAGTCGCCAGCGGGCGCAGGTGCTGCGGCGACTGTCGCGAGGACTGGTGGTCCCGCGCAGGCAGCCTCGTTGGAAACTGGGCCAGCGGCCCGAGGATTGAGCTCGGCTACTTGCGCCGGCGGTTCTTCTTCCGAGCTTGCCGCTCGCGTTTTCGGCGCTCCTTGAGCGCGTCTCGCTCGGCATCGCTACGGGCTTTTCCCTGCGGGACCGCCGAGTAGCCCATCAGGCGGGCCTTGGCCATCGCGGCTTGCCCCATCGGCGGAGTGTAACCGGGCGCCACTTGGGGCATCGCCATCGGCATCGACTCACCGGCGAGCGCCTTCTCCATCATCTTCGCGTCCTTGCCGAACACGGTGGAGAGATCCAAACCTTTGAGCTTGTGCAACTGTCCCAGCTGTCGAAACCCTGGAATCCGGCCGAGCAACCCGGGATTGGCGCCAATCGAGCCCATCACTTGGCGCATCATCGTGAACTTTTGGAGCAGCTCTTTCACCTCGGACTTTTTCCGGCCGGAGCCCTTGGCGACGCGGTCCATCCGGGGCTCGTCCAAAAGCTCCGGGCGAAGCCGCTCCTGCTCGGTCATCGAGTCGAACATCGCCTCGATTTTGGTGAGCTCTTTCTCGTCCGGATTCAACTGTTCGGTCATCTCCCCGAAAATCGGAAACTTCTCGAGCAGATCCTTGAGCGGACCCATCTTGCGCACGGTGCGGATCTGGTCGACGAAGTCGCGCATCGTGAAGTTCCCTGAGAGCAGCCTCTTCGCGTCTTCCTCGGCCTTCTCTTCGTCGACGACCGCCTCGAAGTCCTTCATCAAGCCGACGATGTCGCCGAAGCCGAGAATCCGGTTGGCCAGGCCCTCGGGTCGAAATTCTTCGAGCTTGTCGAGGCTTTCTCCCATCCCCAGGAATTTGATCGGCTTTCCGGTCACTTCCTTGATCGAGAGAGCGGCGCCACCACGGGCGTCGCCGTCGAGCTTGGTGAGGATGAAGCCGTCGAGGTTGAGGCGACGATCGAACTCCGCCGCGGTGCGCACCGCGTCTTGGCCAATCATCGCATCGCAGACCAGCAGCGTGTTTTCGGGATGCACCGCGGCCTTGATCGCCTCGAGCTCGGCCATCAACTCTTCGTTGATCGCCAATCGACCAGCGGTGTCGATCAGCACCACGTCCCGCTTCTGGCTCCTTGCGGCGGCGTAGCCCTGCTTGGCCAGCTCGGGGGGAGAAAGGTTGGGCTCGAAGAAGACCGGTACCTCGAGTTGCGCGCCGAGCACTTTGAGCTGTTCGACTGCAGCCGGCCGGTAAATGTCCGCGGCCACCAGCAAGGGCTGCTTCTCCTGCTTGAGCAGGAGGTTTGCCAGTTTCGCCACCGTGGTGGTTTTGCCCGACCCCTGCAGCCCGACCATCATCAGGCCCGAGATCTGCCCCTTGGGAGCGAACTTCAGGCTGGTGTCTACCGGGCCCATCAAGTTCTCCAGCTCGTCGTGGCAAATCTTGATGAAGTGGTCGGCCGGCGAGACTTTCATCGTGCGGCCCTTCTTGTCGGTGATCGAGGTCTTCACCACCTCGCCGGCCGCCTTTTCGCGAACCTGGGCGACGAATTTCTTCACTACGTCGAAGGCGACGTCCGCCTCGAGGAGAGAGACCCGAATGTCCCGCAGAGACTCGTCGATCATCTCCGGGGTGATTTCGACCTTGCCCGCCAGCCGATTCTTCGCCGCACGAAAACCCTTGGTGACCGTCTCTAACATGCGGCGCTCTTATAACATCAAGGGCCGCGCGATCGACTGAGACCCGTCGATTGCGAAACCCCGGAAGCTGAGCGACAGTGCGGCGGCGAACGCACGCACGAGTGGCGGAATCGGTATACGCAGCGGACTTAAAATCCGCTGGTCCTAAAAGGGCCGTATGGGTTCAAGTCCCATCTCGTGCACATTCTTAGTTCCCATTCAAAGACCAGTCGTAGTCCAGAAACTCAATGCGGACGTCGCCCTGCTTGAGCGCCGCGGCCACGTCCGGCTGCGCGTATTGACCGATGAAGGCTGCGAGGGAGCCCTTGGCGCGCTCAAAGTCCGCGCGGAACCACTTGAATATCGAGGACGCGTAAAATGTTCGCTTTGCCGGGTCATAGGGAGTCTTGGATGAAGTCTCGCGCCGCCAGGTCGAGCTGCAGGTCTAACCCGTCAGCACGGTACGCTTGGGAGCGCAATTTGGGGCAACTCTTCGAGGCGCAGACAACGGCAAAGTGGATGCGTGGCTCCCCAAGCTCTTTGCGAAGGATGTCATTCTCAATCTCGTCGAGGGACAAGCCCCCCTTTCTGAGGCCAGGCATGGGAATGAACTTTTCCTTGAAAGCCGCTAGGGGGAGCAACCCGATGGACCGAATGCTCCTTACTGGGTAGTGCTCGAGGATCAGCTTGATCGTGAACGCGTTGTACGCGTTGATCCAAAAGGCGAGCCGTTCGTCGCGGTTTGCCGCTCGCTCATCAGCGGTGCATACCGACGAAAGAGTAGCCAAGTAATTGTTGAGCTCGCCCACTCCTTGACGCTTCCAGCCCTCATAGTCCACCAACCCGTCGTGAACGTACCTGCGGAGCAAGGAGCTCCAGGCACTATGCTCTCGCTCGATACCCGCACAGGAGGTTGTCTCTGCGGATAGTGGGAAGCCGGTCGATGGGACGAAAAGCGCCAGCAACAGCGCTGACAAAGCAACAACATTTTGACCAAGCGGCTGGATACGGAAGGGCGAATTGCCTCCGCCGAGTATCACGATCTGCTTTCCCGAGATCACATCGATCCTCCGTCCTAATGCCTTTGGCACCGGGCGACAACCATCAGTATGGGTCGCCATGCCAAACGGTTACAGGTCTCGTCGTGCGCGGTGTGCCAGGGCACTTCCTCGTGTAACCGAATCCGGCAAGCCGAGTACCTTTGTCGGATTCAATGTGAGGTCGCAAATGGACACTGGAAAAACCACCGCCGTTGCTCTGTTCATCCTCCGCGTGGGGCTGGGCGTCTTCTTGCTGCTGTGGAGCATCGACAAACTGGCAGTGCCTGAGGGGACAGTCCGGGTATTCTCGACCTTCTATCGTTCGTCCATTTCGACCGCCGTGGTCCCTGTCATCGGCGTGCTCGAGCTGCTGCTCAGTCTTCTCATCCTTGCTCGGCTGTGGAAGAAGTGGACTTATGGCCTCGGAATGCTCCTGCACGGGATCTCCACCCTCTCGACTTACAACCAGCTTCTCAGTCCGTTTGGCAAGAATCACCTGTTCATCGCAGCGATCCCCGTTCTCGGCGCGTTCATTGCGCTGTTCCTGATGCGTAACCAGGACACGCTATGGATCGTAGGAAAGAGGGCAGCGCCGCGCTGAGAGGAGCGCCCGCTGGCCGGGACCAGGACCAATGCGGAAGGACCTTTCGAATGTCGCGAATCACCGGAGTGCTGGCAGCCGTCCTGACCATATCAGGCGCATACGCTGAGGAATTCAACGTCGACCCCAGCTCGGGTAACAGCACCTTCAACGCCGTATTCGATGCAAGGCTTGGCGAGCGCATCAACGCCACGAGTTCGGCCGTCGAGTGCAGTGTCACCTACGATGAGAAAGGCAGCACCATGTCGGGCACCTGTTCAGTCCCCCTCACAACCATCAAAGTCGATAATGAGGACACCAAGACCGAGCACTTCCAGCAGTGGGCAACCAACAAGAAAATGGAGCCCAAGGACTGCAAATTCGAGGCGAAGTTCACGAGCGTGAAGTTGGGTCGGCTCATTGCAGAGACGCCGGTGAAGTTCAGCGCTGAGGTTCCCTTCACGATTTGTGGCCGCCCCCGAACCGGTGGGGGCAAGGAGCACGTCAACGGAAATGCAATCCTTTTTCCCCCCGGGAGCTACGGCGAGGCCAAGACCATTCGCGTGCGGGCGCGGATTGAGAAGTTCAATCGAGACAAGTATCGCATCGGCCCCAAGTACACCGAGGGCTGGCTTTCGCGCGTCCAATCGCTTGCCAAAGTCGTCGCGGACGAAGGGACGGTTGAACTGTCTATGTTCGCGAAGGCGAAGGATGCAGCCGCATCGGCGCAACAGAAATAAGCGTTTACGAGGAGCACAAGAGGAGGCTCGCAATGGCAAGAGCAGGAAGCCAAATCCTAGATAGTGGTGAATCGCTGCCTGTCCTCAGCATGGACACTGTTGCACACGGCAGGATCAGCGTGCCCGAATGGTTCGGGAATGGCTGGGGAGTATTTCTGCTCTACCGTGCCCATTGGTGACCCTATTGCAAGCAGCAGTTGGCTGCATTCGAGAGGGCGCTGGCGAAGCTTCGAGATGACGGCATCACGGTGGTGGCCGCCTCCACCGACCCCCTGGAGAAGGCTCAGGAGACAGCGAGGGAGCACTCGCTGACGTTCCCGATCGGCTACGGGCTTCCGATGAGGGAGACCGCGGCAACTCTGGGGGCGTTTTACGAGGAGCGGCGGAATATCTTGCAGGCCACCGGCTTCCTGCTCAAGCCCAACAGGACGATCGCTGTAGCACAATACAGCTCTGGCCCGATCGGCCGCCTAGTCTGGCAGGACGTCCTCGGCCTCGTTCAGTTCTACAAGTCGCAGTCGAAGTAATCGTGCAGCCTTGGCCACGACCGGGATACTGGCTCATCCACCCAAGACAGCCGGCGAAGGTCGGACTGCCTCGATTCGAACGCTGTAGCGATGGTCGAACGGCGTGCGATATGGCAGCTGCAATCGACGGTACACCCCCTCGGGGATGCCGATGTCCGCAAGGTACAGCTGGCCCGTTCGATCGGGGAACAGACCGGTCTTCGGCAGGGCTAGCGTCATGGTCCAGCGCGGCCCGATCATTTCGCCCGGTGCCTCGCCCGTCGTGGCGTCGATGCCCGAAGGTACGTCGAGCGCCAGGATGGGAGCCTTGGTCTCGTTCGCCCAACGAATCAGGTCGGCTGCCACACCCCGAGGTGACCCACTTAGGCTGTACCCAATGAGTGCGTCGAGAATCAGCTCTGGCCGGACGTCTCCGAGCTGCTGCGGATTGACTTCTCTGCCGCTTGTGGAGGCAAATACTTTTCTTTGGTACGCGGGAACAGGAGCGAGCCGTTCCGGATCTGACAAGCAGAGTGCGACGTCGACGCCGTGATTCGACAGGTGCCGAGCCGCACCAATGCCGCCGCCTCCATTCCCACCTGGACCTGCGAAGATGACGACGCCCGCGTCTTTGGAGCCCCGGCCTAGCAGCTGCATCGAAAGCGAAGCGAGATTGCGGCCCGCGTTCTCCATCATTTGGAACAGATTAGGGCCCGTTTCTTCCATTGCGATCCGATCCACCTGTCGCATCTGGTCCGCGGTAACGGCTGGAATCTCAACGCCGTTGTCTGCAACGAAGGTCGTCAGCCTTTGCCTCTGCGCCATATTGAGCCCTTAACGAGTCGTTGCCCCATTTGCAGGCAGGTCCGCGAGGACGGGGACGTCGGTCCGCTCGCACAGAGCAAGCAGGGCTCGCAGTATCGCTCGTTGCGTTTCTGCCTCATTCGGCATTCCGAGCGGGTAGCCGAGAGGGTACGGAACCGCCAGTGCCCGCGGGGGTCGAACCTTGCGCGTGATGTCGGGGTGCGCAGTGATTGACGCGGTGGTAATGCCCTGCCTCTCGATCTCCGCTTGAATCAGGCCGACCGCCTGATGGCACGACGTCGACTTCATCCTCGACCAGGAGTCGCGCCGCTTCCGGAGCAGTGCGTTTCACGAGTCGTCCTGGTGCAGTGATGGATCCCATGAATGAGAGGTGACGCGGGGCTACCTCTCCGATTTCGCCCCTGCGCGCGAGCTCGTGCAGCCTATCGAGCGGAAGGGCGACGTTCCGGTCCTTGGCGATCCCCGCGTGGTCGAACGACTCACTTCGATGAAACTCACCAAGTTCCTGGACGTTGGTGTCCGCAGCGACGACGCGGTAGGAGTAGTCGCCGCCCTTGATGCTCTCATCGAACGGACGGTCACCGGGAGGCACCAGTCCCGCTGTCGTCACGAGAGCTACGCGGCTCTTCGCGATAGGTTGGCGCAACGGCGCGCACGGGATCGGATCAATGCGCCGCCAGGGATAAACCTTGAGCGTTGCTCGAATCCACAGCGGGAGATCGTCAATGCGCGCCATTACCTCGGGTCTCGGTACAAACGTAGCCCTTCCGCTGCATGGTTATCTCCGCCAGCTGAGGTACCGCTCGAAGAGACTTCGAACCCGAGGCGTAAGTCGCGAGCGATTCCAGGCGTCGCCGAGCCGCTTCCACGCCTCTGCCTGCGTCGGATAAGGATGGATTGTTTTCGCGATGGTGCCGAGCCCGACACCAGCGGTGATGGCTAAAGATATCTCTCCGATCATTTCGCCGGCATGGCGCGCGACCAGGGTCGCGCCCAGGATGCGCCCACTCTTCTTCTCTGCGTGAATCCGGGCGAATCCCGCGTCATCGCCATCGAGCACAGCGCGGTCGACTTCGTTGAGGGGCACGGTGAGGGTCGCGACATCCAAGCCCTGATCGCGAGCTTCCTTTTCGTAAAAGCCGACGTGGGCGACTTCTGGATCGGTGTACGTGCACCACGGGATGACGAGAGCACTCGCCTTCTTACGACCGAAGAAGAGCGCGTTCTGCAGGACCGTGCGCGCCATGGCATCCGCGGCATGCGTGAACTTGTAGACCGAACAGATATCGCCGGCGGCGTAAATGTGCGGATTCGAGGTGCGTAGATGATCGTCCACTTTGACACCTGTCTTGTCGAAGGCGACTCCGGCGGTCTCGAGGTTGAGGCCTTCGACATTGGGGGCGCGGCCGACTGCGACCAGGATCTCGTCTGCGATCATCGTCTGTTCCCGGCCTTCACGTTCGAACACGAGTGCCTTCGCGTCATTCCGCCACTCGGCTCGCCGGATACTGGCTCCAAGCTCGATGTGAATTCCTTCTCGCTCGAATTGCGCCGCGAGGATGGCGGCGGCATCTGGGTCCTCGCGCGGCAGGAGGCGCGAACCGTCGCTTACGAGAGAGACGTCGCTGCCGAAGCGGCGGAAGGCTTGCGCCAGCTCGCAACCGACCGGGCCGGCCCCAATGACGATCAGGCGGCGTGGCAGCCCGGTCAACGAGAACACGGTCTCATTGGTGAGGAAGCCCAGGGCCGCGAGCCCTGGGATGGGGAGGCTCCCGGCCCGGGCTCCTGTTGCAATCACCGCGCGCGAGAAGTGAAGCGTCTGCCCCCCGACCTCAATGGCATCGCGTCCGACGAACTTTGCCTCCCCGAGGAAAACGTCGACACCGAGCTTCGCCAAGCGATGTGCCGAGTCGTTGTGAGAGATACCGGCACGGAGGCGGCGCATCCGCTCCGTGGCCGCGGCGAAGTCGAAGCTGCCGGAATCGGGCGTACGGACGCCGAAGGCGTCCGCCTCTCGCACGGCCTGCACTGCGCGAGCTGCTCGCAGAAGGCCTTTGGAAGGCACGCAGCCGAAGTTTAGACAGTCTCCGCCCATCAAGTACTTCTCGATGAGGGCGACCTTGGCGCCGAGTCCGGCCGCGCCTGCGGCCGAGACCAGCCCGGCCGTGCCTGCGCCCAGGACGACCAGGTTGTATCGACTCGTCGGCGTAGGGTTCACCCAGTTGGGTGGATGGACATTGTGGACCAGCGCTCGATTGTGAACGTCGTCTGGCAGGATGAGCGTCTGCGGGGGCTGCCCGTCCACGTCGCTTCTCGCGATGGCATTCTCCCGAACCATATCCATGCCAACCTGATTCACGATTACGCCTCGCTCGCCTCAGGGAGCCCAACCTGAGTCTTGTGTTGAAGTGCTCGGTTCAAAGCTCTCCGAGCGATTCGCGTGATGAGCACAGTGGCGAACACCGTCGCTACGAGCCCGCCCCAGTAGAGGACCTGACCCCAAGCACCCACCGACGGTCGTCTGCCGCTGAGAAGCTCACTGGCATTGGTGACCAGCGATCCCAGGTACACATAAAGGAATGTTCCTGGGAGCATGCCCAACAACGAGGCGATGATGTAATCGCGCAGGCTCACGCGCGTCAGGCCGAGCGCATAGTTGAGAACGTTGAACGGAAAGATGGGAGAGAGACGGAGCAGGAAGACGATCTTGAAGCCGCTCTCGCCAATGGCCTCGTTGATTGCAGCAAACCGGGGATGTTGCTCCATGCGCCGCGAAACCCAATTCCTTGCGAAGGTCCGGCCCAGGACAAAGGCGAGCGTTGCGGCAAGTACGCTAACGGGTGAGACAAGAAGCGTCCCCCGAACGGGCCCGTAGGCGAATCCAGCACCGGCTGTGAGGATCGAGCCCGGCAAGAGGAACAGAGTCGCGAGAATGTAGGCCAGTGCGTAGACAACCACACCGACAGCACCCGCTTCCCGGATCCATTCGACGAGGAGCAGCGCCCAGTGATTGAGCGGCAGAAGAAGCAGGGCAGCGAGTAGCCCCGCCGCAACGATGACGCCGATTCCGTACCGCGCTCCCTTCGTCACGATGTCTCCTTCATCAGGCTGCGGTAGGCGTTGCCGGTGCAAAAGGAACAGAATGCCGCGGTTCATCGGAGCGCCCCCGAACAGCTCGAGACCAGCAGCGTCGGGTCGTAGCTTGTTGGGCAGCACAGGCTCGCCTCCGGGGCCTTGGCCGCCCGCGAGTACCGAGCCTTGACCGCTCTTTCAATATCGATGACTTCGCCAGAACTTTCAGACATGCTCACCTCCGTCGAACCGCTCGCCGTTGTTGCGCCAATGCGATGTAGGCTTCTACGTGGGTACTCGTGGCGCGTTACACCCGTAGGACGAACCATTGCTATGCACGTATCGGAAGTGGGCCCGCCGTTACGTGCACGGGGCCAACGCAAGATACGAACCTCATCTGAGGACGGGTACGGCCCATCAGGTGCTGGAAGCACTGGGATGACCCGGCGGACGAATTCAATTTGCGTACCAACCCGACAGCCCTCACGCTTCGCGACCTCGGAGGACCGGAGTCTGACGAGTTGTGTAACGTTCTGGAGGTCTGCGAGACCGGCCGACGCGTACTGCTTCGTCGCGCCGGATCGAAGCTCCGCAACGTGCTGGAGGAATTCCTTGAACGAGAATAGCCGACCATGTTGAGTTGCCAAGAGGTGACGGAACTGGTGACTGATTACTTGGAGGAGCGGTTGTCCTTTACCCAGCGCGCTCGCTTCCAGCTTCACGTTGCAATGTGCAAAAATTGCCGCAGGTATCATCGCCAAATGAGATTGACGATTCGAACCCTGGGGAAGCTACCTGAACAGGCCATCCCCGCGGATGTCCGCGAAGAGCTGATGGAGCGATTCAGCTATCGGAAAGCTGAGGGAAGAAGATGGCATGGATCCGGGTGATTGATCCCGAAGGTGCCGACGGCCAGTTGCGGGATATCTACAGGGCGATTGCATCCGCGCGCGGTGGCATTGCAGATGTGCACAGAGTGCAGTCACTCAACGCGCGGGCACTTCGCGCCCATCTTGAGCTTTACAGGGCAGTGATGTTCGCTCGCTCGACACTGAGCCGCATTGCAAGGGAACGGCTCGCCTTCGTGGTGTCCGAAGCAAACCGGTGTGCCTACTGTGTTGCTCATCACGGCGAGGCGTTGCGGCAGCTCGGCGATGACCCGGCTGTGGTGGAATCGCTTAGTCGCGGCGAGTTGCCGGTTGGGCTTGAACCCGCTGACCTCGCATTGCTGCACTGGGCCCGTAGAGCCGCTCTTCAGCCCCACGAGTGCTCCGAGAGTGACCTTCAACGTCTGCGCTCACTGAAATTCGATGACAGAGCCATTCTCGATGCGGCGCTCACTGTCGCGTATTTCTCATTCGTGAACCGGTTGGTCCTCACGCTAGGCGTAGAGGTTGAAAAAGACTATGCGAGCACATGCAAAGCGGTCGCGGAGGAGTCGTAGCGAGTTCGCGGACCAGCGGGGAATCAATCAGGAGGCCGGGACCGATCTGATTGCTGCCCCGACCTCCTAGAACCTGGAAAGAGTCGTTACTTCGAAGCGAGTACTTTGCCGCCCTTATCCAGACATTCTTTCTCAGTCTTGGTCTCCAGATAGCCCTGGCCCTTGCAGCTATTCTTGGATTTGCAGGCGTTGTCAGCTCCGGCGCATGCGCCCTTGCCTTTACACTCGTTGATGCCGCCGCAATGCACAACCTTCGCTGCGGCTTTCTTCGCTTTGCCCTTATCTTGCGCGAGCGCAGGATTGGCCGCGAACAAGGCAGCTACAGCGGACGCAATGAGCGCTCCCTTTATCGTTCTTCCATTCAACATTGATCCTCCTTTGATGGTTGCCCGGCTCTGATCGGCCCGCTCCCCCATAGAGCAGGGCGATGGCAAAAAGCACCAGTTGGGTGCTCGGCTACTACGTTGGACGGGGTCTCATGGTTACCGCTATTTTCACAGGCTGGTGTCTGGTAGGGGCGGTGTTACGGCGCAAAACTATGCGATCGCAGGTGAGCACGAGTCCAGATGGCCAGCCCCGCGAGCGCCAACCACGGGAGGAGATGAAACGTGAGCTGATGGAGTGCGAGTCCGTTCTCGCAATGTGTGTAAAGGGCAAAAAGCCCTACTGCAGCGCCGCTGAGCCCCACCACCGCAGTTCGGCCGGGATGGAATGCGCTGTTCGTCAGCATCCAGACGCCGATCGCCAGCGGAAGTAAGGAGATCGCCACTTCGGTCACAAAACAGCCGATGCCCCCTCGAATAAAGCCCGCACCCGTTCCAACGCCGGACGCTGCCGCAATCAACAGTGCTGCCAATGCCAAGCAGAGCCCCAGCATGACTGCGCGAGCCCTTCGACGTCGCGGTATTAACGCGATCCACGGACCGATGGCTAGAAGGCCCACGAGGAGCATCCAAAGCGTGAGTGCCGATGGATTCAGGTGGACGACGGCAAACCGGCCGTGGGCCAGCGCCAGCGTTGCGGCCAGCGCGACTGCGACGTTGAGTGCCATCAGCAGAGCGGCAGGTCGGCGCCAGGACGGGAGCGTGCGGTGCTGCGCCGGCTCAGAGGCCACGGTCGAATGGAGTCTCGAGGAAAGCGGCACGAGGTTTGCGGGGGGCAGAGCTCCCAGCAGCTCGTAGCTCTCGACCACGGGCTTGCACAGTTCGCAGCGTTGCACGTGAGCCGATAGCTCCGCTCCAAGGGACTGGCCGAGTCGTTCAAGCACTTGCCTGCACGTGCCAGTCATTCGTCCTCCCGCAGCTTCTGAAGCAATACTCGCAGGCGCTTGTATCCGCGGTGGGCACGCACTTTGGCCGCCGATTCGGAGATATCCAAAGCTTCGGCGATCTCTGCGAAGGAGAGGTTGTGAAAGCGATGCATCAAGATTGGCAAACGCATCTTTTCGGGAAGCTTTGCCAGGGCCCGATGAACCGCGTCTGCTCCTTCGTCGAAATCGATCGAAGTCACCGCCGCAGCTTCACGGCGTGAGGGCTCTCCAGTCGCGGTCAGCTTTTCAGCGCGTCGCCGTCGCAGAAGATCGCGAGCAGCGTTGGTGGCAATGGCATACAACCATGGCCTAAACTTGGCGTTAGCATCGAATCGCCTGCGCCCTCGCAAAACGGACATGAAGGTCGTCTGGGTGAGATCGTCGGCATGAGGGGGCCCTACCCAGCGGCTTAAATATCCGTGGATGGCAGGGCCATAACGCTGAAAGAGCGACTCGAAGCCGTGCATGTCTCCTTGGCAAATCTGCAACATGAGCATCTCGTCCGATGGCTCGACAGACCCGCCGGAGTCTACTTCACCTGTATTGGTACGCTGGGGGGCTGCCAGCGGTTTCACTGGGGCGGAGGCCTCTCGGTCCGGACGCATGGGCGCGAAGTTTATGGCACACTGGTGGTCGCCTTGGAATGAATGGAGTTGAAACCTTCCGCTCACCGCATCAATGTTCCATACTCGTATGTGGCGGCAGGGGTGCAATTTCCCGGTCTGGCTTGCGGGGGCGGCTCTAATCGCGGGATGGGGGATGACGCGCTCCACCGTCGCCGCTGAGCTCAGCGGCAAGCAAGGCCTCGTCGGTGTGCGGGCAGCGGAATGGGAAGTCGGCACCTGGCTCAATTCGGAGCCTCTGAGCCTGAAAGAGCTCCGCGGAAAGGTCGTGCTGATCCGC
>WNFJ01085300.1_pt1 | contig 14115 bp, 13 predicted proteins | sample 5400461 | NCBI WGS metagenome assembly WNFJ01 (sample SAMN13153349, study PRJNA577476) | soil metagenome | isolation source: 115 cm saprolite on Douglas fir-dominated hillslope | place: USA:California | collected 2013-09-17 | reverse complement strand
AGGACGAACGGGGCGGCGAACGTGCGGAACATGACGGGCCTCCTCAGACGTGACGGAGCGCGTCCACGACATTCAGCCGGGCGGCGCGGTTGGCGGGAACGACGGCGGCGACGGTCGCCGTGATGACGAGGGCCAGCCAGATGCCGGCCAGAAGCCCACCCGCGTGCGAGGTGAGCACTTCGAGCGGCACGGGCGCGGCCGCGCTCGGCGGAGTCCAGGTGGAGCCGGTGCGGTTGAAGGCGATGGCCACGAGCTGGCCGATCGCGACGCCGACGGTGGCGCCCAGAGCGCCGAGGATGGCGCCCTCCCCGACGAACATGCGCCGCACGCCGCCGCGCCGCAGGCCCATTGCTCGCGCGGTGCCGATCTCGCTCGTGCGCTCGACGACGCTCGTCCCCATCGTGTTGACGACGGTAAAGAGGACGATGACGCCCATGATGAGCGAGATAAAGAGGAAGATGGCGCCGAACATCCCCACGGCCTGCTTGTAGAAGGGCTCGCGCTCGGCGAAGTCGCGCACTTCGAGGTCCAGGTGGTGGTCGGCGAAGAGAGAGGCGAGGCGCGCGCGCACTCGTGGCACGTCCTCGGTGCGGTGAAGCTGCAACACCAGGCCCGTGGCCCTGGGCTCGCCGCGTCCGTAGAGCAGCTTCTGGGCGAGAGTGAAGTTCATGACGACGAAGTTCTCGTCGAGCTCGCGCGCACCCTGGGGCTCGGCGCGCGTGACGTTGAAGCTCATGACGTTGGGCGCGCCGCTCACAGTGGCGGCAAGCAGATCGAGGCGCGGGGCGCCGGAGGCAGGGGGCGCGGCCCAGTCGGCGTCGATGGGGACGTCGGGCGCGGCGCCTGCGTTGCTCGCGACGGCGGCCGACAGATCGGGCCGCGCGGGGCAGTCGAGGATGTGAAGGGGTCCGCACAGGCCGAGCACGCGGGCGAGGCCCACGCCCACTACACCCCGCGACTCGTCATCGGCGCGAAGGCCCGAGTCCTCGAGGAGGCGGCGGCTGGACACGCCGTGCTCGTCCCACCGGCGCATCGTCTCGCGATCGGCCGGCACGTAGCCGGTGCCGAGGAACGTCTTGGAGGTGTCGATCTCGAAGTTGCCGACGATGCCCGTGAGCGACACGGTGGGGGTGATGACGCGCAGGGCGGGCGCAATGGCCGGATCGTCCGCCACGAGCTTCATGACGCGGCCGTAGTCGGGGATGCCGAAGGCGGCCGGGTTGCCCGCACCGTAGTCGAAGAACCCCGTGCGGTAGATTGTCAGGTGGCCGACGTTCTGCACGGCGTTGGTCTCGAGGCTCGCGCGCACGAAGCCGACGAACTCGCCGAAGAGGACTATCGAGACCCCGCCGACGGCGATGGCCAGCAGCGTCATGAGCGAGCGCCGGCCGTTACGCAGGATGTTGCGGAAGGCGATCTTGAGGAGCATCACTCGGCCTCCTTGACGCGGCGATCGGCAAGGGCGCCGTCGCGGATGACGAACGTGTCGTCGGCGTGTGACATGAGCTGCGGGTCGTGCGTCGAGAAGACGAAGCTGGCGTCGTGCTGCTCCTGCACCTGCCGCATCAGGGCGATGATCTCGGCGCCGGTGTGGCTGTCGAGGTTGGCGGTGGGCTCGTCGGCCAGCACGACCGCGGGGCCCTTCACGAGCGCGCGCGCGATGGCGACGCGCTGCTTCTGGCCGCCGCTCAGCTGGTTGGGGCGATGGGCGCGCTTGTCGGCGAGGCCCACCGCTTCGAGCATCTGCATCGTGCGCTGCCGGCGCTCGGAGGCGGCCGCGCCGAGCAAGAGCAGCGGGTACTCGACGTTCTCGTAGGCCGTGAGCACGGGTAGCAGGTTGAAGTTCTGGAAGACGAAGGCGATGTTCTTCGAGCGGAAGTCCGTGAGTTCCCGGTCGCTCATCGCGCCGACGTCTTCGCCGCACACCCGCAGGCGCCCCGAGGTCGGGGTGTCGATGCAGCCGACGAGGTTGAGCAGTGTCGTCTTGCCGCTCCCCGACGGCCCCACAATCATCGCGAAGCGCCTGCGGGGGATATTGAGGGTGACGTCGCGGAGCGCGGTGACGCGCAGCCCGTCGTCGTCGTAGATCTTGCCCACCCCGTCAAACGACACGACGGGGCCTTCCTGGTTCGGCGTCATGAGTGCGTTCTCCTTTCAGATGATGCGCATAATTCAATCGAACAAATGAAAACCCCGCGCGCGCGGCGGTCGCCTACCCGACGAGGTTGTTCCTTGCCGAGGCGAGCAGCCGCTCGGCGAGCGTGTCGTCCTGCATCAGTCGGGCGAGGACGACGGCCCCGAGCATCTGCGAGGCCTTTTGCAGCGTGTCGTCGCTGACGATGCCCGGGGGACTCTTGGGGTGGAGCCTCCTCTCGACGCGCGAAAGCAGGCGCCGAGCCGCCTCGGCGAAGGCGCGGCGGACCTTGCCCTTCTGGCGCGAGCCCTCGACGCCGAGGGCAGCGATGACGCACCCCACCTCCGGATGGGCGACGTGACCCTTGGACAGGTACCTGTCCGCGGCCTGCTCCAAGGTCGTGTCGCCGGCGAAGGCACTCTCGCTGCTGCATTGCTCCACGGCCGCCGCGACGAGGTCGTCGCGGTCCTTGAAATGGACGTAGAATCCTCCGTGGGTGAGGCCGGCGAGCTTCATGACCTTCGGGATGCTCGCCGCGTCGAGGCCATCCTTTCGCAGTGCGCGCGCCGCGACCTCGACGATGCGAGCGCGGACTTCATCCTTGTGTCCATCGGGGTATCGCATGGGATGACAGTCATCATGTGACGAGCGGCACCCGCTGTCAAGGCACCCGCGAAATGCGGGCGGACAGGCATCTGCGGCAGCCGCGTTGGTGCGGGTGCCGCTTCGGCGACATCTGTTTGCATTACCAACATCATCTCATCGTGGCTCCAACCAGCGGGTTTTGAGTTTGCAACGCTTGGGGCAAGGCTGCGCGACGATCGCGTCTCGCTCGATGTGTGGCCAGAGCGCGCTGGCACGGACGCTGCTCACACGTCCGACCGACGACATTGACTGCCCGTCCGTCGCCCGGTCGTAGCGACGGGCACAAGAAGGAGAAAAAAAATGAAAGCAACAGCTCTCTTGTTCGTGCTTGCCTCGACGGCTTGCCATGCGAGCGCGAGCGCCCCCGACCGCGCCGTTCAGACGATCGGTGCTGCAAGCGTGCCCTCCGCGCGCTATCACACGTTCGCTTTTGGCCTTGCCGAGCCGCCGGCGGCCCCCTACGCGCTCTCGGAGCGTAGCTTCGAGGTGGAGCGACGCCTCGAACCGTTCATCGTCGCGGAGCTGACGAAGAGGGGCTACGCATTGTCGGAGGGCAACGCCGACTTTCTCGTCCGGTTCTCTGCCGGGAATGCCAAGGTGCCGATCCCTCAACCTGGCGAGACAGAAGGAAACGGAGGCCCGACGGAATATGTCCATGTCGGCGAGCTCGTGATCGACGCGTTCGATGGTTCGAGCCGGGCGCAGGTGTGGCACGGAGCCGCCGAGGCCCAAATCAACCCGCAGAAAATCAATGAACGCTTGCTGCAAACCGCTGTTCAGCAGATGCTCGCAAGGTTTCCAGCCCGATCGGATGACAACGATCGGGGCGGTGCGACAGATCGTCAACCACGATAGTTGCCCTCGTACGCCGATCCTCGAGGCTGTTTGCGGCGGCGCTGGGAGATCTCGAGGCCGTGCAGCGCTGGGTGGCCGGGGGCCGCGAAGCGATGGCGATGGAGTGGCGACTGGGCGCACGACAACGGCGCGAGGAGAATCGAGACATCCTTGCCCTGCTTGAGCGGTCAAAAGAAGTGGAACTCGACCCCCATGCCCGCGCGGCCGATGAGAGCGCTCGGGCGGTGGACGAGCCCTGAGAAGGTTCCATCGGGCCTTTCGGCGACAAAGGGGGGTCGTGCGGGCGGTGCGAGCGAGTCGACGCTCGCACGAACGCTGACGAGATCGCTCAGACGCCACGCGACGACAACTCCACCCCCTAGCGCCACCCAGCCCGCATCCGCGTCCAAAAACGTCGCGGTTCCCGTTGCCTGTCCCGACGCCCACACCCAGTCGACGTCGCTCAGCGCGCACGCCGAGACGGAGACGGAGAATGGCGCGATGCTGTAGCAACCACGGATTCCGCCCGAGAAGGCGCGTAGCGACGCGCTCACACCGCTTTCACCAGCGACGTCATGATTCTGCACGAGACCCGTCGCTTGCGCGAAGCTCTGCGCGCCACTGCCCTGAAAGCCACGCAGCGAAGACCTCGCAGGCGACGCCGGGCGACGGCAGCTCCCCGAGCTCGCCCAGAGCCGACGCGTCCAATACGAACTCCTGGCGTATAGGCAACGGAGCCCCAGCCGGCTGCGATGGGGCTGGCTTCGGGGGCGGAGTTGCGACAGGCTCGGAAGTTGGCATCCGAGTCGGAGCCGGCGGCGGAGAAGGTGTCGGCAACGGCGTGGGAGTTGGTGGCAGCGGCGCCGGGGCTGCTGGCGGACTTGGAGCCGACGGCGGGGGAGTTGTTGCTGACGCCGAAGACGGCGGGGGCACTGCACCCGTGGGACGAGGCTGGGCAATCGTCGAGGAGGACGGGGCCATCCGCGCCGCGAAGGTTGGGTCAACGAGTTGCTCGAGTTCGGCAAGCACTTCGCTGCGGCTTGGGCGAGAAGGAGATGCAAGTGGGGGAGCGTGGCCAAGGAGTCCGGCGCAAGCGAGAGTTCACATAGCGCGCTTTGGCGGTTTTCCTCGGACTTGAATCGTCCGCCCAATTGAGCGCGGTGGAACTCGCGACCCGCGCGACGGACAATGTGGACCCGGCTAGTAGACAGCCTGGCGATCGACAAAGAAGTACTCCTTCTTCATCTCCGGTCTCCTATTCATCACCCGATACCTTTCTTGCCACCCAGGCCCGAATGACGAATCGCTACTACCACGGCACCCGAACCGAGCTTACGCTCCGCGGCCTAATCGCTCCCGCCGTCACGTCGGCCGCCGACGATCACGACCCGGCTCGCGCCCACGTCCTTCTGACGGCGAATCTCGACGAAGCCATCTGGTCCGCCGAACTCTCCGACGGCGACGCTCCAGGCAGAGTCTACGTCGTGGAGCCGCTCGGCCCGATCGGACGAGTCTCGCTACAGCCGGACTACCAACCGCCAGGCCATCCCTCCATGTCCTGGTGCTCCCGCGAGCCACTGCGCGTGACCGGCGAAGTCACCGAGTGGCTCCATTACCACGGCACGCGCGCCGACCTCCAACCTGGCGACCTGATAAAGCCGGGCCACGTTTCGAACTTTGGCGCTACCGCCAGAACGGCGAACTACATCTACTTCACCCGAACGCTCGACGCCGCCACGTGGGGCGCGGAGCTTGCCGTCGGCGAAGGACGCGGCCGCATCTACGTCGTCGAGCCGACCGGTTCCGTCGAAGACGACCCCAACCTCACGAACAAGAAGTTTCGTGGGAATCCGACCAAATCGTTCCGCTCACGCGAACCGCTGCGGATCACAGGCGACATCACGGATTGGCAAGGCCACGCGCCGGAAGCGATCCAAGCCATGAAAGACGGCCTCGAACGGCTCAAGCAGCTTGGCGTCGAGGCGATCGACGACTGATCGAAATCACAGTCGGGAGCTGCCTCTTCTCGAAGCACCGGCCGTCAAAATGATCAGATGGCGACTTTCGAACCCAGGACAGGCCGAAGGCCTATTGCCCCATGAAGTCGACCTTCTCCAGCGGCACGCCTTCCGTGCGGAGGATTGCGTACGCGATCGTCAGGTGAAAGACGAAGTTCGGGAGCGCGAACTCGATCAAGAAGCGATCGCCGCGAAAGGACTTCGTGCGACCGCGCACTGGAAGCTCGATAGCTCCATCGAGGCCGGCTTCGAGGGCGGCGGGGTCGATGGCTTGGAGATACGAGATCGCACTGTCGATGCTCGCGTGGAGATCGGCGAACGTCGTCGCGCTCGCAGCGGCCGGGGGTGCCTGCGCGACGCCGAGCACGCGATCGAGCGCGAGCTTCGAGCCTTGGCTCGCCCAGTGCACCTGCGCCGCCAAGTCTTGCATACCCTCGACGAGCGAGGCCGTGACCTTTGCGCCGTGCGCTTCGCCTTTCGCGAGGAGCGTCTTCAGGTTGGTGAGCCCGCGTACGAACACGGCGGCGGAGACATCGAAGGCTTGCAGCATGCTCCACGGCTACTCGACGCCCGCCGGCGCGTATTGAACAAACGCGACACCGGATCGTAGGCTTCGCGGGTCGTGGAAAATCCAGCGCCAGCCCAGTCGCCGATGCCCCCGCTACCGCCACCGCGGGGAATTCTGAGCGCACCTAGGCCCGACGGCCTCCTCGACGGTCGGCGCTTCGTCCCGTCAGCGCAGCTCGCCTCGTACCCTCGAACTTCCCTTGAGCTTCAAAACGAAGTTCCCGGAGCCCGATGTCAGTTCCGACGACCAATGGACCCCGCCCGAGGTTTTCTCGAAAGCATTCCTGAGCGCTCACGACTTTGCGACAGTCGGCGTCCGTCGCTCCTTCCTCTCCCCCGTGCCACCGCTTGGCGCGCGAAGAGGGCTGGTCGATCCGGCTCGGGGAAGGGGTGGGGCTGACGCCTCGCGCATCGCGCGCAGTACCGCACCGTCCACAACCCGAGGCACCTTCTGCTGCGGGCTACGGATTCCGAACGCCCGAAGCACGCGCGTGGCGGTTCCGTTGGGCAGTGCGACGACCTCGGGTGCGACGAGGCCGACGTCGCCTGCGCGACTGAGCGCGTAGACGTAGTTTTGCGCGCAAAGTGAGGCGTCGACCTCCCGTGCAAACGCGACAACGTCGATCGCGTCGCCGTCGAACTCGACGAGAAACACGTAGCGACCGCGCCGGGCTGAACCGACACCAATTTCTCCCGCGGCACAGAACTCGCGGACGCGCCGGCCCGTCGCATGCGACGCTATCACGATCGCCGCTTCCAGCTCCGCGTCGCTCGTCTGCTCTTGCGTGATCGAGAGTCCACCGGCCGACCGACCCACGACGTCCAGCCGGTGCGGAAACGTCTCCGTGAAACGAACGAGATCGCCGACGACGTATCCGAACAGCCCCGACGATGTCGTGACGACGATCGCGTACGTCACGCCAGGCTCGACACGCCACAATGGAACCCGCGTCGCGTCCGGTCGCGCGAGCTCGTCCGATGGAACGAACTCCATGAACACGCCGCGATCAGGAATCACGAGCATCGTTTCGTCGCCCGCCCGATCGGCACACGCGAACACGCCGCCTTCGGTCGCGTTGTAGTGATTCACTAGCGTGACGGATCGTCCGACACGCTGTGCGATCCACTCACGATACGGTGCGGGGGACATGCCGCCACCGATCAGCCCGCCGAGCTTCGGCCACACGTCCGCGATAGTGGTGACGCAGCGATGGCGTGCGCGTGCCGCCTCGATCACGCGATCGAAGAGCACGGGAAACCAGCACGTGTTGCCTGAGATCAATCGCACGTCCTGATCGAGGTACGATGCCGCGATGGCCGAGAGTTTCACGTCGACGTCAGCCATCTCGGCGATGCGACCCTCGGGTAGCGCGAAGCGGCGCGCAGGCTCAGGCGTGAGCGCCAGCATGAGGGCAGGGTTGGTGCACAACTCGACGGCGCCCTCGCGCGTGAAGGCGGTCGACGGCGTGAGCGCAATGCCGAAACCTCGCGTCAGCGATCGGTCGCCCGACTGAACGAGATACTGTGCCGTCACATCGAACGCGAGCCTGCGTTGCCAGCCGACCTGTTCGCGGGAAATGGGAAGGAGCTTTCGGATCGATGCGGTGTTCGATGTACCACTCGACCGCGCGAACCACGGAACGCACCCGGGCCAGAGCACGTCGCGCTCCCCGCGACGCATTCGGACCAACTGCGGTTCGAAGTCCGCGTACGGCCGCAGGGGCACGCGGGCCGCGAAGTCCTCGTACGTCCGCGCCCGGCCGAGGTCGTGAGCCACGCCGAACTCGGTTCGCGCCGCCGCAGCGCAGAGCGCCCTGAGGGTGGCTCGTTGCGACGGCTCGGGATCGAGCGCGCGCGCCTTCCACTGCGCCACGCGCGCGTGCGCGAGTGCCCACACTGCGGGACCGATCAGGGTGCCGGCCGGTAGCCCTCGCACGGGGGGCGCCGGAGCGGGAATCACGGAAAGAGCCTGCTCGACGGTCACGGCGAGACGACCGTGCAAGCGGGAACCTGTTGGGTGATGCAGTGAACTCCGCCTCCCCCGAGCGCGAGCGCGCGGGCCGGAACGCCGACAACCTCACGCTCGGGCAGCGCGCGTGCGATCACCGCGAGCGCACGGGCGTCATCCGCGGTTTCTGCGAGGGGGACAATGACCGCGTTGTTACAGAGGTAGAAGTTCAAGTGGCTCACCATCACGGGTGTGCCGTGACAGTCAACAAGCGGCGACATCGGCAGTTCGACGACCTCGAGCGCTCGACCCTGCGCGTCGGTTGCACGACGCAGCGTGCGCAGGTTTGCGCGCATGCGTGCGTGGTTGGGGTTCGCGATGTCGGCGCAACCCTGCGCAACAACGGCGCCGGGACGCACGAACATGCATACGAAGTCGACGTGACCGTCGGTGTGCATGTCCTCCGCGCGACCCCAGGGGAGCCAGACGAATCGGCGCACGGCGAAGTGGGCGCGCAACTCGCTCTCGACCCGCTCGCGCGACCATCCGCGGTTGCGGTTGGAGCGCAGGAGGCACTGTTTCGTTGCGATGAGGGCGCCTTCGCCGTCGACCGTGACGGCACCGCCCTCGAAGGTCATTGACGAACGGCGAAACGGAATCCCGAGATGATCAAGAACCCGCGTCGCGACGCGTGCGTCGTTGGCGTGGGGAAATCGCCCGCCGTACGCGTCGAATCGAAACTGGATCCCGGCACGTGACCCACGCGGATCGAAGACGATCGCGGGACCGGAGTCCCGCATCCACGAGTCGTCGATCGGGAGCGAGACGATGTCCACGCGTGGTCCGCATCGCCGCGCAGCGTCGGCCTCATCGCCGGGACGAACCACGAGCGTCACGGGCTCGAAGCGGGCGACGACGCGCGCGGTTGCCGCGTACTCGTCCTTCGCGTCTTCGAACGCATCGCCCCAGAGCGAGCGGAGAACGGGCCAGGACATCAAAGTGCGTTCGTGACGCGTCCACTCCGGGGGCATGCGCGTGAGGGATACGACGATATCGGGACCGCCTTCGGTCGGAACCCGTACGGCCGCATCGTCCGGATGGCATGGCCTCTGCGCTGATTGATTCATGCTCCAAGCGTGCGCCGCGCGGAGGTCACGCACATGTGCCGGAAGTCACATGGCGCCACGCGCGGGGCCTCCCGTCGCAACCAGGTCGAAGAAAAACGGTCTCGCGCGTGACTTTCAGCACATGCCGGCCGGCGAGCCCTGTCCCAGGCTATCGATCGTGCTTTCGCGACGACCAACCGCGCCCCCGCGATTCTTTTGCGGCGCCGCCGCCGGCCCGCTCACCTCGGTCGACCGCACACGCCGACCTGCCCATCGCGATTTCGTACGATCCGATGCGGGCGAACCGCACTTGCGCAATCGCGTTACCCTGCTCGCTCGGTACCCCGAGATCGCGAAGCTGTTCGGTCATGACGTGCGTACCGTGTACGTCACGCTCGCTGTCGTCGCGGCTCAGTTCGCGGTGGCGGCCGGGTTCCAGAGCCTTTCCATTCGTCGGTCGCTCTTCGGTTCGTGGTGGTCGGTCGCCATCGTGGCGTGGGCCTTCGGTGCCTTCATGAACCACTGGGGTGGCGTAGTGATTCACGAGGCTTCCCACAATCTCTGCGCACGGACGCCGACCGCCAATCGGTGGGTGGCCATGCTCGCCAATTTACCGATCGGTGTCCCGAGCGCGATGTCGTTTCGCAGGCACCACCTGGACCACCATCGGTATCTCGGGATTCCGGGACTCGACAACGATCTCCCGACCCGCTTCGAGGTCGACTTCCTCGGACGAACTGGGCTCGGCAAGATCTGCTGGGTGCTCGCGTACCCGTTCTTCGGCACGCTCGCGCGCGGATACCTGCGCAGTCCGCAAGGATGGGAAGTGGTCGGGTTTGTCGTGCAGATGGGGGTGAACGCGCTCGTCGTCATCGCGCTCGGGTGGACGGCGCTTGGGTACCTCTTGCTCAGTACATATTTCGCGTACGGACCCCACCCGATCGCGGGCCACTTCGTCCACGAGCACTACCTGTTGTCGGGGGGGCAGGAAACACACTCTTACTACGGTCTGCTCAATGCCATTACGCTCAACATGGGCTATCACAATGAGCACCACGACTTCGTGGGCGTTCCCGGCACACGGCTCCCGGAGCTCCACCGCATCGCCCGCAGCCACTATGGCTTGCTTGCCTCGCACCGCTCGTGGGCCGCGGTGCTCTGGATCTTTCTCCGCGAACGCAGCATTGGGCATCACTCGCGGATCGTTCGCAGCCTCGAAGTTTTCCGAGTGGCAACGGATCGGGAGCGGACGCGTAGCGCGCTCCTGCGAGCAAGCCGATGACCACCTCATCCTTCGAGGCAATCGCGCACTGGGTGCTCGCCCGTCCTCGTCCCGGCGCATTCTTTTCTGACCGTGAGCGCCGCACCATCACTGGCGTGGCCGAAGTCCTGCTCTGCGGCGAGCCATCGAAGACCACTCCCGAAGCCGCGATCGAAAATCTCGAGACGTTCCTCCTGAGAGGGCGTTCGCGCCGCGCCCTGCGCATTCGCCTAATGCTCGGCCTCCTCGAGATTTTGCCGCTGACCCTCGGCCGCCGCCCGTTCTCGCGGCTTGCTCCGGCTCTTCGCAGAGACATCGTTCGCGCGCACATTGCGAGGGGAGGGCACCTCTGGAAGGTGTGCTCGAAGGTTCGGCAGCTCGTCTACCTCGGCGCGTATTCGGACGAGGTCTCGCAAAGCGCGGTGGGCTTCGTCCAGGTTCGCTTGCGAGCTCGCTATCAAGCTCTGTCTGGTGCTCGCCCTTTCGTCGCGGCGGAGGGAAGCCCGTGAGGCACGAGGCTGCGGACGTGGTCGTGGTCGGCTCCGGCGCCGGCGGCTCCGTCGTGGCACACGCTGCGGCGAGCCGCGGGCTCACAACGCTGGTCGTCGAACGCGGCCCCTACGTGCGCGGTCGCGATATGTCCCATCGTGAGGTGGACATGTTCGCGCGGCTCTACAAGGACAGCGGCATGCAGCTCAATAGCTCGATGGACCTCGTCGTCCTCCAGGGGTGCTGCGTGGGCGGCTCGACGGTGCTCGCCAACAACGTGATGTTTCGCGCCCCTGACGACGCGCTGCACGACTGGGAGCGTCACGGAGCGACTCTCGACCGGGCCGCGCTCACCACGTCCTACGAGACGATCGAGCACGCTCTCGGCGCAGGTCCCTCGAAACCGGGAAACATCACCAAGGGCTCGCGACTCCTGTACGAGGGCGCGCGCGCCGCCGGCTACGACGCTCACTGGATGCAGACCGCACTCGGATCGTGCACCGGATGCGGCGGATGCAACCTGGGTTGCGTTGGGGATCACAAGCCGTCCGCACTTACTACGTTCATTCCGTGGGCCGAAGCCAAAGGCGCGCGCGTCCTGGCCGATACGACGGTCGAGCGAATCGAGTGGAAGCGGGGCGCGGTCACTTCCCTGCTCGGCCATACGGGCGGGAAGAGGGAGCCCCTGGTCATTTCGGCGAAGGTTGTGGTCGTGGCTGGGGGCGCCATTGGGTCTTCCGCGCTGCTCCTAAAGTCCGGCATCCGCAAGAACGTCGGCACGCGCCTATCGTTCAACGCTGGCGGTACCCTTCTCGCCGAGTTTCCGTCCCCGGTGGACGCATTCGACGGTGAGCAGATGAGTTGCTACGTGACCGGCGAGGGGTACACGCTCGAGCCCGTCTTCAGTCCGCCGGTCTCCGTGGCGATGATGACTCCCGGCTGGTTCGAGGACCACGCTCGCCTGATGGCCAAGTACCGCAATCTCGCGTTCGCGGCGGCGCTGGTGGGTACCCTCCCCAACGGCCGTGTCGTTCAAAGCCGCTTCTTCGGTCACGAGGAGATCCGCTTCCGGCTCGAGCCCGCCGATCTTGCCAAGCTGAAGTCGGGCTTCAAGGCCATCACCCGCGCCTGGTTCGGCGCAGGCGCCAAGCGCGTGATCTTGCCGACGCACGCGTTCGCGGCGATCGGCCACCCGGGTGAAGTGGATCGCATCGACGCGCTATGCGCGAGCACGCGGCTCTTCGACATTGGGTCGTCGCACCCGCAAGGAGGCAACCCTCTTTCCGATGACCCGAGCGTTGGAGTGGTCGACCGGAATTTCGCGGTGCACGGCTTCGACAACCTCTTCGTCTGCGACGCCAGCGTCTTCACAAGCTCGATTCGCGTGAACCCCATGAACACCGTCATGGCCCTGGCCGACTACGCCGCCCCGCGGATCCTGGCGCGCGCGTGATCGCACTGCCGCCCGGCCCGCGTGGCCTCCCATTTCTCGGAATTGGCCTCGCGTTCGCCCGCGACCCCTTCGGCGTCCTGCTCGAGACCGTGCGCAAGTACGGCGACATAGCGTTCGTGCGCGCGGCCGGCGTCCCCGTCTACGTGCTTAGCCATCCGTCCGACATTCACTCGGTGCTCGTCGAGAAACATCGGCTCTACATCAAAGATCGATTCGCTCGGAACATCATTCCTGTGTTCGGCAAGGGGCTTCTCATCAACGAGGGGGAATCATGGCGACGACAGCGACGACTCATCGTGCCCGCTTTTCATCGCCAGCACATCGAGAAGATGGCCAACACGATCGTCGAGGTCACCGAGCGAACGGTAGCGGGCTGGCATGAGGGCACGGTGATCCCGGTCGAGCAAGCGATGATGCGGCTGTCTCTCGACGTCGTCCTGTCGACGTTGTTCGGAGGGGACGCGAGCGACCTGGCCTCACCGCTCGAAGCGGCGCTGAGCGACATGAGCCCTTTCTTCGAGAGCGTCGCGGCCAGTGTCCCCTCGCTGCGCTGGCTGCCGACCCCGTCGAACCGCGGTCTGCGTCGTGGGGTCAGAGCGCTCAACGAGATCGTCGCTGCGGTCATCGCACGAGGTCGCGCCTCGCAGCGCCCGAGCCACATGATCGCGATGCTGCTCGAGGCGCGCGACACGGATGGCCGGGGAATGACCGACGAGCAGCTGCGCGACGAGGTGAAGTCCTTCTTTCTCGCGAGCACCGATACTACCGCCTTGGCGATGACCTACGCCCTCCACCTTCTTGGTCATCATCCCGACGCAGACCATCGCCTTGCCGAGGAGGTCTCGAGCACCCTCGGGGGGCGGGCGCTCGCGCTCAGCGATCTTGCGAAGTTGCGGTTCACCGAACAGGTAGTCAAGGAAGCCCTGCGCCTTTATCCGCCAGCCTGGATCATCACACGCGAGCCTGTCGGAGACGACCGGATCCGGGGCTACACCATCCCGCGCGGCGCTACCGTGGCCATGTCTCCTTACTCTGTGCACCGCGACCCGCGATTTTTCGAGAGCCCCGAGTCGTTTTGCCCCGCGCGCTGGACCCGAGCCTTCGAAGAGCAGCTCCCTCCCCAAGCGTTCTTCCCTTTCGGAGCCGGCCCGCATCGCTGTATCGGGGCCACGTTCGCCTTCATGGAGCTGCCGCTAATGCTTGCCACCCTCGCCGCCCGCGTCCGACTCTCCCCAGAGTCGGGCGAGCCTTTGCGGTTGCGTGCGTCAATCACGGCACGTCCTGCACGAAGCATACGCATGCGGGTCCGGGCACGCCGCGCGAGTGTGCTGATGCCGCAGTGATCCGGCAGCTCGCGTCCTTCGCCTAGCGAGCCCGTTGCAAGACCCTTGCCTGGGGTAGGCCGGACGGCGAATCGATGACGACGCGCTCGAGGCGGCAAAGCCGGCCGGACCACCACCTCCAGCGAGCGTAGAACGAGTTGTGCGTTGCGCTTGGCTTTTGCCCGGGGTCTTGGTGCTCATCTCCGCCTGCGCGCCGCACAGGGAGGACGCTAGGAAGATGAAGGACCGTGAAGACTTCCTGGCGTGGGTGAAGACCTCGCTGTACCAAGCCGAGCTTGCCCTCCACAATGGTGACCCGGCACCACGCCGGGCGCTCT
>WNFJ01569830.1_pt1 | contig 14123 bp, 8 predicted proteins | sample 5400461 | NCBI WGS metagenome assembly WNFJ01 (sample SAMN13153349, study PRJNA577476) | soil metagenome | isolation source: 115 cm saprolite on Douglas fir-dominated hillslope | place: USA:California | collected 2013-09-17 | reverse complement strand
CGGAGTCGCAAATCGCACCCCGCACGAGGCCTTCTTGGCTTTCACAGGTGTACTAAATTCTGAGGCCCTGACTGTCTAGTTTTGAGGGGAGCACTACACTCCCATCAATATCGTCTCTCAAACGGGAAATGGCACTATAAATGGACTGCGTCGCACTTAAAGTAATTGTCCCGGGAGTCGCATAGAAGGCCTTGTGCCCTATCTTTTCCAGAAAGCATCGTTCGGCTTCCTCACAAGCTCTGAGAATTTCTGCAGCTAATCGTTGATGGGCTCGTAGAGATTCAAGCTTGGCCTTTAGCTCTTCTCCACCTAAATTACTGACCTCTTCAACAATTTCCCTATGCGTATTACTGATGCCCGAATGTTTCGCAATTAATTTAGCTAATTCAAAGGCTAACGTGATCGTGAACGATGGCGACATTTTGAGAGCGTAGCATATTCTTGATTGACCAACCTAGATGACCAGGGCGAGTATATGGGTCTAGCGCCCAACACAAACCAAGGAACACATCGAGGAACAAACGAGGAACAGAATACCCCAAAACTGGATCAAACAAGGCCTAACAACCACCACGTAAATCATTGAAAGGCAAAGACGGGCTGCTACTTTTGACAACTCATAACCCGAAGGTCGCACGTTCAAATCGTGCCCCCGCAACCAGTTTCTAGTTGACATAGCCGGAGTTAGCGACCGCCGCTGGCTCCGGCTTCTCCATTTTGGGCGCATTTGGGTGCTCAGCATTGAGGGATTCGCCGATATTGTGCAGGCTACGGCGGCGCTCCCTCTCCCGAGTATGAAGCAAGCCATCGTTGATAAGGTCGCTGCTTGGCGCGGCGGCCCTCCGACAGATGATACGTATCCTGTGCGCCCACAGCTAACCACGCAGGTAAAGCCAACTGGCCAGCCTCATACGCAAATATATCGACTAACGCTGGTGAACCTCCAATTGCACCGGCCTCGCGACAGAGTTTACTTCCGGATTGTAGTATTCATAGACTCGCGATGAGAACGTCTGCGCCCGGATTGGGTACTTGGCGCGCAAACGAAAGCGCAGCGTGACCGTATCCCCAGGAGCAAAAGCATCGAAGTATAGAATGGCCTGCGTCGCCGTCAGATTGAACTTTTCCAGTCGGCCGCTCTTCTTGCCCGTGCTCTTCTCCTGATAGTCCTGCAAGTCTTCAGTGAGCAAGTCGAACCCCGGAGGAATCCCAAGGTCGACCATGACCATGTTCGCTGTCTTGGGCAGATTGTTCTTGATGGTGGCAGTTGCAGTGGCGATATCATCTTGTGCGAGATGGGTGCGGTCGTAGGCCACATTGATGGAGAGAGGCTCATTCTCCAGTTTCTTGTCCCAGGGGAGAAAGTAGCTTCCCACAACCTGGTAAGCCAGGCCGCCTTTGCCTTCAAACCGAATCTCCACTGCGTTCACGCCTTTCGAATCGATCCCTTTCAAAACAAACTGATGAAGCAGGTCGTTGTTCTCAGGGGTCAGGATGAGTTTCTCGGCGGTTTTCCCGTTAAGCGAAACCTCCAGTGTGCCGCGAACATCTGCCGCACTCTTTTCGGTGGCGAGAAGCAACGCGCGTAGCGCCATGATTGTCGCTTGCGTCGTGCCCCAGGTGCCGGATGCGTCTTTCTTGGAGGCAATATAAGTCGCGGCTTTGCGGGCCGTGCCGGAGGCTTCGCCCCATTTCAAGAGTGCTTGTAGGGCCAGCCCGGTCGTCTCCACAGTGGCGCTCGCGCCGGTGGCGTAGACGCCGGTCTCTTCCGCGTTCCACCACGCTTGCTCTTCCTTCTCCGTGCGACCATCCAGCAGGAGCTGCATCATTTTGCCGGTGAACTCCCGGTCCTTTCCGTAGTCGGCGCCGAAGTTGGCGAGGACGGCCAAGGTGTAGGAGTCTGTCTTCCCCGTCATGTGGTTCTCGATAAACTGCTTGGCTTTCTCGACCGCCAGCCCGTGATAGTCCGTAGTCTCGAGCGACCAGGCAATATAAGCGGTAATGCGCAGAACATCCGAGTTGTATCGGTTTGTCGCGCCCTCGTTGATGAAAGACGCGTCCGGCTTCCAGCTCCCGTCTGCCTGTTGCTGCCCGGCAAGCCACTGTTGTGTCCGCTGAATCAGCTTTGGGTCCACATCATGAACGCGCGACATGTCGTAGAACTCCATCAGGCCGTACGCCGTCAGGATCTTGTTAGCAGGCGCGCTGCCAAACCAGGAGAAGCCGCCGCCGGGGACTTCAAAGGTCAGCAGCCGCTGGTAACCATTGGCGATGTATCCCTCCGCTTTGGCGTGCACTTCGGGCGTCATTTTTTTGGTGCGCTTCATGTAATCCACTGCCAGGACGTTCGGGTAGGTGCTGGAAGAAGTTTGCTCAAAGCAGCCGCCGGGCATGCGCAGGATACTATCCATGCCCTCTATGACTTGACTCAGCGGGCCGGGGTAGAGCCGGACAAGGACCTTGCTCGCCTCGGGAATGGAATCCACAGGAAAATTCAGCTCGTGCTGAACTGTGGTTTCCAGCCGCCCGTTGAGCACCATGCTCTTCTCGCGTCCATTCGGAATGACTTCAATTTCTCGCACTACAATATCGGCGCGGTTGGCTTCGCCTTTCATTTGAGCGGCGAGCGTTAGCTTGAATCTGCCGATGCGCTTGGCTTCTAGCGTGAACTGTGATCCACCTACGCTGCCTGAGTCCACAGTGACGCTCTTCTCGGAATTATCTTCCACCAGGGAATACCAATCGTCCGCGTGCAGTCGCAAGCTGACGTCTCCGCGTGCGCCCGAGTAGTTGTAAACGGCTACCGGAATCGAGACGCGATCGCCCTGAGTGAGCGTGACTGGCAGATCGAGGTCTACGAAAAAGTCCTGGAAGACCTTCAGGCTTAATGTGGAACTGCCCAAGGCCCCGTGCGGCGTGGAAGCTAGCATCGCCATCCGCCACGTGGTGATGGAGTCTGCCAGCGGAATGCTAATGCTGGCGAGGCCCTCCTTGTCGGTGATGATTTCCGGGTTGATGTAAAGCGCCTCCGGGAAATATGACCGCACGCGCGGAGCGGTAACAGACTCTTTCTTGTAAGCAGCTGTGCCAAGGATCGCGTTCATGGTCTGAACGAGAGGCATCTCCGCTGTGACCGTGACGGTTTGATTTTGGGACATTGGCATGGCCGCGGGCGCGGCAGCCTGCAAACGCGCTTCGAAGTTGCGGCCGTTGATTGGTACTCCGCCGCCGAGGCCTCCCAGGATGCCTGCGTCAAGCCCGTCCGCGGTCATGACTTCCATAGTGTCATTCGTTGCTACAACCGTTCCGGCGGGCTCGTAACTGAGGGAAACGGAGAGGATTGCACGGTCACGCGGTTCGAGCGTTACATATCTCAAGACCGTGTCTGAGCCAGTGAAAATCTGGAGCTGGTACCTGCCAGGAGGCAGAGCGGTCAGCACGAATTGCCCCTCGGCGTCGACGGTCGCCGTGAGCGTCTTTCCACTGGAAAGCTCGTGAGCCTGGAAGGTTGCTCCTGCTAGCGCCCCGCCCCGCTGGTCGACGGCAGTCCCCACGATTTCCGCGCGCCCGTTGAAGGGGCCACGATCGTGCTCGACGTTGACGTTCATAAAGCTGCGGCCCGAGTTAGGATGTCCCACGATCTTCCTGCGGCGAACTTCCAGAGTCGTCGACAAGTCGTCGGCCGTACCGAAACGCTTATCCGGACCGGCGCTCCGCACCAGATAGCGCGTCTTCGTGGGGTCCCACTGAATGTGTTCGACGCGCAGGCCGGTATTCCAGGCATCGCGCAGCTCGGGCACACCGTCGCGAGCCATCGTCGCGACGACTTTGGTTAAATCATCGTCCTGGGGAGCGCGTGCGTATGCACGGGTAAGGTTTTGGGAGAGTTGGCGGACCTGCAAGAGGAAACGTGCGCGATAGCGCATCGCGTATTCCACATATTTCGTTTGCGGGACGGCCCGGCCGAATTCTGTCTCGAACTGATTAGGAATCTCCATTTCCGTAGCGGAAAACAATGCTCGAGCCGCACGGTCGCGTTCTCCGGCGCGAGATTCTTCCATGGGCTCGACGATCTCCGGCATGCCGATGGAATGGATTTCATAACGCGGCTTCATGACCTCCTGCTCGAGGTAGAAGAAGACTTTGGCAAAGCCGGGTTGCTTTTCCGCCAACGCGAAGACGGCCTCATCCACAACCTGCAGCCCTAACGCGGCACTGACTCCCTGGCCGCGCCCGTTCGTCACGCGGAAGAGAATGCGCGCGTCTGCTCCTGGCTTGTAAACAGGAGCATCGGCCATCGTTTCGATCTTGAGTTCATCCGCCGGCTGCACGAAGACCAACCGATGGTCGGCGACTGGGCGTGCATCACTGCCGAAGAGATAAGCGTTGATGTCCATGGTCCCCGCCATCTCTGGCGTCGCGACCATCGAAAGCTCAGCGTGGCCATTTTCGATCTCCAGGTCACGCGTTATTACGGTCTGTCCTTCTTTCACCATGTCTATGTATGCGCTGCCACGATCTCGTGTGGAAAACACTTTCAGTTGAATGCGATCTCCGGCACGGTACATGGCTCGTTCGGTCCTCAAAAGAATCTGGTCTTGGCCTTCGCGTGGTTGCAATGGAACGGTACTCGTCGCGCGGCTGCCTTCCCCGTCTTTTGCTTCGATCGTCAGTGTTTGGGTCCCGGTGCCGGTATGGATGCGAATCACGGCAACTCCACTGTCGTCGGTAACCACATGCTGGTCCGGGTTTCCTGCGGCACGGACCGTCAACTCTGTGTTGGCCGGCGACCCGTCAGGATAAGAAGTCAGGATGAAGACCTGGTTCTCCAGACTGGGGATTAGCGTGCCTCCCTCGGGAACCGCTGTAATCAGCAGAGGTGAATCGCTCACAGTGATCGGCTCACCACGAGTCTCCGCATGGCCGGCGGAGTCCTTGACTGTGGCCTCTATCAACACGCGCGCCGCCCCGTGGCTGAGAGGGCGTCCGGCAAAGTAACCGGGCAACTTGATGTCGAAGTGATACGCCCCGTCGCGATCCGTTTTGCCTTGCACCGCGCCCACCTCAAACACGGATGCATCCATACTGGAAGCCTTGATGGCAACCTCGCCGCCCTCCACAGGTTTTCCAAAGAAGTAGTTAGCGCGAACAGTTCCCGTCACGTGGTCGCCTGGCCGATAACCACGTTTCGTCTTGTTGTCCTTTCCGCCGAAATCAACCGCGACCTTGAATTTCGGCAGAACGTATCGTTCCACGTTCAGCGCGATTTCGGCCGAGTTTGTGGATCCCGTTTCAGCATCGCCCATCACGGCCCGGAGGTGGTACGTGCCCAGGTTGACTTCATCGGCCAGCCCGAATTCAGCGGAAGCAATTCCGAACTTGTCGCTTTCCGTCGATTTCTTGAACACTTTGTTACCGCGAGAATCTTCCACCTCAAAGGTCAGCTTGCGGTTGGCAACCGCTTCGTGATTCGAGCGATCCAGCGCCAGCGCACGCACATGAATGGTCTGCCCCGGCTGATAAACGGGCTTCTCGGTGGTGAGCAGAAGAGAAACCTTGTCCTCCAAGCGAACCGCCTGGGAGAATTCCGCTGAACCGATGGGCGTGTCCACGGCGTAGCGCAGCTGATAACTGCCTGCCAGCCCGGCAGGAAACACGAACTGGGCTTCCGTGGTCCCTCTCCGGTTCAGCCGCCCGGTGAAAAGGATGCGCGGCTTCTGGTCCTGAGCGAGGAGTTCGATCCGCACCGAACCGGGACCGGCAATGACCTCATTCTGGGAATCCGTAACGATCACTCGAACTGCCGCTGGGCCGCCGGTCAGGTAAGATTGCTGGCCAAGAATGTGTACGACCGGTCTGCGAAGGATCTGGGAGATGGATTCTGTTCCCTCCAGAACCGCATCCCTTTTATCGCCGTATTCAAAGCGATAGCGCAGGCGATGCCACACCAACTCATCCAAGGCCAGTGGTTTCCCAAGTCGGATATCTTCTTGCCATTGGCCCGTCCCCTCGGCCACGTCAACGTGCCTTTCGGCGCGCTCCACAACAAGATCTTCCGGATCGAGGACCTCCAGGGTCAGACTTCCGGAGCCCATATGAGCGGCATGGTACGGAACAGCCACGCGAAGCACGCCACCTGAATATGTGGCGAGAGGCGTTTGGTCATTTGCGGCTTGGAAGGGCCCAACAAACAAAACGGCAGCAGCTACCAGGAATGGAACGACGAAGAGAAACCAGAGACCAAATGGGCGCACGTATCCCTTTTGAGTTTTCATGATCCGTCTCCTTGAACTTCGTTCGTCGGCGCCTGCGCGCCTTTTGCGCAGTTATGAGGAGAACGATCCAGTTACCGTTTCTTGCACCTTTTTCGTTAACGGATGGGGTTGTTATTTCCTCCGATGCAATCTGCTTGCGTAAGGTTGGACACCGCTACTTGGCAGAAGTGCCCCATAGCTGCGGAAGCACGCAGGATGTCGTCGGAAAGGAGATAGTCGTAGGGTCTACACCGGAAGGAATCTGGCCGGGCCCACAAACATCTGAGACTGTTGAAAAACTCACTTGCAAGAATCTTGCATATATTGGATCGCGCCAGGAAGCTCTACAAACGATTTTCTTGGCTCCACTAGACATTTTCTACCTCTCAGTTTTACGTTTTCTTCGAAGAAACCGACTTTTTCAACAGCCTCATCTGTTTCTGGGCAAAGAGTTTCTCCGAAATTCTGGCCCACCAATTCAGTGACTTGCGCACCACATGGAAAGGAGTTTTTGGGCAGGTCGCCGCAGCACCAACTCGCGGGACGAGGCTTGACTCTCGAAGTGACAAAGCTGCTCGCAGACGTAATGCAATCTACAGGAATCGACGCGCCATTTTGAGGTGACGGTGCGCGTTAGTATTTGTCCGTAATGTGTTGGCTTTCTCTTTCCTCACAAATGGGTTCCTCATAGAGCATGCTGTTCGTGAGGATCTCCGTTCGCGGAGTCATCTTCCATGGTTTGGTCAGAACGTTTGGATCTTCCACCGTGGCTTCCCAACGAAGAGTGTCTCCCGTGCGGGTGTAACGCTCCACCACATGCAGGGCGTCGGTGTGAACATACCCGCTTGCCCCTTGGCTGCCCGGGATGCCAGCCAGCCACGTTTCGTCATTAAAGTGGGTCACATCGACAACCAGTGTATCTCCCTCCCAGTGGCCGATTGAGTCACCGAAGTACGAAGGATCCACGTCGGTTCGATGCGGCCGTCCATCAGTAGGCACGAGGCGAAAACTCCCTGGTGGACCCTCTTGTGCGTCATAAAGAAACACGATCAGCTTAGGCGTCTGCACGATTTGCCGTGGAGCGCCGGCGCGCGGGACCCCGAGGGGTTTGCAGTGGAACTCTGGATCGTTCTTAACTTTGTCTGAAGCGAGTTCCTTTACCTTTGCCAATAGCTCCGGCTTGTACGGAGGCGGATTCGGATCCACCACGTGTTGCAATTGCTCAGCCGGAGTAGCGTCGAGTTTGGGTGCAGTGCCACCCTTCTCCGCCGGAGCGTCGATATAAAAGTTACCGGCGGAGTCCTGGTGAGCGCTTATGGGGAGCTGCGGAGATTCCCAGGAACCATTTAGATCAGGATGGCCATCGGCTCCGCGCGGCGTGGGTTTTGCTGCCGCCGCCTTGATCATGGCCTCTTCTGCAGCACGCGATGGGCTATTTGATTGGCCCGCAAAATTTGCTCCTTGACCAGCAACGCGCATGGGGGCCGCGCATGAGAGAGCGATTGCCGCTGCAGTTATACCGTAGCTAAGAAAGCGAACTTTCATTTCAGCTTCGCGGTGGGAAGTGGCCTTCACGACTTTCCTCGTCGGCTTGAAACGCAATGTTGCGTTCTTACTCAATTCTTGTCAAGCGACTGAGGTGTTAGTGCCCGCCTGGGCTTGGTGATAATATTCGCGGAGGGCCGGGCACCGCCGGGGAGAAAAAGCAGAAGCTACAAGCCGACGCCGGATCAGTCCCTCGAGGGCTAACGGAGGAATCGAATGTCACACCGGAATCCGGGAAAATTCACTGTTTTGAATTGTGCTTGCGTCATCGCCTTGGCCTGCGGCATGCAGCTCTTCACCGCGGGTACCTCTCATGCGCAAGATGCGGAAGCGCGGCCGGCCGCCAAAGGAAAGATTTCAAGGGTTCCGGCGCAACTGCTCGGTTGGCCGCTGCCGCCGAACGTCGACAAGTCTTATGACGCGATCGATGGGCACCGCCTGCATGGTTATGTTGAGGAACTGGCAGCTATCTCCGAGAAATACCGTGATGCGGGAAATCAATGGTGGGGCCGCATTCCTGGAATGCCCTCCGGAACCGAGTCGCAGAATTGGGTCAAGGAAAAGTTCAGGGAAATCGGGGTGCCGACCGAGATTGTAACCATCCCAGACCCGCAGGATCTTCCAAAGTCATGGGAGGTCAGCGTTTCAGCCAACGGCAAGACGCTCAAGCTGGAGAGCTCGGATCCGATTATTGATTTCCCAAACTTCGTCACCTCCCCCCAGGGTAATGAAGAGCTGGACACCGTGTGGGTCGGACTCGGCCAGCCCGCAGACTACATCGGAAAAGATGTTCGCGGTAAGGCCGTATTCATTTACAGCATCCCAACTCCCAGCGACCTTATCCAATCGGCAATGTGGATGGGCTCCGTAGGGCGAGCGCAACGGGCCGGGGCGAAGGCGGTCATCATCGACATTGCGATTCCAGGCAACATGCACTATGTCAGCCACATGGAGGGTGGCAGAGCGAGGGACATCAAGATCCCCATGTTCACTATCGGAGACGATGATGGTCATGCTGCCGAAGAACTCATTGCGACGGCCAACGGTGCCGGCGTCAAGACGCACTTGCGTTGGGACGTGCAGCACTATCCGGACCTAAAGGAAGACATCGTTATCGGCAAGCTGCCGGGAATGACGGATGAGAGTATCGTCATGCTTGCCCACGTCGACGGCTACTTCGACGGAGCCATCGACGATGGAGCTGGAACCGCAGCTTTGCTCGGTACCGCAGAGTATTTTGCAAAACTCCCAAAGGAGAAGCGCCGAAGGACGATGTATTTCGTCTCGCTGCCCGATCATCACGGCGGCGATCGCGGCGGGACGTGGATGCACGAGAACTTCAAGGCAGTCTTTGCCAAGACCGCGGTGCTCGCCAATTCCGAGCATGTGGCCGTCACGAATCCAGTTTGGGATCGTCCCTGGGGCAGCAACGTCGAGCCTACTCTGGTCCAAACCAACAGCGCCGGCCCATCCTGGTGGGGCGTATATGGCAGCGATCGTCTGGCCCATATCGTTGTGGATGACTATGCGACTTTCGGCGTGCCCACACAGATCGACGGGGCAGGTTCGGCGGGACAATTGGCGAGGGTTCAGTTCGACGCGCCGTCCTTTTATCTCCACAACAAAGGTGTCTACTACCATTGCGATGAAGATACGCCCGATAAGGTTCCGGAGAGTACGCTGCGAAATGCGGTCCAGGCCTTCGCCAAGATCTTCAACGACGTGAACAAATTAGATCTGAAGGATCTTCAGCCGCCGCCGTCATCGCGGCCAGGAGCGACCCCGCAGTCTTCGCGGCCAGGAGCGGCTTCGGAGCAGGGGCAGTAGGATAAAGCGGGCGTCGCCGGGGCGGCTGTGATCCGCCGTCCCGGCATTCTCTTCCATTTGCAACCGGTAATGCGGAGAGCAGGGCGCAATTTCACGAACTGGGAAGGCGATGCTCCGGCTTCCAGTTCTCTCGATGCCGTCTTCGGCACGTCCCCAAGAGGAGACAAGCATGAACGACCTTAGGAGACTGGGCCTCGGGCTGGCAGTGATTGCAGTGCTAGTCTCGGTTGGCAGGCTGGCGGTTGCGCAGCAGCGACAAGGGCCTAAGGGAGTGAGTCCCAAGGACATCGAAAAACTGCAAGCCCTCATTGATGATTACAAACGACTAGAGCCTCTCAAGGTGACGAAGATCAACGAAAACATTTACCTGGCAAAAGGAGGCCGGGGCGGAAATGACGCTAATGTAGGCTTCGTGGTGGGCAAGAGCGGCGTCATTTTCGTGGACAGCAAGAATTCGCCGGAATCGGAAAAGGACGTGCTCGCCGAAATCGCTAAGATCACTCCCGAACCTGTGAGCGCGGCCATTATCCTGCACAGCGATCACGAATTCGGAATCACCGCTCTTCCAGCTGGGTTGACCATCATCGCGCAGGAAAACACCAAGAAGGAGATGGAGGTTTCGACCGCCCGTGATGCCGTCCCGCGAGACTATTTTCCCACGAAGACAATCGGCAAAGACGAAACCATGACCATTGACGGTGTCCGCGTCCGGCTGCTTCACTGGGCGCCAGCACACACCAGCGGCGACCTGACCGCCTACTTTCCGGATCAAAAGGTTGTGTTCGCCGGAGACCTGATCGTCACCGATTTCCCGCTAGCCGGCACGCAAATTCACCCCGAACTGCATGGCTCAGTGGCAGGATGGATCGAAAGCATCAAGAAGATGCTTGCCCTTGATGCCGAAACCTACGTTTCCGGCCATGGCGATCTGTTTACCAAGAACGATGTCAGGACGAAACTGGCCTTCATTGAAGATAAGTGGGACAAAATGAAACCGATGGTCGCACAAGGCAAGTCCCTCGATGAAATCAAGACGGCTCTAGGCGAATCCACTGAACCGCCCAAACGAAACGCGCCGGGTACCCTGCCGCCCCCGATGGTCACGACCGAGGTTATTTACAACGAAATGACGTCGAAGAAGTGACGCCGAAGCACGGACATATCCAGGATCGCGGGACAGACAGCGTTAATATTGATTCACAATATGAGGGGTTTCTCTTTCCTCGCAGATAGGCTGCTCGTAAATCATGTCGTGGGTAAGGACTTCTGTTTGGGGAGTCATCTTCCACGGCTTACTCAGAACGTTCGGATCTTCCACCGTGGCTTCCCAACGAAGAGTGTCTCCTATGCGCGTGAGGCGCTCCACCACGTGTAGTGCATCGGTGTGAAAATACCCGCTCCCTCCTTGGCCGGGGATGGCGGCCAGCCAAGTGTCGTCATTAAAGTGGGTCACATCGACAACCAGTGTATCTCCCTCCCAGTGGCCGATTGAGTCACCGAAGTACGATGGATCGACATCCGTGCGATGCGGCCGACCATCGGTGGGCACCAGCCGATAACTCCCCGGCTGATCTCCATCGCCGGCATCTATCTGATAAAGAATCAAGGAGAGCTTAGGTGTCTGGACGATTTGCCGTGGAGCGCCTGCGCGTGGAACGCCGAGAGGTCTGCAGCGGAATGCGGGATCGGTATGCACTCCGTCTGAAGCCAGCTGCTTTACCTTTGCCAAGGCCTCAGGCTTGTAGGGAGGCGGATTCGGATCCACCTGATGCTGCAACTGTTCACTGAGAGAAGCGTCAAGTTTGGGTACAGTGCCGCCCTTATCGGGAGGAACGTCAATATAGAAGTTGCCGGCGGAATCCAGATGGGCGCTCTTATCGAACTCAGGGTAGATCCAGTATCCATTCAGGTCGGGATGTCCATCGGCTGCGCGCGGCGTGGGTTTTGCCGCCGCGGCTTTTATCGCGGCCGCTGCTGCGGAAGCATTCGAGCGATTCTGCGCACCAACGCGCATTGGAGCCAGGCACGAGACAGCAACGGCCACTGCAGTTATGGCGTAGCTATAAAACCGAAATTTCATAACACACTGTTAGCTTGGGCGCGCCCTTACCTGGATGGAGGTCTTCCATTATCGAACTCAATTTTGCGGCCGCTGGGTAAAGTCATTTCTTTCAGATAACCCATGTTCCGTGTTCCATCCTTAGGGCGGTAAAGGACGACGGTGACGGTATCCCCTATTTTGAAAAGATCTCTGGTGATCCCGGCGCGGTGAAAAAAGCCGGTGGGATAGGATTCCATAGCCCACTTTGTCACATTGCCGCTATCGTCTCTCGCATCAAAATAAAAATAAATGTGAGGGTTAATCCAATCGATCTTTGTGAATACGCCTGTTAGGGTCACGGTGTCGCGAGTATCAAACTCGGCCGCAATCGAGTGGTGAGCCAGAACGGGAATCGCTGTCAACAGCAAAGCAAAACCGCCCAGCAGGACCCCGTAAAAAGTGTGCCTCATAATTGTTCTCCGTCACATTTAGGAACGTGGTCCGCAGCTAGTCATGTACCGTTCCTACTCAATTCTTGTCAAGCAGTATCTACGGCTCGCTATCGGTGACGGCCGTAGAGCCCCAACCCCGGCGCCACCATACGGATTCCGCCACTATCGCCCAGCACCACTTCACGTTCGCCGGCTTCCAGGCCGCTGGCGATTTAACGTTCGGCCCGGATTTTTGTCATGGGCTCCTTCTCAACCAGATCTGGATGCCGCGGATCAAAATTAGGGTCGTCCACAAGCACGAATGCGTAGCCGCTCTCCATTTCTTCCCAGGTCTGTTCACCGTAAAAGACATCTCGATTCGGGTTGGGATTGTATCTGTTGCCGGCGGAGTTGTCGTAGTGCGCTTCGACCCGCAGTTTCGTGCCCTTGGGAACTCTGAGCGACGTGTCATACTGCAATTGCCAGCTGAAGTCGTAACGCGGCACATTCAGGACTGTTTCCGTTCTGCCGTCGGGATAAGTCAGCGTAAAGGTCATCGATTTTCCACGAACATGCATGTGGGGCATCATCGAGAAGATTTCCACATCTCGAGAGAATGTGGCTTCTCCCGGCGGAGCGGCATAATCCGCATCATTGGCGGGAATACGGAAATGATCCCGATCCGTGGGACCTCCGACCGTGACCATTACGACTTGTCGCTGCGGGGGCTCTTTCGCGACTGTAAAACCAACTCTCACATGGGTACGGAGCGGCTTGCCGTTGGGAGTGTAATGCAGGTTGAGGTAGACGTCTGTGTTTGCCGGAATAAACCTAGCTGCGTTGTAACGTCTATAGTCTGAGATGGTGTGACCTGGCACGTACGTATCCTGAAAGCCTCCGCCGATGGCGGTTCGCACTATTGTGTTGGTCGACTGTTGTTGTCCCGGAATGGTGATCAGATCTGCATCCCGTTGCACCCGCTCCCATATGGGCTCGTTATACTTGACGTCCGCTGTATGAGGCACGAAGGCGATGCCCGTGTGGTGTACGACGGCAGGATCTAAGGGCTGAAATTGAATGGAAGTGATCCAAGTATCTTTCGTGAACATTGCCCCCGGAATCGCGACCCAAAACCAGTCGATCACGCCTGAGGCGGGAACATCGAACTCCGGCCCGTCGACGATGATGTCCGGTTGGACCTCCCAGCCTCCCGTCGGCCACTGTTTGGGAGGAGGAGCGTCTTTCGCGTCACCCTCAGGTGCACCGCTGTCGGCCCAAGCGACCAGCGTGTCAATCTGACTCTGGTTCAAGGAACGATCATTCAAAAAGCGGCCGTAGGTAGGATCCGCGCTCCAAGGTGGCATCTTGCGGGTCTCGACGGCGACCTTGATGGCCTTAGCCCACGGGCGCGCGTCGGTATACGTCAGCAGCGACATCGGCGCCATCTGGCCGGGCCGATGACAAGTTTGGCATTTGTCCTGGAGAATCGGCAGCACGTCCTTACTGAATGTGATAGAAGACGGAGGAGCAGCCTCAGCAGCCATTGCCGCTGCTGCAATGATTAATCCCGCGGCCCAGAGTCGAAGCATAAACACCGCCTCTGTGGCGCCAGAAGCACCACTCTTTAATTATTAGCCTCTTTCTCCGATGCGAGCACAGCTCTAACCTTGAGTGGCATAAGGTTACCATTCGTTGACTCGCCCGGCTAGTGACCAACTACGTGGCGTTAGTGCTTTTAAGTCTACCTTCATTTGCGTAAGCGCTTGCATCAACCACGTGTGCCGAATGTCTTCCAGTAGCCACGCCGAAAAGGCCGCACATGATCATCAACAAATGCCACTTATCGGGAGTTGGCCGAGGACTGGCTCCTATTGAGCCTGACCGGCAGGATGGCACTCCCTAGGGCGCCATTGCGGGTGGACAGACCCTTTGCAGATCGCCCAAAAACCCGATTGCGACGCAGTTCGCAAGTCACTGAATTAGCGGGGTCATAATTCCGGAGATCTCTCTGCCCAGAACCACAAG
>WNFJ01092473.1_pt1 | contig 14124 bp, 22 predicted proteins | sample 5400461 | NCBI WGS metagenome assembly WNFJ01 (sample SAMN13153349, study PRJNA577476) | soil metagenome | isolation source: 115 cm saprolite on Douglas fir-dominated hillslope | place: USA:California | collected 2013-09-17 | reverse complement strand
GTTCCGTTGGGCGAGGGCGGTTGTCGCCGGCGGCTTTTCGGGCACGCTCGCCGGGTTGATCTTCAGCCGCTGGATGTATATAGGGGAGTTCTTCCCCCTGCTCGCCGGTTTCGGGCAGTTGAATTCCCGGACCCTGGCGGTGAGCTTGCATTTCGGCATTGCGCTGCTGATCGGCGCCACATTCGGCCTGCTATTTCAGAGTGATGTGTGGAGCTACGGCTCCTCGATGGGCTGGGGTCTGGGTTACGCAATCTTCTGGTGGTTCTTCGGCCAGCTTACGATACTTCCAGTCATCGCCGGCGCGCCGCTCGATTGGTCGGCTGACAAAGGCAGCCAGTTGTTCGGATCTCTGGTTGGGCACATTCTTTACGGACTTATCCTGGGCGTGGTGTACGCTACCGTAGACCGCGTGTGGATACGGCTGTTTATTCAGTCCGACCCGCTCAACCGGGAAAGAGAGGGACCTGGATTCCGATTGTTGCGTTCACTCGAGTGGGGAGCGCTAGCCGGCCTGGCCGGCGGGCTGATCTCGAGCCCGGTCATGCTCGCCACCGGCATATTGCCGAACGTTGTGGGCCTCGATATTCACTTTTCAACCCTCTTTGGACTCCTCGTGCACCTTTTTATCAGTGTTCTCCTGGGAATGAGCTATGGCCTTTTGTTTCGAAGTGAGGCTCCGACGGTCGGCTTTGGCGCCTCCTGGGGATGGCTGTTTGGGATGATCTGGTGGTATCTGGGACCCATGACTTTACTCCCGTTAATGCTTACTGGCGAGTGCGACTGGAGCACAAGTGCGGCATCCGCGCAGCTTCCGTCGCTCATCGGGCACCTGATATACGGCGCGGCAACGGCGCTTACGTTTCTCGTGCTGGAGCGCCGCTACACTCGGTGGTTGTTATTGGATCCCCGAACCGCCGCTCGGGAACTTCGTCGCACACGGCCGCTCGGGACGCCGGCTCCTGCGTTGTGGTTGTTTGCGTTGGGCTTGGGTGTGCTTCTGCCCATTTTGCTGGGATGAATGGAATAGTCAATTCGGATCGATCACAAACCTAAGAAATATTTTCTCAGCCCGATTTACAGGCCTTCCGCGCATTTTTCGCCTTTTGTCCACTAGATTCGGCGGTCTCGTCTGCTATTGTTGGATCGAGAAGGGAGCTTTCGCACCGAGAGCTTCCCGATGGAAAATTGATTGCCGGCGCCGGCAATCATCGTCAGTTTCGGTGTTGCTGCCCACTGGAGACTCCGGAAACGGGGTGACAGTGCAGCAGGAATCGATTCCTGGCAGAGGATCGTGAAGCAGAGATACCTCGTATCACCTTCGCGATTCGAAACACCTCGCTCGGTCCCCGTCACTGGGGGCCGGGCGGTGGCGATTTTTCAATTGTTCGACGGCTCGCGAGGCCGTAGTGTGTTTATAAAGCTTGATGAAAATTTGGCTTTGATCGTACTTTTAGTGACTGTTCCCTCACTTCGGACAGCGCCGAGCCCGGTCTCCCAAGCGTAACTTCAGAAAGAAAGTCTCCGAACTGATCATCAGGACAATACGAGGCAATTTCAATGAAGCGCTTCTCCGTTGCGTCTTTCTTTCTGTTGCTGGCCGGCGTACCCTTCATCCCAACTTCCTATGCCACCGACATTCAGACAGCCCCTCATGATATCCGGCCTGCGGAGGGAAGCCGATTTGCCCTTGAAGTATTCAAGAGCAAACTGTGGGAGGGCAGAAAACACACGTTCGTATTCGACCGCTTCAGCGGCGCCTTGAGCTTCAACCGCGAGCAGCCGGAGAGGTCGAATGTGCAGTTTGTCGTCGAATCGGCTAGCGCCAGGTGTGTTGACGATTGGGTCAAGCCGAACCAGATTCAGGACATTGAAAAGGCCGCCATCCAGGGTACTATGGCTGCGGCGCAATTCCCGGAGATTACGTTTCATTCCACGACGATCACATCGAAATCGTCCGGCCAGTACGAGGTCCAGGGCTTACTGACGATTCGAGATCGAACCAAGGCGGTGGCGCTTATCGTCAAGGTGACACCGCGTGAAGGCGGAATCTGGGTCGAGGGCTCCGGACAGATCAGGCTATCCGATTTCGGTTTAAAGCCACCGCGCGCGGCTGCCGGCGTCGGCCTGTTCATTGGCACGAAAGACGAAATGACTGTTCAATTCGCACTGCTGGCAAATAAACGGTAGGTAGATTATTTTCTCTGCCGGCCAAACGAGCGGGCGGCGGCGATTTCGGCCGCCCACCCGGCGAAAAAACCGGCCATCGCCAACAGCGCCGAAACGCCAAGATGCGATACCAGAATGTGCCACGCATCCAGGTTAGGGCAGTGAATCTCGAGCACAGTGGTCCCGACCAGACCCGCGAGGAGTCCAGTTGCCGCTCCCGTCACGCCCGGAGAAAGGGGCACGGCCGCCAGGATCCCGATTGGAATGCCCGCCCTGAGACAGGCCCAGCCCTTTGTCCAGAAATTTCGCTCGTGCTGAAACTGGAACAAGACTGCCATCGCAACCGTCAGCGAGATTATGACGCCAACCGGCAGGAGCTTTGGAGGAATTCGGTGCCGGCTGCCAGGCGCCATCTGATGCACCAGCGAGTAAGCGAGCAAACCAGTGCTGATTGCCAACGCGCTTAGAATCGCGCCAGCCTGCAGCGGGCTCATGACGGCGATGGCGAAGGCGCCCAAACGGTAAACGCCAACAGCCACAATGGAAACGAAGACGGCTGCGAAAGCTGCGAAGACGTAGCGGTTGGGCGCCAGCGGGCGCACAGCGTGCAAATCAGCGACCATGCTCTGTTCGATCTGACGCAGAGTTGCTGGTGAAGGCGGTTCTGCGGGAACCGGCGCACTGACGGCGCGTACGAGGTCCTGGCAGCGCTTGCAACTTCTTAAGTGCTCCTCAGCTTGGGGCGGAAACCGCGAAGCCACCGGCCAATCGATGAGAGCCTGATCCACGTCATTGCAATTCATTGGACGCCTCCCGTCAGCTCACCTTCCGCATGAATCTGAAGCAATTTCCGCAGCCGCTCATACGCGCGGTGCGCTTTCTGTTTCACACCGCCTACCGTGGATGACGTTGCGCGTGCCACCTCTTCCAGACTTAGGCCTCCCACTTTCAACATAGTCACGACCTCCCTTTGCGACTCGGGAAGCGCCGCGACAAGCGTATCGAACGCTGGAAGCAGGTCTCGAGGTTCAACCTGCGCCGGCCGTTCCGGCAGGAACTCCATCACAATCTCGTGCATAATGATACGACGCGTCCGGCGGTATCCGTCCACGCGCACCCGTCTGGCGATGGCATATATCCAAGGCAGGACCGGCTCGCCGGGCCGGTACGTGTGCCGCACGCGATGAATCCGCAACCAGGTTTCCTGCAGCAGGTCATCCGCCTGCTCCCGGTTCGCCGCCTGGCTCCGGAAGAATCGCAGCAAAGCAGGACTGAGCGCAGCGACTAAAGCGGCCGGCGCCTCCGGATCCGCTTGCTGGTAGCGCTCCATCCACCGATCCAGGTCCACAAGGGGTCGCCTGGCCACAGCACTCTCAGGCAGGCCGAACTCCATCTCTGACTTATTCGCAGTCACAGGGTGTAGAGTTACGCCCTAGCCTAAGTTTCTCGTGGCATTGGGCTTTCAGTTCTGAACAGCTACCCGCGGTCGACCCTCGACCGCCCGCTGGACTTGAATGCCACGCGCTCGTCCCGCCAAAAGAGCGTCCGCCGACATTCGGCCGGGACCGAAGATAAGCACGATTAGAGAGGTGATCAGGAAGGTGAACGGCGCCGCGCCCATGAATTTGTCGGGATTGGAAATGATGGAAAAAAGCGCCTCGCGATCCGCCGCGATGTAGGCCACGAACATGTCGATGACCAGGGGTAGCGCAATCAGTCGCGAGCCGAGCCCCAGAATAAGAAGCAGTCCGCCTCCAAACTCGAGAGCCGATACAAAATATGCGTTCAGGGCTGGCGCAGGTATGCCTAGAGTGGTGAAGAATTGCATCACCTTCCCGACATCGTTCAGCTTGCCCCACCCTGTTTGCATGAACTGCCATCCCCAATATAGACGTACCGCGAGCAGAAACGGAGACTGTATGCTCGACGACACGCAAACCAGTAGGCGATAGTACCTCTCTACAAGTTGCGTCATTGACTCACCCTCACTTTCTTCGATCTTCCCGTGGCGGGCACAACCATCCTAATTCCGCCCACGCTGCGAACCATGTTTCGAGCATCGACCGTTGTTCGCCGGTCGACGCGGAGCTGTTCTCAAAGGCGTCCTGGATTGCCCGCCCGATCAGCCGCCGTTCACGCAGCGCGCTGAGCAGGCGATACTCCTCGACGCCGATTCTCCGGTAGTAAACCGAATAGTTGAGCCGGTGGACAGCCAGGAATATTCGATCCAGTTTCACCCGGCTCACCCGTCTTGTCATGTTTCGATGTTTCTGTTTCAGAGCGGCGTTGCTTGCGGCTCCGCGCTCATCCGACGCCCGGTTTACCTGAATCCGTAAGTCATCCACCGGGTGCTGTAGCGCGAGCAATTGGATGTAGGGCTGCAGTCCCACCCGAAAGTTGGGGCCGAGCTCCAGCAAATCTTCAGGCCCAAGCGCCTTCTCAGCAGCATTGTCGAACGCTTCGATGTGGGCCCATTCCAGCCGCACCATGTCGAGCGCCAGCGTGTAGTTCTTTCCCGCCTGACGCGGATTGCGTATCAACCATTCTTCGAGACGCGAACCAAGGTTACGCAGCGTGAATGACCGCGAAGGGCAATCGGCCAGATAGGCTCGCGATAGCCTATGGAACGCTCGCTGCCCGAGCACCACGCGCAACCCCGGGAAATCGTCATAAAGCGAATCCAACACGCGAAACCAATAGCTGCGGCTGTAGATTTCGAGGCGTTCGACGGAGGTCAGTCGATCGTTCGGTTTGAGATACCCGGCATCCGTGTTCGGATCGATTCGATCGGACCTGGTGAGCGGCTGCAGGATCGCATGCGCCATGCGTCGTTGTATGTCGAGAAGCGTCATGAGGCCGCCGCAACCGGAGCGTGGATATACTTCTCAGCCTTGAGCGCCTCGGCGTGAACTTCATCGAAGGATGGAATCCGGTCATCCCACTCGAGCAGGGTCGCCGTAGGGCCGGCCCGACGGATCGCGCGTTCGTAAAGCCTCCAGACCGGATCGATCACGGGATGATCGTGCGTGTCGAGGATGTACTTGGTGAACTTGGAGTGGCCGGCGATGTGGTTCTGCGCCACGCGCTCGGCAGGAACGTTGTTGAGATACTCGTAGGGATCGAAATTGTGGTTTCGAGAGGACACGTAGATATTGTTCACGTCCAGAAGAATCCCGCAATCGGCGCGCTCCACCACCTCATTCAGGAACTCCCATTCGGTCATTTCGGAAATGTGAAATTCGGCATAGCTGCTTACGTTTTCGACTGCGATCGGCGTCTCCAGATAATCGCGGGCCTCGCGCACTTTGCGCGCCGTAATCTTCGCCGCTTCAAAGGTGTACGGCATGGGAAGCAGATCATGGCTGTAGGCGCCATTCACGCTGCCCCAGCAGAGATGATCGGTGAGCCAAGGCGTCTTGGTGCGCTTGACGAGCTGTTTCAGCCGCCGCAGATGCTCCCTGTTCAGCGGTTCCGCCGAGCCGAAATACATGGATACCCCCGTGCTGAACCACACGATAGCGCTCGAGGATCCGATCCAGGGTCGCAAGCGGACGCCCGCCGTCGACCATGTAATTTTCAGAAATGATCTCAAACCAGTCCACAACCGGCTTCTTTTCGAAGATGTGGCGGTAGTGAGGGATCCGGAGGCCAATCCCGATCCCGTAATCCTTGAAGCCGTTGAATCGATTTGCAGGCATCAGTGTTAGGTTGGGGTCGAGCCTGGTCGGGCTCGACCCGGGGTCGCTGTCTTTACTACTTCTTGGAGCCGTCGGTTGCGCAGCCGCCTTTTCCTTTACAGGAATTCTTGCCTTTGCACCCGTTATCGCTGGTCTTGCAGCCGCCTTTGCCCTTGCAGGAGTTCTTACCTTCGCAGGCGTGCTTTTCCTTCGCGTCGGCGTTCACCGTAGTCGAAAGCTGGCCGGCAGACGAGGAAAATGTCGACTGGAAGCTGCCCGATGCCGGAGCAGCGTTCAAACGTGCCATCGTGCCGCCCAGCAAGCCGGTGAAGGCCGCTGTAAGCACTAGAGAGTTCTTATGAATCTTCATGTGTACTTTATCTCCTTGTTCTAAGTTTGTGGGTCTTAACCTTCTGACTTGATCGGCGGTTAGCCCGCGCGGTGCACTGCGCGGATGATCTCACCGTCTACTATTACTTCGCGTGGCGATGTGTGAAGTTACGGTAGGGATACGAATGCCCTTAGTGCCACCGCAGGACAATCGCACCCGTGGCGACCACGTTATGCTGGCCGCCCGAAATCGTAGCGATATTGTAGTTGGGCGAACCCGTGAAAAAGTCGCGAGCTTCACCCCGCAGCGCGATGAATCGCCAAACCCGAACGTCCACGCCTGCGCCGAAATCGAAGACCCCGCGCGCGAGTTGCCGCGAGACCGGGTTGGGCCCTCCATTGAACAGTGCCGCGCTTGCTTCATAGTCGGCATACCCGCCACCAACAACCGCGTACGGCGAAATCCGTGAAGCCGGCAGAAACTTCACACGAATACCGGGCGTGACGTAAAGGCTGGCGAAATCGCGGGTCGCCGTGGTGACTGAGGTAGAGACGTCGCGCAGCGGACTCGCTAGAAAGTTGATCTCACCATAGAGAGCCACCTTGTTGCCGCTCAGGAATCGCCGTCCGTAGTTCACTTGAAGCGCTACGCCCGATCCCGTATCCAGGCCCGGTGTGTCGGCTCGGGATAAGGCCGGTATCCCGCCCAACCCGAACGCCAATTCATTCTTGTGCGCCGACTCCTCTTGAGCCAGGCACACGGCAGCCATTGCAGGCAAGAGTAGCAGCGTGAATTTCGCTTTCATGATGATATATCCTCGTTTCTCACAGTTTTTGTGAAGCGACTCCAAGCACGTGTCCCGATTTGGGATCTTGTATGAACGCTACAAGCCGCGATCCGTTCGTTCCCACTCCCGGTTGAATGGTCAGCGTGACTTCTTTGGCGAAGACGTTGCCGAGATCGATCGTACCCACGGGCTTGAGTATTCGCGTCACTGCGACGTGCGCCAATGAGCGCCCGGCGTTCTCTCCACGCGCCACGTGGGACTCCGCTCTGTTATCGGCGAGCGCTACGTATAAAATTCCTCGCCTATCTTTGAAGCTATCCACCACGGGTAACTCGATGTGCGCCGTAACGCGATTTCCGTCACGGGCGGCATTTGAAATCGAAATTGGAATCTTCCGCTCTCGAATCGCTCTTTGAATGGCCGATGATGCCTCGCGTCCGTCACTGCCCACGAATCCGTATCGTCCGTCTACTACAAGCTGTGGTGTGTACACGCCATCGAGATTGAATTTATTCGTATACTCCTGCTGACGGGCAGTGTACTGCGACGAAGAAAACGGGTCCTTCCATCCGAGGCGGTCCCAATAATCGACATGTTCGCTCAGTACGATCAGGTCCGCTCCGACCACGGGTTGCTTCTGATCGAGAATTTCCAGCAACCGGTCGGCCGGCGGACAACTCGAGCAGCCCTCGGAGGTGAAAAGCTCCAGTAATACCGGGACGCTAGGGGCGTCGGCGCCGGCGGCCACGCAAACCAGTGCGCTGGCGGATAACCAGAGCGCAGCGGGGAAGAAGCTGAATCGTGCCATGATTTCCTTTCGAATAGACCTTAAGACGACCTGTCATGAGCGGCCGACGCCTTCACCTCTCAATTCGCCCAAATGACCTTGAAAAGTTACGCTCGACACACGAGCAGGACCCTGGCCGAGATATCGCTCGGATTGCGTAATAACAAAAAAAGAAACTTTCATTCCGTAACTTTGTTCGCGCCGCCGGCGAATGAAAACTTATGATGCCGAGTCTGGTTCCGAGAGAGAGGTTGGTCTTATTGATTCCTCTGTTTTTGCTCGCGGAGGCGCTTCCGCTTGCTGCTGGGGCTGCGCCCACCGTGGGCGAGAAGGCCCCGGATTTCGTCCTAGCCACTCCCGAAGGTAAGAGTGTCCGCCTTTCGGAAGCGATCTTGAAAGGTCCTGTCGTGCTCGTCGTGCTTCGGGGGTACCCTGGTTACCAGTGCCCATACTGCAACCGGCAGGTTCAGGATTTCATCCAGAGGTCGCAGGGCTTCGCCGACGCCGGCGCGCGCGTGGTAATGGTTTATCCCGGTCCGCCGCAGGATTTGGGCGTCAAGGCGGGCGAATTCCTGGCTGACAAGAAATTCCCCGATAATTTCGATTTGTTGTTAGATCCTGGCTACGAGTTCACGAATTTGTACGGGCTCCGATGGGACGCGCCGCATGAAACGGCCTATCCGTCGACATTTTTGATCGATCGGCAAGGCTTCATATTCTTCAGCAAGATCGTGAAGGAGCACGGCGGGCGTAGCACGGCTGCGGAAATACTCGATGCGCTGCCGAAGCGCAAAGGCGCACAGTGAAACCGCTCGCCGCGATCGTACTCATGGCCACAGTACTGGGAGGCTGCTCGTCGTCTCTGACAACGCGCGCCGCGGTGGCCTCTGTGAATGGCCGGAAATCCGCCCCGGACTTCACCCTGACGGGGATGAACGGCGCACCCGTCAAGCTTTCCGACTACAGCGGAAAAGTTTTTCTGCTCAATTTCTGGGCCACTTGGTGTGGGCCTTGCAAGGCTGAAATTCCCTGGTTTATCGAGTTCGAGAAGATGTACAAGGATCGCGGTTTCGCCACGCTGGGCGTCTCGATGGATGAGGATGGCTGGCAGGCCGTCCAGCCGTTCGTAAAGCAAAGAGCGATAAACTACCCCGTGATGATTGGCAACGACCGCGTGGCGCAACTCTACGGCGGCATCGATTCGCTCCCTTCAACTTTCCTGATCGACCGCGAAGGGAGAATCGCCTCGGTGCATCTCGGCCTCGTCAGCAGGCGCGATTACGAGGCTGAGATTCTCAAACTGATCGCTCAGTGAATCGCCGCTGGCGTTTCGCCGCCATCCATCCCGGACGGCGCATCCAGTCCTCCACTCAATAGGAAGCCATTGAGCATCACTGTATTGGTCTTCAAATTCTCCAAAGCCGCAATATGATCGACCTCCATGCGGAACGGCATTCGCTGAAGATTCAGCACGGATGTGAACGACGCCAACGTCAGTCCATAGCGCTGCAGCATGAGCTCGTAGGCCTTCCGCGCACGTGGGAGGATTTCCGCGCCGTAGCGGTCGGAGACGACTTTTGCGTTCTGGTAACCGCGATACATGCCCGCTGTTTGGTCGCGGAGAAAAAGGCTCACACGCTGCAGTTCGTGGCGCGCACGCTCCACCTCGGCGCGCGCCACTTGGACATTGCCCTGATTACGATCGAAGATATGCAGTTCCACGCCAATCTCGGCAAAGCCCTGTAATCCAACTTTTCCCACGCCCAGCGACTCGGAATTCTGTTGCAGCCCTCCTTTGAACTCGAGATTGGGAATTGTCTCGACGCGGGCGCGTTTCACTGCCGCCTCCGCGCGGGCCAGGCCCGCTTGAGCGATCTTGATTGCGGACTGTCTTTGAGGATGGAATCCAGCGCGCGCTCCTCGCTGAGTTGAGGCGGTCCCGCGTCGAGCTCGCCCTGCGGGCACAACTGGATTTCCCACCACCGCAAGCAGCGCGATCCAAAGCCGGCGTAGAGTGTTCTCGTCGATGATGACTCCGATCTCCGCCTGCTGGTTTTCAATTTCCGCCTGGAGGACTTCGGTCTCATCCGCCTGGCCGATGTTGTGCAGTTGCTGCGCAACCTCTCAATTCCTCGCCCTGGAACCCGACACGTGGATTCGGATATAGTCCGGCCTGCAAGCGCTTGCCTTCAGCCGCACGAACTTCCGCCTCGGCTTCGGCCAGCGTCGGATTGGCCGCTAGCGCCATACGCTCCAATTGAGCGAGCGTGTATTTGATTCCTCTGATCTGCTCTTGTCCTTTTCCGAGCTTCGGAAAAGACGGCTTCACAGGCTCGATGTGATGATGATGCTGCTGCTCGACGCCCGTCTCCCGAACCGGGATTGCGGTTGAATCACGTTTCATGGCAACTAGCCATCGGATACAGTCAGTTTATCGCGTTTCAAACTATGTGATCGAGTCTCCAGGTACGGAATCACCGAGGCAGTCGCATCAGCTCGCATTCAGGATGCTCCCTTTTAGCAGATTCGCTGCGATAGGCCTATGAGTTACGGTAGCACCGCAGTTTCTTGGGTTACGTTTCGCTTTCTGCGTGGCGCATTCATCCCGATCGCTCGGCTTGAACCACCGTAACCGCACCAGCGAGTCGAGCGAAAGATAAATTAGCGTGCTTATTCTCACTGCAACAGCCATCAACAGAACCGACGGTCGGGAAAGGATGCCGAGGATGCAGGCTGTGCTCTTGCTGGCAATTCTGTATTCCAATCTTGTCGCTCGCGCGCAGACTGGCGACTTGCTGTGGTCCCGTGCAAATCCAACTGGAGCGGTTCCCAGTCCCAGGATTGATGCGCCGATCGCCTACGACTCCGTTGGCCGCCAGCTTCTGATGTTCGGCGGGCAGGACGCTTCAGGCGACCGAAACGACCTTTGGTCCTACTCGGTGGACCAGCAGCAGTGGACACAGTTGAGCCCAGGCGGAGTGGCGCCGAACCCCCGCCCCGTCATGGGCACACCGTAACACTCGATCCAGTGCGACGGCGCATCATCGTCATCGCCGGCCAAGGGGCAGGATTTTTCGGCGACGTATGGGCTTACGACATCCAGTCGAATCTGTGGACGCAGCTAAGCGGAAATTCGAGCGGACCGAGTCCCCGGTACGGCCACTCGGCCATCTACGACCCAAAACGGGACCGAATCGTGCTTTCGCACGGTTTCACGTCCGAACAGGGACGGTTTGATGACACGTGGGCCTTCGACCTGCCGAGCAACTCCTGGCGAAACATATCTCCCGCCGGCACGAGGCCTCTACGCCGGTGCCTTCATCACGCAGTCTATGTGCCGCAAAGCGATCAAATGTTGCTGTATGGGGGTTGTTCCAGCGGCTTCGGACCATGTCCTCAAGGAGACCTCTGGTCTTTTGATCTCGCGAATAATCAGTGGAAAGAAATTACCTCCAATCCACGTCCTGCTCCCAGACAGCGATACGGGATGACTTTCGACGACAACCGCAACAGGCTGGTGCTGTTCGGTGGAGTGGGCGGACCGCCACTCAACGACACGTGGGAATATGATCCCGCATCGGCGGCCTGGACACAGGTGACGCCGGGAGGCGACCCTCCAACGCCGCGGTTTCGCATCGAAGCCGCGTTTGCAGCTGATTTGGGGACAGCGTTTTTCTTCGGTGGCCAGACGACCGATTTATCGAACGACTTGCTCTTGCTCAGCGCCGATACACCCATCAATCCTCCAATAGCCGCAGAGGCAATTCAAGATGTCTTTAGCGGAGGAAGCGCACCCTTTGCTCCTGGTGAGATCGTATCCATTCACGGCGCTTCTCTTGGTCCAAGTGTGGAAGTGTCTTCCGCTTTCGATCCGGCAACCGGTACGTTGCCAACGGCGTCCGCCGGCGTGTCGGTTTTGGTAAATGGCAGTCCAGCTCCCATCTATTCCGTGCGGGCGGACCAGGTGAACGTGCAGCTCCCATACGAACTGAACGGCCAGGATGAGGCGAGCATCGCGATCAACTACAACGGCGCGGCGAGTGCGGTGAAGCAGGTTCAGATCTCCGCCAGCGCGCCAAGGCTATATCCGGGCGTCTTCAATGAGGATGGTTCGTTGAATTCGCCCGCGAATCCTGCGTCTGCTGGAAGTATTGTCGTTCTATATGCCACCGGTCAGGGGGTCACGAGCCCGCCAAGCCGGACTGGGGCCGAAGCGGTTGCACCCTATCCTTCGCCGGCCGCGCCGGTGCGAGTCACAGTGGACGGCGAGGACGCCGAAATTCTTTTCGCTGGTCTGGCGCCGGCAACAACGGGCATCCTGCAACTAAACGTGCGGGTCCGGGATGGCATTGCAGGAAATCCTACCGCGACAGTCTACCTATCCGTGGGAGACGCGACTAGCCAGCAGGGCGTCACGCTGGCAGTTGAGTAAGGAAATGCTCCTCGCTCGAGAAGTTTCCAATCCGAACTTACCACAGTCTATCGGAGGGGATGCTGCTACGTAACAGCAAAGTATCCGGCATCCTTTTCGATCCCGCTAGGGACCCGGCGAGCTCGAAGCTACGGGCGAGAGGCGAACCGCGGAATGGACCGGAAAGAACGACAAGTGAGCAAGGGGGACGAACGCACGGCGAAGAGATGTCCACACGGACTGACAAGGGCGTCTTCGCAAAGTCGCAACCCGACCTGGAGCGGTTGATGATCGGGCGCCAACAGGCGGATGCAGTCACGACTACAACCCTGGTAGAAGTGCTTAGCCCACAGTTGCACCGCTTCTTCGCGGCGCACATGGAAGCCGCACAGAGGCCGATGACATGTTGCGGGAAGTGTGGTTACACATTTATAAGGCGCGGCATACTTATCGCTCCGGTGAGCCGCCGTTGGCCTGGGTATACGCGATCGCCCGCCGCGTTCGCGTGGACAATTATCGCAAACGGTGCTGTATCGAATGGCGCGAAGTGGCAGCGGACGTGTTGCCTGAGTTCCCCGCAAAGGCGCTCGACCTGGAAAAGCCGCTCTCATTCGACGAACTGGTGGCGGCACTGCCTGAAAGGTCGTGCTCAAGGTGAACGGACTCAGTGTCGAAGAGACTGCGCGCGCCACCTCATCCAAGGTCGGGGCCGTCAAACAGAAGGCCCACCGCGCATACGAGCGGCTGCGAAGCCTGCTGCAACAGAAGCCAACGGCTGGGGGTGGCGCCCCAAAAGCGTAACTTATACGGGTTTAATCCCGAACGATCAGGTGGAGCGTTTTGGGCTGAAGAGTGGAGGGAAACAATGTACGCAACACTTGAGGACGCCAGCCTCGATGGACCCGGCGCGGAAGCATCTGAAGCGCCGTTGATGCAATTGAACTCAACGGAGCGCGACTTGGTTCGGCGATTACGGGAAGGCGCCGATATTGCCTATCGCGAGTTCGTCGAAAGATATCAGTCGGAGGTCTACCGAGTTGCGCGCGCGGCATAATGGGCCATCGCAATTACGCCGACCAGGTCGTCGAGCAGGTTTTTGTGAAGGTGTACTTCTCCATCAGGAGCTTTGATGGCAGTAGCTCTCTCTACACCTGGATCTATCGCATGGTTGTCAACGAGTGTTACGGATTCCTCCGCAGGAAATGGGGCAATGTCTTCTATGCGGACGACTCAGCCGATCGACGCCCGGTATCTGACGGGATCGGCCCGAGGAGAGACTTCCTCAACAAATTGCTGCAGCGTATTCCGGAAGAGGATCGGTACCTACTGCTCTTACGGGAACTCGAAGGCTACTCTGTAGCGCATCTGGCTGAGACGACTAGACTGAGTGAGAGGACGATTAAGGTGAAGTTACTTCGGACGCGACAAGGACTCGCCAAGGCTGCCGGGCAGTTGTGTTGTACCTCGTGATGTCGCAGCGTATGTCGCAGCGTACTTCAACTCTGTGCCGGCGCAAGGCTATCGCTTATGTAGTTTGAACGTGATTCTACCCATACTGCTGAAGTAGCAACGGCGATTCGGTGTCACGGGGCCACATGCCGCGTACTGGGAAGCTGGTTTGCTTACTTCGAACAACCGCTTGCTGACGCGCGCGGCTCCTATCAGGCCCCGACCATGAGGGAGCGGTCACCGGTAGACGTCACTGTATTTGTAAAACGGTGTACTAAGTAACAACTAACCGCAGAATACAAACAGAAGATACAAAGGTAAAACTTTAGCTTGATACTGAAGAATTGACTCCGGCTTTGCAACCTTACCCATATTACTGAACCTGTCTTGCGTGTAAATCAGGTTAGTTGCGCTCCCGAAGGAGCCTACTAACTTCAGTAAGGGTCAACAAAACTACAAAGAGGAGCATTTCATGGATCAATTCCGCTCGCTACGAACGGTTTTAGGATTAGCCGC
>WNFJ01001418.1_pt1 | contig 14124 bp, 14 predicted proteins | sample 5400461 | NCBI WGS metagenome assembly WNFJ01 (sample SAMN13153349, study PRJNA577476) | soil metagenome | isolation source: 115 cm saprolite on Douglas fir-dominated hillslope | place: USA:California | collected 2013-09-17 | reverse complement strand
GTCAGGCAGCGCGGGCACCAGTGGATCACGCGGTGGCCGCGATAGATCAGCCCCTCCTCCCACAGGGCCACGAACACCTCGCGCACGGCGCGCGAGTAGGCCGGGTCGAGCGTGAAGCGCGTGCGGCTCCAGTCGCACGAGGCGCCGATCTGCTTCAGCTGTTCGAGGATAGTGCTGCCCGTCTCGCGCACGAATTGTTCGACCCGCTCCACGAACGCCACCCGCCCCAGGTCGAACCGTGTCTTGCCTTCCTTGGCGATGAGCCGCTCCACCACGTTCTGCGTCGCGATGCCCGCGTGGTCGGTCCCGGGCAGCCACAACGCTTCGCGCCCCCGCATCCGCTCGAACCGGACGAGCACGTCTTGCGTCACGGCGTTCAGCCCTTGGCCCATGTGCAGCACGGCCGTGACGTTGGGCGGCGGGATCACGATCACGTACGGGCGCTTCGCCGACTCGGCATGGGCGCTGAACACACCGGCGTCGAGCCAGCGCTGGTAGAGCGGGCCCTCGACGACGTGCGGATCGTACTGGGGCGGGAGCGCGAACGCTTTCGTGGTCATTCCTTATATAAAGCTAGACGGGGCACGGGGCCCTGCGGCAGGAGGCGCGTGGCCGGGTCCGCGCCGACGCGCGACCGCGTTGCCCTCCGAGCGGCCGCCCCCGCGCTGGCGGCCGCCTGTCCGTTCGGCACGCGTGGCGCTAGAATACGTCCCGATGGCCGATGAATCAAACGTGCTCCCCACGAGCCGCGTCGCCCGCTGGATCGCCATTGCCGGGCTGATCGCGTTCGCCGTCGCGCTCTACTTCCGCGACGGCCGCCAATTGCCGCCGGTGACGGGGAGTTCCGCCGCCCCCGCGGCCCCCCAACCCACCCGCTGACCGGATGGTTGCTGCCGACATCCGCGTGACCCTCCCGGACGGGAGCGAGAAGCGCGTCCCCAGGGGCTCGACCGGCGCCGATCTGGCGCAGGCGATCGGGCCCGGACTCGCGAAGGCGGCGCTCGCCGCCCGCGTGGACGGGCAGGTGTGGGACCTCACCCGCCCCCTGCCCGATGGGGCCACGGTCGCGATCGTCACCGACAAGGACCCGCAGGCGCTCGACGTGCTGCGGCACTCGTCGGCGCACGTGCTGGCTACCGCGGTGCGGCAGCTGTTCCCGCACGCGAAGATCGGGTTTGGCCCCCCGATCGAAGACGGCTTCTACTACGACTTCGACGTGCCGACGCCGTTTGGCCCCGAGGACTTGGAGCGGATCGAAACGAAGATGCGCGAGGTCGTCGCGGCCGACTACCCGTTCGTGCGCGAAGAGGTGGATCGCGCGGAAGCGAAGCGGCGCTTCGTGGACGACCCGCTGAAGCTCGAACGCATCGAAGACCTGGGCGCGAACGAGGTGATCTCCGTCTATACCGACGGCCCGTTCGTCGACCTGTGCCGCGGGCCCCACGTGCCGAGCACGGGGCGGATCAAGCACTTCAAGCTGCTCCACGCCGCCGGGGCCTACTGGCGGGGCGATGAGCGGCGCCAGATGCTGCAGCGCATCTACGGCACGGCGTGGTTCACGAAGGACGCCCTGGACGCCTATCTGCGGCGGCTCGACGAGGCGAAGAAGCGCGATCACCGCGTGCTCGGGAAGCAGCTCGACCTGTTCTCGATTCAGGAAGACGCCGGGCCCGGACTGATCTTCTGGCACCCCAAGGGGGCCGTGCTCCAGTTCCAGCTGCGGCGCTTCATCGAGGACACCGTCCTGGCCCGCGGCTACGACCTGGTGTACACGCCCCACGTGACGCGCGAGCAACTGTTCCTGCGTTCCGGCCACCTGCCGCTCTACGCCGACAACCAGTTCCCGGCAATGGCGGCGGGGGAGGGCGAAGCGGACACCGTGCGCTACCGCGTGAAGCCGATGAATTGTCCGATGCACATCCTCGTGTACGCCGCGCAGCAGCGCAGCTACCGCGACCTGCCGATCCGCCTGGCGGAGATCGCGAACGTCTACCGCAACGAACGCTCGGGGACGCTGCACGGGATGCTGCGGGTGCGCGGGCTCACGATGGACGACGCCCACATCTTTCTGCGCGAGGACCAGATCGAGAACGAGATCTTCCAGCTGCTCGACATCGTGGAGCTCGTGCTCGGCAAGACGTTCGGCCTCTCCTACCGGCTCGATCTCGCCACGCGCCCCGCCAAGAAGCTGGGCACCGACGCGACCTGGGACCAGGCCGAGCGCGCGCTGGAACAGGCGCTCAAGCACCGCGGCGCCACGTATCGCCTCGACCAGGGCGGCGGGGCCTTCTACGGGCCCAAGATCGACATCAAGTTCACCGACGCCATCGGCCGCGAATGGCAGGGCGCCACGATCCAGCTCGACTTCGAGCAGCCGGAACGCTTTCAGCTCGAGTACACCGGTGACGACAACCGGCCGCACCGGCCGGTCATGATCCATCGCGCCATCTACGGCACGCTGGAGCGGTTCGTGGGGTTCCTGATCGAACACTTCGCGGGGGCGTTTCCGCTGTGGCTCGCCCCCGAGCAGGTGCGTGTGCTGCCCATCTCGGACGCCCAGGCGCCGGCGGCGCGCGCCGTGCACGAGCAGCTGCGCGCGGTCGCGATCCGCTCGCATCTCGACGAGCGCCACGACACGCTGAACTACCGGATCCGCGACGCGGAGCTCCAGAAAGTGCCCTACATGGCGGTGGTGGGACAGCGCGAAGCCGACGCCCACAGCGCGGCGGTGCGCGTGCGGGGGGCGGGCACGAAGCAGGTGATCCTCCCCGTGACCGACTTCATCGCGCGGCTGGAGCAGGAGATACGCACGCGGGCACTGGAGCCGTCGATTCGTTAGCTTGAGATGCACCCGGGAGCAGGAGACATGTCGGACAGCACCACGCCGGTCATCGTGAGCGCCGTGCGGACGCCGGTGGGGAAGTACCTAGGCGCGTTCGCGGCACTGCCCGCGCCCCAGCTCGGTGCGCTCGTGATCCGCGAAGCCACGCGGCGCGCCCGCATCGAGCCCGGCGCCGTGGACGAGGTGATCATGGGCAACGTGCTCCAGGGTGGCGTGGGGCAGGCGCCCGCGCGCCAGGCCGCGATCCACGCCGACCTGCCCGGGACCGTCCCCGCGCTGACCATCAATAAAGTCTGCGGCTCGGGCCTCAAGGCGGTGATGCTCGCCGCGCAGGCGATCCGGGCGGGCGACGAGCAGTGCGTCGTCGCCGGCGGGATGGAGTCGATGTCCAACGGCCCGCACTACGTGTACGGCATGCGCGCCGGGATCCGGGCCGGAAACAGCGAGCTCGTGGACGGCGTCATCCATGACGGGCTGTGGGACTCGTTCTCCAACAGCCACATGGGGAACCTCGCCGAGTACACCGCGAAAAAGGCGGGGATTTCGCGGCTCGATCAGGATCGCTTCGCGCTGGCGAGTCATCAGAAGGCGGTCGCGGCGATGGAAGCGTGCCGCTTCAAGGCGGAGATCCTGCCGGTCGAGGTGCAGCGCAGGACGGGCCCGAGCATGATCGACAAGGACGAGGGCCCCCGCAAGGACACCTCGCTCGAAGCGCTCTCGGCTTTGAAACCGGTGTTCGACACAGGGGGGACGGTGACGGCCGGGAACGCCCCCGGCCTGAACGACGGCGCCAGCGCGCTCGTCGTGACGTCGCTTGCCTTCGCGCAGACGCACGGGCTCGCGCCGCTCGCGCGCATCACCGCCTACGCGACCAGCGGCGGCGAGCCGAAGGATCTGTTCTTCGCCCCGATCGCCGCCGTCCAGCGCCTCATGGCGCAGGCGGGGACCGCGATCGGCGACTACGACCTGATCGAGGCGAACGAGGCGTTCGCGGTCCAGGCGCTCGCCAACGGCCGCGCGCTCGGCTGGGATTGGGATCGGGTCAACGTGAACGGCGGCGCGATCGCCCTCGGACACCCGATCGGCGCTTCCGGTGCGCGCGTGCTGACGACCCTCTTGTATGCCCTGAAGGAGAAGCACCAGACGACCGGCCTCGCCACCTTGTGTCTCGGCGGCGGGAACGCCGTAGCCCTCAGCGTGGAGATGCTCTGATGCAGGCGCACAGCGCCCCCCTGTCGTCCCACTCCCCCGCCGCCCGCGCCACCCGCGCCACACGCACGCTCGCCGTCGCGCTCGGCGCCGCCGTCGTCGCGCTCGCGGCCCAGATCGCCCTCCCGCTGCCCGGAACGCCGGTGCCGCTGACCCTGCAGCCGCTCGCCGTGCTGCTCGTGGGCGGGCTGCTCGGCCCCGAACTCGGCGCCGCCGCCCTCGTGGTCTACCTGTCGCTCGGCGCCGCGGGGCTCCCCGTGTTCACGCCGTACGGGCTGCCGGGCATCGCCCGCCTGCTCGGACCCACGGGCGGCTACCTGCTCGCCTACCCGGTCGCCGCATTCGCGGTCGGGAAAGTGGCTGGCGACCGCGCGCACTGGGGCCGGGTCGCCCTGGCCGCGCTGGCCGGGCTGGCGTTGATCCACCTCGGAGGCCTCGCCCAACTCCTGCTCCTCACCGGAAGCGCGGCCGGGGCGGTGCGCCTCGGCACGCTGCCCTTCCTCCTCGGCGACGCCCTGAAGCTGGCGGTCGCCGTGCTGATTCTGAAACCGATGATCGGCCCGGTGCGCGCGCGCCTATGACGGCGCGCGTTTCGTTTGCAGGACGCGCCCAAGCCACCGCGGTCGCCGCCGCCTGGATCGTGGCATTCGCGCTCGTGGGTGGGGGAGCGAGTTGGAGCCTCGGGCAGCTGCCCCTGCATCCCGACCCGTCCTGGTGGCTCGCCTGGGGCGCGCTCACGACGGCGGCGGGCTTCGGGCTCGCCACGTGGCTCGTCGGCCGCGTGCTCGAGCGACGCTCCTGGGAGGAGTTGGGGTGGCGCCCGCGCAGCGGCGTGCCCCGCGGCTTGGTGCTCGGAGTGGCGCTGGGAGGCGTGATGGCGGCGCTCGCCGTGGGGCTCGCGGTGGCGGCCGGGCACGCCGCCGTGACGACGCGCGCCGGTGCGGTGAGCTGGGGCGCCGCCGCCCTGCCGCTCGGGACGGGCTTCCTGCTCGCTGCGCTCACCGAAGAGCTCATGTTCCGCGGCTACCCGCTACGCCGGCTCGGCCACGCGCTCGGCCCGGCACCGGCGACGGCGCTCGCCGCCGCCTGCTTCGGGCTCGCCCACTTGAGCAACCCGAACGCCACGGTGTTCTCCACCGTGAACGTCGCGCTCGCCGGCGTGTGGCTCTCGTGCGCCTTCTTCTCGCCCGGCGCGATGCCGCTCGCGTGGGGCGCCCACTTCGGCTGGAATGCGACCCTGGCGCTCGGGTTCGCGGCGCCGGTGAGCGGTTACGCGTTCTCGGTGCCGACGCTGGCGTACCGCCCCGGTACGCACGGCTGGATCGACGGTGGCGCGTTCGGGCCAGAGGGCGGCATCGTGACCACGCTCGTGATGCTGGGCGGCGCCGCGGCCCTGGTCGCTTGGAGCCGGCGCGCACCGCCGTCTGCGCCCGTGCCATGAGCCGCGTGGCCGTGGTGGGCGCGGGGACGATGGGGAACGGCATCGCCCACGTGTTCGCGCAGCACGGCTGGGATACGGTGCTGATCGACGTCGCCCCGGGACTGCTCGAACGCGTGCCGGCGCTGATCCGCGCGAACTTCGACCGGCAGGTGAAGAAGGGGACCGTGACCGGCGAGCAGCGCGACGCCGCGCTGGCCCGCATCCGCACGTCGCCGACCCTCGACCCCGTCGCGGACGCCGAGCTCGTCGTCGAGGCGGCGACCGAGCAGCCCGCGATCAAGTTCCAGATCTTCCGCGACGTGGATCGGCTGGCGCCGCCCGCCGCGCTGCTCGCCACCAACACCTCCGCCATCTCGATCACCACGATTGCCGCGCAGACGAAGCGGCCCGCCCAGGTGATCGGCATGCACTTCATGAATCCGGTGCCGGTGATGCCCCTCGTCGAGGTGATCCGCGGGCTCGAGACCTCGGACGAGACGACACGCCGCACCTGCGAGATTGCGCAGGGGCTCGGGAAGACGCCGGTCGAGGTGCGCGATTATCCGGGGTTCGTGTCGAACCGCGTGCTCATGCCGATGATCAACGAGGCGGTGTTCTGCGTCATGGAAGGGGTCGCGACGCCCGAGGCGGTCGACACCGTGATGAAGCTCGGCATGAACCACCCGCTCGGGCCACTCGCCCTCGCCGACCTGATCGGGCTCGACGTGTGCCTCGCGATCCTCGAGGTGCTGCAGCGCGATCTGGGGGACGACAAGTACCGGCCGGCACCGTTGCTGCGGAAGCTGGTGGCGGCGGGGCGGCTGGGCCGGAAGAGCGGCCGGGGGTTCTATGGCTATCGCGATTGAGCCGGCCGGCCTGTCCGAGACGCAACGCCAGATCGTCGAGCTGGCGCGCGAAGTGGGGCGGACCCGGATCGAGCCGTTCGCGGCCGAGTGGGATCGCACTGCCCACTTCGCCCGGGACGCCATCGACGAGCTCGGCCGGCTCGGGTTCCTGGGGATGTGCACGCCCGAGGCGTACGACGGCATGGGCCTCGACACCGTCACCTACCTGCTCGCCCTCGAGGAGATCGCCGCGGCGGATGCGAGCATCGCCCTCTCGCTCTCGATCCATAACGCCCTTCCCACCACCATGCTGGTGCGCCACGGCAGCCCGGCGCAGTGTGCGCGCTGGCTCAAGCCGATGGCGCGGGGCGAGCGGCTGGCGGGCTTCGCACTCTCGGAGCCCGGATCCGGGTCCGACGCCGCCGCGCTGCGCACGCGCGCGGCGCGCGACGGCGACCACTGGGTGCTCTCGGGCACCAAGGCCTGGGCCACGAACGGCGCGACGGCCGACCTGATGATGGTGATGGCCCGCACAGCGCAGGGCATCTCCGGCTTTATTGTGCCTACTGATGCGCCGGGTTATCGTCCGGGGAAGCCGGAGGACAAGATGGGCCTCCGCGCCTCGAACACCGTCGCGCTGACGCTCGAGGAGGTGCGGCTGCCCCACGACCACCTGCTGGGCGAGGACGGGGCGGGGTTCGGCTATGCCATGGAGGCGCTCGACGTGGGCCGGCTGGGCATCGCGGTCCAGGCGGTCGGGATCGCGCGGCGCGCGCTCGAGCATGCGGTCGCCTACAGCGCCGAGCGCCGGCAGTTCGGCAAGGCGTTGCGCGAATTCGAGGGCGTGCAGTTCAAGCTCGCCGATATGGCCACGCGCGTCGAGGCCGCACGCGCGCTGGCGCACGTCGCGGCGGCGCGGCGCGACCGCGGCGAGCCCATCACCACGGCCGCGAGTATGGCGAAACTGTTCGCCTCCGAGGCCGCGATGTGGGTCACGACCCAGGCGGTGCAGCTGTTCGGCGGGTACGGCTACATGCGCGATTTCCCGGTCGAGAAGCTGTTCCGGGACGCGAAGGCGACGGAGATCTATGAAGGCACCAGTGAAATCCAGCGCATCCTCGTCGCCCGCGGTCTCTACCCTCGAGCGTAACGCCCGCGCCGACGAGCGGGCCGCGGGCCGGCTGGCCGAGCCACGCCGCGCCGCGCTAGGGCGGCGCACCCGTGGCTGAGCCGATCTATGTCGGCGGGGACCACGCCGGCTTCCAGCTGAAGCAGCACCTCGTGGGCGAGCTCCGGCGGCTCGGCTACGAGCCGGTCGACGTCGGCCCCGCGACGCTCGACCCGGCCGACGACTACCCCGACTATGGCCGCCCGGTCGCCGAGGCGGTCAGCGCGGGACGGGCGCGGCGCGGCGTGCTCACCTGCGGCACGGGGCTCGGGATGGCGTACGTGGCGAACCGCTTCGCGCGCGTGCGCGCGGCCGTGGCCTGGAGCCCGGAGATCGCAGCGCTGGCGCGCAAACACAACGACGCGAACGTGCTGGTCCTGCCGGCGCGGTTCGTGAGCGAGGAGGAGGGGATGGCGATCCTGCACACCTGGCTCGATACCACCTTCGAAGGTGGGCGCCACGAACGGCGCGTCGCCAAGATCGACGCGTGATCGACCGGCGCACGCCGCTCGCCAAAGCGGACCCGACGGTCTTCCAGCTCGTCCGCCGCGAGGTGGAACGACAGGAGCACGGGCTCGAGCTGATCGCGAGCGAGAACTTCGTGTCCGTCGCGGTGCTCGAGGCGATGGGCACGGCGCTCACCAACAAGTACGCCGAGGGGCTGCCGCGGAAGCGCTACTACGGCGGCTGCGAGGTGGTGGACGAGGTAGAGCAGCTCGCGATCGACCGGGCCAAGGCGCTGTTCCACGCGGAGCACGTCAATGTCCAACCCCACGCCGGGGCGCAGGCGAACATGGCCGCCTACCTCGCGGTCGCCCGCCCGGGCGATGCGCTGCTCGGCCTCGCGCTGCCACACGGCGGCCACCTCACGCACGGCGCCCCCGTGAACTTCTCGGGCACGCTGTTCCGCGCCACGCAGTACGGCGTGCGCGAGGACACCGGGCGCATCGACTACGACCAGGTCCGCGACATCGCGCGCCGCGAGCGGCCGCGGCTCCTGATCGGCGGGGGCTCGGCCTACGCCCGCATCATCGACTTCGCGGCGCTGCGGAGCATCGCCGACGAGGTCGGCGCCACCCTGATCGTGGACATGGCCCACTTCGCCGGGCTCGTCGCCGCGGGCATCCACCCGTCGCCCGTGCCACACGCCCAGATCGTTACGACCACGACCCACAAGACGCTGCGGGGCCCACGCGGCGGCCTGAGACAAGCAGGTGTTCCCGGGCCTCCAGGGGGGACCGCTCGAGCACGTCATCGCCGCCAAGGCCGTCGCCCTGGGCGAGGCCCTGACGCCCGCGTTCAAGGCGTACGCGCAGCAGGTCGTGACGAACGCCCAGACGCTCGCCGCCGAGCTCGTGGCGCGCGGCTACGCGATCGTGTCGGGCGGGACGGATACGCACCTCATGCTCGTGGACCTCCGCGCCAAGCGCGTGACGGGCAAGGAGGCCCAGGAGCTGCTCGACCGGGCCGGGATCACGGTCAACAAGAACACGATTCCTGGTGATCCGCAGACGGCGTTCGTGACGAGCGGGATCCGGATCGGCACGCCGGCCGTGACGACGCGCGGTTTCACCGAGAGGGAGATGCGACTCGTGGCGCAACTGATCGACACCGTGCTCACCCAGAAGGACGCCGCGACCGCGGCGCGCGCGAAGGACGAGGTGCGCGAGCTGACCGAGCAGTTCCCCCTATACGCGGCGCCGGCCCGGGCCGCGGTGGTGGCCCAGCATGGCTGAGAGCAGCGGCTCCTCGGGCCGGCCCCCCCGGGGCTCGGGATCCTTCACGGTGCATCCGGCGGAGGAGCTCGAGGTCTACTTCAACGAGGTGGCGCACGGCCGCCCCGTCGGCTTCGTGGCGTCGTCGAAGTGGAAACCACCGACCGACATCTTCGAGACCGACGACGTGCTCGTGGTCTACATGGACATCGCGGGGATGCGCTCCGAGGACTTCACCGTCGAGTACGCCGACGGGATCCTGGCCATCGCGGGGGAGCGCACGGCGCGGGCGCACCAGGGGAAGCCGCACTACCACGCGATGGAAGTGCAGGTCGGGCAATTCGAGCGCCGCTTCCGCTTGCCCGTGCCCGTCGATCCCGAGAGCATCCGCGCCACCTACGAGCAGGGGTTCCTCGAGGTCCGGCTCACCAAGTTCCCGACCCGGCAGTCGGGCCCGCAATCGGTGCGGGTGCAGTAAAGTGGACCGCCTCCCGGTCCTGCCGCTCGGTCAGCTCGTCGTGTACCCGCACGTCGTGCTGCCGATGGCGCTCACCGACCCCCACGCCGTGCAGCTGATCGACGAGGTCGTGCAGGGGAATAAGCGGCTGCTGCTCGGCGTGGTGAAGCCGGTCGGAGGGACGGAGCCGCCCGAGGGGGCGGTGATGCAGGCCCGCGCCGACGAGCTGTACGAAGTCGGGACGCTCGGTACGGTGGTGCGGATGCTCAAGCTGGGCGACGGCTCGGTGCGGGTCATGGTGCAGGGCTTGGAGCGGGCCCGGCTCGTGGAGGTCCTGCCGGCCGAGCATTGGCTCGTGGCACGCTACGAAACGCTCACCACCGTCCAGCCGGACGACGCGCGCACCGAGGCGCTGAAGCGCACCGTGCACGCCCAGTTCTCCCGGGTGATCGACATCGCTCCCTACCTGGGCGAGGAGTTGCACGAGGTCCTCGTCGGGATCACCGACGCCGGGAAGCTCGCCGACTTCGTGGCCGCGAACTTGGACCTGGCGCTCCCGCCCAAGGCCGAGCTGCTCGCCCTCGACGACGTCAACCGCCGGCTCGAGCGGCTGGCCGAGCTGCTCGGCCAGGAATTGCAGGTGCTCGAGGTCGGGAGCCAGATCCAGGAGAAGGTGCGCACCCGGCTCGATCAAAACCAGCGCGAATACGTGCTGCGCGAGCAGCTGCGCGTGATTCGCCAGGAGCTCGGGGAAGACGAGGGCGACGACGAGCTGAGCGAGCTCGGGCACCGCCTCGAGCAGGCCGGGCTCCACGAGGAGGCCAAGAAGGTCGCCGAGCGCGAGCTCAAGCGGCTACGCCAGATGTCGCCCCAGTCGGCCGAGTACCACGTGGCGCGCACCTACCTCGAGGTGTTCGCGACGCTGCCGTGGGGCCGCACCTCGGTGGACCGGCTCGACCTGAAGGCGGCGCGCGACATCCTCGACCGCGACCACTTCGACCTGAAGCCGGTCAAGGAGCGGATCCTCGAGTATCTCGCCGTGCGCACCCTGAACCCGACGGCGCGCGGGAGCATCATGTGCTTCGTCGGCCCCCCCGGCGTGGGGAAGACATCGCTGGGCCAGAGCATCGCGGAGGCCCTGGGACGGCGCTTTACCCGCGTCTCGCTCGGCGGCGTGCGCGATGAGGCCGAGGTGCGCGGCCACCGCCGCACCTACGTCGGGGCCCTCCCGGGGCGCATCATCCACGCGCTGCAGCGCTGCGAGACGCGCAACCCCCTGCTGATGCTCGACGAAGTGGACAAGATGGGCGCCGACGTGCGCGGCGATCCGACGGCCGCCCTGCTCGAGGTGCTCGACCCGGCCCAAAACGGCGCCTTCGTCGATCACTACCTCGAGGTCCCCTTCGACCTCTCGGGCGCGATGTTTATCGCCACCGCGAACAGCCTGGCCCCGATCCCTGATCCCTTGCTCGATCGCATGGAGGTTCTCACCTTGCCCGGCTACACGCCGGGCGAGAAGCTGGCGATCGCCAAGCGCTACCTGCTGCCGCGGCAGCTGAAAGAGACGGGGCTCACCGGCGAGCGGGCGAGCGTCGCCGACGGCGCGCTCGAGCGACTGATCGCCGAGTACACGCGGGAAGCCGGCGTGCGCCAGCTCGAGCGCGAGATCCAGGGCGTCTTGCGCAAGGCCGCGCTCGACGTGGTCGAGGGCCGGGCCGCGGCGGTCAAGATCACCGCCAAGACGCTGGAGAAGTACGCCGGCCAGCCCAAGGTGCAGAACGAGGTAGCGGGGCGGAGCCCCGAGGTGGGCGTGGCCACGGGCCTCGCGTGGACACCGGTGGGCGGCGACATCATGTTCATCGAGGCCATCCAGATGCCCGGCAAGGGCCAGATCACGCTCACCGGCCAGTTGGGCGACGTGATGAAGGAATCGGCGCAAGCGGCGTGGAGCCTGCTGCGGGCGCGCGCCGGGGCCCTGGGGATCCCGCTCGAGGCGTTCACCCAGAGCGACGTGCACCTCCACTTGCCGGCCGGGGCGGTGCCCAAGGACGGCCCGTCGGCGGGGATCGCGATCGCGGCGGCGCTCGCCTCGCTCTTGTGCCGGCGGCCGTCGCGGCACGACGTCGCGATGACCGGCGAGCTCACGCTGCGCGGACGGGTGCTCCCGATCGGCGGGCTGAAAGAGAAGCTGACGGCAGCGGCCCGGGCCGGCGTGAAGACGGTGCTCGTGCCGGCGCGCAACCAGAGCGACTTGGTGGAGGTCCCGGACGAAGTGAAACAGTTGCTCGAGATCAGGCCGGTCGAGACGATCGACGAGGTGCTGGATTACGCCCTGCTCGAGCCGCGCCAGTCCCGGCCCGTCACGCTGCGAGCGCGGCCGTCGGGGCCGACGGAGGCCCGGCCGTGAACGACTTCGCGACGCTCGAAGAGGCCTTCCAGCGCATCGGCCGGCAGGACGGACGCTTCCACGAACGCGCCTACGTGTTCGTGCTCGCCGCGCTCGAGTACGCCCAGACCCGGCTGCCGGCGCGACGCCACTTGTCGGGCGCCGAGCTCGCCTGGGCCTGCCGCGATTTCGCGCTCGAGCAGTTCGGGTTGCTTGCGCCGACCGTCCTGGCGCACTGGGGCGTCACGAGCACGCTCGACCTGGGCTGCATCGTGTTCTCGCTCATCGACGTCGGTCTGCTCGCGCGCCAGCCGAGCGACAAGCGCGAGGACTTCGAGCGGGTGTTCGAGTTCGCCGAAGTGTTTCGCACGGGCTACCGCTGGCCCGGCGTGGAGCGCGGCTAGCGGGGGTCGGGGTCGGGGTCGGATCGGTCGAGGGGGTGCCGCATGGACGATGTCCGGGCATGGCCCGCCTGCAGGAAGTGTCAGCAAGGTCTCCTCATCCCGTTGTCGGATTACGGTCGCGACGGCGCGCCGATCACCTATAAGGCCTGGGTCTGCAGCAACCCGGAGTGCGGCTTCAATATCCGTATCGATAACGGAGAGATCTCGTTCGGTCGCGCGATCGGCCAGAGCTTCAAGTAAGCTTGGATGCCGTGCGTGCGCCTGCGGTGAGCGGGCGCTTCTACCCGGAGGTGCCAGCGCAGCTCGAGCGCACGGTGCGGGAGCTGTTCGACGCGGTCGGCCCCGCGCGGCCGCGGTCGGCGCGCGGGGCGGTGGCGCCGCACGCGGGCTACCTCTACTCCGGCCTCACGGCGGCGCACGTGTTCGCCCGGCTCGACGTCCCGCCGCTCGTCGTGATTGTGGCGCCCAATCACACCGGCGTGTGCCGGGCGCCGGGCGGTGCGTCGCTGTGGGAGGCGGGTGCCTTCCGCACGCCGCTCGGCGACGTCGCGGTGGACGACGCGTTCGCGCGGGCACTACTCCAAGCGTCGCCGCTCGTGGGCGCGGACCACGCGGCGCACGCCCACGAGCACGCGGTGGAGGTGGAGCTGCCGTTCCTCCAGCTCAGGCGCGCCGACGTGCGCATCGTCCCGCTCGTGCTCGCATGGGACGCGTGGGACCGCTGCCTCGGATTGGGCGAGGCGCTCGCCGGGCTCGTCGACGCCTGGCCCGATCCCGTCTTGCTGCTCGCGTCGAGCGACTTGAATCACTACGAGCCGGCGGCGACGTCGGAGTCCAAGGACCGGCGCGCACTCGCGGCGGTTGCGGCCCTCGACGGCGCCGAGCTGCTCACGCGCTGCCGCCGCGAGGGGATCTCGATGTGCGGCCGGGCCGCCGCGGCGACCGTGCTCGCGGCGACGCGGGCGCTCGGCGCCCGGTCGGCCGAGGTGGTGCACTACAGTCACTCCGGCATGGTGAGCGGGGACGATGACGCCGTCGTGGGCTACGGAGGGGTGGTAATCGCGTGAACCCGATCCCGGTGCTGTCCGCCACCGAGGCCGCCGCCTGGGACTCGGTCGCCCGCACCCAGTACCGCATCCCGACGCGCGTGCTGATGGAGGCCGCCGGCCGCGCCGTGGCCCACATCATCGCTCACGCCTATCCCGGTGTGCTCACCGGTGGGGCCCTGGTCGCCGCGGGGGCAGGGAACAACGGCGGCGACGGCTGGGTGACCGCGCGCGCGCTACACGCGAGCGGCGTGCCGGTGTGGGTCGCCGCCCTCGATCCGAAGACCGACGATGCCATCGACAACCGGGCGCTCGCGCGCGTCGACGGCGTGCGCGAGATCGGGCGCGAGGAACCGTGGCCCGCGGCTGCCGTCGCCGTGGATGCCGTGCTCGGCACGGGCGCGAGCGGCCCGGCCCGGGGCGACGTGCTCGCGCTCGCCCAGCGGCTCGTCACCTACGGCGCCCCGATCGTCGCGGTCGACGGACCCACGGGGCTCGACCTGTCGAGCGGTGAGGCGCACGGCCCGGTACGGGCCGAGCTCTCCGTCACCTTCGGCGGCGCGCGCCGCGGGCACCTCTTGGCGCGCGACTGGTGCGGCCGCGTGGTGGTGGTCGACATCGGGTTTCCGCCC
>WNFJ01103848.1_pt1 | contig 14127 bp, 18 predicted proteins | sample 5400461 | NCBI WGS metagenome assembly WNFJ01 (sample SAMN13153349, study PRJNA577476) | soil metagenome | isolation source: 115 cm saprolite on Douglas fir-dominated hillslope | place: USA:California | collected 2013-09-17 | reverse complement strand
CAAGACACAATAAATTCGGTTTGGAACAACTCTGGCAATAACTTCTCATATGGAAATTGCCACGTAAAATTTAATGTTCATGTGACCGCCGATCCCTCAGCGAATTACTGGTTTACGGCAAACGTCACGGGCCCCGCGCAAAATTACGTGTATGTCGTTGGTGATCCCAACTTCCGTAGTACCTTCGGCAGCAGTACATTTCTTCGCTTTTCGATGTTTGGTTCCTTTTCAAGCGGGACCGGAGGCAGCGGGTTTGGTCCTGACGGTTATGACTACGCTTCGCACGAGGCCGGTCACATATTCGGCCTAGGCGACGATTATGCGGATGTTGATGGAGTTTCCGTCCCCCTACCGGGCCATGAAGGGCACATAATGGCATCAGGTGGGTCTCCGTACGGCCAACCGGTCCAACATGAAATAAACGACATATTGGCCGGACGCGCTTGCGGGTGCCAGTAATATGCAATCTCGATCAAGACTCCTAATCGCCGCCTCAATCGCTCTGGTCGTCCTTATCGCGTATCTGTGGCTTCGGGACCATTTGAATTACAGGAGCCATTTCGCACCGCCGTTTGTTGAACTGAGATTTTATCAGTCGGCAGACTCAAATAAGCTTATATACACGCTCTATCTTGCCGACGTTCCAGATCCTGGGAAGATCGTGTCGACTGAGCGTGGTTTGACCTTGAAGCGGGTTGATGGATTGATCGAAGTTTTCGGACAAGGTGATATCCAATTCAGAGGAAGAACTATTCACTATTCCGGTGCGGTAGTCAGTGTTGATCAGCGGCAGCTTCCGCCAATGCCGCCTCAAGCTGTCCTGACGCGTGATGGGCAGCTGGCAATCGGATCGTTTCTGAGACGCTTTGACTGAATCGCGCCAGATACTACAACCCATCGCTGGGACGCTTTATATCGGAAGATCCACTCGAGTTTCGCGGGGGCGATGCAAATCTTTACGCGTACGTCTGGGACAGCCCACTGAACTTCGTAGATCCCCTGGGAGAAGGAGGAATTGGTGTAACCGTGGGTGCATCGGCAGAGGCGGGTGTCATAGCCGCGGGAGCTGGGGCGACTGGCTCATTCGGCGGCGGCTTTTTCTTTAATGGGTTAAATCCATTTGACAATCCATCTGTTGGTGGATTTGCTTCTGGGGGCGCCTTTGCCGGCGGCCCTGGCTGGGGGAAATCGGCTCCTTCTTGCCCAAGCAAGAATAATTGGGTGCTTCTCGGTTTTGGAGGTGGCGGGCTTAATGTCGTTGTGACCAATGCGAATAACGTGTTGGATCTCTCAGGCCCCTTCAACACATTCTCACTTAACGCTGGATGGGGCCTACAGGTATTGAGTCTCCAACTTTCGATTGGACAAAACGCTGCTGGCAAGACGATTTGGGAGTTCAGCTACGGTGGTCCGCTTGGGCCGTTTCCAACGGGAGGGGGTTATGGCGTGAGCTTGAGTGAGTACAACACCTATACCGTTACCACCAGCGGGCGAGGTTGCGGATGCAAATGAACCCCGCTGTCAAATCCATGCGCTGGGTAATCGCTCAACTGGTAGTGATCGCTGCCGGGGTCGGCTTCATCCTCTATGCGGCTCTACGTTTGCCAAGCAGCAAATGGATCGGAGGATTTTTGCTCGGGATTGGGGCTCTCAATGTGCTCCTCCATAAGAGAACTGGCCAGAAGTTCTTTGCAAGGGCGCAGTCCAGTCGCCCTCACGTCGCCAAGTTCTGGGCGTACAGTGGAGAGAGCGGAACCCAGCTTTTATTTCTTGCAATTGGAATCATTCTCGCTGTAGCGGGATGCGTCCTTATTGTTATGGGGTCCGCATAAAAAGGCGGCCGGAGGGGCGGAGGCGCGTTATAAGCCGCCGCGGAAACGGCGTTTGGAAGATTCGTCGCAGCATAACTTTCCCCGGGCATTCAGCTGCCTGCTAGCACCCCCGCCCCAGGTTATCCCCCAAACTGGCCCAAAATTAACATGCGCCTGAGCTGCCCCCTAGTTCCGCGCACGGAATCATACGACACTCGAAACGGTCCCCAGAGTAAGGCCCGCTTCGGAGACTTGAGTCTCGCGCTACAATAAACCGCCCACCTGATTTACTAACGGAGGCTTCGGATGCATTGGAATCTGAAGGCCAGCGTGTTTTCGTACCACATGGCGGCTGGCATGGTTACTCGATATAAGGTGGAACCGTAGCCAGAATTGATTCGCCGGCGAATCGCAAAGCGAAATGGTGTACGCAAAATTCCGCCTGCCGCCAGTCAATTGGTGCGGTGCGAAGATCAGAGAACCATAAGGTCCCGAGGAGGTGGGGTGTGGACGAATCACGTCGCAAGTGGGTGCTGACAGCGTTGGGTGCCCTTTCGCTCGCGGCGGCTGCGCGTATAGGATTCGAAGCCTACCAGTTCCGCCAGGCGCAAAAAGTTGCCGCCGAGGCCGCTGCCCGGGCCGCTGCTAATGCCGCTCAAGCTGCAGAAAGGCGTTTCCATCCTACCGATCGCGTACTTGCTTTCCTCAGCCGAACGGATGCGCCTTCACCAAAACTCGATGGGCAGTTTCCATGCGTCTCTGCATCAGTGAATGGGGCTGCAGTGCTTGCGCAACTCGGAAGATGCGCGATGCCTGTAACGCACTCGGGTCCAGTGGACCGATTTGAGGCCGATCTGCGGTACGGGCACTTCATCCTGCGGCAATCAGACCTGTACATTAACGATGTTTTCGAAGTTCCCCTGACCCGGACCTACAATTCCGGAGACTACATTCATCCGAACCGCGTTCATGCTTTTGGAAAGAATATGAACCATCTTTATGACATTGCACCGCTCGGCACCCGGTTTCCTTACACGTATAACCTCATTGCTCTGGAAGATGGGGATTTTCTGTTCTTTGATCGCGTCTCCGAAGGCGGTGGGTTCGCGGATGCTATTTTCCAGCACACCGAGACCTCGACCAGATTTTACAAGGCTGTGACGGCATGGAATGAAGGCGGCTGGACAACCTGGTTGACAAACGGATCAACGATTCTGTTTCCTGAGGCTTACCTATCCACGAACATGGCGCAGGGCGCGCCAACCGAAATGCGAGACGCTCAGGGGAACAGCCTCAAACTCCTCCGTGATCAGCAGCGTAATCTGCTTGAGCTTCGCACACCCCACGGGCATTTCATGAAGTTCAAATACGACGAACAATCCCGCATCGTCCGGGCTCAGGATGACCAGGAAAACTGGGCTGAATACCGCTATAACGAATACGGCATGCTGGCTGACGTTGTCCTTTCTTCGGGGCATCAGCGGCACTACGCCTACGAGGGAGTTTTCATGACGGTAATCGAAGACGAGAGTCGGAACATGCTGTTGCGCAATTCATACGAAAAAGGAACGCTTACTCGGCAGGACTTTGGAAATGGCCAGGTCTACTCCTACGCTTACAGATCCGCAACGAATGGGCCTTATGCAGAAAGTGTTAGCGTAACGCTGCCAGACGGGACAAAAAGGAATGTTGAAGCCGCAGACTCAGTTCCTGCTTACCTAAAGGATCGTCCTCTTTGATGCAGGTGTAGAGAATGATTGAATTATCCACGACAACTGATATGGAAACCATTCGATCCTGTGTAAATCGACGCGAAATTCAAGTTGGAGGAGCGGCCCGCGAAATTCTCTGTGAATTTTTTCAGGGGCATTTAGGGGGCACTAAGAGTTCCCTCCCTTTCTTTTCAATTCCTTAGAAGGCCGGGCTGCACCACAAAACTCCTTTGTTTCCATACAGCTGGCGGATTCGAATCCCATCGGCTCCACTCAGTTCCCTACGCTCGCCTCTAAACTGCCGCCGAAACGGAAGTGTTGGCAGAGCGAGGACTATCGAATGGGGATTTTCGACGCGGCTGCAGCGGGCGTCGCTTATTTCACCCGGCCGGGGCAAGCCGGTCACGAAGCGCGCGGACGTGCCTGCTTCTCACGCTCCTTGAGGTATTTCGCTCCAGCATACAGGGATTTCTTTCTGGAACGATTAATTCCGGCTCAGAAATAATGAAGGATTTTGGACATGAATCAGAGAATATTCAGAGCTTTCAGCCTGCGTTTTAATTGCTCATATCGCTTGTATTCGATGGCTAGCAGTCCAAGCCGCCTAGCCACTTGGACATTCTTTCCGTCATCGTCAATAAACAAACACTCGCTCGCCTTCGCTCCGACTCGCTCTAACACAAATCGAAATGTTCGAGCGTAGGGCTTCGCAAGGCGAATCTCGTTCGAAAAGAAGACATGGTGAAAGTGCCCAAATCTGTTTTTTCTCTTCAAATAATCCGCTCGGTCTTCGATTTGATTCGAAAGAAGAACCAGGATGAATCCTTTGGCCAGTTTCTTTGTTAAGAAGTAGGGCGGCAAAAGCCGATCTTTATTATAGAGGGCGATCAAATTCTGCCTAGGCAGCCGAGTATCGTATTTTTGTCGTAGGTCTGACCAGAAAGCAGTGGAGCTCTTCGCTCCGTAGAATCTCTGCTCCAAATTCACTATGTCCCTCTCGATCTTGCCGGGAGACACCTTGGAGTGACGTCGCAACTCCTGAATCAGAGGCTTATATGATTCGTCGAGTAAGACGCCGTCACAATCGAATATAATTGCTTTGAGCATAGGTTCCTGTATGGATCGATAAGAAGATGGCTTGGGTACAGGCAGCGAGCTGATTCAACCTATACTTTGCCCCATAGATCTTCGATGATCCCTCGCCCCAAAAAAGAAACTAGAGAGGCGTCAAAGCTCTCTCCCCACTCTTCGTAGAGACGCGGCAGTTGACCCGCCTTTTCTCGAACGTGTCGTAGACAAAGCTCTAGAAGATGCGGGTTGGGAGTTCCGCTGTGGCCTGCATCTTGCGCGACCAACCACAGAGCGACCTCGTACGTGGCTATATATCTGAGGACCGTAATAAATCGCAGCAGCCAGCGATTTGATTCATCGTAGGATTCTGTGTACTGCAAAAACAGAAGGTCAATCTGCCTAGGTATGTAACAGTTGCCCACGAATAGTGATGGGTGCTGTTTGACCGGTGCCAGGCGAACGAGGATGCCTTTGTGAGTTTCTCTGATGGTTGTTGGTTCTCGCCCCAGGGAGGCGCATACATTGCGGAGGAGGATTTGCGCAGACGCCGCATTTCTACAGCCGTTGGCGTTGCCGACAGTATATCGAAGCCAGGAGTTATTCCAGAAATCCGGAGCAAACGCGAGCAGAACATCTTGGAATCCAGTCAAATCGCTCGCGAGGCTCTCGGTGAAGTGTTCTTTCCATCCCGGCGTAGAATACTCTCCTTTCCAGTATTCAGCGTCGAAGTAGAATATTTGACAGAATTCATTCGTATCTTTTTGGAGGGTCGAGTCGACATAAAGAGTAAATTCTCTCGAATGCTGGGAAAGGTCAACGCGGAAATATCCTTCGTTCTTTCGCTGCCCGGAATGTTGCATCATTCTATCCCTGAATAAATCTCGAAGGGAGTTCTCCGTCGCAGTGCATCCGCGAACTAAGGACGGTTCTGGATAGGCCAGCAGCCAAAGCATGCATGGATCTGCAACCTGTTTAGAAGATTTCATAGTCCGGGCTCTCTCGAAGGAAATACGGGTAGACTCTCTGTGGAAGTAGTCCTCGCTGTTCCGCGTGGGTCGAGATGTCTTCAACTATCGCCTCAAGGGCTCTAATTCTTCGACGGAGTTCCTCAGGGCTGAGGCTCTTAACCGTGAGGGCATCGCGAAACAAGGATGCGAAGTCGTGCGGCAGCCAGGAGAGACGGAAGACACGGCTGAAGCGCCATTTGTAATCTGGAACTGGGCGCTCGTTTGCGGCAAATAGAAGTTGAACCACTAGGTCGGTGCAGCGTTGAAGTAGGCCGTGTGCTCCCACCAATTCTCCCCGACGCGCAAGTAAGTCCGCTGGAAGATCCCAGTGATAGGTCCTGCTCTGCTTCTTTGCGAGCTTTTTACTGTAAATCCCAAGCCACGCTAGGTACATAATCCGACTTGCTATCCGCTGCCTAACTTCGCTCCGACTCAATTTGACTTTCTTACGTATCAGCCGGGCTAGATTCCCTGTCTTATCGGCGAGGACGACAAAATTTGAGAAAGCTTCACGTTGGACGTCGTCCCAATCGCGGCCGAAAGCAGAAGGGTATCGGAAGAGAAGGATGTCGAGAGGGCAGCCATCATAAGCATACTCACCAGCCCTGATCCGGTTTGTTTTGGCCGACTTGATGAAGACAGCTAAGTCGATGTCAGAATGTCGATCGACGTCTTTCCTGGCAACGCCTCCAAGAGCCACGATAGCGACAATATCGGGATCCTTTGCCCATTCAACGGCGACCTTTTCTGCAGTATCAGCGTATCTCTTGGACGTGGCAAGATCCCGTTTGGCTTTATGCTTTTGCAATGATTTTACTCCAAATGGCGAGATCATGATGTCCTTCGTCATCTCTCAATAGCCCTTCCCTAACAAACCCCAAGCGCCTGGACAGCCGCGTCGCCGGGTGATTCGTCGTGTAGACCTCACTTCTTATCTTGTGGCAACCCCGCTTGCGGAGGACCTTTATCGCTTCTTTCATGAGTTCCGTTCCGAGCGCCTTTCTCCGATATCCTTGGTTGACAAACACGCCGATAAGATACCCTACGCCCCCGTCCAACTCGCAAAAGTCCACGTATCCCTGCAGGCTACCGTCGGCTTCGAGCACCAGCATGTCGTACGGAAAGCACGCTCGCATTCTGCGCATGTAAGCTGCCAGAGACACCGAAGTACACCGGGAGCTGTGACGCAAGAAGCCTCCCTGATTTCTTCCCCAATTAACCATTGCCGCTACAGCGGGCAGGTCGCGATTCGACGCACGCCTGATTTTCGTGTGGTGGTTCATAGCGTTTTGCTGATGATCGGCAATGGGGATTAACAGTCAGCTAATCCCCCCGATGGGCGCCCCATTTCTAACCTAAGTGATTCTCAGAGTTATTGCAAAACTATCTCTGTGCACAACTTGCGCGAATCACTTTGTCAATCGCCAGATCAAGATGGGAGCAATGACGCTTGCCACGCCGATGAAGATGAGCGCCCAGGTAAGCCAATAAATGCGGGCAGTGAGCTTCGCACTGGCATGATCGAACTTTACGATAGCTTCTCTCGTTTCGTTCAAGGCTTGCGTAACCATAAGAACCATGTGGGCCCAGAATGGACGAAGTTCTCCTTCTGTTAGAGTGGGGAGAAAAGACCACATGCTGGTGAGTTCTTCCCTGCTTAGCGGGGACGGATCACCTTTGAGTCGGTTCATTGCCTGGCGCCAATCAGTGAATGCCATTGCCTAACACCTCCTTTTGCCGTGGTCTGGAATCTAGCTCACCCTCCCCGCACAATCCAATCAATACTTTTCCCAAAACACTCTCGGAGCAACTGATCACCGCAAGGGTCTTTCATTCATTTTACTCGCTTGTTGCCTTCTTGATGACCGGAGCGCTAGTCGCAGAAGCTGTATAGTTCCCCATTCTGAAAATCGTTCGGCGTGAAAAAAACCTTGTCGAGGATTCTCGCGGGCTCATCCGAAGAGATACAGAATTTCTCAGGGGCATTTAGGGGGCACTAAGGATTCTATCCCTTCGGCGTCCTGGAAAACGAGAGCTGAAAAATTCTCTCGGCTGCGGAGCCGATTCAGAACAGCAGGCGTGCTAGCGACGAGATCAGCTTCCACACAACGGCGAACGCAAGGTATGCAATTACCATGACAACAACTGCCACCGTCCAGGCACGGACCTCGCCGAAGAATCGGCTGACACCTCTGACCCAACTCAACCGTAGCAGTTCTTCGCCGCTACGAGTGAGGATGTTGTCTCGGCCTCTGTGGTGAATCTCAAAGGCAATAGGGATTGCCAGAGTGGACAGAGCGAATATGAGGATAAACCACATGTGTCTGGTTAACCCTTAGCAACAAGAATGAGGGCATAGGCACCGAGTAAGGCATGCCCCACCAAAGATGTGCCCAAGGTCCACATCCAGTCAGTATTGCCAGCTTCTGCGTCCGACACCCCAATCGTTGAGAACACCATACCGATTAGAGCGCCAACGAAAAGAAGAACCAAAAGGAGGATGTGTTGCCACACAGTACTTATAGACAATGAGGACATGAATCCTAGGAAAGAAATGCCTTCGAGACCTGGAAACAAGTCTTGGTTGGACGTCAACTGCAAGGCGAGGCATGTTAGCATGCCCCCCATTGTTAAAACACAGAGCTCATAGGCAGATTTGTCGTAGCGGAAATCCTTAGTCGTTAAGAAAGACAAGCCAGCCTTTAAGAGAATCCCAGCGTATGCAACCAGCAAGATGACCCACGCATTATTTTTCAGCCCGGTCATCAAACCGAATCGGGCTATCAGGTATGGCCCACCAACCAAGACGGCACCAATCAGGAACATTGCCAGTGCAAGATGTGACTTGCCTCGCTTGACGCTGTCGGGTGCAACCATGTTTGGGTAGCCCAACCATACATAACGACTCAGCGAACATTCGGTCGTGAAGCTAGACTGACGCCCGGCACCCCGTAATGTCAAGTGTCCGATACTCAAGGGAGGATTACCTGGGTCGCGACGTTTTTTTTTGCGTGCCCTGTTGCCGCTACCATGCCCTATTTTAATCTCGGAAGCCGTAGAGTTGTCCCTCGTCAAAATCTTTCGGCGTGAAAAATACCTTGTCGAGGATTCTCGCAGGCTCATCGGCCGAGACAGGCTCGATGCTCGTAAACCAGAATCTTTTGAATCCGAGCCCGGCATTGTGAAGTTTCCGACAGAGATTCACCGCACGCTGTCGCGTGGGCGTAATCGTAATCACGCGGAAATTGCCGATGCCGTAGCGCGTCCGATGCTTGCCCTGTGCGTGGTACGCGGCAAACGCCTGCATCTTGCGCATGAAGTTGGACTGCTGCTGTTCGTACTCGCTCTCACGGGCACGGACGATCTCCAGAAAGAAGTAGGTCGCATTCTGCCCTTCAGGTTTATCTCGATCCTTCAGACCGAACAGCGCGTCCGGATTCACCGATAAGCGGCCGCGCCCGTTATCTGCCCAATCGAGAAGGACGGACCTGCGCTGTTCCCACGCTACCAGTTCTAGCGATGTGTCACGTATGGCGAGCTCAAGTGTCAAATGAATTTTCGTGATGAGGAGGTCGTGCTGGAGGAAGAGATTGCTCTTCTCGCGAGTGTACCGATACTCGTCGTCCGCAAACCCGTACTCTTTCGCCTTGAGGATGCCTCGCTGCGAAAGATAATAGACGAACGCATCGGGCGGGTTGCCGATGGGGGCTTCGCGCTCCACTGGGAGCGTGAGCCGCTCTATATATTCCTGGCTCACAAGCTGTCGCAGTCGCCGACGCAATGAAATGATGTTGCGGCCGGTGAGTTTCTGAAAGTCGTTCGGCTGCAAGAAACGGTATTCAACCAGCCGCTTCAAGAGTTCAGCGTCGCTCTCGGTGAAGTAGAAGGTTCTCTCTGACTGTTGCGTCATGACGCTTTCCGGCGGTTGCGCTTCAGGGGTGTTTTCGCTTCTGCGACTGCGAAGTTTTCATCATCATCTCTTGCCGAAACCAAGGGAACCGTTTCTGCAGAAGAACGCAGTTTGCGGTGGATCTCTTCGAGGCGATCCATGACTTCGCGCGGCGCGAGAAACTGCCCTGTAAGTTTTTCAATATATCTGTGCAATGCCTCGGGATGCACATGCCACCCCCTTACAAAGGGAGTGACGGCCGCAACAGTCTTCTTCCCCGGTCGCCGGATGAAGAAATGGCGCTGATACTGCTCCATGAGCCGGTCGGACATCTCCCAAAGCGTTTCTTCAAGCGAATATCCCTGAATACTCGATACCTCTTTGAACGGCTCGGAGCGGATAACAGGAATGTCCGCGACTCCTTCCTGGCCGGTCTGCACTAAACTCGCCGTATCGGTGATAGATGGAATCCATTCACAGCCTTCGGGGTCCCACGCCTTCCCCGATACAGTGCCAGTCCCACTCGATTGTCCGGACGAGGTCGTGTACACCTGGTCGCGAGTATAGACCGGCCAGAACTTCGTCTGTTCGATGAGAAATTTCACGCGCTTCATATCGATCTGCCCTGGAAAGATTTCTTCGGCCATGCGCCGAGCGTCTTCGCGCCGGAGACCACCGAACACAAGCTTGATTCGGGCATTCGAGAGGGAGCCGTAGACTTCAGCATCGAGCTTTTCGAGCTGCGCGAGGTGCTGATGGAAAAGGAATAAATGGAATCCATACTTCGCAGACTGGTCCAGCATGTCGGGGATGTCCGGCGTGAGGAATTTCTGGAATTCGTCAATGACAATGAAAAAATCTTTCGGCTTTTCCGCGTGGATACCGCGCCGCCGACGCATGCCGACTTCCCATAGCTCGTTCAAGAGCAGCGTGCCCAGGAGTCGCCCCTGTTCGTCGCTCATATTCTCTGAAGGCTGGAGGTTTACGAGGAGAATTTTCCCCGTGGCAACGATCTCATTGAGGTCGATGTTGTTTATATTCAGACCGACAATGCGCCGAATCTGGTCCGAGGCAAGGAAACGAAGAATGCGATTCCCCGCGCTTTCTACCTGGCCCACGAAGTCCTGGAGTCGGGGAAGATCGGAGATATTTTGCCACTGGTTACGGACCAGCGGAGATGCTATCTCACGGATGAGATGGTCGCGAACTTGTTTCTCTTGCCAGTCCAGGAAGTACTGGGAGACTTCGAGCGAATGATCCTGCTCGATGAGCGCATGGTAGAGAGAGCGGAGCACGCGCTCCAGGCGCGGTGTTTCGTCGCTATCAGTTTGGCCCCATGCTTTGACCGTCGCTTTTACTCGCCGATCCGCCTGCGTCCCGAGGTCGCCCTGAGAGCGCTGGAATGGATTAAATCCCACCACGCGGTCACCGGAGGATGGATTGAAAAGTACAATTTCCCGACGTGGTTCCACGTACGCAAGCCAACGGAGGATATCTTCATAAAGGAAGCCGTGAGGGTCAATGAGGCAGAAACCCTGGCGTGAACGCACCATCTCGCGGGCAATCCACTCGATGAGCTTCGATTTTCCTGTCCGCGATGCGCCCACACCATGCACATGCGTTTGGAGATCGTCTGCCGAAAGCTCCAACGGACTTTCGTCCTCGGCATAGCCGATGAAGAGAGGTTTCACTTTCCTTTCTCCATGAGGCGCTCACAGATGTCGTGCGCGATGCGACGAATCCTGCCCTGCGTTTCGGGCCTGTCTTTGAATTTCGCCAAGAGTTCTTCTTCTATTCGCTCAACCGTGTCGCCATCGACAGCACCTCGAAACTCCGCGCGGAATCGTACCTCGTCCGTCGATCCCTGACCGGCAGGCTTCCCGTCGCGCAATTGCTTCATCTTGAGATCAAGCTCGGCGTCACGAACGTCGAGTTCCTTGATGCGAATATCGACTTCTCTCCGCTTAAACTCCAACTCGGCATCGTTGAGCGACATTTTGTTTCCGAGACGCTTGAAATCGTGACTCGTCTCCGCGAGTGCGTATGTAGTTCTCATCAGGCTCAAATACTGCCGATAGAGATCGTCGTATCTGCGCCACGTGTCGGTGTGCGCTTCGAGCGTCCGCTGCTCCGAGCGCATTTCCATCCGTTTGCGAACGTCCGCGAACCAACCTTCGTACTCGACTGGCCGTGCGGGTATCGGCGGGATACCGGGAACAAGGACCGCGAGTGCCCCGAGGTCCAGGCGGAGCGCGTCGAACGCGTTCTGCTCCGGTTACTGCCATCGCTCTTCATGACCGACATGAATTGCACCTTCCCTTCATCACGCTCACGCGCGCGGGCAATCCTGCGAAGCCAACCGCCGACAAAGAGAAGCGCCAGCCCGCCAGCAGCGAGGACTCCGAAATACAGTGTGGCATCGGTCGGCATTGTCATTGTTCTCGCTGCACGTGAAATCGCTCTCGCGTACGGGCTTCGAGGTATGGGTCTTCCACCCCGTGCATTCCCCTCACGTCGTTGCATGTGGAGTCGGACGACATATAGGTGTTACGAAAAAGGAGAAAGGCGCCGACGACCTTGTATTCGCCGTTTACCGGCTCCACTAAGAAACTGCCCGGACCGCTCGGGTCCACCTCGACTTTCAAACCCTTATAGGATTTGAGGGTTACTTGGTCGATGGGAGGCATCTCATAACCACTAGTGCGCAGTTGTAGCTGCCAGCAGGAATCGGTCATGACATTGGCGATGGGTAATCCGGGCGGAATAAGGCGCTGCAGGACATCTGACCTGCCCGCCTTCGCGGCAGATACGAAAGCATGAACGACTTCGAGAGCACGCTCCTTCTCCTCCATGAACCAGTTCGGCGGCGGATCGGTGATTCCATCGAGTAAGAAAGAACCGCCACGGTTCTCGAAGCTCAATGCAAGGGCATGTTCATCCATCGGTTTGAACAATACGCGCACCCAGACTTCGAATGTGTTGTTCGGCCGCTCGATGATGTTCTCAATGTAGTGGGTTCGGTAGGTGTACGGCTTGCAGATGGCATCGAACAGTTGAAAATTATTCTGCGCATTCGGCGAAAGAACGCCCCTCAGCGAAGAAGGGCTCCCTTCATCAAGTGCCTTGTAGATACGCGCCACGATCCCCGGAATAATCTGCCTGGCCGGGATGGTCGGCGCTTGGGGTACGGGATTGCTGGGCGCAGTAACCACTTGCGCGGGCGGCGTAGTAGATCGTTGAAGACTGTTCGCGATTCCGATAAGTCCGACGATGAGCGCAGCCCACCCGATGCGACGCAGGATTGTGCCAGTACTAGCGATACGCTTGGGCTCCACAAGACACCTCCGGTGGGCATCATACGCCGCAAGACGGGGTCGCTCTACAAAAGTAGGGATGCGAGAAGTGAAGGGTGAAAGGGCGAGAGCAAGGCAGCTTTGCTGTATGCCGAGGGACTTCCGCCTGTCTTGACAAACTCCCGTAATGGCTGTTGACTGACGAGGATCTCCCGCAAGCCCGAAGCCCCAGTTACTAATGCCCGTCGTTGCTCGCCCAGTGTTCATCATCGTCGTCTCCTAAAAGTCTCGATGGTGGGCACTTCCTCGCGCAATGCGCGAGGACTGCCGGATCGTGCCCTTACACGGTCCGGCTTTTCTTTTGCCCTACCTGCGGCCTCATAAAAAGAGCCGCTAATCAGCTACGTTCGACCCTCCCTTTTGAGAAACCGAAACCGTAATTTGCCTTCGACCAGGGCTGCCTTTTTTGCCCTGGTGGACTCGACCGTGGAACGCTCGACGTATATGCGGTTTGTCCCTCTGGATTCTTGTTCCCGCATTGATTCTGTTTTTGAATTCTCCCCACCACCACCCCACCCACCCCCGTCCCCCGTTCCCTCGGCCCCAGGCCGAGCCGAACCCTGCGCTTCGTTGTTTTCAGCAAAGACGAGGACACGGGCACTAGAGCGCAGGGTTGCGGCGACGCTACTGAGTCGGGGAAATTCGATTGGTTCGCCCATCGCTAATTTGGCGAACCCGAGGCGCCTAGTAACGAGGCGCTGAAGCCGGGAGCACACTTCTGAGTTACGCAGAAGTGTGGTCACGGAATTGAATTTCCCCGACGCAGCAGCGGGGTGCCCGCATCTGCTTCTGGTGGTGGGAGTTGCGCGGTATTCCGCGCGGCATTCTTGCATTCGAATTTATATCTCCGGTAATCCGGGCGCGATGCGAGTATCGATGCATCGCGCGTGCGTCTTCCAGCCCCTGGACTTGGCTAAAGGCTGCCACGGCGACCTCCGATGGAAAGTCGTTCGTAGACTCTCTGAGCCACTGACTCTGGGATTCGAAGTGTCTTGTATGTGCGGGTGCGTCGGCGGGGATGCTGGATGACGATGACGCCCGGCTCAGGCAGGAAAATGCGACGAATCGTACTTTCGTTTACCTTCCAAAAGGAGGCGAGCTCGGCAGCCGTCAGATGCCTTTCGAAGACCGTCGAGTTGTGCTGCGTATTCACTTGGCCAAGCTCCCGTCGAATTACCACCAACAAGACGCTGCGTCTTGTTCGATTTGCAGATACGCAGCAATATTCGATCCGTCGAAGTTTGGCCGGGAGCGAAACCGGCACGTTTTTTAACTAGCTAGGTT
>WNFJ01396341.1_pt2 | contig 14129 bp, 15 predicted proteins | sample 5400461 | NCBI WGS metagenome assembly WNFJ01 (sample SAMN13153349, study PRJNA577476) | soil metagenome | isolation source: 115 cm saprolite on Douglas fir-dominated hillslope | place: USA:California | collected 2013-09-17 | reverse complement strand
TAGAATACTCGAATGGAGATTGAAGAATCGAAAGAGAACAGTTCCCGCTGAGCGAAGTGCCTAAAGTGGGTCCAAAGATGCGGGCCGGGCGTGACCAGATCACTGAGTTTCCGCGAGCGTATATTCGAAGTCGTAGGAGTGTTTGCCGTCGTTGATATTGATATTCATTTTACCGGAGATGCCCGCGAGCTGTCCTGTGGCGGAATCAGGCACCACCGTGATACTCAACTGGGGAACTCCGCGCGTCATAGTAGCGGTATGTTGGAGGATAAGGGTGCCGTTGCGCCCGTTCAAAGTTCCCGAGACCTTCTCGATGGCGACGTAACCTGCCGAACCCCTCACGGAAGTTCCGGCAGTGAGCATTTGCCCCTTGCTGACACCTTCGAGATCGCCATGGAACCGCTTTCCTGAGGTGTGATTTTCACTTCAAACCTACCCGCCGCGTGGGTGGATACGGATGCTTCCTTCTGAATAGAGGCAGAGACTTGGAATTGCTTGTTCGCGAGTGCGGATGAAGCGATGGGAGATACGGAGACAAATGCGACGACACAAAATCGGCTATTCATGCACAGGATTGTAGCGATTGCGAGGAAGGCTTATCAAGCAGGCTACGCTTCGAAGTCGAGCGCGCGTTCTTTTTGTAAAAGCGCGAGGTAACCAAGAATGTCTTGCTCAACCTTGGCTGGCTCGGCTTTTGAATAGAGCCGCTGCAACTCGGTGATGATTTGCTGAACGGTGTGTTCGCCGTCGCAGCGCTCGACGATTTCCAGGCTGGGGCCATTCAGGCGCAAGGCGCGTTCGGGCATCAGTAATGTGCGTGGCTGCTGAGTTTTTTCGTTCATGCGGCAGCCAGGTGCGAGACGCGGGCGGCTTTCGAGTCCAATGCTCATCGGGAACCTGCCTCTGCTGCCGAGCGGAACGCGCCGGGAGGTGGCCAGCCGGGTTGCACGTAGGAGAAATAGAGGGCATCGAGTTGGGCCCAGAGGATGTCGCACTTGGCGCAAAGGGCGGCGTGAGCTAGGTTTTGCTGTTCGCGCGACGTGGCGTGTTTCACGACCCAGGCCAGAGCGAAGTCGGCGTCCTCGGGAGCTTGCGTCAGGCGGCCAGTGAAATAGTCGAGACCACTTGAGAGCCACGGATAGTGCTGCCGCAGACAATCCATGCGCAGCGTAATGAGTTTTTTTGAAAACAGTTCTGTGAGAGAAGACGCTACGGCCTCGAGGTGTGAGCGCGTGGAAACGAAATCGACGTACGCCTGGACGGCGTAACGCGTTGCGGGAAGAATTCCTTCGCCGCGAAGCGCTTGATAGCGGGATAGACCAGTGGCTTCGACGAGGCGAAGCCATTTTTCGATTCCGCCGGGTTTCACCCCGTCGCCATCGTGGTCCAGAATGCGTTTGCGCCATGCTAGCCGGAAAGCCGGATCTTCGCTGCGCGCAAGGATGGCGGCGTCTTTGATAGGGATGCGGCTTTGGTAGTAGTAGCGATTCAAAGCCCAGGCCTGAAGCTGCCCGCGTGTGAGCTTGCCTTCGTGCATCAGCTCATGAAATGGATGCTTGTTGTGGTAGCGCTCTTCGCCAATGGCCTGGAATCCAGCGATGAAGTCGGCTTCTGAAAGCAGCGGCGCGTCGATGTCCTGGGCCTGGCTCATAAGGCGAGTTCCATTCCATCATAGGCGATTTCCCAGCCGGCATCACGGACGATGCGGGATTCCGCGCTCTCGTCATTCAGCACTGGATTGGTGTTGTTGAGATGAATGAGAACGCGTCGAGTTTTGCCCGGTCGAAAGGACTGGCGGAGTAGGCCGCGGTCGCCCCAGAGAGGCAAATGCCCCATTTGGCGGGCAGATTTGCTTCCTTTTCTGAAGGAGTTTAATTCGTCGTCTTTCCAGAAAGTTCCGTCGAGGATCGCTAAGTCACTCTCTTCCACACAGCGCAGCCACTGATCTCCTGTCCCAGGCAGGTTGGGAGCATAGAAGAGCTTTTTTTCTTTTGAGACCAGACTGAGGCCGATAACGGCTTCTTCTGGAGAAAGACTATTGCGCAAAGATTCGCCCACGTAATCCGGGAAGTTCCCGTTGAGCGATACGGCCTTGCAGAAGAGGCCGCTTTTCTTGTCCGCCGCCGACGGCGGGATTAGAGGCGTCAAGCGATCAAGGGGAAGCGTTTCCCATTTGACGGGAGGATTTGATCGCGCAAGAACGCGGAAGAGACTGTTTTCTTCCGTGAGTATGCGGCGCACCGCCATTGTCGAGAAAACCTGCAAAGGCTGGAACTCTCGCAGATGCAGGAGTCCGATAACGGCGTCCACGTCGGCGCTGGTCAGTACAACGGTGCTGATCGGCGTGTTCCGCGAACCCTCTGGAGGGACCAAATCGGCAGAGGAGAGGATTTGTTGCCGAAGATCGGGAGATGCGTTCAGGAGCAACCAGCGGGAGCCGTCGGCGGAGACGGCGGCCTGGGCCTGCGTTCTAGGGCGAGCCTTCACGGCGCCCGAACGCACACCCACACACTGAGGGCAAGCACAATTCCATTGGGGAAAGCCGCCTCCGGCTGCGGAGCCGAGGACTTTAACGCGCATTCCGGCACGCCACCAGATGACCGCGGGGCGCGGTCACGGGTTTAGAGCTCGGCGTTGGCGTACGAGCTAACTTCGCAGTTCAGATCAATCTCTTCGTGCCGAGGCGTGGTCCATTCCATAGTTAAGGGCTCCTAGAAAGAGACGGAATTAAAAGCTCAAACCAGCTTGAAGTATACCACGAAGGCCGCCCCGTGCGGAAGAACGGTGGGCCGAAAAAGACAACCCTCGAGAGCGTCCGAGCCGGCATACGAAGGGTAGACATGTGCCGCGAGAAAAACCACAACCGGTGGTAGAGAAAGTTTTGTATTTGACGGGTAACAAGAAAACACAAATTCTTCAAGAAAACGCATGTTTTCTCTTGACAAAGGCTAAAAGCAACCTATTATGTGGCGAGAAGTGGGAGAGAGTGGTTAGTAGTAGAGCAAAGTAGAGCTTCTTCCGAGGCTATCCAGACGTTCTCGAGGGCAATCGTGAACGTGGACAATTTGGGCGTCCAAAATCAGCCATTGAATAGGAACTATGAAGCTGCGGGGAAACTGTCCGGCGAAAGTCGACGAGAAGGGGCGTCTCAAAATACCCTCGGTGTTTCTGGACGAGCTCAAGGAGTACGGCAACCAGTTTTATATCACAAGTGCGACGGGCGAAACGGCAAGAATCTATCCCATGAAGGTTTGGTCGGAAATCGAAGACAAGCTGGCACAACTGCCCAGCACACATGTAGCGAAGCAGAAGTTCCTGTTGAGGACAAGCTATTTTGGGCAGCAGGCGGAATTGGATGGCCAGGGAAGAGTCCTCTTACCGGCGGTCCTGCGGGAGGCCGCTCAAACCATGGGCGAAGTAGACATTTTTGGGGCGCTGAATTATCTAGAAGTGATGAACCATACGCGGGTGCTGGATAAGCTGAAGAATGAACCATATACGGCTGCGGATGACACGGCGCTGGGGATTTGAGTAGGGGCTTGAGGGGATTGAAGATTGGGCGGGGCGGCCGTGCTGGGGCGCAAAAGAAGTGAGTGCGGCACACACGCCGGTGATGTTGCGAGAGGTGCTGGAATGGCTGGGCATCAAGCCGGAAGGAACGTACATAGACGCAACACTCGGAGCCGGCGGGCACTCGGAAGCGATCGCCGAGAGGTTGACCTCTGGCAGGTTGATCAGCCTGGACCGGGACGCACAGGCGTTAGAGCTGGGGCGGGAGCGGCTGAAGACCTTTGGGGCGAGAGTGACGATAGTGCAGTCACCATTCTCGAGGATAGCGGAGGCCGTACAAGAGTTGGGGATTCCGAAGGTGGACGGGGTCTTGGCCGACTTGGGAGTCTCTAGCATGCAGCTGGACCAGGCGGCGCGGGGGTTTTCGTTTCGCGAAGCTGGTCCATTGGACATGAGGATGAGCAGCGAAGACGAAGTTACGGCAGGAGACATTGTGAATCGGTGGGCCGAAAAAGAGATGGCCGATTTGCTCTACCGCGAAGCGGATGAGCACGATTCCAGAAGGATCGCCAGGGCGATCGTACGAGCGCGGCCGATCAGGGATACCGCGCACCTGGCAACGGTTGTGGCAGGGGCCCGTAAGCAATATCCCGCAACAAAAACGTTTCTGGCGCTGCGGATCGCGGTGAATCGAGAGATGGAGGAACTCGGGCAGTTTCTTTCACGGACCCCTGCTACATTGAATTCCGGCGGCCGCCTGGTGGTGCTTAGCTACCACTCGCGCGAAGACCGCATCGTGAAGCACGCGTTTCAAGAGGAAGAGCGTCAGAGGACGCTCAAGGTGCTCACCCGGCACGTGATCCAGCCGACCGAAGAAGAGAAGGCGGCCAACCCGCGTTCGCGAAGCGCGAAATTGCGGTGCGCAGAAAGAGTGTAGTTATGGTGCGGAAGAGAAAGAAAGCTGTAACGGCGGAGTTTCACACCGTCAAGCGGATTGATAATTCCCGCCTGGTGCGAAATGTCGAGCCCGCCAAGATGCGGAACCTGTGTCGGAGTGTCGCGCTGGGAGGCGTGGTGGCGGCGTTTTTTATGTTGTACATCTTTCAGCATTTTCGCTGCATCGATTTGAGCTTCCAGCTCGAGGATCTGAAAGGGCAGCAGATGAAGGCCGCGGCACTGAATTCGGAGCTGAAACTGGAAATTGCGGGGCTGCGCAATCCTATGCGCATCGATGTGATTGCGCGCCGTCGGCTAGGCTTGACCGAACCTTTGCCGACGCACGTACAAGAGTATGAAGCGCCCGACGGCGCGGAAGTGGCCGCCGCGCGGTATGTGCGGCCGAACCGGACGCCGTGATTCCCGCAACCGGCTTTGCTTTCCAATGCGAAAATTTTCTAGTTCTTTTCAACTTCCAACCGGAGTGTTTGCCGACCTGACTTCGCCATGCAACAAGACCGCGCCCACGTTCGTTTGCTCATTATCGCCGGCGTGGCATTATTTTGGATGACCGCGGTATTCGGGCGTCTGACCTACCTGCAACTCTTCCGACATAGCGACTATCTGGCGCGCGCTCTGCGCCAACAGCAGCGTTCGTTCGAAATTACACCGGAACGCGGCGCGATCTACGACCGGAATGGACGGCCGCTAGCGATGAGCGTTCCTGTGGACTCGGCTTTTGGAGTGCCCGCCGAGATCGCGGATGAGCATCTCGCGGCGCGGCTGCTCTCGGGAGTAGTGGGCGTGCCGCAGGAGGTGCTGGAAGCGCGGTTCGAATCGTCGCGGTCGTTTGTATGGATTTCGCGGAAGCTTCCACCGGAAAAAGCAGACGCGATTAATAAGTTGAACCTGAAGGGCATTTATCTACAGAAAGAAAATCAGCGGTTCTACCCCAAGCGCGACCTCGCGGCGCATGTGCTGGGCTTTGTTGACCTCGATGAGAAAGGACTAATGGGCATCGAGCGCGAATTGGATAGCCAGATCAGGGGCAAGAGCGAACGAATCGTGGTGATGGCTGACGCCCGGCAGCGCTGGTTCGATGGCGGAGAAGCGCAGCGCGAACGAGGAGCCAGCGTAGTCCTGACGCTGGACGAGAAAATTCAATACACCGCCGAACGGGAACTCGCGGCGGCGATTGCCAAAACACGCGCTGCTGCGGGCACAGTGATCGTGATGAACCCCAATACGGGGGAGATTCTAGCGCTGGCGAATTGGCCGAAGTTCAATCCCAACAAGGCAAGCGATACTCCAGCGGAAACGTGGATGAATCGCGCCGTGAGCGCGATCTATGAGCCGGGCTCGACTTTCAAACTGATCACGCTGGCGGCGGCGTTTGACCAAGGGATCACCAGGCCCGAGGAAGTATTTGATTGCGAGAACGGCGCCGTCTATATCTCCGGCCATCGCATTCGCGATCACAAGGCGTTTGGTCTCCTGAGCGTGGCGGATATTCTGGCCCAATCGAGCGACGTGGGCGCTATCAAGATCGCGCTGCGGCTCGGCGGTCCGAAATTTTATGATTATATTCCCGCGTTTGGCTTCGGCACAATGACCGGCGGTGAATTGCCGTACGAAAGCAGAGGCCGCGTGGCGAGACTTGAAGACTGGAAACCAATTTCGGTCGGTTCCATCTCTATGGGCCAGGAGATCGGAGTGACGCCGGTACAGCTCATTGCAGCGGTTTCCGCAATCGCCAACGGAGGACTGCTTTACAAGCCGCAGATCGTCGCCGAATTGCGCCGCGGTGAAAAAGTATTGCCAGCCAAAGGGCCGCTGGCACCGGCGGAGCCCAAGCGCGTCATTCGTCCAGAAACAGCGGCAACTCTACGCCGGCTCATGGAAGGTGTCGTGCTGGATGGGACGGGCACCAAGGCGCGTCTTGATGGATGGACTTCGGCTGGAAAAACGGGTTCGGCGCAAAAGATTGAACCCACCACCGGGCGCTACTCGCGTACACAATTCATCGCTTCCTTCACAGGATTTGCGCCGATCAACAATCCGGCGGTGACCATTCTTATCTCGCTGGATTCCCCTGTGGGATTGCACGAAGGCGGACAAGTGGCCGCGCCAGTTTTCAAACGCATCGCCGAACAGGTTTTGGCGTATCTCGATGTGCCCCGCGATGTTCCTCTAAATCCAAAGCTTATCCAGACGGCTTATATGAAGCACGCTAGCGAAGATGAGACCGCACTGGAGGATTTCACGGCGGTCGACTTTTCTGGACAGCCCGACCCCTCGCCAGCGGCATCCCAATCAACTAAATTTGAGGGGCGGGAGCAGACAGAGCCAAAGAACCAGGCTTTGACCGTTGCCCTAGATCAAGGTGGCGACATCGAGTTGCCTGACTTCAGCGGGAAGACTATGCGCGAGGTGACGGACATCGCTTTGAGGCTGGGGCTCGAGCCCGTGCTGGTTGGCAGCAATCTTGCAACCAATCAATCGCCAGCGCCGGGAGCGAAAGTGCGGCGCGGTGCGAGAATCACCGTGCAATTCGGGACACCGCTTGAGAAGAAATCGAAGCCGCGCCGGGGAATCAGGAATTAGGATGAGAACTGGATTGAGCCAAATAGAAGACACCAGCAACTCCAAAACGAACCACGCCGACGAGCGCCGGCAAGATCCCTCGCCGTCCCGCGCCTCTCCTCGAAGCATGAAGCTGCGCGATTTGCTGCAAGGGACGGAAGCGAGCATTCCGGCGTCCGCTGAGGAGATGGAAATTCGTCAGGTTGCCTGCGACTCTCGCAAAGTGCAGCTGCGCGCGCTGTTTTTTGCGCTGCACGGTGCACAGGCGGACGGGAACGCGTTCATTCGGGATGCCGTCTCACGCGGCGCGGCGGCGATCGCGAGCGAAGAGCGTGCGCCGGCCTTTATTCCGTCGAGCGTGGCCTGGATACAAGTACACGAGGCGCGCAAAGCACTTGCGGTGACAGCAGCGAATTTTTTCGGGCATCCAGCGGAAGCTTTGCAACTCGTAGCCGTAACCGGAACGAATGGGAAAACCACGACAACTTCGCTGGTCGACTCCATCGTGAAAGCTTCCGGAGCGAAGACAGGCCTTTTCGGAACGATCGCGTATCACACTCCGCTTGGTGACTATCCCGCGCCCAACACCACGCCCGAATCCGTGGACCTGCAAGGATTTCTCGCGGAGATTCGCGATGCGGGCGGGCGCTATGGAGTCCTCGAGGCGAGTTCGCATTCGCTGGCCATGAACCGCTTGTGGGGCTGCCATTTTGCTGCGGCGGTTTTCACGAACTTGACGCGCGAGCACATGGATTATCACAAAACGTTTGAGGACTACTTCGCCGCGAAAAAGAAGTTGTTCCAAGGCACTGGAGCGGGTACGCCAGAAGCCGCGGTGATCAATACGGACGACGAATACGCCAGGCGGCTAACCGGACTGGCAAAGAAAACCGTGACGTATGGCCTCGAATCCGACGCGGAAATCACGACAAAGAAGTTTCAACTCACCTTTAACGGTTTGGCGTTCGCAGCGCAAACACCCAACGGAAAAGTGCAAGTAGCATCGCCGCTGGTGGGCCGCATCAACGTCCACAATATTCTTGCGGCGATTGGAGCGGCCCAGGCGCTCGGGTTTTCCACGGAAATTATCGAATCGGGTATTCGGAGCCTCGAAAGTGTTTCCGGCCGGTTTCAGCGGATTGATCTAGGCCAGCCGTATTTTGTAGTCGTCGATTATGCACACACAGACGACGCTCTCGAGAATCTGATTCGAACCGCCCGAGAACTGAATCCCAAGGGCCGCATCATCACGCTGTTCGGATGCGGCGGCGGCAAGGATCGTACCAAGCGGCCCGTAATGGGGGAAGTCACAGGGCGCCTAAGCGACTTGACGATATTGTCGAGCGACAATCCACGGACCGAAGATCCCCTGAAAATCATCTCCGACATCATCGTTGGACTTCAGAAAACAAATGGAAAGTATTTAATCGAACCCGATCGCGAAAAAGCAATCGGGGTAGCGATGGACGAAGCGCGCGCAGGAGACATCGTCCTGCTTGCAGGCAAGGGCCATGAGAATTCTCAAATTCTTGCTGACCGAACGCTGGAATTTGACGACCGCAACATAGCGCGGCAGGCCTTGCGCGAACGAGGGCATGGCGAGACACAGACCGAAATTGGCACCAAGGAGCCAAAAAACGGCTCAGGGTTTGGCACGTAGCGCGCTTGTCTAGCTAGTCTAGAAGTGTGGCGAGGGCGCGCGAGCCAGCAGTTAACTCGCGAAAGGAGGAGCCCTCAAAATACGGTGAAAACAAACCGATTCGCGGGGTATCTGCGTAAAGCAAACCCCTTGAGGCATTTATGCGGTGGACGATTGCACAGGTGGCTGGCGCTCTGGGTGTTAGGCAGGGGACGGGACTCGACCCCGTGGCCCGGGTGGCCGGCGTCTCGATTGATTCTCGCACAGTACGTGCAGGAGAACTGTTTGTTGCCGTCCACGGACCGCGTCACGATGGACACGATCACGTGGCGAGTGCGTTGGACCAGGGAGCCCTCGCAGCGGTGGTGGCGGAATCGCAAGCTAGCCGCTACGGGGAGAGTGTCCGGAACCGCTGCATCGTCGTGGGCGACACTTTCGAAGCGCTCAAACAACTGGCCCGCGCAGTGCGCGAAGCTTGGGGCGGGAAAATTGCCGGCGTCACCGGCTCCGTGGGCAAGACCACAACGAAGGAGATCCTGGCGGCACTGCTGGGCGCGAAGCTGCGGATCCTGAAATCGGAAGGAAATCTTAACAACGAGTACGGGCTGCCGCTGACGCTGTTTCGTTTGGAAGAAACGCATCAAGCGGCCGTTCTTGAAATGGGCATGTCGCGGCGAGGGGAGTTGGCGCGGCTCGCCGCAATTGCGTGCCCTAATGTAGGCGTTGTGACGCGAGTTGCGCCCGCACATCTGGAATTTTTTGCTTCAGTGGATGAGATTGCTCTGGCGAAGCGCGAATTGATCGAAGGGCTGAATGGGCGCGAATCCACTGCAGTGTTGAACGCAGATGATCCACGAGTCGCGGCTTTTGGCGCTTTTGCCCCGGGCCGTGTGTTGACGTATGGAATCGATGCGCCGGCATTTTTCTCTGCGGCTGCGATCGAAGACCGCGGAGCGCTGGGCTCGGCGTTTGACTATGTCAGTCCCGAGGGCCGCGTGCGGCTGGAACTCCCAGTTCCCGGCAGGCACGCCATCTATAACGCACTTGCCGCGCTTGCGGCCGCAAGCGTTTGGAATATCGGGGCGGCGGAGGCGCAGAGTGTTTTTCGAACGCTGCGAGTGCCCTCGATGCGCGGGGAATTATTACGTTTTTCGAATGGAGCGGCGCTGATCAACGACAGCTACAACTCGAGTCCGGCCGCACTGCACGCCATGGTGTCTGTGCTGGCGGCGACGCCAAATTTCCAGCGGCGAATTCTGGCGGCCGGAGAGATGCGCGAACTGGGTCCGGCTTCGCCAATTTTGCATCGCGAGGCAGGAATTTTCACGGCGAAAACGGGCAATGTGGATTGGGTGATTGGAGTCGAAGGCGATGCGGAGCAAATCGTGGAAGGCGCCGTGGCGGCCGGGACACCGCGAGCCCGCACCAAGTTTTTTTCGTCGTCAGACGAAGCGGCGAAGTTTTTGGAAAACTTCATCGCGCCGGGCGATGTGTTGCTAGTGAAGGGCTCCCGCGGGGTGAAGATGGAACGCATCGTCGAGGCACTGCTTTCGCGAAACGCTTCTCCCGGCGAAGTTGCCCGGCAGGAGGTACAGCACTGAAATGCTCTACTACCTCCTCTACCATGTTCTACAGCGCTACTTCAGCCCCTTGAACGTTTTTCGATACATCACCGTTCGAACAGTCTACGCGAGCTTGACGGCGATGTTTCTCGGTCTGGTGTTCGGTCCTTGGTTGATTCGGCATTTACGCGAATTGCAGATTGGGCAGTACATCCGCGAAGAGGGCCCGCAGGAGCATCAAAAAAAAGCGGGCACACCGACAATGGGCGGCGTGCTCATCGTTTTGTCGACGGCTGTGCCCACGCTGCTCTGGGCCGATTTGACCAATCCATTTATTTTGCTTTCGCTCTTCGCGCTCATCGGTTTTGCAATCATCGGTTTCATTGATGATTACGCGAAAGTCTCAAAGCAGAGAAACCTTGGCCTCACCGCGAAAAAGAAAATTTATTTTCAGGTGTTAGTCAGCCTGGTGGTTGGGATTTCGCTGCTCGTTCTTGTTACGCGTTACGCATACTCGACGCAACTGATGATTCCGTTTCTAAAGCGTTTGCACCCCGATCTGGTCTTCCATTCGCTTATGAAATCGCCGCACTTGTGGCCCTTTGCGTTTCTTCCGTTTCTCGCCTTCGTTTGCGTGGTCATCGTCGGTTCTTCGAATGCCGTGAATTTGACGGATGGTCTCGACGGCCTCGCCATCGGTTGCACAGTTATAGCCGCGGGGGCGCTTACGGTATTGACGTACGTCAGCAGCAACTCGCGCTGGGCCACATACCTCGAAATTCAGTACATCCCGCGCGTTGGCGAACTGACCGTATTTTGCGGGGCTCTGGTGGGTGCCGCGCTCGGGTTTCTCTGGTACAACGCGCACCCCGCGGAGATTTTCATGGGGGACGTCGGCTCGCTTTCGCTTGGCGGGACGCTAGGCACTGTGGCGGTGATTATCAAGCAGGAGATTCTTTTGTTTTTCGTTGGCGGCATCTTCGTCGTAGAAGCCCTTTCGGTGATCCTGCAGGTCGGCTCGTTCAAGCTGCGAGGGAAGCGCATCTTCCGCATGGCGCCTATCCACCATCATTTTGAACTGCTGGGATGGAGCGAATCGAAAGTCATCGTGCGGTTTTGGATTGCCGCTCTGGTGTTCGCGCTGTTTGCGCTGACGACATTGAAATTGAGGTAGGGAAATTTGAAACCGGGCGGGCTTGGAAAAGAACAATGCCAGTTGGAATGGATTTGCGAGGGAAGCGCGTGCTGGTCGTTGGGCTGGCGCGAACAGGAGTGGCTACGTCGCTCTTCTGTGCGGCCCGAGGCGCGCGTGTGACGGCGACTGATTCCCGTACGGAGGGCGAGATCGGCGAAGCGATCGCCAAGCTAAAAGGCTCGGGAGTGACGCTCGAACCCGGCGGCCATCGGGAAAACGCTTTTCTCGAGCAGGATTTGATTATCCCCAGTCCAGGTGTGCCTGCCGATGAAACTCATCTGCAAGTGGCGCGCGCCAAAGGAATCACGATTTGGAGCGAAATCGAGCTGGCCTACCGTTTCATGAAAGGTCGAATGATCGGAATTACTGGCTCGAACGGCAAGACCACAACAACATCGTTGCTCGAACATATTTTGAAGACGGCTGGAATGCAAACCATTCTCGCGGGAAACATTGGACCGCCGCTCATCGGGTGCGTGGACGCGATGAAAGACGACACTTGGACAGTCGTCGAGCTCAGCAGTTTCCAACTCGAGCTCATCGACTCGTTTCGTCCAAACATCGGCGTGTTTCTGAACCTGACACCGGACCATCTCGACCGCCACCACACCATCGAGGCCTATGGAGGCGCGAAAGCGAGATTGTTCGAGAATCAACTCGGTGACGATGCGGCGATCTTGAACGCGGATGACGCAGCAACCACGCCGTACGCTCCGTCGCTTCCGCGCGTCTACTGGTTCAGCAGAAAGCAGCGCGTCGCGCAGGGCGCCTATGTTCGCGTCGAGGAAATTGTCTTCCGCCACGATGGCGCAGAAGAAGTCCTCCTCAAACTCGAAGACATTCCGCTTGCTGGTGCGCACAACGTGGAGAACGTACTGGCCGCTGCCGCTGCCGCCCGGCTCGCTGGTTCACCTGCGGCGGCGATCGCAAAAGGCGTGAAAACGTTCGCGGGTGTAGAGCACCGCCTTGAATTCGTGGCCGAAATCGGCGCTGTGCGCTACTACAACGATTCGAAAGCAACGAACGTAGATGCCACGCTCAAGGCTCTCGACGCATTTCCCGGCCGCATCCTTATCATTCTCGGCGGAAAAGACAAGGGCAGCGATTACACCGTCCTCCAAAAGCCGCTGCGCGAAAAAGCGATTCTCGCGCTGCTGATCGGCGCGGCAGCGGAAAAAATCGAAAACCAAATCTCAGGGAGCGTGGCGCTGGAACGCGCAGAAACGCTCGAGCGCGCCGTGGAAACCGCCTCGCATGCGGCGCAAAGCGGCGATGTAGTGCTTCTCGCTCCAGCCTGCGCGAGTTTCGACCAGTTTCAGAACTATGAGCATCGAGGACGCGTCTTCAAAGACTTGGTAAGGCAGCTTGAAAAACAAGCCGCTGGTGCAAGTTCCGGAAAAAGGTGAGCGAAAATGCCAAGACGTCTTGAAACGGACCGTTGGCTATTTGGTGTGACGATCGTGCTTTGCCTCTTGGGCGCGGTGATGATCTTCAGCGCTTCGGCAGTCACGGCGGAAAAAGAATTTGGCCACGGGTATTACTTTCTTGTGAGGCAAGCGGCGTGGCTGATCCTCGGTCTTCTGGGAATGTTCGCCCTGATGCGCACGGACTATCGGCGCTTGCGCGAGCCGGCGGTTGTGTACACAACCGTCTGCATGGTCCTGCTTCTGCTGGTCGGCACCCTCTTTCTCGACAAGGCGCACGCCACGCATCGCTGGATTCGCTATGGGCCTGTAGGGATTCAGCCGTCCGAACTAGCCAAGCTAGCGGTAATCCTTTATCTGGCGTGGCTCCTCGATCAGAAGCGGCGCAGCAAGGCGGCCATGGAGTTTCGCAAACAGGATTTTCTCCAGACGATTCTTCCGGCCGCGGGTCCTGTGCTGATCTATGTATGCTTGATTTTAGCGCAACCGGATCTGGGCACCGCTTTGGATATTGTCCTGGTCGCGACAGCGATTCTATTTGCCGCGGGCTTGTCTTGGAAATGGATCGCCGCTGGAGCCGCAGCTTCCTTGCCGGCGCTCTATTTCTTGATTTTTCATGTCTCCTACCGCCAGGCGCGGATGACGGCTTTCCTTGACCCCGATTCTGATCCTCAAGGCGCGGGTTTTCAGTTGATGCAGTCGCTCATCGCCGTGGGTTCGGGCGGATTCACCGGAGTCGGCTTAATGGAGAGCAAACAAAAACTTTTTTATCTGCCGGAAGCCCACACCGATTTTATTGCGAAGAGCTGGGCTATATCGGCGCGATGCTCGTCATCGCGTTGTTTTTAGCCTACGGCTGGCGCGGCCTGCGCGCTGCGTTTGCCGCTCCCGATGGATTCGGCCGCCTCTTAGCGATCGGAATCACCGCCCTAGTCCTCAGCCAGGCGCTAATCAATTTTGCCGTGGTACTTGGCATGGTGCCAACAAAAGGCATCCCCCTCCCGTTTGTAAGCTATGGCGGCTCAAGCTTGCTGGTCATGCTGCTGGCGACTGGAGTTCTATTGAACATTAGCCAACAGGCCACAGAAACATGAGCCATCTGATTTTGTCGCGAAGGTATTTCGGTCATAGGGGCACGGCACGCCGTGCCCGCCCGCTCAAGCGATCATCTGAGCCGCGACCATGAAACTCCTAATCGCGGGCGGCGGCACCGGCGGCCACGTAATCCCGGCGCTTGCCATCGCGCAAGAATGGCTGTCGCGCGGCAAAGAAAGAGAAGT
>WNFJ01182887.1_pt1 | contig 14129 bp, 13 predicted proteins | sample 5400461 | NCBI WGS metagenome assembly WNFJ01 (sample SAMN13153349, study PRJNA577476) | soil metagenome | isolation source: 115 cm saprolite on Douglas fir-dominated hillslope | place: USA:California | collected 2013-09-17 | reverse complement strand
CCTGAGCTGCGGCACGGTCGTGGTGGAGGCCGCGCTGCGCAGCGGAGCGCTGAGCACCGCCCGGCATGCCCGCGACCTCTGCCGTCCGCTGATGGCCGTGCCGGGGCCCGTGACCTCGGAGATGTCGCAAGGCTGTCATGAGATCATCCGTGAATGGGGCGCCGTGTGCGTGACCAGGGCGCAGGACGTCATCGAGCATGTCTCGCCGGTCGGGGAGGGGCTTGGTGCGCGGCGCTGCGGCCCCGTCTACCCCCGGGACAGCCTGGACCAGGTCTCCAGGGCCGTTCTGGAGGCCGTTCCGGCGCGAGCCGGAGGCGGACCGGCGGCGATCGCGGCCGCTGCCGGTGTCGATCTGGACACGGCCATCCGGTGCCTTGGCGCACTGGCCGCCGCAGGCTTTGTCGAGCGGTGTGCCAGAGGATGGCGGGTGAGGAAGAACGCCGGACACGCGCCCGCGCTGCCGCCCGATCGGACGGGAACGGCTGGACACTGAGGGCATGAACCTTTCCGGCGGGACGTCAGCGGCCCGCCCGCAGCCGGCGCATCCTGAACGGGCCCGGCCCGAGCAGGAACTGCCCGAGCAGGAACTGCCCGAGCAGGNACTGCCCGAGCAGGCGCTGCGCGAAGGCGCGCTGCCCGAATGGGCTAGCAAGCGGCTGGCGGCGTTCGAGCGGCATCTGGCGGCGGAGCGCGGCCTGTCGCCGCATACGGTGCGCGCGTACCTGGGCGACGTCTGCGCGCTGCTCGAGCACGCGTGCCTGGGCGGGCTTAGTGACCTGGCCGCGCTGGACATCGGCGTCATCCGGGCCTGGCTCGCGGCCCAGCACGCGAGCGGGATGGCGCGCGCGACGCTGGCCCGCAGGGCGGCGGCCGCCCGGGCGTTCACGGCCTTCGCGCACTCGCGCGACTGGCTGGACAGCGACCCCGGACCGCTGCTCGGGATGCCGAAGCCCGTCCGTCATCTGCCGAACGTCCTGGCCAGGGAGCAGATGGCGGCCGTACTCGCGCACAGCGGCTCCGCGTCAGGGACCGCGGGGGATCGGCGCGCGGCCGCGATCGCCTGGCGCGACGCCGCGATCATGGAGCTCTTTTACGCGTCCGGCATCCGGGTGGCTGAGCTGTGCGGGCTCGACACCGGCGACATCGACGACGAGCGCAGGACGGTGCGCGTTCTGGGCAAACGCAGCAAGGAGCGGGTCGTCCCGATCGGCATTCCCGCGGCGGAGGCCGTGCGGCAGTGGCGTGATGCGGGCCGCCCGCTGCTGGCCAGCGAGCGGTCAGGGCCAGCGCTGTACCTTGGCGCCCGCGGCGGGCGGCTGGATCCGCGGACGGCGCGCCGGGTCGTGCACGAGAGGATCGCGGCCGCCGGGTCCGTGCCCGACGCCGGGCCGCACGGCCTGCGCCATACCGCGGCCACTCATCTGCTCGAGGGCGGCGCGGACCTGCGCAGCGTGCAGGAGATTCTCGGCCACGCGTCGCTCGCCAGCACCCAGATCTACACCCATGTGTCGGTCGAGCGCCTGCTGTCGGCCTACCGGCAGGCGCATCCGCGGGCCTGACCGGCGTCCCGCGGTTGGCAGTACCCGCGGCCGGGCCGCACCCTGCAGCCGGGTAGCTGCTCGCGGCCGGGGCTGCGCCCAGCGGTCGGGCCGCACCCCGCCGGCGCCCCGGGCCAGCGCGGCCGCGCCTTAGCCCGGGCCAGCGCCGCCGCTGAGCAGGCATGGCCAGGCGATCGCCATGTAGACTACGCAAGGCTGTCATGGTTCGCGCATAGCCGCGCGGCCCGACGGCTCAAATTCGCGCGTCCGCTTGCCGCGCGGGATGCCGGAGTTCCGGCACCCGGCGGAACGCAGCTCACCGGTCCGCGGGATGATCTCCCTGCGGCGAGCGCGTTCGGGCACCAGGAACAACCGATAGGCGCCCAGGCCCCGCGGCCGGGCGCACGAGAGAAAGGGACACCGGCATGGCTCCGGTCGTCACCATGCGGCAGCTGCTTGAGAGCGGCGTCCACTTCGGTCACCAGACCCGGCGCTGGAACCCGAAGATGAAGCGGTTCATCTTCACCGAGCGCAACGGCATCTACATCATCGATCTCCAGCAGTCGCTGGACTTCATCGATCGCGCGTATGAGTTCATCAAGGAGACCGTCGCGCACGGCGGCTCTGTCCTTTATGTCGGTACCAAGAAGCAGGCGCAGGAGGCGATCGCGGAGCAGGCCCGCAGGGTCGGGATGCCGTTCGTGAATCAGCGGTGGCTCGGCGGCATGCTGACCAACTTCACGACGGTCTACAAGCGGCTGCAGCGGCTCAAGGAGCTGGAAGAGATCGACTTCGATGACGTGTCCGGCTCTGCCCTGACCAAGAAGGAGCTACTGCACCTGAAGCGGGAGCGGGACAAGCTGGAGCGCTCTCTGGGCGGCATCAGGGACATGGCCCGGGTGCCGAGCGCGCTCTGGGTGGTCGACACCAAGAAGGAGCACATCGCCGTCAGCGAGGCCCGCAAGCTGGGCATCCCGGTAATCGCGATCCTCGACACCAACTGCGACCCGGACGAGGTGACCTACCCGATCCCGGGGAATGACGACGCGATCCGCAGCGTTGCGCTGCTGACGAGGGTGGTGGCCGATGCGGTCGCCGACGGCCTGATCGCACGGGCGGGAGCGGCCGCGGGCGAGGAGAAGCCCGCGCCCCCCGCTGACGGGGTTCTCGGTGCCGAGGAGCCGCTCGCCGAGTGGGAGCGCGCGCTGCTGGAGGGCAGGTCCGCCGACGGCGCGGAGGCCGCCGGCGCTGGCGCGGGCGGCGACACCGCGACGCTGGCGGCCGCGAACGGGACTCCCGCTGGAGCGGCGCCCGGGCTTCCTGCGGACACAGCACCTGCGGAAGCTGAGGCGGCCGCGAGCGCCGAGCCTGCGGCGGACGCGGTGTCCGCGGGCGGCGCTGTACCGGCAAACGGCTCTGGGGCAGAGGTCTCGGGCCCGGACGCCGAGGACGCGGATCCCGCAGCCGGGGAGCCGGCCTGACCCAGCGGCCCGCTCGGTGACGTGCCTGGCTGGTCGCTGCCCGACGAGATGCTGCCCACGACAAGATAGTGAGAGATGACGACATGGAGTACAGCGCGGCGGATGTGAAGCGGCTCCGCGAGCAGACGGGCGCGGGTATGCTTGATTGCCGGAACGCCCTGGTGGAGGCCGCGGATTACGAGGGCGCGGTAGAGATCCTGCGCGTCAAAGGCGCGAAGGACGTCACGAAGCGGGCCGAGCGGACCGCAGCTAACGGCCTGGTCACCGCGGCGGTGGAGGGGAACAACGCTGGTGTGCTCCTCGAGGTCAACTGCGAGACCGACTTCGTCGCGAAGACCGAGCTGTTCCAGCAGGTAGCGGCCGACATCGCCCAGGCGGCGCTGGCGTCGGGCGCCGGGGACAGGCTGGCCGTGCTCGGCCTGGAAGTCCGGCCGGGCCAGACGGCCCAGGAACTGATCGAGGAGGCGGGGGCCTCGCTCAAGGAGAAGGTCGAGGTGGGCCGGTTCGCCCGGTTCGCGGGCGGCTATGTCACCAGCTACCTGCACAAGTCGGACCCCGGGCTGCCGCCGACCCTCGGCGTGCTGGTCCAGCTGGACTCGGCATCCCCCGAGGTCGGCCAGGACATCGCGCACCAGATCGCGGCCATGCGCCCGCGCTACGTGACCCGCGACGACGTGCCAGCGGACGTGGTGGCGAACGAGCGCCGGATCGCCGAGCAGATGACCCGCGAGGAGGGGAAACCGGAGCAGGCGGTCGCCAAGATCGTGGAGGGCCGCGTGAACGCGTTCCTGAAGGACGTCGTGCTGGTCGAGCAGGCCTCCGTCAGGGACCAGAAGAAGCCGGTCAAGCGGCTGCTGGCGGAGCATAGCGCCAGCGTGCGGGGGTTTGCCCGGTTCCAGATCGGACAGGCCGGCTGAGCCAGCGCAAGACCGGGCAGGCGGCCAGCCGAGACCACGGAAGGATGCGCCCGTGCAGGACGGCACCACCCGCCGGAACGGCGCCACGACCGCCGCGGCAGACGGAGCGGCCATGGCCGGAGAAGCGCACCCCAGCTGGCACCGCGTGGTGCTGAAGCTCTCCGGCGAGGCGTTCGCCGGCGGCGACCCGCTGGGGATCTCCCCGGACGCCGTCGTGCACATCGCGAAGGAGGTCTCGGCGGCCGCCCAGGAGGGCATCCAGGTCGCAGCGGTGGTCGGCGGCGGCAACATGTTCCGCGGTGCCGCGCTGTCGCAGGGCGGCATCGACCGATCCCGAGCTGACTACATGGGAATGCTGGGCACCGTGATCAACTGCCTGGCCCTCCAGGATGTGCTCGAGAAGCGAGGCGTGGAAACCCGGGTGCAGACCGCGATCACCATGGGGCAGGTCGCGGAGCCCTACATACCGCGCAGAGCGATCCGGCACCTGGAGAAGGGCAGGGTCGTGATCTTCGGAGCGGGCCTGGGAGCGCCGTTCTTCTCGACCGATACCTGCGCGGCGCAGCGCGCGCTGGAGATCGGGGCCGAAGCGGTGCTCAAGGGCACTCAGGTCGACGGGGTCTATGACGCCGATCCCCGGCAGATGCCGGACGCGGTCCGCTTCCACAGGCTTGACTACGCCGAGGTGCTCCGGCGGGAGCTAAGGTTCATGGATGCTACGGCGGTAAGCCTGTGCATGGACAATGACCTGCCGATCGTGGTCTTTGACCTGATGCGCGAGGGCAATGTGGTGCGAGCTGTGCATGGGGAGAGGATCGGCACGCTGGTGAGCCGGTCCGCGCGCTGATGGCCCGGCGTGGCAAGATTCCCGGGCCGGGCGCACCATGGGAAACACGCGGTGCGCAGACAGGACGCGCACCGGGACGCCTACCAGGGCACGGGAGCCGCAGTGATTGACGATACCCTCCTCGAGGCCGAGGAGAAGATGGAGAAGGCCGTCGCGGTCGCCAAGGAGGAGTTCGCCGGCATTCGCACCGGCCGCGCGAATCCCTCGATGTTCAACAAGATCACGGCCGAGTACTACGGGACACAGACGCCGGTGAACCAGCTGGCGTCGTTCCACATGCCAGAACCGCGGATGGTCATTGTCCAGCCATTCGACAAGTCGTCTCTCGCGTCGATCGAGAAGGCGATCAGGAACAGCGACCTCGGCGTCAACCCGTCCAACGACGGCGCGATCATCCGGATCATCTTCCCCGAGCTCTCCGAGGAGCGCAGGCGGGAGTTCATCAAGATCGCGCGGCACAAGGCGGAAGACGGCCGGGTCTCCATTCGCAACATCCGCAGGCACGCCAAGGACACGCTCGACAAGCTGGTCAAGGGCGGCGAGGCGGGTGAGGACGAAGGCCGCCGGGCGGAGCGGGAACTCGACGACCTCACGCATGTCTATGTCACCCAGGTAGACGAGCTGCTCAGGCACAAGGAAGCCGAGCTTCTCGAGGTGTAGCTTGCGAAACGACGAGCGGCGCCCTGGCCGGCGGGAGTACCGGGCCCGTGCCTGAAGATCCCGGCGGGCAGCTCGCGCAGGGTGAGGCCGACCCGGTGAGCGAGCGCAAGACGAGCAGGACGGGCCGCAACCTGCCCGTGGCCGTCGCCATCGGCCTCGTGCTCGGCGGCCTCGTGCTGATCACCCTGTTCACCGTGAAGGCCACGTTCCTCGCCTACGTGGGTGCCGTCGTGACCATGGCGCTCTGGGAGCTGCGGCAGGCCCTGCTCGAGCGCGGGATCAGCCTGCCGCTGGTCCCGCTCATCGCGGGCGGTGCGGCCATGTTCACGCTCGCATACTGGTACGGCGCCCAGGCCGCCCTGGCGGCCCAGGCGGTCACCGTCGTGGCGCTCATGGCGTGGCGGCTGCCTGGCGGGGCCACGGGCTACCTGCGCGACCTGACGGCGAGCGTGTTCACGCTGTCATACCTGCCGCTGATGGCAGTGTTCGTGGCCCTCATGCTGTCGACGCCCGACGGCGCGCGGCGGGCGCTCGTCTTCGTCATACTCACCGCCAGCAGCGACGTCGGCGGGTACTTCGCCGGCATCCTCGTCGGCCGGCACAAGATGGCCCCGGCCATCAGCCCGAACAAGACCTGGGAGGGCTTCGCCGGATCGCTCGTGGCCTGCCTGGCCGCCGGCGCGATCGCTCTGCCCACCCTGCTGCACGGTCACGTCTGGCAGGGCCTCATCCTGGGTGCCGCGGCGGTCGCCGCGGCGACTCTGGGCGATCTCGTCGAGTCCATGATCAAGCGGGACCTCGAGATCAAGGACATGGGCTCGGTGTTCCCCGGGCACGGCGGCGCCCTGGACCGGATCGACTCACTCCTGGTCATGGCCCCCGTGGCCTGGCTGCTGCTGAAGGTCTTCGTCCCGCACTAGCTGCTACTCCACGACCCAGCTGCGCCGCTGAGCGGCGAGGTGCGTGACCAGGCTGGTCGGCCCGCGCTCGGCCGCCAGCATGCGCTCCCGCTCGCTGACCGGGACGATCCACAGCCACTTGACGGGCTCCCCGCCGAACGAGAAACCGGACAGATCGGGGACGTCGGGTCCGAGCAGGCTGCCGGGCTTGTCCAGCAGCAGCACCGCCTCGCCGCCGCCGAGCGGGAACGTGGCCGGCTCGTGGTACCACGGAACGCAGTGGCCTGGCCCCAGCCAGGTCATCTCACGCCACGGGTACTGTCCCAGCCACAGGAAGATCCGGGCCGCGTCGGTGCTCGGCATCGTGGTTGCGATGGCCAGCTCTATCCTCGCGCCCCCGAGCGCGTGGTCGCCCATCTGCTCGATGACCGGCATCCGCTGGCAGCTCATGCCGACCGTGGACAGGACGGTATAGGGCCGCAGCCCGGTCGGAGGGCGCTCGGAGACGCCGACCAGCGGCTGCTTGCCGCCGCCCACGTCCCAGTACCTGCCCCCCGGGCCGAGCCTGCCGAGGAGATGCCCGAGCACCGCCTGCTGGAATCCGGCCCAGGCGTTCTTGTCGGCCCGCCAGCGCCAGAAATCCTGGGCCTGCGCCGCCCGCGGCCCCAGGCCCTCCATCGCGTCATCGAGCGACCAGCCGAACGGGGTCTGCCCGATCACGTCCCGGCAGTACCCCGGCATCCCCTGGGCCATGTCGGACCAGCCCGGCAGCACCGCCAGCAGGCCGCCGTACTCGAGGATCACGACGCCGTCGCCCTCCTCGAGCCACAGCGCCCGCAGCGCCCCCGGCTCAGGCAGGGGCCTGCCGTCCGGGTGCTTGGTGTGCGCCGCGGGCATCAGCGGCGCCTGCCCGGCATTAAGCCGAGCCAGGTCGGTCGTCGCGGGAGCCGGCACATGGTTGGCGATCCAGGTGGCCGCGATCGGAGTGGTCGACGAGTGCAGGTAGGCGGCAGTGGTCACGCCATCGCACTCCACGACCACGCGCCGGTTCGCGTAGGGACTCTCGGTCTCCAGCAGGATCTGGGGACGCCTGGAGCGGGCGGCTATGCTGGTCTGGCTGGCTCCCCGTCGCAGTGTCGGCATGGCACCGAAATCTACCGACTTACCGCAGGTCAGCGACGCAATACGGGCGGATCGTTACCGGTTTGCCACAGCGCAAAGGCAGCAGATTTGACGGACATAACGCAGCGGCGCGTGCCGGTCGCGCAGGCTGCCCCCGCGTCTGACCGGCGGGAAGACCACCAGCCGGTCCTGGTCATCGGGCGAGAAGGCCGGCCTGGCCAGCCGGCGGGACAGGCTCTGCCCGGGGCCCGCCCGCCGCGGCATCTGGCGGACCTGGACCCTGGGGAGCGACGCGCGGCAGCGGAGCGGCTCGGCCAGCGCAGCTTCCGTGGCGATCAGCTCTCGCGGCACTACTTCGCCCGGCTGACCGACGATCCCGTCGAGATGACCGATGTCCCCGCCGAGGCCCGCGTGCCGCTGGCCGAGGCGTTGCTGCCCCGCCTGCTCACCGCCGAGCGCGAGTTCACCTGCGACCAGGGCCAGACCCGGAAGACGTTGTGGCGCGCGTTCGACGGGGCCTACGTCGAGTCGGTGCTGATGCGCTATCCGGGCCGGGTGACGATGTGCGTGTCCTCGCAGGCCGGGTGCGGGATGGCCTGCCCGTTCTGCGCTACCGGCCAGGCCGGGCTGACCCGCAACCTGTCCGCCGCCGAGATCGTGACGCAGGTGGTGGCCGGCGCCAGGGCGCTGGCCAGGGGTGAGGTGCCCGGAGGGCCGGGCCGGATCTCCAATGTCGTGTTCATGGGCATGGGCGAGCCGCTGGCCAACTACTCCCGGGTCCTGGCCGCGGTGCGGCGGATCACCGACCGGGTCCCGGACGGGCTCGGCATCTCCCGGCGCGCCGTCACCGTCTCGACCGTGGGCCTGGTCCCGGCGATCGCCAGGCTGGCCGGCGAGCGCCTCCCGGTGCGGCTCGCAGTGTCCCTGCACGCGCCGGACGACGGGTTGCGCGATGAGCTGGTGCCGGTCAACCGGCGCTGGAAGGTCGCCGAGGTGCTGGACGCGGCCTGGTCGTACGCGGCGGCGACCGGGCGCCGGGTATCGATCGAGTACGCGCTGATCCGCGACATCAACGATCAGGCCTGGCGGGCCGAGGCGCTCGCCGACCTGCTCTCCGGGCATCTGGCCCACGTGAACCTGATCCCGCTCAACCCGACGCCGGGGTCGAGGTGGACGGCGTCGGATCCCGGCGTGATGCGGGAGTTCGAGGAGCGGCTGGCGCGGCGGGGGATTCCGGTGACCGTCCGCGACACCCGGGGAACCGAGATCGACGGGGCCTGCGGCCAGCTCGCAGCAGCGGGCCGCGCCGAGCCTCGTTAACGGGGAATCCCGTCAGTAAATACGACTGAGAGGATTCCCCGTTCTTCCTCGGGCGGGGCGCAGTTCCCGGCAGCGGCGGGTTGGGCTATCTGCGGTCGGCCGCAGGAGGTACCGTTATCGGCCATGTCGTGGAGGCGCGAGCTGGGCCGGTGGCCGCGTGCCGCCCTCTCCGCTCTCGTGCACCGGACCTGGCGGGCGCTGCAGCGGGCCGGGTCCATTTATCCCGAGTCCCCCGCGGGCCGCAGGTTCGCCGCGTTCGGCGCCCGCTCGATGATGGCCTTCCCGACCGGCTCCGTGTTCGGCGAGCGCTGGATCGAGATCGGGGACGACACCATGATCGCAGCGCAGGTGACGCTCTGCGCGGGCATGATGCCCGGGCACGACCTGGGGGACAAGCCGGTGCTGCGGGTGGGCAGCCGGTGCGTCATCGGGCGCGGCAGCCACATCGTGGCGCATCACTCGATCCTGATCTCCGATGACGTGTTCACCGGCCCGTATGTCTACATCACGGACCAGAACCACGGCTATGCCGACCCGGACGTGCCGATCGGGCGGCAGTGGCCGGTGAACATGTCGGTATCGATCGGCTCGGGCACCTGGCTTGGCGCCGGCGCCGTCGTCTTGCCCGGTGCCCGCATCGGCCGGAACGTCGTCGTGGCCGCCGGGTCCGTCGTCCGCGGGACGGTGCCCGACCGGTGCGTGGTGGCCGGCGTTCCCGCCCGGATTGTCCGGGAGTATGTCGCCGGGTCCGGCTGGTCCCGGCCGGCGGGCTGAGTCGGGCTGTCCGCTTCTTGCGGTGGCGGGCTCAGAAGTCTGTCACGATGGGTTATCTATGGTTTACTTAGAGGCACGAGACGATCTCGTGGCGACCGCCGCATACCAGCCCGAGCCGGCCGCCGCCGCGGCGGCACGCCGTTTCGTGCGCGACACGCTGCGATTGTGGGAGCTCACCGGCCGGTCCGACCGCGAGGACGCGCTGGTGGACGACGTGGTCTTGCTGACCAGCGAGCTTGTCACCAACGCGGTGCTGCACGCGGGCACGCCGGTGCAGGTCACGTGCAGGCTGCTCGGGGATCAGCCGGATGGAGCCGTCGAGATAGCCGTGCTGGACCGCCGCCCGGCTCAGCTGCATCCCGACCTGCCGCGTACGGCGGCCGAGGCGGCCGAGCGCACTAACGGCCGCGGGCTTCAGCTCCCGTCCGAGCTCGCATCGGCCTGGGGAGTGACCTACGCCCGGGCGGCCAAGGCGGTCTGGTTCCGGATCGGCCTCCGCGATTCCGGACGGGGCTGAGACGCGGGATCGGCTCAGCGGGATCGGCTCAGCGGGATCGGCTCACCGTGATCGGCTCACCGTGATCGGCTCACCGTGATCGGCTCACCGTGATCGGCTCACCGTGATCGGCTCAGCGGGATCGGCCCTGCGCGGCTCGGCGTCGCCCCTGGGCGCTGCGCCCTTCGTCCTGTGCCCCGCCCAGCTGCGGCGTGAATACCTCGCCGCGCAGTGCCCGCTCGACAAGGTCCGCGGCACGCGCGGTTTCGACCAGCCTGCCGCCCTCGGCGCGGTAGGCAGTCAGCACCGCCTCCATGCCGCCAGGCGGCAGCTGGTCGCCGAGCTCGGCGCGGGCGGTCCGGTACCCCTCGCGTGCGCCCTGCACGCACGCGGCCAGGTGATGCCTGGCCAGCGTCGCGAGCGCCACGGGGTGGCGGCGCAGCACACCGTGCAGCCGGTAGTCGGGTGGCACGACATCGAGCAGCCAGGTCACCGCCGTCTGCTCGAACCCCTCGCTGCCCGGCGGATGCACGCCAGCGGGCCAGCCGGGCGGAAGATACGCTGCCACGGGGCCAGAATACCTCAGGTCGAACATGCAAGGTCAAGCACATAAGGTCGAACATAAATTCTATTGTGACAGCCTACGACCACGACGAGCGCCCGTCAATTCTCCGGGCTGCTCCTCCGCGTGCTCCCGGGCGGGATGATCGAGGGGCGGTTCTCCGTTATGTATCTTCGATTGCATAAGCTGTATCCGCCAGAATCCTGGCGCTTCCTCTCGTTAACCGGAGCCTTCCCGCATGCCCGCCCGCTCAGCCCAGCTTGCTACCCGCGATGACCTGCGCAATGTCGCGATCGTCGCGCACGTCGACCATGGCAAGACCACCCTGGTCGACGCGATGCTGTGGCAGTCCGGGGCGTTCCGGGTCGGAGCTCAGGTCGCCGATCGGGTGCTCGACTCCGGCGACCTGGAGCGGGAGAAGGGGATCACGATCCTGGCCAAGAACACCGCGGTGCGCCACGGCGGGCTGACGATCAACATCGTGGACACGCCGGGCCATGCAGACTTTGGCGGCGAGGTGGAGCGCGGCCTTTCCATGGTCGACGGGGTGCTCCTGCTGGTCGACGCCAGCGAGGGCCCGCTGCCGCAGACCAGGTTCGTGCTGCGCAAGACCCTGGAGGCGCGGCTGCCGGTCATCCTCGTGATCAACAAGGTGGACCGGCCGGACGCGCGGATCGCCGAGGTCGTGGACGCGTGCTACGAATTGTTCCTCGACCTGGACGCCACCGAGGAGCAGATCGAGTTCCCGATCGTCTATGCGTCGGCGCGTGCCGGGCGGGCATCGCTAACCCGGCCCGCGGACGGCTCGCTGCCCGACTCACCGGACCTGGAGCCGCTGTTCGCCGTCCTGCGGGAGACCGTGCCCGCGCCGTCGTACGACCCGCACGAGCCGCTGCGCGCGCACGTGACCAACCTGGACGCCTCGTCCTACCTGGGCCGGATAGCACTGTGCCGGGTGTACAGCGGGCAGATCGCCCGCGGCCAGCAGGTGACGTGGTGCCGCAGGGACGGCTCCGTCGAGCGCGTCAAGATCACCGAGCTGTTCCGGACCGAGGCGCTGGAGCGGGTTCCCGCCACCACGGCGTCGGCCGGGGACATCATTGCGGTGGCCGGCATCAGCGACATCATGATCGGCGAGACGCTGGCCGACATTGACGACCCGCGCCCGCTGCCGCTGATCACCGTCGACGAGCCCGCGATCTCGATGACCATCGGCGTGAACACCTCGCCGCTCGTGGGCCGGGACAAGGGCTCCAAGGTCACCGCGCGGATGGTGCGGGACCGGCTGGACCGCGAGCTGGTCGGCAACGTGTCGATCCAGGTGCTGCCCACCGGCCGGCCGGACACCTGGGAGGTGCAGGGCCGCGGCGAGCTCGCCCTCGCCGTGCTGGTGGAGACCATGCGGCGGGAGGGCTACGAGCTGACCGTGGGCCGGCCGACCGTGGTGACCCGCGAGGTGGACGGCACCCTGCACGAGCCGGTGGAGCGGCTGACGGTGGACGTGCCCGAGGAGTATCTCGGCGCGGTCACCTCGCTGCTCGCCCAGCGCAAGGGGCGTATGCAGAACATGACCAACCACGGGACTGGCTGGGTGCGGCTGGACTTCGTGGTACCCGCCCGGGGGCTGATCGGGTTCCGCACGCAGTTCCTGACCGACACCCGCGGGACCGGCATCGCTCATCACGTCTTCGACGGCTACGAGCCCTGGTCGGGGCCGCTGCGGATGCGGCCGACCGGGTCGCTGGTGGCGGACCGGACCGGTCCGGCCACGCCGTACGCGATGTTCTCGCTGCAGGAGCGGGGCACGCTGTTCGTCGAACCGGGGACCGAGGTATACGAGGGGATGATCGTCGGCGAGAACTCCCGCTCCGACGACATGGACGTGAACATCACCAAGGAGCGGAAGCTGACCAACGTGCGGCAGTCCTCGGGCGAGGAGCTCGAGAGGCTGATCCCGCCGCGGCTGCTCTCGCTGGAGCAGGCGCTGGAGTTCTGCGCGGACGACGAGTGCGCCGAGGTGACCCCCTCCACGGTCCGGCTGCGCAAGGCGGTGCTCGACGCCAAGGAGCGGGCCCGGCTGCGGGCGCGCCGTTCCCGCGGCGAGTAGGCGCGGCCCCGCCGGCTGACCCGCGGGGGGCCGGAGGGGTGACTTCCATGATCCCGGACCGAAACCCACGTATTTGACGGGTTTGAGTCCGGGATCATGGAACCGGCCTCGTGATCATCGCGAAGAGCCTGGCCCGTCGCGCCGGGCCAGGCTGAGACGGGCTCAGAGCCATCTGGCGGTACCGATCGCGGTCCGCGAACCTGGGGCCGGCACCGGTCGGGGCGGCGTGCTCTGGAACCCCTGACCTGGCCGGAGCTGCGGGTCACTTGACCGACAGGTAGATGGCGCTGGCCAGGCCGAACACGACGCAGTAGATGGCGAACGGGGTCAGCGTGCGGGTCTGGAAGTAACGAACCAGGAACCGCACCGACACATAGGCGCCGACGCCAGACAGGATGCTGGCCACGAGCACCTGCCCGCGGATCCCGTTGGCGAGGGGGCCGAACAGGTCCCCGACCTTGAGGAATCCGGCGGCGAGGATCACCGGCGTGGAGAGCAGGAACGAGAAGCGGGCCGCGTCCTGGCGGGACAGGCCGCGGAACATGCCGGTCACCATCGCGACCCCGTCCCGGCTGATGCCGGCCAGCAGCGCGAGGATCTGCGCGGATCCGATGATCAGGCCTTCCACGTAGCCGATCTTCGTCAGCCGCGTGTCGGCCTGGATGGCACGGGCGGCCTCCTGCTGCCGGACGGCCCGCTGGCCCGAGGCGTGCAGCGCGACCGGGTGCACGGTGGCGCCTGACCCCGGGCCGCCGAGTGTCGCGGCTCCGCCCGCGGTGGCACCGGCCACCGTGGCGCCGGCCGGCCTGGCCCGGGGCGCCGCGCGCCGGCCGGACAGCTCGGCCTCGTCGGCGATCGCCGCGTCGGCGGCCAGCGACTTCCGGGTCCGGAACCTCTCCCCGGCGAACAGGATGAGGCCGTTGACGACGAGGAAGATCGCGGCCCGGACCGGCTTGCCGAACAGCATCCGGAACGCGTGCTCGAACTCCACCCCCACCAGCCCGACCGGGATCGTGGCCAGGATGATCATCCAGGCCAGCTTCTGGTCGACGGTCTCGACCCGCCGGTCGCGGATCGAGCTGAGGAAGCCGCCGATGATCCGCACCCAGTCCCGCCAGAAGTAGATCAGCAGCGCGATCGCGGTCGCGACGTGCAGCCCGACGATGAACGCCAGGTACGGGGACTCCGCCTGGGCGACGTTCAGGTCGGTGGCCCAGCTGCCGCCGACCAGCGCGGGGATCAGCACGTTGTGGCCGAGGCTGGACACGGGGAACAGTTCGCTCACGCCCTGAATGAGGCCGACCACGGAGGCCTCAAGGTACGTCATGTGGGACATGGCAGCCCTTCGCTCCGCAGGCTCCCGTGTCGGCCTGCGCCAGCCAGAATATTCACCCCGAACGCAGCGG
>WNFJ01056475.1_pt5 | contig 14129 bp, 11 predicted proteins | sample 5400461 | NCBI WGS metagenome assembly WNFJ01 (sample SAMN13153349, study PRJNA577476) | soil metagenome | isolation source: 115 cm saprolite on Douglas fir-dominated hillslope | place: USA:California | collected 2013-09-17 | reverse complement strand
AGTAAGGCTGGAGAGGGCTGACGGGTCACGAATCCGACGGAGGGCATCAACAACCGCTTCGTGCGCCCTTGCGTCCCATTTTTCTCCGGAGTAGTTCACGTCATAACCCAGCGCATCTGTTAACGCCAGGATGGCGGCCTCTGCCACAAGGCCCATATCTCCCAAAGCTACTGCAGCGGCGCCACGGGTAACCCAAAAGCGGTCCGCGTCACGGAGCACGTTGATCAATGGCTTCACTGCAGAAGGGTCGGCGATTTTTCCCAGCGCGAGCGCCGCACAGACGCACAGATAGTTGGCATCGGACAACGCATCGATCAGTGTCGGCACCGCGGCCGGGTCCCGCAGCTCGCCGAGGGCTTCCGCAGCATCCGGACTTCCACGCTCCAACATGCGCACCAGCCCTGGCAGCGGAGATTCAGCCGCCGCCTGCACCGTTTTCCCCATGATTCCGAGTGCCTTTGCCGCGCCTTGGCGCACGGCTGGGTTCTCGCTCTCCAGAGCTCTGGTCAGCTCGGGCTGGGCGGCCTGGCCGAGTTCGGCCAGCGTCTTGTACGCCGCGACTCGGACACGCGGGTTTGCACTGCCCATCGCCTCGATCAAGGTAGGCACCGCGGTAGCGCCGAACTTGGCCAGAGAGGTACTGGCGTGGACGACTGGATAGTAGGGGTGCCCGTCATCTCCGGTAATCGCTAGCAGGCTCAAAATTACCTGCGGATCCGGGATTCCGACGTTGCCCAGCGCATCAGCGGCGGCAGCGCGAACTGTCTCGTTGCCGTCGGACAGGAGTTCCAGCAGATTCGGTATGGCTCGTTGGGCGGATTGGCCGATCTTGCCGAGATTGTCAGCGGCCTTGATCCGCACCCTGGCCGACGGATCGGTGAGTTGCCGGATGAGCTGGTAGGTCATACCCGAGACGGGTTGGATCACCGAGAGAACCCGCTCTATTCCCCCATCCCAATCTTCATACAGGCGAACGTGCTGAATAGAATTGAGAGTTTCACCGGCGCCTATGCTTCTGTCGGGAAGGCGACAGTCGTTTAGCAAGACCGGGATGAACCACGACTGATCCGTGGGGCGCAACCGTAGCTCTTCGATCGCTAGCGTCAGTTCTTCGTTCATGAACGTCTTCGTCCGTTGGACGTATTCTGCCGAGAAACACGCAACGAAGAACGCACCCTCGTTGATCGCTTGCCGGATCGCGTCCTTCCATCGGCTACCCGGCTTGAGCTGCTCTTCGTCAAGCCACACTTCGATGCCAAATGCCTTCAACGTGTCGACGAGCCTGCCCACGATGTCACTATCTTCGTGTACATATGAAATGAAGACGTGCTCCATCTCGGCCTCCGGGTAGGTGCGCGTGCGGCTAGCGGCCCACGACGTTGCCGCCGCCCCTGCAGGTCCCTAAGTATCGCATCAGGATCGGCCGACCTAGCTTGCATGACAATGCATCACCACCCAGTGCTGACCGGCAGCGCCGCTACCATCAGGACCCCGCGTCGTCCGAGTTGTACTTGTCGTGATACTGGAACTCGCTCACGTGACGCTGCCTGCCCAGCGGGTCAGGTCGAGGTAGTTGTAGGTGCCGAGCAACTGGTCGACGCCGCGGCCGTAGGCCGACCCCAACGGCTAGCCTGCCGCCAGCGGCGCCGCGGGCCAGTCGAGCAGGCGCGCGCCGATCACCGCTACCTGCAAGGCGAGCGCGTCGGCCGGGTCGCCGGGATCACTGCCGGTCAGTTCCTTGATCCGGGCTAGCCGGTAGGTGACCGCGCGTACCGACAGGTGCAGCCGCCTGGCCGCCTGGGCCGCTACGCCGCCGCACGCGTAGTACGCCTCCAAGGTGGCCAGCAGCGGTCTGGCCCCGTCCCGGGCGCCGGCCAGTGGCGCGAGCAGCGCGCCCACCAGGTCGGTGATGGCGGCCCGGTCCCGCAGCAGCACCTGATACACGAGCAGGCCGGCGGCGTCCACCACCGGATCGGGCAGCCCCAGCCGCTGCGCCACGTCGAGCGCGTCGGCCGCCTCGTCGTAGGAGCGGAGCACGCCCGCGACCCGCCACCGCTGCGGATCGCCCTGCGCCATGGCCGGGTCGCCTCGGCGCAGCACCCGGGCCAGGGCCGTCGCGATCCGCCGGGCTTCGCCGCCGTCGGTAACGCCGGTCACCGCGACCAGCCGGCCGCCTCGGGTCACCGTGAGCGAAGGCGACGGCGCGGCGGCGTCGCCGACCAGCCGGTCAATCTCCGTGCCGAGTGGCCTGGGCGGGTCGGCCCCGGGGGCGTAGCCGGCCAGCACCACCTGCTGTGGGCCGGCCAGCCGCAAGCCGAGGCGCTCCCCGCGGGCGACCAGATCCGGCAGGCCGCCCCGGCCGGAGAGAAGGTCGTCGAAGAACTCCAGCCGCTCGGCCTCCTCGCGGCGAGCGATCGACAGGTGGGCGCGCTCGAAACCCTCGGCTGCCGCCGCGACGGCGTCGTCCGCGGCCCGGAGCACGGCCAGTCCCGCGGCGCGAAGGGCGACCGATCCCCCGGCGTCAGGCAGTTCCCGCCACAGCCGCCAGGTCGCCGACAGGAAGAGGTCGACGAGGCCACGCAAGGCGACGCCACTCTCTGCGGCTCGTTCTCCGGACCTGCCATAGCCGGCCAGTTCCGCGGCGGTCAGGCGGCGGCCCGTGCTGGCCGCGTCGAGCACAGCGGGCAGGTAGTCCGTGAGCAGTTCCGCGGGCACTCCGCCGGCCTCACGGCTCGCCGCGCCGGTGATCGCGGCCAGATCGGCAGGCGCTGACAGTCGCCCCGTGGTCACGAATACAATCCTTCCGGCATGATCGCGCCATAGATTGCCGGTAATCGGCAATCTTCGAGCCCTGATCTTAGCCGATTTGGTCCGCTGACTGGATGAAACCGGCAAGCAATACTGAAGCAAGACGATCAGCGAACGCACCACCCGCGCGGCAGATCCGCGCGGCCGCCACGAAACGGGCACTACTGCGGGTCACCATCCGCGCGGTACCAGCCGCACAGCCGAGGGAGACAGCCGTGACCATGACGCATCTGCCGGACACCGCGCCGACTGATGGCCGTCCCGGACCTGGGAACCGCGGGGGCTCCGGGGACCGGAAAGGCGGCCCGCGCATCACCGACATCAGGGGCCTGGATGGCGGCCGGGTCGTCCGAGCGCTCGCGTGGGCGCGCTCGGGCGACCAGACGCGGGCCAGCCAGCTGGGCGCGCTGCACCTCGGGCGGCCGGCTCGCTGATCCCCGCGGCTTCGGCCAGCCCATGGACCCCCTGCATGTGCCGCTCGGGCTGTGGGCCGCCACGATCGCCGTCCTGGCCGCGGTGGTCGCCGCGGACCTGACGCTCAGCGGCCGCCGGCCAAGGCGGCCGAGCCTGCGTGAGGCGGCGCTCTGGACTCTCGGGGTGACCGCTCTCGCGGTGGTGTTCGGCGGGGTTCTGGCCGTCGCGGCTGACGCGCCCGCCGCAGGCCAGTTTTTCGCCGGCTGGCTGACCGAGTACAGCCTGTCCCTGGACAACCTGTTTATTTTCGTCCTGCTCATCGGACGCTCGGCCGTGCCGGGGCAGTACCATGGGCGCGTTTTGCTGCTGGGGGTGGTTTTTGCCCTTGTCCTGCGGGGTGCGTTCATCGCGGCCGGGGCGGCGGCGCTGGACCGGTTCGGGTGGGTCCTCTACCTGTTCGGGGGCTTCCTGGTGTATACGGCCGTGCGGATCGCGGTGCAGCGCCGCGCCGCCATAGGGTCGCCGGAGATCAGCCTTCCGCAGCGCGCCGTGCGGCGGGTCATCCGGGTGGCACCGGACGGCGACGGTGCGCGCCTGACCACGCGGATCCGGGGCCGCCGCTACGCCACCCCGGTGCTCTTGCTCGTCGTCGCCATCGGCGCCACCGACCTGGCGTTCGCGCTGGACTCGATCCCGGCGATCTTCGGGCTGACCCGCGATCCGTTCCTGGTGTTCAGTGCCAACGTGTTCGCCCTGCTCGGCCTGCGTCACCTGTACTTCCTGATCGGTGGCCTGCTGGGCAGACTCGTGTACCTGTCGGCCGGCCTGTCGGTGATCCTCGGCTTCATCGGGGTGAAGATCATCAGTGAGGCACTGCACGAATCTGGCGTCGACCGGTTCGGCCCGCTGCCGGTGCCGCATATCGGGCGGGCGTGCTGGCCACTATCACCGTGACCAGCCTGTTGAGCACGAGGCACCGCCGCCGGGCGCGGCAGCCGCCGGGGGATGAGCGGAGTGCCCTCAGGCAGCCGTGAGCGCGGCGCTGACCTGCGCGGCGACGTCCCCAGCCGGGACCTTCCTGGTTTCCCCGGTGGCCCGCTCGGTGATCTCGACGGTCCCGTCCGCCAGGCCGCGCTTGCCGACCGTGACTCGCAGCGGGATTCCGGTCAGCTCCGCGTCACGGAACTTCACCCCGGCACGCTCCGCGCGGTCGTCAATGATCACTTCGATACCGGCCGCGGCAAGCTGCTCGTAGATGGCCGCGCCCGCCTTGGCCACCTCGACGTCCTCGGACTGCGCGACCACCACCACGACGCTGAACGGCGCCACGGCGAGCGGCCAGACGATGCCGCGCTCGTCGTGGTGACGCTCGACGATCGCGGCCATCGCGCGCTCCACCCCGATCCCGTAGCTGCCCATGATGAGCGGGGTGGCCTTGCCGTCCGGGCCGAGCACGGTCACGCCGAACGCCTTCGAGTAGCGGTCGCCGAGCTTGAAGATGTGCCCGACCTCGATCGCCTCGACCAGCTCCAGCGGCTCGCCGCACCGGGGACAGGGCTCGCCGGCCCGGACCTCGCGCAGGTCGGCCCACGTGCCGATCGGGATGTCCCGTTCCACATCAACGCCACGCAGGTGAACGTCGTCGGTGTTGGCCCCGGTGAACATGTCGCGCCGTCCGGCCAGCGCGTGGTCCGCGATCACCGGCAGGCCGCTCACGCTCACCGCACCCAGGCTGCCGGGATGAGCGCCCAGCGCCTCGACGATCTCGTCCGGCTGCGCCGGGCGGATCACCGCCGCCGCCGTGGCGTCGGCGAGCTTCTGCGCGTTCAGCGCGTGGTCGCCGCGCATCAGCACCAGGGTGAGCTGGCCGTCCAGCACGTAGACGAGCGTCTTGATCTGCCGGTCGGCGGGGGCCCCGAACCGGGTGGCCAGATCCTCGATGGTGCGGGCGCCGGGGGTGTCGAAGCGCTCGGGCGCAGCCCGGCCTGGCCCATCAGCGACATCGGCCAGCCGGCTGGTGGCCTTCTCCAGATTGGCCGCGTAGCCGCAGGCCGGGGAGTACGCGACCAGGTCCTCACCGGACGGTGAGGGACACATGAACTCGGTGGAGTCGCTGCCGCCCATGGTGCCGCTTGATGCCTCGACGGCGATGGCCGGAATGCCGATCCGCTCGAAGATCCGGACGTAAGCGGCGTGGTGCCGGTCGTAGGAGACGTCGAGGCCGACCCGGTCGATGTCGAAGCTGTAGGAGTCCTTCATGGTGAACTCGCGAGTCCGGAGCAGCCCCGCCCGCGGCCGGGGCTCGTCGCGGAACTTCGTCTGGAACTGGTACCAGGCCTGCGGCAGCTGCTTGTGCGAGCTCAGCTCGGCGGCGAGCGTCGCGAAGATCTCCTCGTGGGTCATGGCGAGCGCGAGCTGGGCGCCCTTGCGGTCGGTGAGCCGGAACATCTCCTCGCCCATGATCTCCCAGCGGCCGCTGCGCTGCCAGATCTCGGCCGGGTGCATGTCGGGCAGCAGCACTTCCTGCGCGCCGATCTGGTTCATCTCCTGCCGGATGATGTCAATGACCTTGGTCCGCACCCGGAGGGCCAGCGGCAGCAGCGAGTAGTGCCCCGCCATCAGCGGCCGGATGTACCCGGCCCGGAGCAGCAGCCGGTGGCTCGGCGCACCCGCGTCCGCGGGATCTTCCCGGAGGGTCGGGATGTGCATCTGTGACCAGTGCATGGGTGCGGGCTCTCCGTGTGGTGACTTCGGGCGGCAGCGCCAAGCGCCGAGCTGGCGTAAACAGGTTTACGGTAGCCCCAGACGCCGACCTGGCATAAACAGGTTTAAGGGTATGAGCTTAGTGCCGGGCTGGACCAGCCACGGCGCTACCGGGCCGATCCGCGGGCTCCAGCGGCGGCGCGCCGACCGCGCAGTTGATGAGGCACTCGGGTTCGGGGATCGTGCGACCCGGCTCCGGGCGGAGCACGTTGTTGTCGATAGTCACGGCAGACAGCACCGCCCCGGCGGCCAGCAGGACCGCGCACACCACCATGGCCTTCCGGAAACCGCTCTCGAAATCCGCGGCCGAAAGGCCAGCCCCGCTGAGCCCGACCGCGAGTGGCAGCCCGGCCACCGCGAGCAGGCCTGCCGCCCGGGCGACCGCGTTGTTGACGCCGCTGGCCACGCCGGCGTGCCGGACATCGGCGCTGGCCAGCACGGTGGCGGTCAGCGGCGCGACGGTCGCGCTGAGACCAAGCCCGAACACCGCGATACCGGGCAGCACGTCGGCCAGATAGGAGGCATCCGGCCCGATCCGGGTCAGCAGGAGCAACCCAGCGGCGCTCGTCAGGGTGCCCCCGGCCATCAGCCAGCGCGGGCCTACCCGCTGCGCGAGCGCGCCGGCCCGGGCGGACAGCAGCAGCATGAGCACTGTCGCGGGCACCAGGGCGAGGCCCGCTTGCAGCGGCGAGAACCCCGATACCACCTGAAGCTCAAGCACGAGGAGGAAGAACACCCCGCCAAACGCCCCGTAGACCACGAAGGTCACCACGTTGACCGTGGGAGGCGTCGGCTCGCCTGGCCGGCCCCGGCGGCGCTCGACCATCACGAACGCGACGGCTGCCGCCACGCCGACCGCCACGGTTATCACGAGTTGCGGCGTCCCGCTGACCGGCGCCTCGATGAGCGCGTAGGTGATAGCGGTCAGGGCGAGCGCGGCCAGCACGGCGCCGGTCACATCGAACCGGCCGTGCGCGGAGGGATCGCGGGTCTCCGGCACATGCCGGAGGGACACCAGGACCACCACCGCCGCGAGCGGCAGGTTGATCAGGAAGATCCAGCGCCAACCGGCGGCTCCGACGAGCCAGCCACCGAGCAGCGGGCCGGCCGCCCCGGCCACCCCACCCAGGCCCGACCACCCGCCGATCGCCCGCGGCCGGTCGTCGCTGACGAACGAGGCCTGGATGATGGCGAGCGATCCGGGGGTGAGCAGGGCTCCGCCGACGCCCTGCAGCGCCCGCGCGCCGATCAGCACGCCGATGTCCGGGGCCAGCCCGCACAGCGCCGAGGCAACGGCGAACCACACCACGCCGGTGACGAAGATCCGGCGCCGGCCCATCCGGTCGCCCAGCGAGCCGCCGAGCAGGATCAACCCGGCCAGGGTCAGGGTGTAGGCGGTGACCGTCCATTGCAGCCCGCCGAGCGAGGTGTGCAGATCCCGGCCGATCGTGGGCAGCGCGACGTTGACCACGGTGGCATCCAGCATCGCCATGCTCGACCCGAGGACGGCGGCGAGCAGGATCCACCGCCCCGACGGCTGCTTGAGCCGGATGTTCCCGGACGCCTGTGAGGTCACGGGGGCCATGATGTGATCGTCTCACGGATACGAGGAGGCGCAATGGAGCCGATGCCGGAGGACTGGGAACGGGCCGTCGCCGTGGTCGCGCACCCCGACGACCTGGAGTACGGTGCCGCTGCGGCCGTGGCCCGCTGGACCGGCCAGGGCAAGCACGTGTGCTACGCGCTGGCCACCAGGGGCGAGGCGGGGATCGCGGGCATGGCCCCCGACGTAGTGGGCCCGCTGCGCGAGGACGAGGAGCGGCGCAGCGCGGCCGTGGTCGGCGTGGGGGACGTCGAGTTCCTCGATCACCGCGACGGGCTCGTGGAGTACGGCCTGCCGCTGCGCCGCGACCTGGCTGCGGTGCTGCGCGACCACCGGCCCGACGTCGTCATAACGATGAACTTCGAGCTCACCTGGGGCGATGGCGGCGTGGTCAACCACTCCGACCACCGGGCGGTCGGCCTCGCGGCGCTCGACGCATGCCGGGACGCGGCCAACCCGTGGCTGTTCGAGGACGCCGGAACGGCCTGGGGCGGGATTCAGCACGTGTACGTGGCCGGCGTCAGCGACCCGACCCACTTCGTGGACGTCACGGCCACGATCGAGGCGGGCGTCGCGTCGCTGCGCGAGCACAAGGCGTACCTCGACGGCCTCGGCCGCGCCTTCGACCCGGACGAATTCCTGCGCAACATGGCTGGATACCTCGGCATGGCGGCCGGCTGCGAGTACGCGGTAGGTTTCCGCCGCTACGTCACCGGCTGACCGCGCCCTGGGGCGGCGCGATCCTTAGGCCGACGACCCCCGGGCCTCATCGGCGGTGGCCGCAGGCTCGTAGCCCGGCGGCGGCCCGATGGCCGACGCCTCGGGGCCGAAGGATTCCACATAGCGGGCGAATATCTCGGCCCAGCGCTGGCCCGGCCGCTGGCCCGGCCGCTCGCCGTCGAGGTGGTAGACGAGCATGTCGAGGCACTCGTGCCAGCCGGCGCTGTCCCGGGCGGCCTTGCCGACCTCGTTGAACGTGTCCAGGAGGGTGAGCGTGCTGCCGCCGTCGCCCTTCTTGACCTCAAGCCGGATCACGTCGGTGCCCCAGCGGAATTCCAGCAGCGACGGCGGCGCGTACGCGAGCACCTGGCCGTCGAAGTCTGGTCCCCGGCCCTGCGGGTCGCGGAAGGTCAGCGGGCTGCCCACGATCCACTCGCCGCTGATGGTGTGCGGGAACCACGCCTGCAGGTGCTCGGGTTCGGTGATGGCCCGCCACACCTTCTCCGGAGGGTGAGCGAGCGCGCGGGTGAAGCGCAGCCGCCAGCGTCCGTCTATCTCCTCCAGGGTGCCTTGCCCCTGGGCCTCATCCGGTCGGCTCATCCGGGACTCCTCCGTTCGCCGTGGTCCATCTGGCCGAGGTGGGCTTCGAGCTTGTCCAGGCTGGTGGCCCAGGCCTGGCGGTAGGGGGCCAGCCACGCGTCGAGTTCCCGCAGTGGGCCCGGCCGCAGCCGATAGAGCCGCCGCTGCTCATCCACGCGCGCCTCCACCAGCCCGGCCTCGCGTAGCACCCGCAGGGGCTTGGACACCGAGGGCTGGGTCGCCGACAGCTCCGCCACAAGCTCGCCCACCGAACGCTCCCGATCGCGTACCAGATCGAGGATCTGGCGCCGCCTGGGCTCGGCGAGCACCTCGAATACCGTTGTCACCTCCGTATCATGCTCGCCCAGGCATATGCCTGTCAAGGCATATGCCTGGGCGGGCGCGTGCCTGCCTGGCGGCGGTCGCTGTGTCATGCATCGTTGCTGGCCTTTCGCGGTAGTGATCACCCGGTCATGGCTGCATGCCGGACTCGGCCCAGCGCTGGAAGAGAAGGATCTTGTCGTCGGCCCAGGCGCCATCGCAGGGCATGGAACCGTTGCGGAGCCGTTCGAGGATGTCCGGCCCGTGGGCCTTGACGTCGTCGTGGGACCACAGATCGAACGCGAACGTCATCGACTGGCGGTCCCGCTGGCGGAACAACGGCTGGATGTGCGCGGCAAAGCTCACCGCCTCCCCGGGCCCGGGCACCGCCACCGGCCGGCTGTCCTGCTCATCCTGTGCCGGACCGGCCGGGGCGTCTGGCGGTCCGGCCGCGCCCCAGTCCCAGCGCGGCATGGTGGTGCCGCCCGGTGGCGGGGCGTCGGGCTGTGACTGTGCCACGGCCACCCGGGAGCCCCATTCGATACAGGACAAGAACGCCGCCCGGAACGATGGGTCGGCAGACAGGCCCGCCTCGTCGGCAGCGCGGCCGGCCAGGGCGACCCAGCGGGCCCGTTGCTCCTCGGTCAGCGCCCGGCCGGCGTGCCGCGTGGCCATCTGCGGAAACCCTCCGCGCTGCTGGCTGTAGTGGGCCGGACCGCCGAAGGCCTCGCCCAGCCACATTGCCTCCCACCGGGGATGGTCGGCCGGCATGTTCGCGAACACGGGAGCCAGCGAGGGGTCGGCGGGGACGTGCTTCTCGTACAGCAACCGGGTCATCCGGGTCAGCGCGGGAAACCCGCCCGCCCACTCGAAGAGCGTCGGCTCGTGGCCGGGCCCAGGCACCGGGTCGCGGAACTCGACGTACCAGTGCATGCCGCTGCAGAAGGGCTTGTTCTGCGAGTGCCCGCACCGGCACACGGCGTAGTGCTCCAGCGACGCACCCGAGTTGCGGGCCACGTCCCCGCCATCGGCGTCGGTGAGCGCGATCCCGCCGGTTATCCGGTAGGGGCCGTCCTTGGTCACCTCGATGGCCTGCTCCCGCCCGCCATGCCAGTCGACCTGGTCGCGGGCCTCACGGCCGTCGACCGCGAAACTGAGCGCACCGGACGGGCAGTCACGGACGGCCCGGGTGATCTCATCAAGCCTGCCTCCGCTGGGGGCGACGAACGGCTCCCCGCCGGTCCGGAAGACAGTGGCCAGGCGGTCGGTGCACAGACCCGAGTGCTGGCAGATCCCCCGGTTGTCGAAGATCGTCACCTGCTGGCCGGCATACGTGTCGCGCCGGTCGGGGACCCGCTTGGGATCCTTGGTGTCGGTGAAGCCGATGCGGGCGTGCGTGCCGTCACAGAGCGGCTTGGCGGACGAGGCGCCGCAGCGGCACAGCGCCATCTGCGGGGTGGGCCGCGTCTGCTCACCGAGGTGGCTGAGCAGACGTGGCACGTTCGTCACCAGGTACGGCCCGTTGCTGGCCGTCTGGATCACGGCCGGCAAACCGTTCTGAAGATCCCAGAGTTCGGCGAGCCGGCTGGCTTGCTCGTCCGCCGAGCCAAGCACGCACGCCAAATACTGCAATGCCGCGGTCGCCTCGGCCAGTTCCGGCGGGGCACCGCCAGCCTCGGCTAGGCGGACCCGCAGCCGCGTCGCCGTCTTGGCCGCCTCCCACACCAGATCCGGTATCCCGGGCGGCGTGGCCGCCACCTGGCCGCCGCGCTCCACGGCTTGCGCACCGTCCGCCCCGGAACCACCGGCCGAGCCCCCGGCCGCGGAACCACCGGCGCCGGTTGGGGACCGGCCGAGCGCGTCCGCGAGCGGCCGCAGCACGCTGGTGCACATCCGCGCTGCCACGCCGCTGTGCCGGGTGGCGCCGGCGGCCGAGCCGCTGGCCACCGCCGTCACTACCGCGGCGGCGGCGTCGAACACCTCAGCCAGGCCACGTCGCTCATCGCTGTCTCGCCGCACCCCGGCCACGGTCTGTGCCAGCTCACGGGCGCTTGCGAGCAGCGAGTCGAGCTCGGCGGACGTCACGGCGGCCGGCCCGAAGGACCGAAGGGCATGCGAACTCTCCGCAGGCAGGTGACCGGCCAGGGTCCGCGCCAGTTCCCTCAGGGCGGCCGCGACCGGTTCCAGCCGGTCGGTGATCCGCTGGCCTCGTCCCGCCTGCAGCTCCTCGCACAGCCAGCCCGCCTCGTCCAGCCGCTCGGCCAGCAACGCCCAGGCCGCGCCGCGGTGCGGCATCAGGTAGTCGCTTTCGTAGAACAGCTCGAAGCTGGGACCTGCGGTGCTGCCTTCGTGATCCGGCCCCGCTGGCAGCGTGGTGATCAGGTCACCGAGCGGCTTGACGACCCGGAACATCAGGGCGATCGTCGCATCGGCCAGCGCGGCGAGCTGGGCGTCAGTCTCGTCCGTGTGCGCGAAATAGCGCTCGAAGATCTGCAGCAGGATCTCGTAGGCGACGTTGAACAGGTCCGTGACGCGGGCCGTCAACGGGTCAGTGATCAGCGCGATCTGGGCGTCACGCTCGCTGGGACGCACATTGGCCGCGATGACCGGGCGGACCGGGTCGAAGGCCGGGTTGGCGTCTTTCATCTGCTCGTACTCATCGAGGATTTCCACGAAGCGTCCGAAGTGCGCGTTCCGCCAGTCTCCCCGCGGGCCTTCGCCCTGCTCCAGGATCGTGTCGATGGCCTTTTGCGCCGACGCCACCCCGGTCACCGAGACCAGCTCCGGCCAGCGGAAATGCTCCTCGGTCGCCTGTGCCCTGGGCGGCCCGACGAAGAGCCAGCTCTCGCCGTACTTCTCGGCCAGGTGGGCGACGCCCTGCTCGATGGACCGGTAGAGATGCCCGACCGTCGCGAAGTCCTGTCCCCGCGGAACGATGTCACGCTCGCTTATCAGCGGAGCCGCGCGGTCGGCGGCCGCCAGCCCCTCGGCGTCGTCGAGGTCCATCCCCTCGGGACGCTCCAGGAACATGAAGTGACGCAATGCCTGCTCCCCAAAGGGCAGCAGGGCCAGTTGCACCCCAGCCGGGTAGTGGCCAGCGGGATGAGGCAGGTTCGGCCGGGCCAGGTGCGGGGCCGCGCCGATCGCTGACAGCAGGTTGTGCACCAAGGACAGGTGCAGCATTTCCTGGGTGGCCACATGCGAGATCAGTTTCCGCCAGCGGGTGACAGCCGCAAGCTCCGCCTCGGTCAGCCCCTCGTCGGCCGCCTGCTTGAGGGAGAAAGCGGCGAACAGGTACTGGCACATGATGCCGTGCTCGAGCTCAGCCGCCTCGCACAGCATGTAGATCAGTGCCTCGCGGTGCTCGATCACAAACGGGGCCTCCGGCGCGGCCAGGCCCCCTCGGGTGGCGATCAGCTGAGCCAGCCTGCCACGCCCGGCGCCCTGCGCTGCGGCGCTGGCCTTGTCGTCCTCGCTGGTCATGAATGTCCCTCCGCTACGTAGCCACCTGGCGCTTGGACCGCCCTGGTGAGGCCCGGCCGGGGCCGGCGTGTCCCGGTACCATCGGCCGGGATGAATATCGAGCTGCGGCACCTGCGGTACTTCGTCGCCGTCGCCGAGGAAGCCAGCTTCACCTCCGCGGCGCGGCGTGTCCACGTCGCCCAGCAGGTTCTCAGCTCCCAGATCCGGCAGCTCGAAGACTTTCTCGGCGTCCGGCTCCTGGAACGGACGAGCCGCGGCGTGGNNNCGCCTTCCTTGACAGCGCACGTGACACGCTAGCCACCCTCGATCGCGGCGTCACCGCGGCGCGCAACACCGCTCACGTGATTCGCGGCCGGCTGAACGTCGGCCTGAACGTCGCCGCGGCCGGTGAGACACCGACTACTCTCCTGGCGGCGTTCCAGCAGGCGCACCCGCAGATCGAGGTCAGCCTGCGGACCTTCGATCTCACCCAGCCGGCGGCGGGCCTGCTCGACCACACCACCGACGTCGCTTTCGTCCGGCCCCCCATCTGCGCACCCGGGATCAGCCTTGAGCCCATCGCGGAGGAGCCACGCGTGTTCGTCCTGCCGGCCGGCCATCCGCTGGCCCGGCGCGACAAGCTCGGGCTCGCCGACGTGGCCGGGCTTCCCTGGATCGCCGCGGAGGCCGCGACCGACGGCTGCGACCCGGTCCGCTGGCGGGACGACTGGCTTATCGACCCCCGGCCAGGAGGTGAATGGCGAGAACACGTCGTCGCCGGGCACGGCATCAGCCTCTGCCCGGCGTCCGCCGAGACCTTCTACGCCCGCCCGGGTCTCGCGTTCGTGGCCAGCCAGGGTGTGCCGCCCTCCGTGATCTGCGTCGCGTGGCGGGCCGACGACACCGCGCCGACGGTGCACCGGTTCGTCGACCTGGTCACCGCGGCCGCCCAGGTGGTCCCCCATCCATCCGCGATAGCTCCTTGACCACGCCCGACTCATCGACGATCACGATCGTCGCGCGCACCGACATGGCCGTCGCCTCATCGACCGCCGCGGCCATCAGCCGCCGCGACAACTCCGCCGACACGTCGGCCGCATCGCCCACGTTTCAGCATTCGTGGCCAAATCACCCACCCCCAGTCTGTAAGCTCCGCCGGCCGACGCCGCCAGTCACCCGTCCCGGACCATCCTCAACCGGGACACCCATCCGCAGCCAACACTTGATGCGGATGGGTGCACAGCCGGCACAGGTAGCCCGTGGGCCGGATCGCTGCGGTTGCGCTGCTCGCGCGAGAATTGCGGGTCTGGCGCCGGAAACGGTCTGGCGACGGAAAGGTGGTGCGGGATGTCCGGGCGACCGGCCAACTGGGCGGACAACGTGGTGTACCAGGCCGACCGGGTGCACCGGCCGCGCTCGCTGGAGGAACTCCAGGACCTGGTCTCCACGAGCAGCAAGG
>WNFJ01240366.1_pt2 | contig 14131 bp, 17 predicted proteins | sample 5400461 | NCBI WGS metagenome assembly WNFJ01 (sample SAMN13153349, study PRJNA577476) | soil metagenome | isolation source: 115 cm saprolite on Douglas fir-dominated hillslope | place: USA:California | collected 2013-09-17 | reverse complement strand
GCCGTTCGACAGTGACAAACTTGTCGACATCCTGTGCGAGACCGAACCAAGAGCAGCAAACAACCCCGACGACGAAGCGCATACCAGCTTCTGGCTGATCGTGCGCCATGAGCGCGAAAGGCTGCGAGGCCGAGCGGTGCGTAACTGCTTAACTGATGAGGGTAGGCCCCTGGAGCAGCCGACAAGACCGCAAGTCTGGAGAAGGTGAAAGTCCTTTCTCCGTCAATTGCCTGTATCAGACGGATAGCATATCCGGTGCGTGCAGAGGCAACGAAGCACGTTCCGCCTGGAAGTAGAAGTGTCGGCCGCCCTGCGAAATTTGCAGCGGTGGGAGCGATCTGGGAGACAAGCAAACTCGGAGGCTTGAACGTAAGAAATGTCCGACGACAACCTCGAAACCTCACCGCGGAAAAATCGTGTTCGCGGACGAAACGGGAAGCCGACTTGAGAGGGGTCTAAGGAAGGCCGATGACACCGAGGAAGAAACAGGCAAGCGCACTCGGTGGGACCGTCGGGGTTGAGGACCAGGCCCAGGCATCTGAGGAAAGAATTGCGGAGATAACGTCGGGAAGGTCCCGCGAGCAGCAGAGGCTGGTAGCAATCTGCAAGGACTCCTCAAACGAGGCTACAAACCAAAGGAGAGGAGAGCTCGATGGGATTGGCGAATGAGTCCGTAGGAGCAAAGACCGGGGAGTAATGTCCTCGGAGGAGACGGGACACGTCTCCCTGATGGAGGTAACGCCAAAATCAGGCAAAGGGACTCTGGGTGCTTGGCGGTCCCTACGACAGGCGCGGGCTCGGCTTGATAAAACCGAGCATATAACCGCAGCCAGGGCCAGGGGCGAAGCGGTGAGCAAACTTAGGGAACACGGGGCGTATGCGTACCAGCGCTTGAACCTTGTGACCGTGGGGAAGGCTCAGAAGCGAAAGGCCAGGACTTCAAACCGGACTCGAGAAATTCGACCGTCCGGCATTATAGGGGGGCCTCGGGAAACGTGACGCTGGTGGAAATGGGAACCCACCTCGCAACCGAAAGGGCGGGGATGGTAACCCTCCACCTCACCGTTGGCGCGTCCGAGCTCTATCCCAACCGGAACCGGTCTACAGGGACAGGCTCCAAACCACCTCCGGCGGCTGTGGTCAAAAACCATGGTCGTGAGCGCGGAAGGAAAAGGCCGGGCAATGACCAGGTCAGGTATCAGGCAAGAAGAGGACTGCAAGGTATAGCAGACTAGTTGTGGATCAAGCGCTAGCAGTCCCGCTAGCAGTCCCTCTGGCTGTTCCGGATAGCGGCTGGAGGTAGTCTTCCATTCGAGCAGGCAGCCACGGTCATCGAGCTGTCCGAGGGCATCCACATAGGCCACAGAGTCATTGCCTTCAGAGAGCGGGCGCACGAACTTGATCTGCAGGTTGCGACGGGGCTGGCGAATGCGGACGCGGTCTTCTTGGCAGAAGCGCTCAAGCAGCTGAACGCCTTGCTGCAGCATGCGGTCCCAACTATCAAGCTCCGCGTACCGCAACGGTTGCTTCTGATAAACCGCTCTAGCGGCTGACACCAGGTTCGTGTTTTCGGCAACAGAGGGATCCTACAACTCGGGGTGCGACGTCGAGCAGCACTGGATAGTACCTGGCGCACCCATGAAGGGCAGATCGGCTGCAGCCAAATTCATGCAGTCGGCCGGGAATGAGATGCGCAGTTGGCTTATCGATTGGAACTTGTCTCGCGGTAGAATGAAGCCATGAGTCCAGAGCTTTCGGATCTTTTGAAACGGGCGCTCGCGCTCTCAGTTGACGAGCGCGCTGCATTGGCTAACACGCTGCTCGATAGTCTTGAGACTACGAGTCACTCTGTCCAAGAGGCTTGGGACGAGGAAGTCGCGCGGCGCATTGAAGACCTGAAAGCCGGCAAAGCCGTGACCGTCCCTTGGGAACAACTGCATCGCGAGCTCTTGGCAATCGTGAATGAGCGCTAAACGTGTTGAGTATCACCAGGGCGCAATCGCAGATGTTAAGAACGCAGTCGGTTGGTACCAGAAGCGCAGCGAGAAAGCGGCCTTGGACTTCATCGAAGAACTGCATCGAGCTGCTGACACAATCCGTGAAGCCCCGGAACGCTGGCCGTTAGGCAAGAACAACACGAGGCGATTCCTGCTTTGGCGATTTCCTTTTTCCATTATCTATTCGGAGCAAGAATCGGTAATCACAATTTGGGCCGTTGCCCATGGCAGTAGGCGACCGGAGTATTGGACACGTCGCCTGTAATAGACCAACCAGTTTCCCTCCTAACTCTTATGACATGGCAGGTTTCCTAGTGTTATCCAACATTTTTGCTATCCAACGGATTCCGGAAGAGATCAGTCGCGGAATTGTGGCTGGCGCTGCGACCGGAGCTTCAGCCCCCAACAAGCATGGAAACTCGGTGCCGGTGAAGGTCACCCTAGTGGATACTCTGGGACGCGAGGCCCAGGGGGAAATAAGTCTTGGGGTTGAACCTACTGCGAAGGCGACAGCGAATGGGCCCGTTGTCCCACGGTACAGGGTGCGGACGATGCCGGCGGGAGCAGTGACCGGTGCAGTAATCCTTGCGTCCCGGACCATTCTGGGGAACGTAGAGAAGAAAATCAGCTTCCGCGGGGCCCGCCGACCTGGCGCCGCTCTCTGACCGATGAAAGGTAGAGCGGCCACGGTAACCTATGCACCGGGCCGGGAATGAGATGCGCAGTTGGCTTATCGATTCGACGATTGCGCCATCCTTGCAAAGCTTGAAGCGTCGTCCGAGGATCACAGACACCTCCTATGTGCATGGAGTCGCAATGGCTTTCACCGTGGCCTCGAAATCAGAGGCATTGCGGGTAACGAGAGTCAGTCCGTGGACTTCGGCGGTGGCAGCGATGAATGCGTCCCGCGGCTCCATCGGGCGGCCCGCAGACTCGCTTCGGGCGACACTCAAAATCAACCGGCAAGATCCTTTGCCCAAAGCGCGATGTAAGGTCCTTTCGCAGCCATCGGTCCAGATGGTCGCGACGCCTGCCAGTGGCCAGTCGTTCAATGCCATAACGCAATTCGGTAATGGTGACGACACTAAGAAAAACGCTGTCCACTTCGGCGAGCCAGGCGAGCACACCGGCATTGGGCCGTGGCTTCATCGGTTCAGATATGACATTCGTGTCCAGCAGAAAATTCATAGCTCAACCCTGCGCAGACGTACCGGGAGGCGCTTGAGCTTCAGCCCGGAACGCCGTAGGGGGGACGCGGCTAGGAACTCTGCCAGATTGCCTTTCCGCTCGGCCTTGTGTTCCCATTCCTCAGCCGCAACGACCACCGCTGTCGTGCGGCCGTGCCTCGTGATCTTTTGAGGCACCTCTGATTTTGCTTTGTCTATCAATTCGCTGAATTTTGCCTTCGCCTCTGCCACTGTCCATATCTGGGTGCTCATAGCCTGCCTCTAGTCAAACTTGAATTATGGTCATAATAGTCGATTGCAAACGCAAGAAGATCGCCGAGAGGAACGTGGTCAATCTCAGCACACATGTCATTCATGATCATATCGTTGCGAGCAGCAACACAGACTCCGGATGTGCGGCTCAGCGATCCGATTGTGCAGGCGTTCAATAAATGGGTCTTCCGTCTGGCGCAACTGAACAATCAGCCGGTCGCAGTCAAGGTACTACTGGGAATTCCGCTGTACTCCAGTTGCGGCAGCTAAGAGTGATTCGTCAGAATCCCGACTCTCAGCAGGCGACAGGTTAACCTTCCAGTTTTGAGAAGATCCAATTCTTGAGAGAGAAGAGAGAGGATTCGAATCCGCTTTTTAAGGAATGCCTCTTCTCGTGGCGAGGTAAACTGCAAAGCTCCCCAGCCAATGACCGCCTTCGTAATGCTCTCCAGTCACCGCTGACAGTCCCGCTCGTTTATGCACCTCGGCAGCCGCCAGGATTGCTGACAGCCGTTTGTCGGATTTCGGCAGTCCCGAAGCAATCCCTTCGAGCATCCATGCACGACTGAGATTGAGTCCGTCCAGATGCGCCAGCTTTGGATCACTAGGATCAGGCGACACTACAGGCTGCACCCATACGTCGCTGCCCGACGCCGAAATCTGCGGCAGGAATGTTCGAAGCCAGCGAGCAAAATCACTGCTCGGCATAACCCTACGAATTAAGTCTGCCTCACCGAGGCACGGTGAGAGGAAATCCTCGCCCGAAGGTTCATACGTAAGCGGACAGCCCTTGTCACGCAGGTAAAACTGCCGCGCTCGCGACGCAACCAGACTGGCGAACTTCTCGTCGCTGACAGCACGTGCGTAATCCAACATCAGACCGAGCGCAAATGCGGTCTGGTCATGCTCGCCGATCCGCACGGGATTTGAAAGCTTGGGCAGCCACCCGCTCAAGCGTTCCAGCGTCGCCTGCTCCAGAGGGCGGATAGCGGCAGCCATCTCTTTCGCCTGAAGGTCATCCCACTCATGTAGTTCTGCCGTCAATTGCAAGAGCCAAGCCAGCCCATAGGGACGCTCGAAACTTGCGCGTCCTTCACCCCGAAGATATGCCGCCTCCTGCGCTATATTCTCAGCCGTTAAGCTTTGGCGCAAAGCGGCGCGAGCCGTGGGAACAAAGTCTGCATTGGGAAACGCTCTGACCAGCCGCACGAGCAACCAGTGCCCGTGTACGGAGGAGTGCCAGTCGTAGCAGCCGTAAAACGCCGGAGTCAGCTTGCGCGGCGGAGCCACATCTGAATCGCTATTCAACGTATGGGTGATGTGGTTGGGATATTCTTTGTGGATACACGCAAGTGCTAGGCTCGCGAACCTCTCAGCGGCCTTGAGATCAAATTGTGCGGTGTTTTCGGCAGCGGCACCGCGTGCCGCGAACAGCAGTATCGCAATGATGAATTTCATCGCCTCATACTGTATCCGAAAGTGTCGAGCCACGAACCAGGCGCTGCTGCTCAGCCAACCTGTACTGCCAACATCGAAATCGAGCCGCCGTCCACGCCTTCGACCGGACACGTCACCGGTTCTGATGGCGAGCGTGCGCCTATAACGTACAGCAGCGGCAGATAGTGATCGGGCGTCGGTGCCGCCAGCACAGCTTCGCGGCCTAGTTTGTGCTCGTAGTCGATAAGGGGGTTATGCTCCTCTGCCAGCAGTAGCTCGCGGATTCTCTTTTCAAAGGAAACTGTCCAGTCGTAAGGCTCTTGCGCGTGCCGCCCCCAAGCATACGCATGGAGGTTGTGCACGACGTTGCCGCTGCCAACGATCAAAATTCCTTCTTCACGCAGAGGAGCGAGCCGCTTGCCGATTTCATAATGAAACGACGGGGGCTGAGTTTCGTCAATGCTCAGTTGCACAACTGGAACGTCTGCCAGCGGATATACGTGGCACAGGACTGCCCACGTGCCATGATCCAGACCCCAGTGTTCGTCGAGTCGCACCTGCAAAGGCGAAAGCAACTTCTGAACCCGGCTGGCGAGGTCGGGATCGCCCGGTGCTGGATACTGCACCTGATACAGTTCTCGCGGAAACCCGCCGAAGTCGTGAATCGTCTTTGGAGCCGTGCTCACCGTTACCGCAGCATCTTGAATGTACCAATGTGCGGATATCGAGAGGATCGCTTTCGGTCGCGGGAGTCTTGCGCCGATTGCAGCCCACCGCTGCGTATAGGGATTGCGAAGCACGGCGTTCATTGGATTTCCATGCCCAAAGAAAACGGCTGGCATCAGCTGAGTCATTGGAGCAGAGCCTCGTGTTCAACACGCTCACCACGATTGTAGACGTGTTAGGAGTCAAGCTCTTGCAGCCCATAACTTGCAATGCCGAAGCGAAGAGAAGCTCAATACAAGGCGTAGGAACTTGTTTCGCACCTCCGCAGGATGGTATGTCTGCGGCATATTCCTGTGTCCCTATCCCAAACCGAGGCCAGGGTTCAACCGGGCGGGCATAGTTCCGTCTGGGAAGTTTCCTGCGATTCTTCTTGAGCCATTCCGGCGCTAATGATAATATCCCGCACAATTTAGCAGAGGAGGCCTCATGGTCACCGTGTTGCGCCCGCTATCTACCAGTGAGCTGCTGGACCGCACGTTTCATCTTTACCGAAACAATTTTCTGGTGTTCGTGGGAATCATGGCTATACCACAACTGGTGGTGCTGGCCCTGCAACTTGGCACCGCGACTTTGATTTTAGAGGGTTCCCTAGCCGGCCTGGGTGCGGCCGCCCTTCTCGTGGGCATGGCCATCGGCCTAGCCAGCTATCTCGCAGTCGAAATTTCACATGCAGCTACTATCATGGCGGTTTCAAATCTCCACCTCGACCGCCCGGCTAGTATTGGTTCTGCGTTCTCCTCAGCGAGAAGCAGCATGCTTCGAGTGATAGGAATCTCCATCGCGATTGCAATCGCGGTCGGCATCGCTCTCATCTTTCTGATCGTTCCAGGGATTTATCTGGCACTGGCGTGGTCTCTTGCCATTCCGGTCACAGTGCTCGAGGGCGGCGGACTGAACACCAGCGTCACCCGCAGCAAGGCTCTTACTAAGGGCAGCCGCTGGCGAATTCTCTTGATTTATCTCCTGATCATTGTGCTCAGCTTCGTAGTCAGCGCGGTACTCCAATTTGGCCTTCTTTTATCCATCCGATTGTTTGGCGTTCACGATCGCACGACCATATTGGCCATTACTCATGCGATGCAGTCCATGGGGAGCTTCCTCAGCGCAAGTTTGGTCGGCCCTCTGGGTACAATTGCGCTCACTCTCATTTATTACGATCTGCGTGTCCGCAAAGAAGGGTTTGACCTGCAACTCATGATGGCAACACTGCAGCCGAATCCGCAGGCTGCCGCTGCTTCTATCACGTAACCGATAACGGGCCACAGATCTCGCGGAGGAGGCATTCATGGTCACCGTGTTGCGGCCACTTTCTACGAGCGAGCTGCTGGACCGCACGTTTCATCTTTATCGAAACAATTTCTTAGTATTCGTTGGCATAGCCGCAATACCGCAGCTCGCAGTTCTGGTCCTACAACTCGCTGATGCGATGATGCGGTCGCAAGGATTTTTCTTCGGAGCCAGCGCGACCGCGATCATTGCTGGACTCGCGAGTCTCATAGCTATCGAAGTCTCCCAGGCTGCGACTGTCATGGCGGTCTCCAATCTGCACTTGGACCGTACTGCGAGTATTGGCGCGGCCTATTCCTCGGCGAAAGGCAGTCTCCTCCGAGTGATAGGGATCTCACTTGCTATCATTGCAATCCCTGCTGGCATTGCCGTCCTGATCGCGGTGCCCATTCTAATTCTTGGTCGTATTCTCTTCTCGAGGGCGTTGCATGTGACTGCGTTCCCCGCGGTTGCTGGTCTCGTCATCGACAACGTTAGTCTGATCCGACTCAGTAGCCTGGCTATTGCCTTGGTTGTGTCTCTGTTGGCGTTACGCTGGTGGCTAAGGTGGTCGTTGGCCATTCCTGTGGCCGTACTCGAGGGACACGGGGTCCGCGCCAGCATGCGGCGCAGCAAGGCCTTGACCAAGGGCAGCCGTGGTCGGATCCTCTTGGTCTATTTACTGATGCTGGCGCTGACTTGGATTGTGAGTACGGTCATTCAGTTGCCGTTTCTTCTCACTAGCGGCTAGCGGGCGCTTCGCGATCCCGCGAGTGTAGGGCCAGCGGCCAACGCGCTGTTGGCAGCAGGAGGTTTCCTTAGCACGAGCTTGGTCGGACCCCTACTTACCATCGCTCTGACTCTCATCTATTATGATCAACGTGTGCGCAAAGAGGGCTTCGACCTGCAAGTCATGATGGCAACGTTGCAGACCGGCCCACAGGCGGCAACTGTGACAACTACGTAATGCGCGCCGTCCGATCAGCAGTCGTTCAGTTCTTAATGTGCCTGTGCCTGGTTAGTGTTGCCTCAGCTGACCAAGCAGCTCAAACAGTCCTGGTATACGCAAGCCGCTCATACTCGCTTTCCGAATACACTGCTGCACTTGACCGCCTTTCTGCGCTAGCCAATCAAGTACACGATCATCCCAACGTGGCCGATGCTGCGATTGACGAATTACGCGGAGGGTGGAAAGTCCAAGGTCAGGGCCAGACGTTCAGCATCAGCACGGGTTGGATGATTGACCAGTTCGAAAAACTGCAAAAGGCTCCGGACAAAGAAGTGCGCGATCGTCTGTTGCAACGGATCAGCGCTTTAAAGGCCGATGCCGAAGCTTTCCAGCAAGCCGTGCCCGATGCCAGTTCCTCCCGTGCTGCCCTGGACCAGATTCTTGCCCGCAGCGAGTTTCACCAGGTCCACGGTCCGACCTGGCTTGATCGCCTCAAATTCAAAGTCGCTGAGTGGATATTCTGGCTTCTCACCCGATTCTTTGGTTCTTCCTCTGCTCCTGTGGTGGGAAGAATATTCGTCTGGACGCTAGTCTCGATTGCGGTCCTTGTGCTTGCATTCTTCATCTACCGCACCATGAAGCAGAACGCGCGCCTGGAAACCATCATGCCCGAAGTCCTGCCGGTTTCTGCGAAGCAATGGTCGGTCTGGATGGCCGAGGCGCAGGCCGCGGCCGCTAAAGGACTTTGGCGTGACGCGATTCATCTTGCCTACTGGGCCGGAATTTCGTCCCTTGAAGAACGAGGCTCGTGGCGGCCTGACCAGGCCCGCACCCCGCGCGAATACCTGCGTCTGATACCTGCAACCAGCGAGCATCGCCCGGCGCTTTCTACCCTTACTCACCAGCTCGAAGTCACGTGGTACGGCCATCAGCAACCCGGCCCGGAAACTTTTGCAGAGACGATCACTCACCTGGAGAATCTCGGATGCCGCCAGGTATAAGCCCGGGGGACCGCAAGATCCTCACCATTGCTGGCGTGGCGTTTCTTGTTCTTGTAATGCTGGGATTTCTCTTCGCACCTGCCGGCCACACCGATAGCCATTTCGCCACCAGCTACTCCGCCAGCTCAGAAGGCGCGAAAGCCGCGTACTTGCTGCTACAGCAGTCTGGATATCACGTCGAGCGCTGGCAGCAACCACCGACATCGCTCAAGGCAGATAAGCACACAGTTCTCATCATTGCCGATCCGGAAGTAATGCCCAATGAAAAGCAGCGGTCGGCGTTAGAGCAATTTGTTTCCGGTGGCGGGCGAATCATTGCGACGGGAATTTTTGGCGCCAGATTTATGCCGGAGGACTCCTCAGAGTACAATGCCGCTCCCAGCAATCCGCGGACTGAGTTTAATGCGCTGACGCCATCCGCCATCACCCGCGCGGCTGCCAAGATTACCCTCGCGCCCGTGGCCAAGTGGTCGCAGAATTCCGGCATCTCGCTTTACGGAGACGAAGATCGGACAGTGGTCACACAATACCCGCATGGGCAAGGTGATGCGATCTGGCTGGCTTCGGCCACTCCATTCGCCAATGCTGGAATCAAGCAGCCGAATAACCTCGAATTCCTGTTGGCTGCAATCGGCGATAAGCAGCAAACGCGCGTGCTGTTTGACGAATATGTCCACGGCTTTGGCGAAAGCGAGGCATCCGAAAAAAGCCATCCATTAATGATCGCCTTATTCTCGCAGTCTGTGGTGCTTGCCATCGCTGCCCTGGTTACATTCTCTCGGCGTAGTGGCCCCGTACGCCCGCTGCCTCCGGAGAGCCGTCTTGCTCCCCTGGAGTTTGTGGAAACATTGGGCGGCCTCTATCAGCAGGCCCATGCGGCCTCGGTCGCAGTAGATGTTTACGACCAGCGCTTCCAGTACTGGATCACACGCCGGCTCGGTATCGGCAATAAAGCGTCGTCCGAAGATCTCGACCGCGCGGTCCGCGAGCGCTGGGATTTTCACGATGAACAATTCTTGTCCACGCTGCGGTCGGCTGCGTCAGCCCGCTATCATCCCGATCTTCCCCAGAGCCAGGCGCTCAAAATCGTGCAGTCGCTTTATGAGTATGCTGTAAAGCTCAAGCTGTTTCCCGTTCCTGACAAGGAGAAACATTAATGCAAGCCGTGCCGCAGTTACTTGATCATCTGCGCCAGCAGACCGGCAAAGTTATCGTCGGCCAGACAGAATTTCGCGACCAGTGTCTGATTACTTTGCTGTGCCGCAGTCATGCCCTCCTCGAAGGCGTGCCCGGAGTAGCAAAAACTCTGGTGGTCAAAACTCTTTCGCGAATTCTGGGACTCGAATTCCAGCGCGTGCAGTGTACTTCTGACCTGATGCCCGCGGACATTGTTGGAACCAACATTCTGAACATGGCGACCAGCAATTTCAATCTGCACAAAGGCCCGGTGTTCACCGACTTGCTTTTGGTCGACGAAATCAATCGCATGCCTCCCCGCACTCAGGCCGCACTGCTCGAATGCATGGAGGAATATCAGGTCACGATCGACGGCACACGTTATCAACTCCCAGCAGAATTCAGCGTATTCGCTACGCAAAACCCCGTGGAATTTGAAGGCACATATCCTTTACCCGAAGCCCAGCTTGACCGCTTTCTCTTGAAAATTCGAGTTGGATATCCTACTGCCGCCGATGAGATTCAAATCCTCACGAACGTGCAGAATGGGTTCGAAGCGCGCGACATCGACAGCATGGGACTCGAGAAGTTGCCCCCCGGCCTGCTCACGCACGCGCAACAGGAAGTGAAGGCGGTCAAAGTTGAACCTGCGCTCTTCAGCTACATCGTGCAGATCGCGCGACGCACACGCGACTGGCCTTCGCTGTCACTCGGCGCAAGCCCTCGCGCTGCGATCAGTGTGATGATCGTCGCCCGCGCAATGGCCGCGCTGGACGCTCGCGACTACGTTATCCCCGACGACGTCAAAGCCGCGGCTCCGCCAGTGCTCAGGCATCGCGTTGTCCTAAAGCCGGAAGCCGATCTCGAAGGGCTCACCGCCGATCTCATCATTACCGACGTGCTTCGCGCAGTCGAGGTTCCCAAGTGACAAATTCGGCTCCCAGCTCTGCCACGCTTATTCCGTCTGCCGTCACTGTTAAAGCTGAACGGCGCAAGCGGCTGGCCGGGGCTTTCGGACCGCGCTTCTTCTTACTGATCTTGATTGGGCTGGTTTGGCTAGGCGCGGCGTTCCATGACTCGCGTTTCTTCTACGCACTCGCAGGATGGGACTTGCTCGTCCTGATCGCGTGGGCCATTGATCTCGCAGCTTTGCCCACTCCTCAGAATCTTTCCGTCACTCGCCGGTGGACGTCGGCTGCTGCACTCTCAGTGCCTTCAAAGATTGAACTCGTGATCCAGAATTCAAGCCGCCTGCCAGTGTTTGCGACTCTCATCGACAACGTCCCCCCACACTTACGCCCCGAAGCTCCGGAACTCCGAGTCAAGTGCCGGGCGCGAGATGAGGTGATCGCGTCATACCAGATCATTCCCATGCGACGCGGTGATGTCGACCTTGGCTCGGTGTACATCCGCTATCAAACTCCGATGCGGATCGCCGAACGCTGGGCCTTGGCGCGCGTTGAACAGAAAGTCTGCGTGTATCCGAACCTCGAAGAGGCGCGGCAGCAATCGGTGTACTTGATTCGCAGCCGTCAAATCGAAATGGAAAAACGCCACGCCCATATCCGCGGCGCTGGCCGTGAATTTGAAAGCCTGCGGGAATACCGCGAAGGTGATGAATTTCGCGACATCTGCTGGACTGCTGCAGCCCGCCGCGGAAAACTGGTCACGCGTCTGTTTCAAATCGAACGCAGTCAGACCATCTGGCTGGTGCTCGATGCTGGACGCCTGATGCGTGCCCGCATTGCTGGTCTCAGCAAACTCGACTTCTCTGTCAACGCCGCACTCAGCCTGGCTGAAGTCGCCCTCGGCACCGGAGACCGTGTCGGCCTGCTCGCCTACGGACGCCAGGTGCAAAAGCGAATGCTGCCATATCGCGGAAGCGCGCATCTTCGCCAGCTCATTCAACAACTCGCCTACGTGCGCGAGGAGCCGCTAGAGGGCGATCACCTTCAGGCCGTCAGCTCTCTGCTCTCTACTCAGAAGCGGCGCAGCCTCATCGTCTGGCTCACCGACTTCCCTGAAACCGCGATGACTCCTGAAGTCATCGACGCAGCTTCGGAGGCCGCCATCCGCCATCTCGTCCTGTTTGTTGTGATCGGCCAACCCGACCTCGCCCAACTCGCCTCTCGCGAGCCAGATTCGATTACGGCGATGTACCGCACCACAGCCGCGCAGGAAACCCTGCACCGTCGCGAAGTGATGCTGGCCAAACTGCGCCAGCGCGGTGCGCTCGCTGTCGAAGTCAACTCTGCCGCCGCGTCGGTCACCGTGGTGAATTCGTATTTGGATGTGAAGCAGCGGAATCTGATTTAGAAGTTCTCGTTGGGTCACAAATGACTGTTCGGAATAATTGGCGCAAACGGCGGATGCGTGCAGGTCGCGTGATAGCGACTATTGGAGTCCGTTCCACACCATCCGGTGGAACAGCTCGTCCATGGCACGGGGGGCTTCTTTCGCGCCGCGATCAAGCCACCATCGCAGCAGCGACAGCAAGCTCCCGGCCAACGCAGTGGCGCGAGCGGCCAATTCACGTTGCGGAAGCTTCGATGGATAGCGGAAGCTTCGATGGATAAAGGTTCGATAGACGCTTGGATTCCGTGAGGCGCTGCTCAATCCCGCGGGCAAAGTAGCCTTGCGCGAGATCGAAGAAATCATTGAGACGGCCAGAGTCGTCCAGCGCGCGATAGATCTTCTTCTGACAGCCGATGTGCGCAAACAACTCCGCCACAGGGACAACTCTACGTGATTCTTCCTGGCGAATACTCAGGGCTGTGCTCATCATTTCCAGGAATTTCTCCAGCTGGCTGAGGAGCAGGTCATTCTTGTCGCGGAAGTGAAGATAAAAGGTGGAACGACCGACTGAGGCGCGATCTAGCACTTCCTGCACCGTCACGTTATCAATCGGCTTCTCCTGGATCAACGCAACCAGGGCACTGCCAAGCCGCTCGTGCGTACGCCGGATGCGTTCATCGGGTTTTCGCCGCTGCTTTTGTTGTTTCTTTTGCCCAACATGTTCCTGCAATTTGGAGGGCTCATTCTTGGACCCCTCATTTTTGGACATGGACCGCCTCTTTGTTCAACAACTCGAAACTGTCCTCGACTCAGCGGCGTTTTCACCGCTACATTGCGAATGATAGGGCAAAGGAGCAATACGATGAACCGAATTCGTTTACTTCCAATCGGGACGGTGGTGATGTTCGCGCTGACCCTGGTCGCTCAACAGGCCACTACCCGGCCCGGTGGTCCTGCAAAAAGCGTCTCGGGAAACGGCGACGTTCCGACAGTCGAACAGCAGCTGAAAGTGCTGACCGAGAAGCTTGATCTCACCGGCGATCAGCAAGCCAGAATCACCCCAATCCTCCAAGAGCTACACGACGCCACCCAGAAGCTCGTGCAGGACAAAAGCCTATCGCGCGAAGAGCGCCTGGCCAAGGTGAGGCCACATCGTTATAAGGCCGACAAACAAATCCGCGAGTTCCTGAGCGACGACCAGAAAAAAAAGCTCGATCGGTACCTGCAGGGGCCGCACCCTGAGATGCATGGCAGCCTGAGCGGCGCCACACCACCGCCGCCTGCACCAAAGAATTGAAGAGGTCGCCGTCACCTGTCGAATCTCTCCGCACAGGTACCATCGAAAACTGCTCCAGCGCCACTGCTCAGGCGAAGACACCAACCCCACGCTCTACAGGGTTGCGATGGATATTGAAATCATAAAACCGCGCCTGCCAGAATCGGTCAGGATGAACTGGGATACCAGAGACTGGGGTGCCCCAGGTCTCGCCGATTTTAGCGAGACCTGAGATCGTACGGGCGACACAATTCAACGGATGGTGGTTCGTGGCTTCGGGCCGGGTCCCAGGTTTGCCAAACCCGGCAAACCTGAGGCACCCCAAGATCCAGATTAAGTGCTCATCTCCAGAGCTATACTTCCGCCCGAAACGCGGGCGAGCCGCTGGAAGCCTGATGAACTTGCCGGAAGTATTATTAGGTCAAGGAGTAGGGAGCCGTGACCACGCGTCAACCCAAGGTTCACACTCAACTCGGCAGAGCCGCAGTCCAGATTTTTGCCGCCAATGATCGCATGAACCAGGTTCTTATCGAACATCTTGACCCTGCCACCTGGAGAGCCAAACCGCC
>WNFJ01084278.1_pt1 | contig 14132 bp, 10 predicted proteins | sample 5400461 | NCBI WGS metagenome assembly WNFJ01 (sample SAMN13153349, study PRJNA577476) | soil metagenome | isolation source: 115 cm saprolite on Douglas fir-dominated hillslope | place: USA:California | collected 2013-09-17 | reverse complement strand
CGCTGGAGTGATTATCATCCTCACCACTGTCGCATTCGCGGCTTGCTATGTCCCGGCGCGCCGCGCCATGCGCGTCGATCCCATGGTCGCGCTGCGGTATGAATAGCTCTTTGCAGACCGCGCGCAACTCTTCCTCGGAACAATTTTGGGCAAACATCTGGAGAATTGGTGACATTCCTGGGCGTCCCTCCCGAGTGACGCGCAACCCGGAAGTTATCAGCTCGCTGGTCGGATTAGTAACGACAAACGCGCTTGTGGTCATCTACGGCCTGATTCCTGGGTTGTCAGCGACTCCAACGTAATGGTCGCACGCCGTTCGCATGTAATCATTGCGCGGCATGGTCGCGAATGATCCCGACAAAGTCTCACGCTGCCAAATTCGTGTGACGCGGGGTTCGCTGTCGACAAACCCCTCGGGTAAAAACCGAATGGTCGCTCGCAATGCCCAGGAACAATAGATTTTCCTCGACGACTCAAGAGCGTCTGAAGGTTCCCTAGACCGTTGTACTCATTGCGGACCTAGAACGGCTCCCCACGACGGCCATGGACTTTTTAGAACGCTGCCCTGTCACATCCATAAACGGATCCAAGTTTGAAATCCCGCTTGTGCTTTTCATCGAACTTTCATCGTCAGGCCCTAACAGAGGCAAAAACAGCAAAGCCTGGCCAATTTGAGTGATTGACTACTTTATTGATTCCGTTAGGAGTAGGTAGGTTCCGTTTGTTCGCGTTGAATGCGGTTCCGGTTACGAATCGGCTGCTCTACCACTGAGCTACCTCGGCCCTGATTGATAATAAAAGACTCACTTCCCTGCGCGGCCTTCGTGCCAGAACCCAACGGTCAAACGCCTTTGGTACTGCATGTGTGCGCTCAGTTTCGGCAGTTATGCTGGCACCATTCGGACGGGCTGCTGGCAGCACAGCGGTATTGCACTTTTTACCGATGATTTGCAGCATTTCCGTGATTGTAGCTTTGTCGGTTTGCTATCGCAAGCCGTCGAGACCCAGGATTTCGGCGTCGGGCACAGGTATCGCTCGCGAGTGCCCTCGACACTCGTCTTAACAATTTAAAAGGCGCTCGCGAAGGCCCCGAAGTTGAAATGCGAATTCTCGGGCGAAGAGGCTGCCATCGCAGAGTAGCCCGCCGTGTGGTCCGTGTGGACTGAGGTCAACTTGAACGCCCGAGGTATTCTCAATCACTTCCTTCAAGGATCGCGCTTCCCAATTCTCGACAGGCGTGTTGTAGACCGAACTGGCCGGCTTGGACGTTTCGACCAGGGTGACAAGCATGCGAGCAACCTCTTCCACGTGGACTAAGGGCAGCACTGCCTCCGGCGCGAACGGAATATTGATGCGCTGCTGCTTTGAGGACGGCTGAAATATCTGAGAGCGCCAAGGCGAGGAAGTCTTCTTAGTCCCTGGTCCAACCACGATGGCAATACGCAGGGACACAAACTCGATCGCCTGCGCGATCGCAAGTGTCTCCCCGACTAATTCGACGACGCGCTTTGCGGCACCGTAGGGTTTGTCAGGGATAGCCGGATCCGCTTCGGTTAGCGGCCGACCCGTAAAAGCTGAGCCATAAACGCTCCTGGAACTTGCAAAGACGAAGCGTTCCGCCTGCGCGCTCACGGCCTGCCGCAGCAATTCAAAGCACCCGGTTAGATTTAGATCGACTGCCGCCAAGGGGTTGGAGTGGAACGCGCTTGGCAAAATGGCCGCGAGGTGTATCACCGCACGAACCGGCTGCAACCGGATCAAGTGCGCTACGTCGTTCTTCCTGCTCAGATCACAAGCCACAAAATCGCTTGCCTCGCCTGGATCCACGTCCGTCGCCAAAAATTGGGTCCCGGAAGTTTTCAGCAAGCGACAGACTTCACGTCCGATGTGCCCATCGGCACCGGTTACAATCACAACACCCTGCTTGCTGTTGGAAGCCATTTTGTACAATTCTGTCAAACTCAAGCGTCAATTTTCATGGCCCACAACCAATCGTGGGGCCCATTCATGCCTGACTACTCGGAGCGTGGCGGTCCGATGGTGCTTTGGAGTTTTTGGAACTCTTGCATCTCGCGGCGCGCTTGCTCGGCCTTGCCTTGCTTACGATACAAGCCGACGAGTCCGAAGTGTGCCTGCGCAGCGAGCGAGGTATTCTTTTCAAGTTCGATTACCTTCAACCAGGCCTTCTCGGCAGTGGCGCTGTCTCCGGCGAGCGAGGCGGCCTTGCCCAGAGAATAGAGCGTCTCCGGCATTTCCGGTTTCAGCTGATTCGCGCGTTTCAGCTCGGGGAGAGCGTCACTCGCTTTTCCCTGCTGAAGCAAGGCGGCGCCTAAGCGGTAAGCGGCCTCGGCTTTCCCTGGCTGCAGCTTAGTCTCGGCGCGAAATTCGGCTTCCGCCTTCGGCCACTGCGCGGAGTTCGCGTAAACCTGGCCCAGTTCGAGATGCAGGTCCGGTAGGTCTGGCCGCAGTCGCAGAGCCTCCAGATATTCCTTCTCCGCCTGAGGCATTTGCCGGAGGGCATAGTAATTCTCCGCAAGCGCCTGATGGGCGCGCGCGGAATCCGGATAATTGGCAATCAAATTGTCGATGGCCGTTTTGGAAAGCAAACCGCTGGCGTGCCCAAGGTAATACAGCAAATCTGGGTCAGCGGGACGTTTCGCAAGCGCCGCGGTGAAGTTGGCGACCGCTTCGGTCAGTTGCCCGGTTTCGATCTGTGCGATTCCCAACGCCTCCTGTGCGCCGACGCGATCCAAGTGCGGGATGGCCTCGGCGACGTAGCCCTGCGCCAGAAGCGCATATCCTAGAAATTGGTCGGCTACCGCAAGGTCCGGGCTAAGCTCCAACGCTCGCTTAAGCGGAGCGATGGCCGCGCCGTAATCGCGTTTCTCCATGTAGGCGGCCCCGTGGTTAACGAACGCGTCGGCCAAACTCGGGTCGATCTCCGTTGCCTGGCGGAACTCCGCAATTTCAACTTCAACGTTGTGCTGCTGGCGCGCCACAAGGCCCGCTTGTACGTGTCGCATCGCGTCAGAAGTCGCCGCTTGCCCCGCCAACCATGCAAACAAGAAAAGTTGGATCATCAGCGCTCCGGCTCCCGAACTTCCAGGAATTGGTCGGAACGGACATCATTGAGAACTTGCTTGACACCGGAGGGCCAGTGAATTTCTACCGTGGCCTTTTCGGCAGAACCCAGGCCGAAGTGAAGACGTTTGTCGTTGGCGCACACGTAGCCGCCAGCGGTGGTCGCAAACCGAGTCTGGCCGTTCACGGAAACGCGCGCGCCGTACCCATCACGATTGCTGCGAGTTCCGCGGAGTGAAATGGAGAGCCAATGATTGCCGCCATTGTAGCGGTTCAGAAGAAGCACGGGAGGTCCGCCAAGGATGCTGATGACGACGTCTATCTTTCCATCGTTGTTGATGTCTCCAAAGGCCGCGCCGCGTGCAGCCAGTGGCGTGGTTACGCCGGAATCGGCGCGTTCGAAATGGCCGTTGTGATTCATCGCCAGAAGCGGCAGCTCCTTGTAGCGCAACGAAGCGTCAATCTGCTGGACATTATCCAACACATGGCTTTGCGCAACGAACAAATCCTTCCAGCCGTCGTTGTCAAAATCCTCCAGTCCGGCACCCCAGCCGGAACTGCCGGAGGTGAGTGCGCCCAGTCCAGCTTCCAGACTCACGTAGTTAAAAGCGCCGCCGCCCTCGTTGTGGTAGAGGCTGTAGATCTCGCGAGGCAGCACGGTGACGAGGACGTCGGGGCGGCCGTCGTTGTCGTAATCCTGAAACACGGTGCCCATTCCCGAGAGTCCCTTACCGTCGGAGGTGAGCGCCACGCCGGACTCCAACGCGCATTCGGTAAAAGTCCCATCGCCATTATTGTGGAACAGATACTGCTGCATGCCGTCGTTGGAGACGAAAATGTCGGTGAAACCGTCGCCATCGTAATCCGCGAACGCAACACCAAGTGCCTTGCCCTTCTTAGCCGTCAAGCCGGAGCGTTCCGTGACGTCCTCGAATGTGCCGTCTCCATGGTTGTGAAAGAGCTGGCAAGCAGTAGCGGGAAAAACACCGGGCGGGCAGTAGGTATGCCAGTCGCCGCCGCAGATTTTGTTGTGATCGGCATCCCAGTCCATATAGCGAGCAACGAACAGGTCAAGATGGCCATCGTTGTCGTAATCAAAGAAGCCTGCCGAAACCGACCAGCCACCCGCTGCGACGCCAGCCTTAGAGGTTACATCGGTGAAAGTGCCGTCTCCGTTATTGTGATACAGAATGTTTTTCCCGTAGCTAGTTACGTACAGATCGGGAAATCCGTCGTTGTCGTAGTCGCCTGCGGCCACGCCCATTCCGTAATTGCTATTGCCCGCGTTTGCTAGACCGGCAGCCTGGGTTACGTCCGCAAAGCTTCCGTCGCGGTTCTGGCGGTACAGGCGATTCCAGTAGCGAGGATCGCTTCGATCGAAATTCTCCGGAACGTGGAGAGATTCCGTGATGCGGCCACCGTTGACCAGGAAAATATCGAGCAGGCCATCGTTGTTGTAGTCGAATAACGCAATGCCACCCGGCATCGTCTCGATCAGGAATTTCCTGGCGGTGGGAGAATTCTGGAGAATGAAATCAATTCCCCGCAGGGGCTTTACTTCGAACAGAGGCGCGGCGGCAGCCATCGCCGCAAAATTCAGAAAATCACGCCGGGTGAATCGGCGAACCATAGCTGCGCGTGCCTCCTTGCCTTGGCCCCGAAAGCCAATGCAAATTGTATTTTAAGGCGCGGGAATTCGCCAACCCGAGGCAGGAAGCGTGAGGCTTTCGGGGCGAGAAGTGAGAGTGGGCAATCACGGTACCGCTGAGAAAAACTCGCCCGGGATGGCTATGCTTGGTACAGCCATCCCGGGCGTTCCTACGTCTAGAACAGGAATTTTAGTCCGAACTGGATGAGGCGCGGGTTCGTGCCGGGTAAATACTTGAGACCTGGCCGAAGGTTGAGCTGCCAACGGAAGTATTGGGAGGCGCCCATTGGTTGCGATTGAAGAGGCGGCAGGTTGGTCACATAGTAGCTGCCTGTGTCATTTGTGACCGTTTCGTAGTGCACGCGTGTGCCGGTGTTGATGGTAATCATTTTCGCATTTGGCACAACCGCTTTGCTGGAGTCGGTGATCCGTCCCGTCAGAGAGGCATTCGTCGATTGCGCGTGCAGGAGGCTAGCCAACAAAAGAGGGAGCGCAGCGAAGCTGATGAACCGCAGCAACGTCAGGCCGCAAAGTCTGTAAACGGTCCGCCGACAGGATTCCATCGAGAAAAGTACCCCCCACTCGACCGCACTCGCCTCGACGAATTCCTTCGTCGTTCTCTTGTAACAGGTATACCAGCACTGTCAAGTCTCGCCGCCAGACCATCTACCTCCCACAACGGGGACTGCAAAATAGCGCACGGAGCGGTCCTGAATGTATTCTCGGAATCTCTGATCTATGAAGTCGCCGGAATTGGGTCGGTACATTGTCCCGACGCGGTTCGGGACTTGCTCGAAAGAGAACGGAAGCTCGCCTCTGTTTATCCTAAACGGCGATCCTTCAAATGCTCACGAAGTTGATGTGGTCTGCGAAGATTTCTCGCCGGCGCGTTCAACAGCGCTAACCGGAAACCTCATCACCGCGTGGAATATGCACTCTGGGCTACATTGATCAGTGCGGGCATGATGTCGCCGAATCTTGCGTCCTGTGGTTGACCAAACCCGAAATAGAGCTTTTGATAGAGCGGATACAATGCGTTGTAGGTTTTTTGTGCTTCCACCTCAGGCGAAAAAATAGCGTCCCCTGGGCAGATCTTATCGTGAGCCTCTTCTACTGTTTTGAGCGTGCCCGCCGCGAGAAAAGCGAAAATCGCGGAGCCTAGACTGACGACGCTCTTACTGGGCACGAGGACCGGCTTCCCCAGAACGTTGGCATAGACTTGATTCAGCACGTTGTTTTTTTGCGGGATGCCGCCCGCATTGATTACGCGTTTAATGTGCACACCATGTTCGGCCATTCGATCCAAGATGATTCGTGTGTGGAATGCCGTGCCTTCTATCGCGGCAAAGAATTCATCCTGAGCGGTACTCTGCAAATTCCAGCCCAGCGTGATCCCGCGCAAATTGGGATTCACCAGCACGGTGCGGTCTCCGTTGTCCCAGCTCATGCGGAGAAGGCCGGTCTGCCCCGCCCGGTACTTCGCGAGTCCCTGGCTCAGATGCGCAACGTCTGTTCCCGCACGTTTGGCAATCGCGTTGAATATGTCGCCCACGGCGGAAAGCCCGGCTTCAATGCCAGTTCGCTTCGGATGTACACTCCCTTGCACGATCCCGCAGACTCCCGGAACGAGGTTGACTACCGGGGTGATCCCAATGATGCACGTCGAAGTGCCCACGACGTTGACCAGGTCCTCGGTCCGGCAGCCTGCTCCGATGGCATCCCAATGCGCATCAAACGCTCCGACCGGTATGGGAATGCCGGCCTTTAGTCCCAGCTTCTCCGCCCAGAAAGCAGAAAGCGTGCCGGCGATCTGATCCGAAGTCGCATATTCGCCCAGGAGTTTTTCTCTGACCCCCGCGAGCAAGGGATCGACTTTGACAAGGAATTCCTCCGAAGGCAGACCGCCCAATTCCGGATTCCACAGCCACTTATGCCCCATCGCGCAAACGCTGCGCTTTATCTTTCGCGAATCTGTTATTCCGCAAAGCGTGGCTGCTGCCATATCGCAATGCTCGAACGCGGAATCGAATAGGCTACGCTTCTCCGGATTGTGACGCAGCCAATGCAACAGCTTCGAGAAGCCCCACTCCGACGAATACACTCCGCCGCACCATTGGATCGCCTGGAGTCCTTCACGGTGCGCCGTTTCCGTGATTTCCGCCGCCTCTTCCTTCGCCCGGTGGTCGCACCAGAGATAGTATTCGCCGAGCGGCTCGAGTTTTTTCCCGACAGCGATAACCGAGGAACCAGTGGTGTCGACTGCGAGCGCCTGCACTTGATCCCCTGAGATATGCGCTTTTTGTGTCGCCTCGCGGGTAGCGATCGCCAAGGCGCGCATCTGATCGTCATGGGACTGCGTCGCGTATTCCGGGTCTTCCCGCCTGCGGTGCAGCGGGTATTCTGCGACGGCCGTTGCCAGCAGGCCTCGCTCACTGTCTACAACCGAAACGCGCACGTTTAAGGTGCCAAAATCAACTCCAGCGACAATTGCCATGGGTTTTACATTCGCTCCGTGGAAATAGGATTACTCCTTGCGCGTGCGTCTCCCCAAAATCGGCCACGGGAATCCGGTGCGCTGTGCGGCCCGCATTGCACCAGGCCAAGCGAAACCGCAAGCAGGCAGTGACTAGCGTACCGTCAAACCAGGAACCAAGCCTCGTCGCAGCGGAGTGCAAAGCATCAACCTCAGCGCGCAACCATGCAAACGTTTACCAAGCTATCCGCATCATTGCAAGTGCCTTGCCGCGGCCCACTGCCGAACCAATTCTCACTTGGGAAAACACCGGATAGCGTATACTTTCGCTGGAATATTTTCCGCACTAAACGAGGAACCGTGGACATTCGCGACGTCGCCAGACGGGCTAAGGTATCGACGGCAACGGTTTCGCGCACGGTCAACCAGGTGGCCAGCGTAGACGCGCAGTTGGCGAAGCGCGTCTGGAAAGCAATCGAGGAACTTGGATACTATCCCAACCGGCAGGCACGCGCCCTGGTGTCTGGCCGCAGCCACGTTTTTGGATTGATCGTTTCCGAAATCACGAACCCCTTTCCCCGAAATCGTCCAGACGTTTGAAACGCTGCCCGTTGAACAATGTTATGAAATTTTGTTGACCTCTACGATTCATGACCCGAAACGCATGGAACTCGCCGTCCGCAGGATGATTGAGAGCAGAGTAGACGGAGTCGCAATTCTCACCTTCGGAATGGAAGACTATCTATTGCAACACCTGCGTTTCCGGAACTTGCCCCTGGTCTTCGTCGACATTGGCCCGAAAGCACCGCGCGTCAGCAACATTCGTGTCGACTATGCCGATGGAATTCGCCAGGCTGTGCAACATCTGGCAGCATTGCGGCACGAACAGATCGGATTCATAACCGGACCGCTCACGCTTAGGTCTGCGGTTGCGCGCAGAGCTGCATTCGAAACATCGATGCGCGAAATTGGCTTGCCGGTGAAGCCCGACTTTGTCGTCGAGGGAGATCATAGGTTAAAGGGCGGAAAACAGGCTCTCCAGAAGATATGCGAGCTTCGCGAGCGCCCCACAGCTATTTTTTGCTCCAACGACATGACCGCGATTGGTGTTATGAGGGAAGCCTTCGAACTTGGGATCAAGGTGCCTCAGGAATTGTCGGTAATTGGATTTGACGATATCCGCATGGCGGAGTTTTTGACTCCCCCGCTCACCACCGTCCAAATGTCTCAATCAGAATTGGCGAAGCTTGCCTTCGAAGCGCTGCTGAAGGAAGTGAAGAGAGAAACGGCAGCGCCGGAAGGCACCGAGTACATTCTCAAAACGCGTTTGGTTCTCAGAAATTCGACGACCTTTCCCCCTAGCCACGATGCGACGAAATCACGACCAGGCTCAAGGCGAGCCGTGCGCAGCGGTGCGAGAAACAAAGCCTGACTCCCTCCAGACAATCGAGAGCGCAAACGACGGCCGTTTGGCGTTCTTCAACACTGGCGATCAATGCGAGTCCCGTGCCACTCGCGCACCGCTGCGGCCCACCAGGAAATCGAGATCCGCTCCCTGATCCGCCTGTAGCACGTGTTCGGTATATAGCTTCAGCCAGCCGCGATCCGGAACTGGCGGAGGTATCCACTTCGCGCGACGCTCGGCGAGCGTTTCATCACTCACCTCCAGGCGCAACAGCCGTTTGGGAACGTCGAGCGTGATCATATCTCCCGAGTGCACTAGCGCGAGTGGACCACCCGCTGCCGCTTCGGGCGAGATGTGCAGAACTACCGTTCCGTAAGCAGTGCCGCTCATTCGGGCGTCGGAAATGCGGACCATGTCAGTCACGCCTTTTCGGAGCAGTTTGGGTGGCAGCAACATGTTGCCCACCTCCGCCATGCCCGGATAGCCACGGGGACCGCAATTCTTGAGCACCAGCACGCAGGTTTCGTCAATGTCCAACGCCTCGTCATCGATCCGGGAGTGGAATTCCTCAATCGTTTCGAACACCACGGCCCGTCCACGATGCTGCAAGAGCTGCGGACTCGCAGCCGAGGGCTTAATCACCGCACCGTCCGGCGCCAAATTACCGCGCAGGACCGCGATTCCGGCGCTCGCCTTGAAGGGCTCCGCGAAGCCATGAATTACGTCGCGGTTCCAGCAACGCGCGTCGGCGACGTTCTTCCAGATCGGCTGCCCATTCACCGTTAGCGCGTCCCGACGCAAGACCTCGCCTTCCCCTAACTCGCGAAGTACCGCCGGCAATCCGCCCGCATAGAAGAAATCCTCCATCAGGTATTTGCCTGAAGGCTGAATATCCACGAGGCATGGCAGAGGAGACCCCAAGCGATCGAAATCTTCCAGGCACAATGGAATGCCGATGCGCCCGGCGATGGCAATCAAGTGAATCACCGCGTTCGTCGAACCACCAATCGCGGCGTTGGCGAGAATTGCGTTCTCGAAAGCCTGGCGCGTGAGGATACGCGAGATGCAAAGGTCCTCATGCACCATCTGCACAATCCGCCGGCCGGTCATCTGCGCGAGCGTATTGCGGCGTGCATCAACCGCGGGGATGGCGGCATTGCCCGGCAAGCTCATGCCCAGCGCTTCGACCATGTTGGCCATGGTTGACGCCGTTCCCATGGTCATGCAATGCCCCTTGGATCGGTGCATGCAACTTTCCGCTTCAAAGTATTCCTCCGGCTTCATTTTGCCCGCGCGCAGCTGATCGGTCATTTGCCACAATCCGGTTCCCGAACCTATATCGCGGCCGTGGAATTTTCCGGAAAGCATGGGCCCACCCGAAAGACCGATCGTTGGTAGATCGCAGGAAGCGGCTCCCATCAGCAACGATGGCGTGGTCTTGTCGCAACCCATCAGCAGAACGACTCCGTCGATGGGATTGCCGCGGATCGACTCTTCCACATCCATGCTGGCGAGGTTGCGGAACAACATGGCGGTCGGACGCAATTGCGTCTCTCCCAGCGACATCACGGGAAATTCCAGAGGAAAACCACCGGCTTCCCACACACCCCGCTTCACAAATTCGGCAAGCTCACGAAAATGAGCGTTGCAGGGAGTCAGTTCCGACCAGGTATTGCAGATACCGATCACCGGCCGGCCATCGAAGAGATCGCTCGGCCAACCCTGGTTCTTCATCCAGCTCCGGTAGACGAAACCATCGCGACCCTCTCGCCCGTACCATTCCTGGCTGCGCTGCTTCTTCATCATTCTGTCCTTTTGCTTGAACTGGCTACATGTGTGTCCGGCGTCGCTGTTGCATCGCCGATGATAACGCAAAAATCGAGCCAGCAAAGGTAATCCGCACGCAGCTTCCGCTTGACGAGAAGCGCTCCCGCGGAAGATGATTTCGCGAATCCGCAACACCGCAGGAGTTGTAGTGAACCAATACAAGGTTGCAGTCATTGAAGGGGATGGAATCGGCCGCGAGGTGCTGCCCGAAGGGCTTCGTGTGCTGGAAGCTGCCGGGAGGCATTACAACGCGACTTTCTTTTGGAAACATTTTGACTGGAGCTGCGAGACGTATCTCAAGACCGGCAGGATGATGCCTGAAGACGGGCTCGATCAGTTGCGCGGTTTCGATGCCATCTATCTCGGCGCAGTGGGATACCCGGGCGTTCCCGATCACGTTTCATTGTGGGGACTGCTCATTCCCATCCGGCGGAGCTTTCAGCAGTATGTCAACCTGCGTCCGGTGCGCCTACTGCACGGTGTTGAATCACCAATCAAAGGGTTTCCTCCTGGCAAAATCGACTTCTGCATTGTCCGCGAAAACAATGAAGGCGAGTACTCCGAAGTAGGCGGTCGTCTCAACCACAACACCGATGCCGAGATGGCGCTACAGGAAACCGTGTTTACGCGGCGCGGGTGTGACCGCATTATGCGCTACGCTTTTGATCTGGCGCGTACCCGCAAGCACCACGTGACGTCGGCCACCAAATCAAACGGGATTATTCACACCATGCCATTCTGGGATGAGCGCTTTGCTGCAGTCGCCGGAGATTTTCCCGACGTACGCTCCGATCAATACCACATCGACATCTTGACCGCTCACTTCGTTCGACACCCTGACTGGTTTGACGTGGTCGTCGGGTCAAATCTATTTGGAGACATTCTGTCGGATCTCGGCGCGGCGGTTGTCGGCTCCATTGGGTTGGCGCCTTCAGCGAACCTCAACCCGGAGCGGGACTATCCTTCCATGTTTGAGCCCGTCCACGGTTCTGCGCCAGACATTGCGGGAAAAGGAATCGCCAATCCCATCGCGCAAATCTGGTCCGGGGCAATGATGTTGCAACACCTGGGTGAACTGAAAGCAGCGCGAGCCGTCGAGAAAGCTCTTGAGGCGGCGCTGGCAAGATCCGATGTCCGTACCCCTGATCTAGGTGGCAAGGCAAGCACTCGTGAAGTGGGCGAAGCGATCGCGCAAGAGATGGCTCGGGTAGCTGAACCGGAATGATCTTTTCGACGTACGTTGGCGATTGAGCCGAATTCTAGGCGCCGGAACACCACGTGTTGTCTGCCAGAACTTTTCGCCGCCAAAAGGAAAAGGGAAAGCTCGAAAGCTTTCCCCTTACAAATCAAAAATCGTCTCGTTTATTCTAGAGCCGGGTCGCCGTTGACGCTGGAGTCGCAGACCGCGCCGGCGTCGTTGTAGTGAACCACACCGTCCTGTATCGAGCAGAACGCGCGCTGGCCCGTCACAGACACGGTGATCGGAAGCGCCAGAATGGTATAGGTGGAGATGATGCCGGAGGCGTCGGGCGCACCAGGTGCATAGGTGAAGCTATATCCGCTCTTTGTTCCGGTCGTGAGCACCTCATCAATGATCCCCGCATTCGTGCAGTCACCAGCACCAGGACCCAGATTCGCTAGCGCAACTGGGAAGCCGCTCATAGGACACTGCGCCGCATACTGAATATTCGCCGTGGTCAGGGTGCGTATCGAGCCGACTGCAGAAGACTCGTTCGCCGAAATACGCGCCTTGAGTAGATTCGGAACGGCAATGGCCGCGATGATCAGGATAATCGCCACGACAATTAACAATTCGAGCAGCGAGAAACCCTTCTGCTTCTTCATGAAATCTCCTTGAAAGAATCATCGTGCGGTGCCATGCCCGGAATGGTGCAAGGAGGCTGCCAATCCTAGGAGGTTTGGTACGAAAGTACTGCAATTCCTGCAAGATACAGATATTGAACAAGGTGCGGGCAATTCCACCGTTACTTTAGGACTAGAGGGTCGCAGAGGAGCGTTGCGCCGACCGTACGAACCTGCGGGAACGGAGCCCCGGGAATGCAGCCATAAGGGAAACGGATTTCCCACCCTCAGGCGGGCGTGAATCACGCCAAATGTGCCACAATGCTGCGGCCTCTTCACCTGAGTGCTAGGAAAGATCGATCAAGTAACGCTGCAAGATCACTCCCTTCGGAGGACTGATCATGACGTGGACGCAAGTGTACGATCCTCTCGGCCACTGGTGGCTTTCGACGCTCGTTGCGGCAATTCCGGTAGTGGTCCTTTTGGGAGCTCTGGCGCTGTTACGTCTAAAAGCGCATTGGGCGGCCTTGCTCGGGCTCGCAACCTCCCTACTGATTGCGATCAGAGTGTTCCACATGCCTGTCGGAATGGGCGCGCGAGCTGCGGTGTTTGGCTTGGCCTACGGCGCATTTCCCATTGGGTGGATCATTCTGAATGTCATTTTCATGTACGACATGAACTGTGCGTCTGGGCGCTTCAAAGTCCTGCAAGACAGCCTAATGGGTATCACGCAGGATCGCCGCTTACAGTTGCTGTTGATCGCGTTTTCCTTCGGAGCTTTTTTTGAAGGCGCGGCAGGATTTGGGACGCCGGTCGCGGTCACTGCCGCTATTTTGATTGGTTTGGGATTCAAGCCACTGCAGGCCTCAGGCTTGTCGCTAATCGCCAACACAGCGCCGGTGGCGTACGGGGCATTGGGAACGCCGCTGGTTGCGTTGCAAGCAGTGACGGGCCTGGATCTCCTGCAACTCAGCGGGATGGCGGGTCGAATCTTGCCGTTCTTTTCGGTGCTGGTGCCCTTCTGGCTCCTGTGGACCTTTTGTGGTTTCGGCGGAATGCTGGAAGTTTGGCCGGCGATTCTCGTTGCGGGAGTTTTCTTCGCCATTCCACAGTACCTGATGTCGAATTTTCATGGGCCATGGCTCGTGGACGTCGTTGCCGCAGTGTGCTCAATGGCGGCGGTGGTTCTTTTGCTGTTCTTGTGGCATCCCAAGAAAATCTGGGGATTCACTGGGCACGAATCGGAACGAGCGGCACGCGGGCTCCATGGTTACAGCAAAAGTGAGGTTGTGAGGGCTTGGATTCCCTGGTTGATCCTCAGTGTGACGGTATTTCTGTGGGGGCTGCCGAGCATCAAGAGCTCCTTGGACAAAATCTCCATTTTCAGCATTCCGATCGCGGGTCTGCACAACCTGATTCTGCGAGTGCCTCCGGTCGTGGCGAAGCCCGCAGCCGAGGCCGCCGTGTTTAATTTCAATTGGTTGTCCGCCTCCGGGAGTGGCATCTTCTTTGCGTCCATCATCGCGGGAGTGGTGATGGGTTTTGGACCGATAGAAATGTTGCGGCAATATGGGAAGACGCTCTACAAGGTGCGATTCTCGTTGATCACGATTTCAGCGATGATGGCCATCGGCTTCATGACTCGCTACTCAGGACTGGATGCGACCATGGGCCTGGCATTTGCACGCACCGGAATGTTTTATCCTTTCTTTGGCACGCTCCTGGGCTGGCTGGGTGTCGCGCTGACGGGCTCGGACACTTCTTCCAATGTGCTCTTCGGCAGCTTGCAGAAAATTTCCGCTGCGCAGGTCGGCGTTTCGCCAACGTTAATGGCTGCGGCGAATAGCTGCGGCGGCGTAATGGGCAAGATGATCGACGCGCAGAGCATCGTCGTC
>WNFJ01163624.1_pt1 | contig 14133 bp, 13 predicted proteins | sample 5400461 | NCBI WGS metagenome assembly WNFJ01 (sample SAMN13153349, study PRJNA577476) | soil metagenome | isolation source: 115 cm saprolite on Douglas fir-dominated hillslope | place: USA:California | collected 2013-09-17 | reverse complement strand
CAGATGGCGGACCTGCATCCAGACTCATTGGCGCTTGTTGTGACCTCCAATGTTTTTCTTGCGCCGAACGTGGATGTGAAAAAATGCTGCGTTCTCGGCTTTCACACCGCCTTCGACGCTGGACAGCTCGGTAACACGCTCCAGATCCAGACCCTGGTGTGGGCCAGCTGGATCGATCAAGGCATACTGGGGACCAGCGTCTCTGACGTGACGCCGTTGAGCCACGAGATCTCCGAGTGGATGAACAACCCGTTCGGCGTGAACCTCGTGCCGGCCTGGCAATCTCCCGGTGCGCCTGGTGGGTGCCAAGACAATCTGGAAACCGCTGACCCCCTGGCCACACTTCCCAATGCCGGTTATCCCGTCAATATCGATGGCTTTACCTTTCATCCGCAGTCTCAAGTCTTGCTTTCGTGGTTTACGCGCCAGGGGCAGTCCTATTCCATTGACGGAGCTTTTAGCTTCCCGGATCAAAGCCTTGTAACTCGTCCGTCGCAGCCTTGCGGGCGATGAAGAGATCGGCGTGTGGTACGATTGGCGAAAATATCTTGGGCAGGGCGGCGAGGTGCGCCGGGATGATCAAGAAACTGTCTCCGGTCGTTATAGGCTCCTTTCTTCTGCTCGGGCCTGTCTCAGCGCAACACGCAGCGATTGTTCGATCCGTACAGGAAGATCTACGCCTGGTTGCTTTCGTTCCTGCAAAGCAGAGCTGTGAGAACTGGGGCTTTGGCGCAGCGGTCCAGTCGGTGCTGGAGATGCAGAATGTACCGCTTCGTCAGGAACAATGGGTGGCCAAACTCTCGGGTGGAGAAGTATGCGAGCCCCTCCTGCGAAACCCTCAGGAATTGGCGCGTGCGGTGGATGGCGACTATCGCCTCGGTGGCGTGCGTGTAGTGCATCTGGCAGCGCGGCTGGAGGGCACTTCCGTCGATCCCGGCCAACTGGTGCGTTCGATTCGGGAGAACCGGCCCTTCCTCTTGATCTGGAAGCGCCACACCTACATCGTGATTGGCTTGAGGTACGTCGAGACCGTTGCTGACGGGATTCACGACTACAACATCCAGGAAATGAAGTTGATGGACCCGGTTGCCGGCGCCGAACAAGAGCCCATCATTTTTCGCAAAGGAACCAGCACGCTACCCGAGGTCAACGCCATCCTCGAGATCATCGCAACACAGATCAGCAGCTGAGCCAAAAATCCTTCGAGAGAAGTGTCGATTTTACTCACATCGGTCGTCGTACCGTTAGACGTTCATCAGCAAAAAGGAGAAAGTTTCAATGCAATATCTCTTGTTGATCTATGAAGCAGAATCACAGTGGAACGCGGTCTCCGAGCCAGACAAGCAACAAATTTACAAACAATACATGGATCTCAGGGGCGATCTGCAAAAGAACAACCAGTACCTAGGCGGGCATCAGCTGCAGCCCACATCCACCGCAACCACGGTACGCGTGCGAAACGGCAAGAAAGCGGTCACCGACGGCCCTTTTGCCGAGACCAAAGAGCAGCTCGGCGGCTACTTCCTGGTCGAAGCCAAAGACCTGGACGCAGCAATGGCGATAGCCGCGCGTATTCCGGGAGCGGCGATCGGATCGGTCGAGGTGCGGCCGGTGGTGATGCGCTAAAACGCCCGTGTCCCAAGGGTCTTTTTCAGAGGCAACATTCGGCGGCATGCCTTCATTCCAACTTGGCAAGTACCTGCTTCTGAAGCCGAGATCTGTTCATGAAAAGACCAACTTGGGGCAACCGGTTGTTAACCCTTATGGCCGCTGCCGTCTCGCTGCTTTGTGGGTGCCAGGGCGTATCCGGTTCTTCTTCTTCTTCTTCCAGCCCGCCTCCGAGCCCAAGAGATCTTACGCAGATCAACCACATCGTTATCCTGATTCAGGAAAACCGCTCCTTTGACCACTACTTCGGCCGTTTGAGCGCTTTCTGGGCCACGAACGGTTTTCCGGCGCAGGCGTTCGACGGCCTGCCGCTGACGGCTTCCAACCCGGGATGCGATCCGGCATTTCCTCCCCCCAGTGTGTGCGTCGGCAGCACCAGCAGTCCGCAGGTTCCGGTTTTCCACCTGCAGACGATGTGCGTGGAGAATCCTTCGCCATCCTGGAATGAAGCTCATGTGGATTTTGATCTGGGCCAGCCAAACTCCGGCCTCGCGACTCTGGATGGATTCGTGAATTCCGCGGCCACCGACGCTCGCACCATTTCTCCGCCCTTCAACGACATTAGCGGCAAACGAGCCATGGGCTACTATGACGGTGGCGATCTCAACTACTACTACTTCATGGCTTCGAACTTCGCCACCTCCGACCGGTGGTTTTCGCCGGTGATGACCCGAACCCAGCCTAACCGCATGTACCTTCTCGCCGGCACATCGCACGGCCACGTGTATCCGCTGGGCGTTACCAGCAGCCCGCCCCTTCCCGACAAGACGATCTTTCAGCTGCTCCAGGAGAACGGAATCAGCTGGAGGATCTACGTTCACCCGGGCCAGGACGGCTGCACCGCGACCTCATGCCTACTGGCGAGGAGCTACATCAACATGTTCACGTTCCAAAACGACGTGGTAAACAAGTTCCCGCAAAACCTGGTCCCGGTTTCACAGTATCTCAGCGATGTGGCCAACGGCACTTTGCCGCAGGTAGCCATTATCGAGCCGGCGTCCGACGTCTTCCTGGACGAGCATCCCACCGAGACCAGTCCCGTGAATATTCAAGCAGGAGCCGCGTACGCAGCTTCGCTGGTGAACGCGCTCATGAACAGTCCATCGTGGAAAGATTCGGTGTTCATTTTCTCCCACGACGAATTTGGCGGGTTCTTCGATCACGTGGCCCCGCAGCCGGCCGTTCCTCCGGATGCGATCCAGCCTTCCGACCTGCAGCCGGGAGATGTTTGCACAACCAGCGGCGGCCCTACGTGCGACTTCGGTCACACCGGCTATCGCGTGCCTCTGATCGTGATTTCTCCCTTCACAAAGAAGAATTTTGTGTCCCACACCGTGGCCGATCACACCGCGATTCTCAAGTTCATTGAGACCCGCTTCAAACTGCCGCATCTGACGGCGCGCGACGCCGCGCAAATGGACATGACAGAATTTTTCGACTTCGCCCACCCACCCTGGATGACTCCGCCGATGCCACCGGCGCAGAATACCGGGGGAGCGTGTTACCTCGATCATTTACCTTAATTTCACAAAGCGAGCGAACGCAGCAGAGACAAATCATCCTGGTCGCATTTAGAATGATGTGCGGTTTCCAGCCAACTCCATCCGAGGTGAACCAAGATGCGCAAACTAATTCTTTCTCTTGTGGCATTGACCTGTCTCTTCGCGGCGCTCCCGGCCGCGGGACAAAACCAATATCAACTCAAACAGAAATACACGATCGGCGGCGATGGCGGCTGGGATTATCTGACCTATGACCCAGCCGGCAAACGCCTGTTCATCTCACGCGGCACGCGGGTACAGGTTGTCGATCCGGCGAAAGGTTCGTTGATCACCGAAATTCCCGGAACCACAGGCGTGCACGGCATCGCTCTGGCTCAGGAACTGGGCAAGGGCTTTACCAGCAACGGCGGCGAAAACACCGTGACAGTGTTTGATCTGAAGACGTTGAAGGAGACATCGAAGATCAAACTGCCGGATGATGCCAAGAATCCCGATGCGATCCTGTATGATGCCGCCTCGCAGCGCGTCTTCACGTTTAACGGACGCAGCAAAAACGCCACCGTGATTGATGCCGCGAAGGGAACTGTGGTCAGCAACATTCCCCTCGATGGCAGGCCGGAATTCGCCGCCGCCGACGGCAAGGGGATGATCTACGTCAACATTGAAGATAAGAGCGAACTCACCAGCATCGATGCGAAAAAAGCTGCGGTGGTAGCGACCTGGCCGCTCGTCGGCTGCGAAGAGCCTAGCGGTCTGGCCATGGATCAGAAGAACCGAATCACGTTCTCCGGTTGCGGCAATAAAGTAATGGCCGTGACCAACGTCGATACCGGGAAGGTGATCGCGACAGTGCCCATCGGCGAGGGCGTGGACGCCAACGGCTTCGATCCGGATACGGCGCTGGCTTTCAGCTCCAATGGCGACGGAACGCTCACCGTGGTCCACGAAGATTCTGCCGGCAAGTTCAGCGTGCTGCAGAACGCGACCACGCAGCGCCGCGCTCGTACCATGGCTCTCGACACCAACAATCACGATGTCTATCTAGTGACCGCGGAGTTCGAGGATGCGCCGCCTCCGGCAGCCGGCCAGCCGCGCCAGCGTCCGGCCATGAAGCCGGGAACGTTCACGTTGTTGGTGATGGGGAGAAAGTAGAAGAGCCCTTAGTACTTAGCCGTTAGCCCTTAGCCAAGGCGATGTCTCGACGCGAATGCGCGGCGTCGTCGCCCTCGGCTAGGGGCTGATTGTTTAAAGGCGTCACGACCAAAATCAAAGCCAAAAGCCAAGAGCCAAAAGCCAAGAGCCAAAAGCTAACGGCTAAAGGCTAATGGCTGTTTATCTCATCTGAAACTCCGGTGCCCCTAGCGTCAGGCCGATGATCGTGGCCAGCGGCTTTGCAGGATCGTCGAGCAAGTGGCTGCCGATTGCAGGATCGTCCAGAGATTTGCGGATGGCTTTGTCGGTATTCTTAGAAACGTCGCCGCCGATGAGTGCAGCTTCTACCAAGCTGACCGCGGCGTCGGTGCCTCCGCTGGTGTTTACGGGAACGATTGCTTCCTTGGGCGACCGCGCCAGTAATCCTAGCGCCAGTAGTCGCAGCGGATCGAAGTTAACGCCGCCCAAGCCGCCGTTGGTGAGTGATACAGAAAAGTTGAGTCGCTCGAGCAGCGCATCAGAATTCATCCAGGCATCCGATTTCGTCGAATAGCCTGTGGGCGGGACCATCTGGTAAAGCGGCATGCCCATCTTCTTGAGCGACTGCACAATGGGCATGGGGTTCTGCACCTGCGTTCCCGTGGCCCGAACCGCGGACGTTACAAACTCGAGCGGTGTTTTTACCTTCTTGCGATAGACAGCAGGCGCCCAAAACTGGTCGGAAAAGATCATGGTGCGCAGGACTTCTTTGATGTCGCCGTCGGTCGAGAGAAACTCGCTCGCCATGGCTTGCACTAGCTGCGGGGGAGGATCGTCGGAAACGAAGCGACGGGCCAGCTTAGTGGCAATGAATTTCGCCGTAGCCGGGCTCTTCGATAGCATGTCCAGCACCTGCAGGCCTTCGTTCATGCCGTTTTCGGGAATGGTCTTTCCCAGAACTGTCTTCGGTCCCGGCTCGTGTCGTTTGGGATCGAACACGAAACCCCAACCCTGATCCATGGGTTGAATGGTCCAGCCGGTAAAGACGCGCGCCACCTGGGTGACGTCGGCCTGCGTGTAGCCACCGTCGACGCCCAGCGTGTGCAGCTCCATCAGCTCGCGTCCGTAATTTTCGTTGAGGCCTTTATTGGGATTTCCCGGGGCTGGCGGCGGCTGGCCGGGCTTCACGCCCGCAGCTGGTGAGTTGGGGCCGATGCTCAGCCAGTTGTCCAGATAAAAGAGCATCGCCGGGCTTTTCGCCACCGCGCCCAATAGATCACGAAATTTGCCCAGCGCGTTGGGACGTATGACATCGCGCTCGTAAACGGTGACAAAGTATTGGTCTTGATCTTTGTAAATGAAAACGTTGAAGTGGTTGAACCAGAAATCCGTCATCACCTCTTCGAACTGGCGCTCGCTGTAGATAGCGCGGAGAATTTTGGCTTGCTGCAGTTCAGAGACGACCACTCCGGTTGGCCCGTTCATGGCAAACCAGGTTTCTCGCTCGGCGGGAGAAAAATCCGCCAGCAGCTTGTCGCGCATTTCTCCCGGGACATATTGCAGCAGCGTGCGACGGTCGCTGATGGGCAGCTTCATCAGGGCCATCATGCGATTGGCCTTGGGCAGCGACAACAGCATGTCAGCAATGTGCCGCGCGGTATCTTGATTGGCCTTGGTCGTGTCGTCCGGCGTGGGAGTGGGCTGAGCGACCGCAGCGTTGGCTTTTTGCTGGTCATTGTATTTATCAACCAGAACTTCCCACATTCCGTACTGTATCGGATCAGACGGGAGCGGGCGCTTCTTCTCAGCTGCCTCACGGATCATCTGGCCGGTCGGGAAGGTCTGAGCCAGCTCGCGCGGCTGCATACGCAGCGTCCGATATCCGGCGAGTTTGCCATCTAACCCACCATTGGGAATACTCGCTGGGCTCAACTGTTGATCGATCCACTGACTGAGGCCGACTGACAGGACCTTTTCCAGGTCGCCTGGACGCGGGCCGAACGTCAGGCGCTCCAGTGCGTGCAGGGCGCGGTCGTGGTCAGAGAGCTCCGGCAGCTTGGCGATCTTGGTTTTCTTATCCGCCGCGTGAGCGCAGCTGAACGACACCAAAAGAAGTGGCAGAAGCAGAACGATTGTTCGTCGCGACACACTACACCTCTCAAGATTTATGGAATCTAACCCGCCTGCCAAGAGAATGTTGTACCCATCGGGAATGATAAGTGACCACGATATTCGAATCGCCGGAATCGCCGTGATCGCGCGTCATCGCCGGAATCGGGTGGGGCAGCGGCAATCGACCGCCAGTTTGTGTAAATGAAGCCTATTCCTAAATGTGTTTCCCGATCACGCGCGATTACGGCGATCACGGCGATTACGGCGATTCCCTGCTACGGCGCCAGAGCCAAGTGGACGGTGGCTTCGCGGATCATTTTGCGCTGCTGGTCGTCGACATCAATGAACCGAAACCCATATTGAAAGCCTTGATGGTAGCGAATCTCAGCCTTTAACCGCAGCGGTGTCGGTTTGCCGGGTAGGTGGAATTCGAGTTCCACGATTGGTTTTCCCTTCAGCTCACCCGCAATCGTGGCCCCTAGACCGCCTTCGCTGATGTCTTTGGTGCGCCCGTGGAACACGCCTTGGGCCCTGAGGACGACACGTTGATCGATCAGGTATCGGGGAAATGCGCGTGGTACAGCCCATTGCATTTGAGGCCGAGTCGTCATGGGGCACAATGAAACAGTGCGTGAAACCATACCACAAATCGCAGCTTCAGACGAGAAGGAAGTCATCCAGAAGGAAGTCATCCACGCTGCAGTTTCTTCAGCGCCCACTGCGCGTGCTCGGCGACAATAGGATCGGCGTCTGCCGCCATCGTTTGCAAAGCGGGGACAAACTGCTTGTCACCGCTGTTGCCCATGGCGACGGCAACATTGCGCTTCAGGCCGGTAAACTTCGCGCGCTTGATAGGCGAGCCACGAAAGGTGCGCCGGTAGGTCTCTTCATCCATTTGCGACAACCAGCTCAGGTCGGGATGAAAGAGATTCTCGCGTGGCTGGAATTCCGCTGCTGAAGTCCGCGGTGCGCCTCCGCTCTTGTTGTTCCACGGGCAGACGTCCTGGCAGATGTCGCATCCGAACACGTGGTGTCCTAGGGGCGTGCGCAGATCCATGGGAATCTCGCCGCGTTTTTCAATCGTGAGGTAGGCGATGCAAAGACGGGCGTCGAGTTTGCCGGGCGCGACAATGGCTTGGGTGGGGCAGGCGTCGATGCATCGCGTACAGCTTCCGCAGCGATCGGCGGCGGGCATGCCCGCCTGCATCTCGAGCGAGGTGAGGATCACGCCCAAGAAAAGCCACGAGCCCATCTTCTGATTAATGATGCAGGTGTTCTTGCCGATCCATCCAATCCCGGCATACTTGGCGTACATTCGCTCCAGCAACGGTCCGGTATCGATGTAACAACGAGTTTCGATACTCAAATTGTGCTGGGTCGCAAGGCTTCTGATCGCGGTTTCCACTGCGCGAAGCCGCGGCATGAGCGCGTCGTGGTAATCTTTGCTGCCCCAGGCATAGCGCGAGATCCACCCGCGGCGGGGATCGCTTACCTCCATGGAGTAAGGCTTGTCTGCGTTGTAGTTCATCGCGCAGACGACGACCGATCGCACCCAAGGCGCGGCATGCCTGGCCGAAGCCCGCCGGAGCGTGCCATCTTCGGTACGCTTTTCCATGTACTTCATTTCGCCTGCGTGACCGGCCTGGACCCATTCTTCGAAAGCCGCTACCTCAGGGATGTCGTCCTCGCGGATAGGGGCGACTCCTGCAAGATCGAAACCGGCCTCGGTACACGCCTGGCGGGTAGCTTGGGCCAACTGTTCAGGAGAAATCATCACCATCTATTATCCCCCACGCCTGGTTGGCCATGGTCTGCCGTGCCGCACTCGATGTAGGGCCCATGAATTATCATCTGAGGAAGGGATCTGATCACGAGGTTAGAGGCCGGGTCGGGTGCCAGACTGGTGGGCTAGCTTGCAGCCTATTCTGTCCGGCGGTCATCTAACAAATAACTGAGCTGCTGTCGCAAGCAGGTTGCTTTACTGGCCGGAGTCGTTTCAAAGGAAGCAGAAGCCTATGCTCTGTACCTTCTGCGGGACGGATAACCGCCCGGAGAATAAGTTCTGCGGTATGTGTGGAGTGCGCCTGGAGAGGCGCAAGGTGGAACGGCGTGTTTTCTCAAGCAACACGAACCGCATCTGCCCGTCATGCGAACACGTCAATGAACAGGGATACAAGTTTTGCGCGATGTGCGGCAGTCGGGTCGAACGCCGCCTAAGCGAACGCCGCGAAGAAGAACCACGAGCAACTGCCATCGCCAACGCCCTTGTGCCGGGACCAGAAGGACGGCCGGTTGCGGTCTCAGAAGCCGAGCCGGCTGCGGACACCACCGAGGTCTTGGAGACACTTTCGCCCGCCACCAAGCCGTCTCCTCCCGTCGCGCACCACCCGCCCTACAGATCCACGACTATCGTTGGACCGTCTTTTCTGGGCTTGAGCGACGAATCCGGAGAGACGGCCGACTATTTGTTGGAAGAGGAGAGGTCCTCGGGAGGAGTTCTCCGCAAGCTGGTGCTCATTGCTGTCCTGGCGGCAGTTGGTGGATTGGTTTTTGTGCAGTGGAAAGCGGGATTCCCAATTCTTAACGCCGTCCGGCGCTCCGCTGAACCAGCGAAGACTGGAGCGGACTCATCGCAAGACAAGAACCCCAGCTCCGAAGAAGACAAATCCGCAAACTCCTCGGATGACGTCGCCAAGGATACGGTAACGCCAGTTGGCGAAACCGTTGTAACGAAGGATAGGATTCCCGACGTCACGTCTATCGAAAAACCTAACGTCCCCAAGACGATAACTGGCGCGGCAACAGATGAGGGATCGGCGGGAGACGAGCAGTCAAAGCTGAAAGCCGCGAAGGATGAGCCCGAAAAGCCAAGCCCACTGTTACTGCGCGCGCAGCAATACCTTCAGGGCACGGGCGGCGTTTCCCAGAACTGCGAACAGGGGTTGATCTACCTCAGAGCGGCGGCCAAGAGCGAAGCCGCCGCGGCGCTCCAGATGGGTGCTCTGTATGCCAGCGGGCACTGCGTCCAGCCGGACCGAGTCGCGGCTTATCGCTGGCTGAACTCGGCCCACGAACTGCAACCGGGGAATGCACGTATCCAAAACAGCATGAACCAGCTCTGGGCGCTGATGACGCTACAAGAACGCAGTCAAATTGCCCGTTGAGGACTCTGGTGTTTGTGATCGTCGGGAAAGATGCAAGGACGATTACAGAATTGCTGTGTCCCTCTCGACGTTATTGTATCCAAGGAGCAAGGTCAGCCGAGCACACGAGCACAAAGGAGATCGGCAAGTCTTCTCAAAAAAATGTAAGTTTAATTGTTTCTCCCTATCAGAAACTCAGCGTTTGTCGGTTACTATTTTTCCGTGCCCCTGAGAGAAATCCACGTCTCCGGCTACCGGTCGGTCCGCGAGCTACGGCTCAAGCTGAAACAGATCAACGTCCTCACCGGCCCTAACGCTTCCGGAAAGAGCAACCTGTACAACTCCGTCTTCCTGTCGGCCAAAGCAGCAGCCGGTGGTTTTGCCCAGGTGATTGCGGAAGAGGGTGGTATGCCCTCGGTGCTCTGGGCCGGCACGCGCAAGTCCCGCGCTTTAGGTTCAGCGCGGTTGGAGCCAGTGCGCATGGGCCTCGGCGTGAAGACGGATACGTTCAACTACGAGCTGATCTGCGGCCTGCCCAAGCTGCAAGGGCCGGTGCCTCCGGGCCAGTTTCACTCCGCCTTTCATCTCGATCCCGAGGTGAAGGAAGAACACGTTTGGATGGAGGCGCCCGGCGGACTGAAAGTTACGTTCTTCAAGCGTGATGCGACAGGCGTATGGATTCTTGACAGCGGTGAACGCCTGACCGACTACTCCGGCGAACTCATGCCGACCGAGTCGGTACTCTCGCAGCTCCGCGAGCCGCATCTCTATCCTGAGCTCTCCGCGCTGCGCACCGAGATGAGCCGCTGGCGCTTCTATCATCACTTTCGTACCGATGTTGATTCCTCGTTGCGTCATCCCCAGGTCGGAGTGCGCACTCCGGTGCTGAGCCATGATGGCCGGGACCTGGCAGCTGCGCTCCAGACCATCAACGAGATCGGGTTGTCCGAAGAGCTGCACCAGGCTGTGCGCCAGGCTTTTCCCGGAGGATCGTTAGAGATCGAACATGACGACGACAATGGAATGTTTGCCGTCATGTTGAGGATGCCGGGGCTCAAACGCCCATTGCGTGCACGTGAGCTTTCCGACGGCACGCTGCGTTACCTCTGCCTCTTGGCCGCGCTCCTCAGCCCGCGTCCGCCGGCGCTACTGGCCTTGAACGAGCCGGAGACCAGCTTGCATCCTGATCTGCTCGAGCCGCTGGCGATGCAGATGGTGAAGGCCTCGAAGAACTCTCAGCTCTGGGTGGTTACGCATTCTGCCAAACTCGCCGAACTCGTCGAGAAACACTCGGGCGAAACGCCCGTCCGACTGCAGCTAGCCGGCGGCGAGACGCGAGTGGTCGGGCAAAGGCTAGTGGAGGTGGATGAGGAGGCGGGGTGAGCGAGCTTTCTTGTTATTGACCATAGATCTGCAGCACGCTTCTCTTGAATGGGCCGAATGAAGGCACTCGGTACTCAAGACGGTCAAGATTGATTTGCGCTGCGATCGCACCAAGAACAGTTGAGGTGTAGTTCAGCTTCGCGTCAGTCAAGACTCTCTGTAAACGCTCCTTCGGATGATCGATATCCTCGATTGTCTCGTTGACGCGTGCGATCCGTCGCCCGCGTCGAGACTGGCTGACAGCGTTCAGAGCGTCTTCGTCTGCGAGCAGCCAACTGTCAAGCGTCCTTCTAATGACGCAAAGCTCTATTCCTCTCGGAAATCTATACCTTTGTGGATCGAGCTTTCCTCGCATGCTTTCCAAAACCTGTGCTGGGGCTTTGTTGTCACAATCGCGTATAACCAATGCCCCGTCAACCGGACCGCCGTTATGAGCGTATTCAAACCTCGTCAGCAAAATCGGAAATTCTTTCATCAACCGCTGAACGCCGCCGCACACCAACGGGTAAATAGTAGCCTGGGGAGAGTTCACTTTTCTGATGAGATGCCCGAACGCTATTTGGTCAGCCTCTCCTTCTACAATCAGGCCGTAACTAGGCAAGACTCAACGCCCCAGAAAAATATAGGTCCCCTAAGCCAATTTCTTCATTGCTTACCATTGCCCGGAGCTCTGCGCGGTCTCCCGGACGCTGAAAGACCGTCGCGCCCTCTTGCCGGTTCAGCAGAATCAGCTCATCAATCGACAATCTATCCACCAAATATGGAGAGTGGGTCGTAATTACGAACTGCGAATGCTTCTCTGGCGGGAATTCGATTTGGATTTGACGTAACAAGTCCACGAACACCGCCAGCAGCCTTGGATGAAGGTGATTCTCTGGCTCCTCGATGAGGCACAACTCCGACCTGGCGGATCTTGGAGCATAAAGCAGCGACAACAAGGCGAGGAAGGTTAACTCACCGTCTGACATCTCGGCAACGGTTACTGGCTCTTTCAAGAACTTCTCGTTCGAAGCCAAGTATACCGTCGTGTGTGCCGTCGGACTGGTGAAAATGTTCTCGAGACTCGGAAAAACGTCCTTCGCGACTGATCTAATGCGTTCGAAGTATTCGGAGTACTTCGTTTGAAGCACCATCAGCCAAGCGGATAGGTTTTCACCGTGCGAGGTGAGAAACTCAGTTGCCGCCGTCGGGTTTTGGCTGCGCATCAAGGGCGGAACTAAGTTGTACAGTCTCCAAGAAAAGATGGACCGTCGCAAGAAATTCCCTTCCCAATTCGGCACGTCGTATTCAAGAGCGAGCTTGTTCGAATCGCGCACTTGCATGACCTGCGCGCCTGCCACTCCGAGAATGTTTCTGAATTCGCCATTCGTTTCAATCAAGGCTCGTGACGTGTCTCCGTTGTTGACGGTCAGCGTTTCACGCTGAATCTGTGCTGATCCCCATTGGTTTCCCAGTAACTCAACTTCGTATCGCCAATCGAACCTCTTCCCGCCGTCCTCAGCTGCTCCGTCGATGGCGAATTGAATAACGGAGTTGTCACCGCCCCCCCATGCCACTCGCCTGAACCCGTTTCGGGGGTTCAGAGCATTTGCTAATCCAGATAACATTCCAGGCGACGGCACCAGCAAATCTTGGACGAACTTAAAGAAATCCAAAAAATTGCTCTTGCCAGACATGTTAGGGCCAAGCAAAACATTGTTCCGTCGCAACTCTAGGGTCACATCCCGAAAGGATTTGAAGTTCTTTATTTGAACTGTCTTTATCATCAGGGATAAGTTTAGTCAGATCGGGAGGCAGACGCCAGCGCGTTTGCGGCGATCCGTAGTGGTAACAGTAATTCCGCGTGCCGGCACAATGTCGGCTAACAGAAAAAAGGCTAGGCACCCCTCTCGGTTTGGTTGCCCAACTGGGAACACACCAAGGTGTCTTGGCCCCACGGCACGTTGTCACGCCAGGCCTTCTAGTTTGGAATAGTGCCAAGGTAACTACTTTATGAAAGCAGCAGCTATTGGCACACTGTTGTTCATTTGTGCGCTGGCACCACCTTCTTTCGGCCAGCAAAAAACTTACAACTGGGTGGCGGGCAATGATGAAACTGTGCGCCTGGACCCCGGCTACTACCACTCTGGTCCGACGTACCAACCCGGCCCAGGAACCAGGACGATTCACGTCGACATCGATGCGCAGCAGCCCGTGACGCTTGCCATGGTCTCCGCTCAAGAGTGGAACGATGCGGCCCAGCGTCCGGAGATCATGAGCAATCTCAGTTTCCTCTGCGTCCAAGAGCATGTCGTCCAGACGACCTACACGTGTAATTTGCCGCTGGCGGCGCCCATGGTGCTGTTGGTCCGCGATGAACGCAACGAGCGCGGGATATTTGCGGGTATAGGAGAAGTGACACGGGGCCGGGATCACGACAAGCAGCAAGCTCCAGCCCAACCAGCGAATGGCGAGCGGGCAGGGAACGCCGATGCTAACCGGGACCGCGATCGCGACCGGCGTGACGACAACCGTGCGATCTATGCGGGAGTCGATGCGGTCCTGGACGGTCGCGCTCGACGCCAGTTCTTCTATCCGAACGATGTCCACATCGAGTATTACGACTGGGCATGCACAGAAAACTGCAACTTGCCCGATCCGCCGAGACCAAAGCTGTTCGATTGGGTACCGGGAAACAGTGAAACAGTGCGTTTGGAGCCAGCCGCCTATTACCACGGCACCACCTGGGCCTTTGGCGAACGCGACGTTATCTACCATCTCGGTATCGAAGCACAGCGGCCAGTCACAATGGCGGTAGTAGGAGTTGACGATTGGAACAATGCCCTTGCGCAGCGGCTGGGCAAGAACTTAAACAATATCGAGTACACCTGTCTGCAGCAGCACGTCGTGCGCACCACTTTCACATGCAAAATCCCGGTGGTATGGTCTCCGAGTTTCCTGATCATTCTCGACGAGCGCGATGGCGGCCATGCTGATCGCGATAAACAGGTGGCAGGGCAATCCGTTCCAGTGGCATCGCCCGGTATCGTGGTAACCGGCCAGGATTCGGGGCGGCAATTCGTGGCGCCGAATGAGATACGGCTGCAAGGTTACCTGTGGAGCTGTGTCGACGCTTGCGATCAGCCGGACTTTGGATGGGTGAGCCACGTCAACGAAAAATATCCGCTCACCAAGCTTCTGAAATTGTATGGCGC
>WNFJ01156527.1_pt1 | contig 14134 bp, 18 predicted proteins | sample 5400461 | NCBI WGS metagenome assembly WNFJ01 (sample SAMN13153349, study PRJNA577476) | soil metagenome | isolation source: 115 cm saprolite on Douglas fir-dominated hillslope | place: USA:California | collected 2013-09-17 | reverse complement strand
GTGTGCCGGCTTGCGGGGGTACGTCAATGCGGCGACGCGTCGCAACGGTGAGTGTCCAAGCGTTTCCGCGTGTGCCTGGATCCATCGCAGCGGCGTAGGAGTGCCCGTCCTCACGCTCGAGCACGAGGGGTCCCTTGCGGGTCGCGCGTTCTATCTCGGTCGACGAGAAGAGCGACGATTCAGGGTCGGCAAACTGGCCGAGCACGTCCGTGCGATAGGCCTGCTCGTCCTGCCGGCGAAGCTGCTCCACCCTATCGCGCGTCCACCAAACGGGATTCATCAAGGGGGCGGGAGCGCGGATGATGACGAGCTCCGCACTGGGTTTGCGCCAGCGCTCTTGGACCATCTCGTAGACCGGACCGCGAGGTGCCCACGGCGAACCGATGGAGACTAGCTGCGCGCCCGGAAGCAGGCGCCCGAGAGCAGCACGCCGAGCGTCATCGAAGTTGACCACCCCGTCTTCCTCGCCGTTCATGCGAGGCGCTTCGTCGAAGATGACGCCAGCGGACCAACGGGCGACGAGCGACGCTCCAGCGCGAGCGCCGGCCACAACCTTGACCTCGATGACGTGCCCCGACGGGTGCCGAAGGTTCACGGTGTCCGCGGTCGGCTCACCGACGAGCAGCGCACGGAGCGCCTGTTTGCTCGTGAGCGTGCCGACGAGATGCTCGAAGACGACGCGCGCCAGGTCCGTGGTCAGGCTGACCACAGAGACGCGCACGGGCTCCCCGGCGCGCAATCGCGAAAGATCGCACGTTAGCGCCGCTCGGACCGCGAGTGCGGCGGCGAGTGGATGAGCAGCTCGAGGGGGCGCGACGCTGGTACCGATGCGACGCCGCCGATCGCCGCCATGACGTCGGGGTGCTCTGCGAGCTCCCCGAGTGGAAGACCGTCGGCGATGCGGCAGATTGCCCGCTGCAATGGCGAGGCCGTCAGGAGCCCGAACGCGCTCGGGTGCGTCAACAGCCGCTCGAGGGTGTAGGAAGCCGGCTTCACGGCTTTGCCTCATCGGTCGCCAGCGCAGCCGCAAGCGCGACGTGGGGTGCCATCGGTGCAGCGGCGCGGCGTGCCTGGGCCTCTCGCGTCGCAAGCTCCCACGCTGCTAGATCGTGCTGCCTCGCCGTCGAGCTCAGCGTCGCCGCGACCTTGAAGAGCTCAACGTCCCCCGTCTCAGCTCCGAGCTCCGCGGCGAACTCCCCGCCCGCGTGTTGCCAGGCCGCCGCGGCCAGCATGGCCCCAACCCCGTGCGAGACGCCTCCCGTGGCCGCGGCGAGCTCTGTTCTGCGCGCTCGGAGCCACTCGAGCCGTCGTCTGTTGTGTGGCTCGAATCTGGGGTCGCAAGTCAGCTTGCGAGGCAGGAACGCCCCACGCCGAGGGAGCTGCGCCATCGCGCGAGCCGCTGCGGCTGTTCGAATGCGGCCCGCGCGGTCGCGCCCACCCTCGAGCGGGACGGCTACTCCCGCTGGCGCGAACGGCAGCTCATCGGCAGGGAGCACCTCGACCCGGGGCGACCCTGAGCCCGCGCTGTGGCCGTTTCGGAGGGCCATGGTCACCCCCCTCCCTTCGGACGTCTCGTGACGGAGGCAAGGGCCCGCTGTAGGCTTCTACCCATGAGCGCAGCCCACCCCGCCCAGGTCGCCCCCGATTCCCCCGAGGTCGCCGCCTTTCGCAAGAAAGCGCGAGGCGAGCCGCTCACCGATGCCGAACGCCAATTGCTGGCGAACGCGACGCGCAAGCCGGACCCGGCTGCCCGGACCGTGCCGCACGAGCGTATCGAAGCGATGCTTGAGGAGCGTCGACGCCGCGAAGTCGGATGATCGGGCCCTTTGAGGTCGTGTGGTCCGACCCGGCCACCGAAGATTGGATGCGTCTCTCGTTCGCGGATGCGCAAGCCGTCTCCGTCGCGGTCCGACGGTTCGCCGAAGGGTCCCCGGGCCCCACTGTCGTTTGCGTCGATAGCGAGTATCGGCTCTTCGTTGGCATACTCATGGTCGTGATGCTCATCGACGGCGACACGCTGTACGTGGACCGCGTACGGCGGGCGTAGGCTCGATCCGCACACCCTACGCACGAAAGCGCTGAAACTGGCTTTCCGAGCCAGTGCGAAAAGGCGGCTTTCTCGAGCAATCCGCGCGACGCGGCAGCCGTTGGCCAACCGATGGGGGGCAACCGGCGGCGTTTGACGCGTGCCGTCTCGTGCGGCTGAAGGGCGCTGCCAGCTCAGGACGCGTGCGAACGCGACCCTGACGCGGGCGTCGAGTGCGTCGGGCCGCGTCGTCCTTTGGTACTTACATCCCCCGCCCGTAAGCGAAGGCAAGCAAGTGCGCTCCGCGACCGACGCGCTCTCTTTCCGGGAGAGCTGGCGCGTGTCCGTGTGTCGGGGTCGTGACCTCGTCTGGTGTGGTGTGTCTCTCCCCCTAGAACCCCCTACCCGGGTCAAGCGGGTCAGGGACCCTTGACCCCGTGGTACCTGGCCTGACCCCGGTACGGTCAGGTCACGGGTCAAGCGTGTGGCTTCAGTGCTCATTGCTGAACTCCTTTCGCAGGTGCGGCGGCAGCGGTTCGGGGGAGCTTGGCGGGTAGTGGCGCGCTGACTTGTTGGGGCCGGGCTCGACACGTAGGTATGGGCTCAGCGTTCGGAGGGCATCGACAGCGCGCGTTTGCCCGCATCGGGCCTCGCGCTTGACCGCGGTTCGTAGGTCGCCACCGTTCAGCCCCTGAGAGCGCATTACGACGCGGAGAGCCGCGCGCTCGTCGGCTTGCGCCTGCTCTGTCCGCCGCGTGGCGTCCGCTTCCTCCCTGACACTCTGCCTTGCGGCACGGTCGGCCACGCCAGCCTTACCCGCTGCCCTCGCTTTCTCGACGGCTGCGCAATCGGCTTCGTCGAGTGGCCGTAGGGCGCCGCCGTGGTCAACTTCCCGTCGAAGTAGGATCGGTTCCGGCTTGGGCGCATAGTTGCTTTTCGTGATTCGGAACGTCACCACCTCGCCCAGCCGTTCCGCTTCCTCCGATGCGTCGACCGTCAAGCGCTCGACCGTCAAGGCGCATTGCCAGCGCGGCCCGTCGATCAGCCCAGTCACCCCGCGACCGGCCGTCGCGTCGATTTCCCCGTCCCTGCGCGAAACCTGATTCGTGTGATGCGCGACGAGCGTCGTCGTCGTCGCGGGAGTGATGCTCTCGCACGCCTCGACGAACCGAGTCGCCGATGCGTTGTCCGATCGATGATGACGAGCCGATAGTCTCCCTCCAGTACTTGCTCGCGCAGCCAGGAGAGGAACGGAGCATCGATCGTCCGGCGGTACTCGTCCAGCGCGATCATTGGGGCGTGAATGCCCGTGAGCGGAAGGACGACGGTCCTGCCAGCCTCGGGGATCACACCAGCGACTTGGGCGGCCTGGTACAGCTTGCGCTGACATTCCTCGACGTCTTCCTCCCCGACTACGAAGAGCACACGCCCAGCGCTGGCCACTTCGAAACACCCGAGCCACGGTGTCCCGGTCGCGACCGCGACGGCGAGCTGAGCTCCGGTTGTCGTCTTTCCGATGCCACCCGCAGCGATGAACTGGCCCACCTTGCCGAGAGGCAGGACGCCACGGCGTTTCGGATGGCGCTTGTCGCGTAGCAGCCATGTGCGCTTCGGGGGAGGCGTCGTATACCACTCGACGGGAGCAGGCATCAGACGCGATGCCCACGGCTGGGGGGCCTCCGAGGCGGAGATTCGCTCTCCGCCTCGCTCGCGTCCGTTGTCGACGCGGGAAGACGAGGGGTCCGGTGCTTCCTCGTCGAAACGTCCCGGGGGTGGCCCGGCCTGCCATCCGTTCGCGGTCGGGGAGGGCAAGAGGGCATCGAGCCCGCGCCCCAGCGCACGCCGCTTCGTCGTCGTCGCGGGCGCAGCGCGAAAGTCGATAGGTTTGACCGTCACGACTGCCCTCGCGCATGAACGGCATCTCGGATTGTGCGCCGTCCCTCATACTCGCGACGCTCGCCGGCCGCGTTGACCCACGCCGGGAGAAGCGCGCTCTCGATCTGCCCTTCGTCGAGTTTGAGTTCGGGCCTTGCGAGCGTGAAGGCCTCGCGAGAGAGTGTGTAGTGCCTCGATCCCTCACCCGCGTCCGAGACGGCATCGGCTGCTTTCCGTAGGGCCCCCTGCACATACCGATCGCGATGCTCCGGCGCTGGCGGTTGCACTGCAGGACGCGGAGGCTTTGCCCTCTCGAGGGCATCGGCGATCCCGAGCAGGCAATCGATGGAGACGGGCTCCCCGTCGCCGACGAACACGGCGAACGGCGCACCCGGCTTGACTGTCGGCGAGTACCAGAGTCGGCACGCATCCTTTGTCGAGGGATCCAACGCGATTCCGGCCGCGGTGAACTGCGCCGCCGCGACCGAATAGATTCGCTCGTACTCATCGGCGGTTGGGCACCGATCGAAAGGGACGACGGCGCGCCATCGGGGGCGCTCGAGCGTGTGAGATGCCGTCGTCCAGATCACGTGGGCCACAGAAGACAGCGCTTCGTGTGCTTCCTCGGGCGAAGCGCTCCCGTCGTCGTGATCCATTGCCAGCGCCGTTACGCTTTCTACGTGGATCTTTCGCCGCACCCCGTCGCGCAACGTAGCCACGGTGAAACCGCCTTCAGCGTCCTTCGCTGTCGCCGTGACAGGGTGACTCGCCCAGCGGACGAAGCCTGCCCACGTTTCGGAAACGTGGATCCCCACCTGTGGAGCACGGGCCAGACGCTCCGGCCAAAAGACCGTCATTGGAAAGGGCGTATCTGGGATCATGCTGGCCCCGGCGTGAGGAGCGTCAGCAGGAGCCGTTCCTCGTCATAGAGAGGTTCGTCCGGACGCCCGTCGAGGGCTCGCTGTTCCTCGCCAAGCTCCTCCACCCGGGGGCCGGGGCCCCTCGAGTCGAGCTTGGCCGCGGGGCCTGACGCCGAACTCGTTGCGACCGCCGAGGGGGGCGACGCTCTCCCGAGCGCGAGCAGTCGCGCTTCTGCGTCGTCGAGGGCCTCTCGCACAGCGCCCCAATTGCCTCGCTCGAGGTGCGTCCTGGCATGGCGGACAAACCCGAGTAGACGGTCAATCTCCTCCCTCCCGACGTTCATTGGCGCCCCGCGCTCGCGCGGACGATTCGCCGTGCCCCGACACGAGCGAACGCACGGGCCTCCTCGTTGTCGTTGTCGACGTCGTTCGCGGCGGATGGCACGGCGCGCGGCGCAACGGGGTGCGCCTCCAGCCACGCGAGCACTTCGACCGTGCGGCTGTAGCGCAGTTGACCATCGGCCCAGGACGGCCAGTCGCCGTCGCGGACGTGGTCGAGGTAATGGCGCTTGGCCATCCCGACGACGGAAAGCACCGTGCGCTGATTGACCATCTCGGGACGCGCTAGCTCGGCAACTCTGCGAGCGACGCTAGCGTCTGCGGCGGCCGTCATCGCGGCGTTCAGGTCGACGGTTGGAGCGCGTGTCTCGGCCGCTCCCTTTGCGGACCGCCTCAACCGCTCATCGGTCCGCGTACCTCTGGAGCCAAGCTCCGTGCCATTTGTCTATTTGCGCTCATGGCAAGGTCAGTTCCTTGCGGCCATGAGCACGTTGTGCGCGGTCGGCGAATGTTTGGAGTTTGCGCAGCGAGGGTTCGCGCCGAGGCAATCTCCCCCGTAGCCGAGCCGCGCGAATCACCGGGACGCTCACCCCAGAAAGGGCGCTCAGCTCCACGTCGGACAGTTCGAAGCGCTCACGCACGCTGCGAATGTCATCCACCAATGTTCGAGCCATCACGAAACCTCCAAGAGGAAACGTCATCTGGCTCGAAGGCTCCTCGTGAGACGTAACCGAAGAGCTGCTCAGCTATCGCTGCGGTTTCCAATCTACTCAAGATTGGACGCGACGCAAGCAACTCCCCCATGCGTGACTACTATTTCACACGTTCCAGCTTGGGCGAGTGCGTGGCCGAACGAACTAAGTCGATGAGTCGAGCAGCAGCGTCGGCATCCAGCAGCATGCACTTCGTCGACCGCCAATCGCCTTTCCCGTCCTGGTGCCACTGCGTCAAAACGAACGTGAATCGCCCGCTCGGATCGCCCGATAAGACAGCCGCGATCTGAAAGCGCCCTCGGCGCTCCTGCTCGTCACTGATGATCGCCGCTCGCCCTTGCTCGATCCACTGGAGCAACGTGTCGTGGCTCTCGTTCTCATGTTCGTTCGTCGGAGGCCGTGTTGGATGGCACGTGGTACCATTCCTTTCGGCAGCGCGTCGGCTCTCAGCAGTGAAGCTTACCGCGCTACGCGCTACGCGCCTTGCGCCGACGCGGGCCAGCAATCTGGCCTCCTCGTCCTCGTTGCACGCTACGGCGACCAGTGTCCTACGCGGAGTGACTGGGTGCCGCGTGAGCCACACGACGACGTCGGCGGTGCGCGAGTAGCGCACGCGTCGATCCGCGAATGATGGCCAGTCGCCGGCGCGACAGTGCCCGAGATAGTTGCCTCGGCTCATGCCCAGGACCGCCGCGACGGCGCGCTGATTGACCAGCATCGGCCGGGCCTCCTCGTGCGCGATCTTGCGGATAAGAGCCTCGAGTGCGGCTTGGTCGATGATGCTCATGGGCCTTGCCTCCGGTTGCGCCGCCGAGTGTCGAGGTCGACCACGTTCGCCCGCGCCAGCCGTCGGGCTGGCTTCGAGCTCTCCGGCGAGCTTTGCCACGGTCGCCCATTCGCCTGCGACCGTCGCCCCTTCGATGCCCTTCGAGAGCGCCGTCTCGATGGGGTCCCCGGCTGGCCAACCGCCGTTGGCCAAGTGCTCGAAAGTCGGAGAGCCTGGGATCGTTCCGAGCGCAGCGGCCAAAGCACTTTCAACGGCTTGCGACGGGGTAATCCGCGCTTCCGCGCTTGACACGGTAGGGGTCGGAGGTTCGAAACCTCTCGCGCCTACAAGAAAAGCGGGGAAAAGTAAGGTCCTTGGCACTCAGTCGCCCTGGGCTTTTTGCNTGGCGCTCAGTCGCCCTGGGCTTTTTCCTTACCCTCCCCACTCGCCGGGGTACCCTCCCCACTTTGTCGGGGACCGAAGAGGGACGTTGCTGATGCTCCGTCGCTGCTCGTCGGGGGTGGCCGTCGAGTAGTGCTCGCGCATGCGGTCGGTCTGGGGGCCGGAGATGGACTTCGTGACGATCCCCTCCACCTTCGCCAGCCGCATCAGGTCGTTGAACGTCCGGCGCATCCCTCTCGGCGTGAACGTCTTGTTCAAGCCGATCAGCTGCCCGACCGTTGCGAATGCCTTCTTGAGGAACGACACCGATCGAAAGCCCCCGTCCTCGGCGGGGAAGAGCAGGTCGGACGCCTTCTGCTCCGGCGTCGTGAGCTGCGCGGCGACATGCCCTCGCAGCACCTCCATGACCTCCGGCGGGACCGTGATGCGCTGGCGCAGCTTGGTCTTCGTCGTGTTCATGTACTCGTCGCGGATCGTATGCGAGCGGCGAACGAGGACGACACCTTCGTCCCAAAGGACGTCGGGCGTCGCCCCGGTGCGGCGGAGCGGTCGTAAGGTCGAAGGACGGAGGCCGGTCGCGAAGCCGAGGAAGGTCATCGCGTACTGCGCCGGGAACTGGTCCTTCATGCACGCAAGGAAGGCGGCCGCCTCCTCGCTCGTCAACGCGTTCGGCTCTTCCTCCGTGTACGTCGGGTGCTCGGAGGTGTCGAACGCGGGGATGCCTTCGGACGCGTCGAACGGGAGACGAAGCTCGCGCTTTGCTCTCTTCAGAACGTGCCGGAGGATGGCGAGCCAGCCGTTGGCGGTCGCCGGCGAGTAGACGCCGCGTCCGACTAGCTTGCCGATGTCTGCACGCCACGCTTCGACGTGCAGCGGACGGAGCTCGTCGATGAAGATGTCGCCGAAGCCAGCGACGCTCTCCGTCCCTGCGATGAGGTGTTCGAGTGTGTAGCGCCAGCGTTCACGACCGCTTGCGCTCATGATCTCCTTCGTCGCGATCTTCCGTTCGAAGAGCGATGGCGCGTCGTCGCAGAAGCGCGTTCTCTGAGTCTGGACCGAGGCGACGCCGGCCCGAACGCGCTTGCACTCGTCCTCGATCCACTTCAGCGCCGCCGGCGCATCCGCCTCCGGCAGGACCTTCCATAACTCCCGTTGACGTCCGGTGGTCTTGTTGATCACGCGGGCGCGCACGACGTGTCCGCCCTCCTTTCTCCGCCAAACCCGGGGCAGAACCGGCTCGGTTGAAATCCAAGAACCCTTGAACAACTTCCACTCTCTCTGCTTTGCCATGTGAACCTCCTGAAGGAGGCGCACCTGAGCGTTCCGGAGCCGAGACCTTAGCAGCGTCGGCGCGCGGTGCCTCTCCTCGAAGAAAGCGGTCCAACTCTTTGATCGCCCACATCCACGTGCCCGACCCGCCCCGGCGACCTGCTGGGGTGATGCGGCCTTCGCGGGCGGCTTTGCGGAGAGCTCCGGTCGTCTTGAAGCCGCAGTAGAGGGCGGCGGCCGCCGTGGTGAGGTACCGCGGCCAGGAATCGCACTTGTGCGGCGAATGGTGGCGATCCGGATCGAGGCGGTAGGGAGAGGAATCCGCTAGCGGCTCGGTTGTGTCGCGGTCGCGGCTATTGGCCATCGGTGCCCGTGGATGGATCGGTGGGGGCCGGAGCCGGCGCCTGGGCTGCGAGGTTCGGGAGCTCGACCTCATCCGCGAGGACCTCACGCGGCAAGTCGTCCAGGAAGCGATGGCCACCCGTGAACCGCTCTACGACGTACTCGACGAACTGTGCGAAGCGCCTCTCCGCTGTCCGTCGCGCCGATTCCTTTGCGTCGTCGCTGACGCTAGGCGTGTGTGCAAACCATAGCCTCACCCAGACCGCAAAGGCCTCCGACAGAAGCTCTAGATCGCGGTGCGCACGGGCATCGGCACGACCGAGCCGATCCAGACGACGCAGAATGAGCGCCGTGTCGCTTGTACGATCGAGGTACTGCCGAAGCGCTGCCTGCACGACCCCACTCGATGCGATGCCGCTGGCGGCGCGGTACTCGGCGAGGCGCTTAGCGAGCTCTCTGTCAACGTAAGGGTGGAGTCGCACGCGTTCATTTCGGGGGAGCTTGGTCATGGTGCACTTCCAATCGCCGCCGGGGCCCCACAGGGGAGAGGAGTGCTCCGGACTAGGCGTAGGATTGCTCGGTCAGCATCAGGCGAACCTTGCCGAAAAAGTGAACGCCCGCGTCGATACATGGACTGGGGAGGGGGCCGTGTGGCCGCTTTTTCGGTCATGGGCCGCGAATGCGCAATCACCGTGCCGCGGTATCGGAGCGTCACGGGAGCGTCAAAGCTCCGGAAAATCCTCGGGTTGCGAGCGATGAGCCGGGCAAGTGGTCAGCAATTGACCACGGGGGGGTGGTCAGCAATTGCTCTGAGCATTGATCACTTTGCTGCTGTTTTTCCGGAATTTATGGGCTTTGCGCAACGTTTGAGCGATATGACGCTCCGCGAATCGCAGCAGGTGCACCAGTGGGCTTATCGGACCTTTGGTGAGTTGGAACTGGGAAACCGGCAGCGGACGCGGCGTGTGGTATCGGTGGCCGGGTCGCTGGCGGCCCGGGCTGCGGGCACGGTGACCGAGGTGTTCGCCGACAGCGCGGAGCGCGAGGGGGCCTACCGGCTGCTGTCCAATGAGAGCATTACAGCCGAGCAACTGCGGGCCGGGATGTGCGATGCGACCGCCCGGCAATGCGCCGAGCATCGAAAGGTCTACGTCGCGGTGGACGGCTCGAGTCTTTCGCTGACCGATCGTAAGGACAGCCGCGGGGTGGGCGGCGTGGGGGCCTGGAAGGACCATGGGAAAGGGCTGCAGGTGGTCACCGCACTGGCCCTCGAAGCCCGCGGCGTGCCGCTCGGGGTGTGTGCGCAGCAATGGTGGGCGCGCACCGAGCGCAGTCCCAAACGGCCCTGCAACCGGCGAAAGCTGGATGAAAAGGAGACCCGCTTCTCGGTGTGTGCGCTCCAGCAAGCTGCGGCCCATCTACGGCAAGAGGCCCCCGACACGCACGCGATCTTCGTCGTCGATCGGGCTTCGATTGCTGGCCGGTGTTGCAAGCGGCGCGCGCCCAGCAGGTGGGGCTTATCGTGCGCGCCAAGTACAACCGACGATTGGCCTCGGCGCGCGACGCTCCGGTGCGCTACCTGCACGAAACGCTGCAAGCGCAACCGCTGCGCGGTCACTACCGCGTGCAGGTCCCGGCGCGCGATGGTCGACCGGCTCGCGTCGCACGCATGCAGGTACAGGCCGCTCGCCTCACGCTCGCGCTGCCGGTGACGCGGAAACGGCGCGAATCACTCGAAATAAACGCCGTGCTCGCACGCGAAGTCGAGGGGCCTCGAGGCGGTGGGCTCTGCTGGATGCTGCTCACGACCGAGCCTATCGACAGCTTTACGCAGATCTGCGCGGTCGTGCACGCTTACTCTTTGCGCTGGCGCATCGAAGAGATGCACCGGGCCTGGAAACGGGGCGGTTGCAACGTCGAAGACACGCAGCTTCGCTCGCGCGAAGCCATCCTCAAGTGGGCTACTCTGCACTGCGCCGTGGCTGCCCGTAGTGTCCGACTTGCGCAACTCGCCCGTACCAACCCCGACCTGCCCGCCGTCGAGGAATTCAGCCCGACCGAGATCGATGCTGCCATCGTCCTGCGGCGCAAACGCACCAAGCTCAAACTCGGCGACCGGCCCTCACTGACCGAAGTCGTCCGCCTCATCGCCGATATTGGAGGCTATACGGGCAAATCCTCAGGCGGACCTCCAGGGCCCACCGTCATCGCCAGAGGCCTCGAACGGGTCGCCATGGCCACCGAAGTGCTCGTTGCCCTGGACTACGAAAAGTGACGAATGCTCAGAGCAATTGCTGACCACCCGTCGGTCGAGCGCGGAGGCCACGCGACCATTTTCTGCGGCGCCTTAGTCGGTCGCGTTCGACCAAAACTTGCCGGAAATCGGCGGTCGGTCTTCTTTTTTTGGCACGCCCAAGCGATTGCACAGCCAACAACCGTCCGTCGCCAAGCGTGGACCCGCCACGCGCTTACGCTCCTTGGGCGAGAAGACGCAATTGACGATTGCGCGACAAGCATGCGGGGCCTCCTGCTTTGGGCGGAGCGTTGGCCACCGACGCCGAACCCGATGGGGCCTCTCACGCGGGATCCATCGACCGCGCAAAAACAGGTCTTCTCTGGGCGGTTGGTCGCGATTTCTCGTCGTGTGGCCGGCTGATCAACCTGGTGGTCCCGCCATCGAGAGCCGTCGCGACGAAACGTTCAGTACAGCGCTCGGAAAAGCCCTTTCCTTTGCGCGGCCTCGGCGACAAGTGGTGGGCGTGGCGTGTGCTAAATCTCGCAGCGTGCGTGCTGTCGTTGTTGCCGTGGCGGCGACCCTTGCGTTGGCTGTCGAGGGCTGCGCCGGCGCCGTTCACAATCAGGTCGTCTCCGAACTCGGCTCCGCGAACATCATCGCTATAGATGATTCAGCGCTCTTTCGAGGCTTCGAATCCGAGACAGCACACCTCAGTGGAAACGGATGCTTGGCTGCGAGCAGTGAGGGATTGCTCTTTTTGATGTGGGCGCCCCGGATGCGAATATGGATTCCGCGCACGCGGATTCTTGCGGTAGATGCGTCAAGGAGATGCTTCTTGGGGCTATGCCAGACCGAGATCCGCGTACACTTCAATCGAGATCAAGGACTGGACGATGTAGCCGACTGGTCCGTGCATCGGCCCGGTGGCTGGCAACGCGCGCTCCAAAGGTTCGCCCAGCAAACTGTGAGACGACGTTCTGATGGCTGAGCCTGCGACGACGCTATCGAGACCACCGCACCGACGCGCCAGTGGACTGGACGGCGTGCGCCCTTAGAACGAGAGATGAAACTCGGCGGCGGCGCCGTGCGCTATCGGGGCCACCGAGAGCGACGGGCCGATAGCGGCAGCCGTCGCACGAGGCGGAGTGCCGAACTGATATACGTGCCACCAGTGTTCTGCCGGCGACTCGGGCTGTGGAAAGAGCCCAAAGATGCCCGAAACGAACAGAGGCGCACCCACCTCGATGAACAGCACGCCGTACGCCATATTCGTTCGGCTCACCGGAGGGTCCGAAAGGAGAAGGTATGAACCGTATGCGGCCAGGCCCCCCCCGAACAGGAGGTCGACCGCCACGAGCCAAGGGCGCGGCCCGCGGGGGCGAGCGGCGAGTTGGCGGAAGTCGTCTTCGGTCTCTCGCACGACTACCGCCGGGTCCGCACCACTAGCCTTACGCATTTCATAGCGTGCGTGCAGCGCCTCCATGTCGCTCGGAAAGAAGGACGTGAGCAGCCCGACGAGTGGCCAGTATCCGCTGGCCAAGACGCCGACGCCCGCCATCTGGAGTCCCGCGTCGGCACGGGTAGAGAGGATGACCCCTGGCGGGACCACGACTGCCAACAGCACCCCGTCGAACGCAGCCGAGCGTCCTCGGCCCCATCGTGCCTTCGTTGAAGCCGTATCGAGAACCCACTGAAGGCGCTGCTCATCGGCCTCGATTACGGCCGGCTTTGATGGCGACGCTATCGCGCCCTCGTCTGCGTTCGCGGTCCGGGAAAGCGCCGTCATCAGAAGAGGGAAAATCAGCGTCCGGCACAGCATCGCGGACTGCGAGGATACATAAAATGTCGTCGCGCAACCCCTGGCACGGTGCGCGTTGAGAAACTTGAGTGTCGGTCCTCCGACGCGCCGGGTTCGTGAAGGAGATCGCACGAGTCGAGACGGACGATGGGCAATCAGGAGGCGCGCGGAGGTGCTGCAGGCCACATGTGCGGCTCCCCGCCGCTCCCTCAGAGAACGTGTTCTGCTCGAAGTGATTTGGCCGCCAGGTCGATGGCAGCGACCGGATCGAGATCCGTGCCGATGACACAGCTCACGAAGACCCAACCGCGCGGCTTACGCTCCACGTGGCCAACGAGCCATCGGACATTGTCCCCACTCCCCGTTTTTGCACTCACGACGCTACCAGCGGGCCAAGGCACGGCGAATGTGTGCTCACCGAACGCGTTAACGATGACGTTCTGGGGCTGGACCCAAATTTGTCTTACGGTTTGCATTGCGTCCTTACTGACAGGCAGCACATCCTCGTAGAGACGCGCCAAGAAGCGCTCTTGCTCGTCGGGTGAAATCCTGAGCGACTCGTCTAACCAGAAGGTTGTTAGCCCGCTCGAAGCATCCCGGTTTCCGTAGTCGAACTTCGCTAAGTACTGGCGCTCGCGGTCGGGCCCCAGCATCGCGGCGACACGCTGGAAGTACCAGACGACGGAGTAGCGCATTGCCGTTGTGAGCGTGTGTGCTCGCTTCCATGTCTCGGGCCCATCGGTTGCCTCGTCGTACGCGAGGGTAACGTTCGGTCCAGCCAAGATTCCGGAATCCAGTGCCGCCAGGGCGTGCGGAATCTTGAACGTCGACGCGGGAGTTATCCGCATAGAACAGGCTTCGGCGGGTGCGCGGCGCAATTCGCCGACGCCTAGCTCGTACAAGAGAAAGCAGGACAGCCCCGGCGACGCATCGAACGCAGACGCGCGCACAGCCATGACAGGACTCTGAGTCGCGTGACTGCATCCCGTCGCGATCAGCAATGTCAGCGTGGTGCCGATCGACAAAGTCGCTCTCATTAGGTCCCGGATCTCAAGTCGCCAGCTGGACCGCCAAGGAACCATCGCGAAGGTAACGTACGCCGCTACAGACTGAGGAAACCAGCCCACCCGCCCCTCATGAACGAAGCCCACCTGCACATCAGATGTCCTTCGTATGCTCTCGCGGAATGAAATTCCCGTAGCGCGGACGGTGGTTCTCGATTGCCGCCGTTGTTGGTCCCTTTGATGGGACCGCAGGTGAAACCGAAGCTCCCATCGGAGATGGCGCCGGACGTGGCCCACTATCGACTCGCTCGGATCCTGCGGCGGCCCCTGGGTGTGATGGCGGCGAGTTTACCGAAAAGCTCCCGGTTGGCTCCTCGTTGTGTTCGAGGATAACTCCAATGGTGACTGGGTGCATATCCCGCACGGGCATGATCACGCCGCCGGCCGTACGCGTTTGGTGTAGGTCGCATGGAGCTCCTCGTGAAGTGCATCGAAGCGGTGCGA
>WNFJ01084060.1_pt2 | contig 14134 bp, 13 predicted proteins | sample 5400461 | NCBI WGS metagenome assembly WNFJ01 (sample SAMN13153349, study PRJNA577476) | soil metagenome | isolation source: 115 cm saprolite on Douglas fir-dominated hillslope | place: USA:California | collected 2013-09-17 | reverse complement strand
GCGCATCAGTCGCTGACGCGCAGGTCCCGCCCCGTCATCTCGGGCGGGGGATCGAGCTGCAGCAGGCGGAGCAGGGTGGGCCCGACGTCGCACAGCGCACCCCCGGGCCGGAGCCGGCCCCCCACGTCGTCGCCCACGATGAGAAACGGGACGGGGTTGGTGGTGTGCGCCGTGTGCGGGCCGTCAGTCGTCGGATCGATCATGAGCTCGCAGTTGCCGTGGTCCGCGGTGATCAGCAGGGTGGTGGCGCGCCGCTCGGCACTTCGCAGCACGCGTTCCAGGCAGCGATCGACCGCCTCTACCGCCGCCACGGTCGCGCTTAGTACCCCGGAATGCCCCACCATGTCTCCATTGGCGTAGTTGCACAAGATGAAGTCGTGATGCCCCGCCTCAATCGCCCGACACAGCACGTCGGTCACGGCCGGGGCGCTCATCTCGGGACACAGGTCGTAGGTGGCGACCCGCTGCGACGGGACGAGCACGCGCTCCTCGCCGGGGTAGGGGGACTCCACGCCGCCGTTGAAGAAGTAGGTGACGTGGGCGTATTTCTCGGTTTCCGCCGTGCGCAGCATCGTCATCCCGTGCTCCGACACGACCTGGGCCACGATGCGCGAGAGGACCATCGGCGGAAACGCCGCGGGAAACGGAAGGGTTTGGTCGTACTGCGTCATCGTGACCAGGGTCACGGTGGGACGCGGGCCCGTCTCGAACTCGGCGAAGTGCTCCACCGCCAGGGCCCGCACGATCTGGCGCATGCGGTCGGCCCGGAAATTGAAACAGAAGACCGCGTCGCCGCTGCGGATGCGCGGCGTGCCGGCGACGATGCGCGGCTTGACGAACTCGTCCGTCTCGCCCGCCTCGTAGGCGCGGCGAATCGCGGTAACCGGATCGGGCGCGACCTCACCCAGCCCGTGCACCATGGCGTCGTAGGCGATCTTGGTGCGCTCCCAGCGCCGGTCCCGATCCATCGCATAGTAGCGACCGACCACGGTCGAGACCACGGCCCGGCCGCGGGACTCCGCCAGCCGGTCGACGAGCTCCTGCATGAACGCGAGCCCGGACTGGGGCGGGGTGTCGCGCCCGTCGAGCCAGGCGTGAAGGGCCACCGGAAGCGCGTGCAGCTGCCCCAGCCGGACCGCGGCGAGCAGATGCTGGTCCAGCGCATGGACACCGCCGTTCCCGATGAGCCCCAAGAGGTGCAGCGTCCCGCCGCGGCGCTTGAGACTGGTGCACAGCTCAACGAGCGGCGGGAGCCGGAAGAACTCGCCCGACGCGATGGCTTGGGAGATGCGCACGATGTCCTGGGGGACGACGCGGCCGGCGCCGAGGTTCAGATGTCCCACTTCACTGTTGCCGATCTGTCCATCCGGGAGCCCAACGGGAAGGCCGGAGGCGTCGAGCAGCGTCCGGGGCGCTCGGGCCCATAACCGGTGCCACGTCGGCGTCTGCCCCAGCTCGATAGCGTTGCCCTCACGGCCGGGACGGAAGCCCCAGCCGTCGAGCACGATCAAGACGACCGGGGTGCGCGGCCCGCGCCTGTTTGCCATATTGAAGGGGATGCAATTTAGCCGGGCCCTTCGCGCCCTTCCAGTTGTCCTGTGGCTCGCCGTCGCGCCGCCCCTTGCCGCCCAAGCGCGTTACCGTGTGACGACCGACGGCGCCTGGTTCTGCCAGGAGGCGGGCGGCAAGCGCTTGGCCCGTCTGGCGCGCGGCACGCTCGTCGGGGGGGGTGAGGAACAAGGGGACTGGCTGGGGGTGGCGCTCGAAGGGTGGATCTTCGCGAGCTCGGTGGGCGCCACGACTCGCCCGGGATTCGACCTGGCCGTGACGCGGGCACCCGATGAGAATCTCCGCTCGGCTCCTGCGGGGGCGCTCGCGGCGAAGCTGCCGCAGGGATTCGTGCTCACCCGCGTCGCCGACGGCAGCAGCGATCGCTGGGTCCACGTGACTCGCAGCGGCTGGGTGGAGAAGGCCGCCGTGGCGGCGGTCGCGCAAGTGGCGAGCGCGCGGGCGGCCGCCTCGGCGGATTCCGACACCGCCCAGACCCGGCTGCCGCCGTCGCGACGTCCCGCGGGCCCCGCGCCGAGCCCCCCCGACACGAACGCCGGGACGTCGGCGCCCGTGGATCCGGCCCGCCTCGAGTCGGCGCGGCGTACCGTGCTGTACCGGGCGCCGGACGGGCCGGCCGCCGGTACCCTGGCGCCCTCCGCGCCGCTGCACGTCTTGGGGCGCTCGGGGGAGTGGACCCGCGTCCAACTGGAGGGATGGGTGAAGAGCGCCGACTTGCAGACCGCGCCGCCCGGGGTGCTCCTGGGCCTCTCCGCGTCCGAGCTGCGCGCCCAGCCGCAACGCTACGTGGGCCAGTTGCTGCGCTGGACCCTGCAGTTCATCTCGCTCCAGCGGGCGGACGAACTGCGGCCCGACATTCCCGCCGGCGCGACCTACTTCCTCGCCCGCGGCCCGCTCCCGGAGCGCGGCTTCGTATACGTCATCGTGCCGGAACCCAAGCGCCCCGCGCTGGATGCCCTCACCCCGCTGGCGACGGTCCAGGTCACGGCGCGCGTGCGCACCGGCCGGAGTCGGTTCCTCGGCAACCCGGTGCTCGACTTGACCAGCCTCGAGGCGGTGCCATGAACGAGATCCTGCGCGATCGACTGCTCCGCAAGCTCGAGTCCCTCCCCGAGGAGAAAGCCTATCTGGTCCTCGACTACGTCGAGTTCCTCGAGTCGAAGTACGCCCAGCGCCCGGCCGGGGCGCCGCCGTTCCAGAAAGTGGCCGAGGCGCTCGAGGACACGCTGCGCGCCGGTCGCGTCCCGGTCACGATCATCAAGGGGACGATGGATGCCGTCGGGAAAGCGGGGAAGCTGCTCGAGCGCGTGGCGGCGGCCGGCAAGGCGGCCGTCGACGAAGCGTCCAAGAAGGGCGAGCCGAAACCCGATGGGAAGGTTGAGGAAAGCCCACCCGCCCGGTAACTTCCGCCATGGGAACCTTCCGCCCCGGCGCCGCACTCACCTTCGACGATGTGCTGCTCGTGCCGCGGCATTCCACCGTCCACCCGCGTAACGTGGACACCCGCTCCCGCTTCACCCGCGGCATTCCGCTCAATATTCCGCTGGTCTCCGCGGCGATGGACACCGTCACCGAGTCGGAGATGGCGATCGCGATCGCGCGCGAGGGCGGGATCGGTGTGATCCACAAGAACATGCCGATCGACCGCCAGGCGGCGGAAGTGGACCGTGTGAAGCGCAGCGAGTCGGGCATGATCCTGCACCCCATCACCCTCGGTCCGGATCGCCCCGTGCGGGAGGCGGTGCGGCTGATGGAGCGGTTCCGCATCTCCGGTGTCCCCATCGTCGACGACGCCGGCCGCCTCGTGGGCATCATCACCAACCGTGACCTGCAGTTCGAGCGCGAGCTCGACCGGCCGATTCGGGAAGCGATGACCAAAGACCGCCTCGTCACGGCGCCGCTGGGCACGACGCTCGAGGAGGCGGAGCGCATCTTGGCGACGCACCGCATCGAGAAGCTGCCCGTGGTCGACGGCCAGGGCGTCTTGAAGGGTCTCCTCACCATCAAGGACATCTTCAAGCGCCGGCAGCACCCGCACGCCAACAAGGATCGGCACGGCCGCCTGCGGGTCGCGGCGGCGGTGGGCGGCAACCCGGAAGCCCCGGCCCGGGCCCGGGCGCTGCTCGACGCGGGGTGCGACGTGGTGGTCGTGGACTCGGCGCACGGCCACGCGGACGGCGTGCTCAAGACCGTGGAGTGTCTGCGCCAGACCTTCCCGGACGCCCAGCTGGTGGGCGGCAACGTGGCGACGGCGGCGGGCGCGCGGGCGCTGGTCGAGCGCGGCGTCGACGCGGTCAAAGTGGGTGTCGGTCCCGGCTCGATCTGCACCACGCGCGTGGTCACGGGCGTCGGGATCCCGCAGGTCACGGCCATCGTGGACGCCGTCGCCGGTGCGGGGGACGTCCCCGTGATCGCGGACGGCGGGGTCAAGTACTCGGGAGACGCGGTCAAGGCGCTCGCGGCGGGTGCCGAGAGCGTCATGATGGGGTCGATGCTCGCGGGCACCGAGGAGAGTCCCGGCGAGTCCTTCCTGCTCGAAGGTCGACGCTTCAAAGTGATCCGGGGCATGGGGAGCCTGGGAGCGATGGAGGAGGGCTCCGCCGATCGCTACTTCCAGGAAGGCGAGGTCTCACCCTCCAAGCTCGTGCCGGAGGGCATCGAGGCCCGCGTGCCCTACAAGGGCCCCGTCGCCGACGTGCTCTTCCAAATGGTCGGCGGCCTGCGCAGCGGCATGGGCTACTGCGGCGTCTGCGATGTGGCCGCGCTACGACGCGAGACCGAATTCATTCAGATCACGACGGCGGGATTGCGCGAGTCACACCCCCACGACGTCGTCATCACGCGCGAAGCTCCCAATTACAGCGTCTGATGGCTTGACAGGCCCGAACGCGGGGCCTACTCTAGCCGCCGTCTCGCCGTCCACCCAGCCGCTTCCCCCTCCTCTCGAGGCACGCATGAACCTGCTGCGACGGAAGAGCGTCACCGAACTGCAATCCGAGGCGCTGACCGACCACAGCTTGAAGCGCGCCCTCGGCGCGCTCAACCTGACGTTGCTCGGTATCGGCGCCATCATCGGGACCGGCATCTTCGTGCTCACGGGGACCGTGGCGGCGGTGAACGCGGGACCCGCGGTCGTGCTCTCCTTCATCCTCGCGGGCATCGCCTCGATCTTCGCCGCGCTGTGCTACTCGGAGTTCGCCTCGCTTGTGCCGATGGCGGGCAGCGCCTACACCTACGGCTACGCCACCTTGGGCGAGATCTTCGCCTGGATCATCGGGTGGGACCTGGTGCTCGAGTACGCCCTCGGTGCGGTCACGGTGGCGATTGGCTGGTCGGGCTACGTCGTGTCGTTCCTGCACGATGTCGGGCTCGACGTGCCCTGCGCCCTGTCGGCGGCGCGCGGCACGGTGGTCCAGTGCGCCGACGGCAGCAAGATGGCGGCCGTCTTCAACCTCCCCGCCGTCGTCATCATCGCGCTCGTCACGGCGCTGCTCGTTGTCGGCATCAAGGAATCCGCCACCACGAACAACGTCATCGTCTTCATCAAGCTCGCGGTCGTGCTCCTGTTCATCGTGTTCGCCGCCCGCGCGGTGAACCCCGCCAACTGGCACCCCTTCATTCCCCCCGCCGCGGGGCGGGGCCATTTCGGCTGGGACGGCGTCGTCGCGGGCGCGGGGATCGTGTTCTTCGCCTACATCGGGTTCGACGCGGTGTCGACGGCGGCGCAGGAGGCGAAAAACCCCCAGAGGGACATGCCGATCGGGATCATCGGCTCGCTCCTCATCTGTACCGTGCTGTACATCCTGGTCTCGGGGATCGCGACGGGGGTGATGTCGTACAAGGACCTGAACGTCCCCGACCCGATCGCGGTGGCCGCCGACCACGCCGGCTTGGGCTGGATGGCCACGCTGATCAAGCTCGGTGCCATCGCCGGCCTGTCGTCGGTCATCCTCGTGATGCTGCTGGGCCAGTCGCGCGTGTTCTGGTCCATGTCTCGCGATGGCCTCCTGCCACAGCTGGTGAACAGGATCCACCCCAAGTTTCAGACCCCCTACATCACCTCGATCATCACCGGCATCCTCGTCGCCTTCTTCTCGGCGATCCTGCCGGTCCGGGACGCGGCCAGCCTCGTCTCGATCGGCACCCTGCTCGCCTTCGTGATCGTCGCGATCGGGATCATGGTGTTGCGGGTGCGCGAACCGCACCTGCCCCGGGCGTTCAAGACGCCGGCCGTCTTCGTCGTGGCGCCGCTCGGAGCGGTTTCGGCGCTGTACCTGATGATTCACCTGAGCGCGACCACCTGGGAGCGACTAATCATCTGGTTTGTGATCGGGATGGTGGTCTACTTTGGGTACGGGGTGTGGCATTCGAAGTTGGCGCTGCAGGGCTCACGAGCTCCGACAGCGTCGCCGCCACGAGGCTAGACGCCCCCTCGGCGGCCCGCTACGTTAGACCGGAAGACCGACGACGTGACGGCTCGTGAAGGAGGATGCGATGACACGGCACGCGCGGCGCCTTGAGCTCTTGAGCTTGGTCCTCGTGTCGGCAGCGGTCATCGCGGCCGCTTGCGGTAGCAACACCAGTCCGCACCAGGCGATTCCCTGTCCAACGTACAGCGGCGGCCTACCAACCGGCGATAGTCTCTTCGGGCTGTTCGGTCTGGTCTCGTACTGCGCCGATACGTTGCCCGCCTATGGGCCTCCGGTGGACACGGGGCACGTCACCCTCAAGCGCGCGACCCCGGCGGACTCGTTCCTCGCCGTCATCGGGACCCAGGGTCAGCCGCCCGAGAGTATCAGCGGCACCTACGCGCTCCCGGGCCCAGGCAATGATTCGATCCACGTGACGGGTGTGGTCAAGACCCCCTTGGGCTCGGCCCCGGTGCAATTGCTCGGCAGGTTCCTGGTGCGGCGCGGCACCGCGCACGACACGCTGTTTGTGAGCGGCCAGCTGTCGCTACCGCTGGGGGCGCAGGCCATATCGTTCATTGCGGCCCGGGGGCCGTAAGCCGACTCGGGCCGCGGCGGTGTCGGCTCACTGGTGCGAGCGACGGTGTCGCGCCTCCTGCAGGCCGTCTAGGTGGACGTCATGGCGCGGCACTGCAGTGTCCCTTGCCGTGTACTGTTGACGGTATATCGCACGCTGTAGCAGCCCCGCGACCAGCCTCTTCCCCGTTTATCTTGCACCACGATGACGAGCGACGGAGTCGCGATTCCGCCCGAGCGGGCTCGGGCGGCGCAAGAGGTCGCCGCCGTGCTCACTCGCGGTCGGCGCGTGGCGCTCACCACGCACGTGAACGCTGACGGCGACGGGGTGGGCAGTGAGGTTGGGCTGTGGCACCTCCTCACGGCGCGCGGTGTCGTGGTGGCCATCGCGAACCCGACCCCGATCCCGGACCGCTTCGACTTCCTGCTGCCTCCGGATGCGGACCATTCGGACCGCGCCGCACGCGAGATGGAATCGGCCGACGTGGTGGTGGTGCTCGACATCTCGGACCTGAGCCGTCTCGGCGACCTCGGCCGGGCGCTTACCCGCTCCCAGACGGTCATCTGCATCGATCACCACGTCAGCGGTGGCTCGCTGCCGCCCGGGCCGCGGCTCGTCGCCCCCGAGGCGGCGGCGACGGCGGAGCTCGTGTTCGACCTCGCGAGCGCCGCGGGGTGGCCCCTCTCTTCGGAGATCGCGCGGGCGCTGTATGTAGGCATCCTGACCGATACGGGGGCGTTTCGCTTCTCCAACACCACGCCCCGGGCGCTGCGGGTGGCCGGCGCATTGCTCGAGTGCGGCGTGAATCCCGAGTCGATCTACGAGTCGGTGTACGCGAGCGCGCCCGAAGGACGTATCCGGCTGCTAGCGGAGGTGCTCGCGACGCTGGTGGTCGAGCGGGACGCCGGCCTCGCGTGGGTGACGGTGCCGCCCGACGCCCTGCGGCGCCACCACGCGACGGCCGACGATCTCGACGGCATCGTCGAGTACCCGCGCTCCATCGCCGGCGTGCGATTGGCCTTGCTGTTTCGACAGATCGCGAACGGCCGCGTGAAAGTCAGCTTCCGCTCCCTCGGGGACGTGGACGTCGCGGAGCTGGCACGCCGCTTTCAAGGTGGCGGCCACCAGAAAGCCGCCGGGGCGTCGCTCGCGGGCTCGCTCGCCGAGGCGCAAGAGAAGGTATTGGCCGCCGCTCGCGAATACCTGGGGGGCCGCTAAGCCGCTCAACAGGCTGCGGGCGCTGACCGTAGCTCTCAGTGACACCCGACGTCCCGAGTCCCAAACAGCGGAGGCTAGCATGAAGCTGCGTTCCCTGATGATCTCTGCCTGGGTCCTGGCGCTGGCGGCGCCGGCGGCGATAGCACAAAACCCGCCGTCCGCTGACGAGCCGGGACGGGCCGCCATGGAGCGGCGCCGGGAGCTCCTCTTCAAGGACATCACCCTGACCCCCGACCAGCGCGTGAAGATCGACTCCATTCGGGCCCGGTACCGGGCCGAGCGGCCGGCTTTCACGCGGGGGAGCCCACCGGACTCGGCGACGCGCCGCAGCATGCGGCAACGGATGCGCGCCCAGATGGACGAGATTCGCTCCGTGCTCACGCCGGATCAGCAGCAGCTGTGGGACCGCAATGTGGCCGCGCTGCGGGAGCGACGCTCCAGCGAGCCGTAGCCCGCGCCGCCACGCCTCGGCCCCTGCTGGCTGCCCGACGCCGGGGGTCGCGAGATCGGCGCGTTCGCCGTGCGTCGTCGTTGACCGCTTTCAGCTGCTCCCGGTAGCTTTCGCCTGTGCCTACTGAACTCCAAGCCCGGGTGGAGCGCGCCCTGGCCACGCTGCAAAACGCCCGGCGCGGTAGCGATGTCCTGTCGGCGGGCATGGTACGTGACTTGGCGGTGGACGACGCCGGCACGGTCACGTTTACGTTCCTGCTGGGGCGGGACGATCCCGGCTCGCTGGCGCGCGAGGCGCGCAAGGCGGTGCAAGCGGTGGGCGGGGTGACGGCGGTGCGGGTCACCGTGGCCGACGCGAGCGCCGGCCTGGGAGCAGGCGCGCCCGCGCACGCCGCGCCCCGCGCGTCGCCCGGGGCAGTGCCGCCGCCCCCCACTCCCGTGGAGCTCCCCCACCTCGGCAAGGTCCTCGCCGTCTCCTCCGGCAAGGGGGGCGTGGGGAAGTCCACCGTGTCCACGAACCTCGCGGTGGCGCTGGCCGGCGCCGGTCACCGGGTGGGGCTGATGGACGCGGACATCTACGGACCGAACATCCCGCGGATGATGGGCGTGGATCAGAAGCCCGAGGTGCGGGGCGGCAAGATGCAGCCACTCCAAGCCCACGGCGTCAAACTGATGTCGCTCGGGCTCATCGTGGAGCGCGACGCGCCGGCGATCTGGCGTGGCCCCATCATCATGAAGGTGATCCAGCAGTTTCTCCGCGATGTGGAGTGGGGGCAGCTCGAGTACTTCCTGGTCGATCTCCCGCCAGGGACCGGCGACGCGCAGCTATCGCTGGTGCAGACCGTGCACATGCGCGGGGCGATCATCGTGACCACGCCGCAGGAGGTGGCGGTCGGCGACAGCCTGCGCGGAGCGAAGATGTTCGAACGCGTCGGCGTGCCGGTGTTGGGCGTCGTCGAGAACATGAGTTATTACGTGTGCCCGCACTGCGGCGAGCGCACGGAAATCTTCCTCGCTGGCGGCGGCGCGCGGCTGGCCGCGGAGCTGGGCGTCCCGCTGCTCGGCCAGGTCCCCCTCCAGGCGAAGCTCCCCGATCTCGCGGACGCGGGCCGGCCGATCGTGGCGGCGGAACCCGGCTCGCCGGCGGCCCAGGCGCTCGACGCGATCGCCCGGCGGGTGAAAGCCGCGCTGTCGTCCTAGCGCCGGGCCGTGTCGCTTTTCGCCGCCGCGCTGCTCCTCTGGCAGGCTCCGTCCATCGATCGACCCGATGTGCGCGTCGGGCTCGACACGCTGTACGCCGGCGCCTTCCCGACGGCCGTCGCGTACTTCGCCGCGTTCGCCGCGCGCGACACCGCGGACGCCGCGCCGCTGATCTTCGAGGCGAGCGCTTATGCATGGTGGGCCGCGGCGTTCGAGAATGACGCCTATGAGGCGCGGCGGATCGACGCGCTGCTCGATCTCGCGATCCGGCGCGCCAAGGCCGCCCCGCCGGGCCGGGACCGGGACTTCTGGCTCGCGACGGCCTTGGGATACCGCGCTCGCCAGCGCGACCTGCACGGGCATGCGTGGGGCGCCGCAAAGGACGCGAAGGCAATGCGGGACGCCTACCGCCGCGTCCTCGCTGCCGATTCGAGCTGCGTGGATTGCTACCTCGGCCTCGGCGTCTATGAGTACGGCCTGGCGCGTGTCGGAGCCCTCGCCAAACTCGTGGCGAAGCTCATCGGCCTGGGGAGCGGCAGCGCCGAACGGGGGATCAGCGACCTGCGACGGGTGGCCCAGAGTGGTGACCTCGCGAGAGTGGAGGCCACCTGGGTCCTCGCGGCCGCGCTCAGACGCGAGGCCGCGCGCGACCCGGCCGGACGGGCGACGCTCGAAGGCGAAGCCCACCACTACGCCGAGCGACTGGCGGAGCGCTTCCCCGCGAACCCGGTGTTCCAGCGTTTCCTGGGGGCGCCCACTGGAACGGCGCCCTGAGTGAGCGCGTGGCCCAGCGCTTCGACTGTGGCGTCCACGCCACGCTAGCGAGGCAAGCGTCGCCGGATGTAGCATGAGACAGGGACCCCGCGGTGCCAAGAGTGGCTCAGCGGTGCGGATTCGGAGGGAAGCCGGTTACTCCGGCCCCTTCGCGCGGGTCCTAGTGTTCAGAGCAGGCGCGCGCCCCGCCGGCTGGTGCTATCGAAGGACCGGTATGGTCCAGTCGCGATTGGCCAGACGCCTGGGGCAGTTGCTCGCCCTCGCCGGCGCGTACTTCGTCGCCGGCAAGCTCGGGCTGCGCCTCGCCTACGTGAACCCGAGCGCCACAGCGGTATGGGCGCCCACGGGCATCGCGCTCGCGGCCTTTCTGCTGCTCGGCTACCACGTCTGGCCTGCGATCCTCCTCGGCGCCTTCTTCGTCAATCTCACCACCACGGGCTCCGTCGCGACATCGGTGGGCGTCGCCGCGGGGAACACCTTGGAAGGCCTGGTCGGAGCCTTCTTGGTGAACCGGTTCGCCCGCGGTCGCCACGCCGTCTCCCGCGCCCGCGATATCTTCAAGCTCGCGCTCCTCGCGGGCGGGGTGAGCACGACGGTAAGTGCCACGGTAGGCGTGACGACCCTGGCTCTCGGCGGGTTGGCCCGCTGGGTCGACTACGGCTCCGTCTGGTGGACCTGGTGGCTGGGCGACGCGTCGGGCGACCTCGTCCTGGCACCGGCGCTGCTGCTGTGGGCGGCGCATCCGCGGGTGCGCTGGTCGCGGCCGCAGCAGCTCGAGGCGATGGCGCTCTTGGTCAGCGTGACCGTCGCGGGACTCGTGGTGTTCGGTGGACTGTTTCCGGCGCCCGTGAAGACGTATCCGCTGGAGTATCTCTGTATCCCCCCGCTCATGTGGGCCGCGTTTCGGTTTGGCCCCCGAGAAGCGGCCAGCGCGGTCGTCGTCCTCTCGGCCATCGCGATCGCGGGCACGCTGCGGGAGCTCGGGCCGTTCGCGCGGCCGACCTACAACGAGTCACTGCTGTTGCTGCAGATGTTCATGGGCGTCACCGCGGTCATGACGCTCGTGCTCGCGGCTGTGGTGGCCGAACGCAAGGAGGCAGTGGATCGGTTGCGCCGGCTGGCGGTGAGCGATCCGCTCACCGGTCTCGCCAACTATCGCGAACTCGTCGCGGCGCTTACCACGGAGATCGACCGGTCGTCACGGACCGAGCGGCCCTTTGCCGTGGTGCTGATGGACCTGGACGGCCTGAAGTCGATCAACGACCGCCACGGCCACATGGTCGGCAGCATGGCGCTGCGCCGGGTGGCGGAAACCCTGTTGGGGTCGTGCCGCAGCATCGATACGGCGGCGCGGTTCGGCGGCGACGAGTTCGCGCTGGTCCTGCCCGAGACGGGGGAGGCGGCGGCCTGGCACGTGGCGCGCCGGGTGCGCGAGCGGGTGGCGCACGACGGTGAAACGCCGGCCATCTCGGTGAGCGTCGGAGTGGCGGTGCACTCGCGCGATGGCCAGGTCCTCGAAGGGCTGTTAAACGCGGCCGATCGCTCTCTCTACGAGAGTAAGGCGCGGCGCCGGCACGCATCGCGCGCGAAGTAGGCGGCTCAGCCGCGGCGGTCGTTGACCCTCGGCGTCACGCCGCCGTAGCTTGTGGCGCCATGACTATCGTCGATCGCCCCGCGGGGACGTTGACCGTGGGGCCGCTCCGGCCCGTCATCCTCAAGCTCGCGGCTCCCGCGGTCGCGATGATGGCGTGTCACTTCTGCTTCAACCTCATCGATGCGATCTGGGTGGGGCGCTTGATCGGACCGGCGGCCCTTGCCGCCGTCTCGACCGCGGGATTCTACGTGTGGGTGCTGCTGTCGCTCGGCGAGATGGTCGAGGTCGGGCTGATCGCGGTCGCGGCGCGGCGTCACGGCGAGGGACTGCCGGAGCCGGCCGCGCGAGCGTCGGGGGCCGCCGTGCTGTATTCCCTCGTCGCCGGTGGCGGCGTCTCGCTCGCCGGGTTGGCCGTCACGGATGCGCTGTTCCGCCTCATGGGGGTGCCGGCCGACGTGGCGGATCTCGGCCACCAGTACCTCCACACCTGGCTGCTCGGCGGGCCCCTCGTCTTCGGTTTCTTCGCCATCGAGGCTACGTTCCGCGCCTCCGGGGACACCCGTACCCCGTTCCTGCTGCTCGCGGCCTCGGTGCTCCTCTCGATCGGGCTCGATCCCCTCCTCATTGCTGGCGTGGGTCCCTTCCCGCAACTCGGCGTCGCCGGTGCCGCCGCGGCGTCGGTCATGGTCCGGGGCGGGGGGTTCGTCATCGGGGTAGTCCTGGCGTGGCGGCGCGGGCTGATCCGGCTGGACGCGCCGGACTGGGGCGCGCTCCCTACCATCTGGCGCGTCGGCGCCCCCCTGTCCTTCGCCGGGGTCTTGCTGTCCGTGATCTACATGTGGCTCACTCGCTTCACCTCGCGGTTCGGGACGCCGGCGCTCGCGGCGCTCGGCGTCGGCCACAAAGTCGAGGGGCTTGGCTTCATCGCCATCTCGGGGTTCGCGCTCTCGGCGAGCGCGCTCGTGGGGCAGAACCTGGGCGCCGGCCAGTTCGGCCGGGCGCGCCAGGCGGTGCGGGCGACGATCGGCTACTGCTTGATCGCGACGACCACGACCGCCGTCGCTTTCCTCACCATCCCGAAGCCGCTCGTGGCGCTGTTCACTGCGGATCCCGGGGTCATCGCCGATGGCAGCCTGTATCTTCGGGTCATCGCGTTCGCGCAGCTGGGCCAGACGTTCGAAATCATCCTCGAAGGTGCGCTCGCCGGCGCCGGCTATACGCTCTGGCCGCAGCTCACGAGCACGGCGCTGACCCTGCTGCGTCTGCCGCTCGCCGCCTGGTGGTCGCGCGGTATCGGGGTGCTCGGCATCTGGCTGGCGCTCTCGGTCACCGCGGTGGCCCGCGGCGTCGCGATGGCGCTGTTTTGGCTGGGCGGCGCCTGGCGCCGCGCGACCGTTTAAGTGGCCACCCTCATCACTCTCCTCACCGACTTCGGCGCGGCCGATAGCTACGCCGGGGAGGTGAAGGGGGTGCTGCTCACCCAGGTGCACGGAGCGGCGCTGGTCGACATCACCCACGAGGTGCCTCCCGGCGACGTTCGCGCGGGGCAATACGTCCTGTCGCGGGTGTGGCATCGGTTTCCCAAGGGCAGCGTGCACCTCGCCGTCGTGGACCCCGGCGTCGGGACGGCGCGGCGCGCCCTTGCTGCGGGGGCGGCGGGCCATTTCTTCGTGGCGCCCGACAACGGCCTCTTATCATTCCTCCCGGCCGACACGCATTTCGTGTCGCTGCCGATTCCGCCCGGCGCGTCGCCCACCTTTCACGCGCGCGACGTGTTCGCGCCCGCGGCGGCGCAACTGGCGCTCGGCGCCGCCTTGGCGCACCTGGGCCAGCCCGTCACCGACCCACACCGTGCCCCCCTGCCGACGCCGCACCATGACGGGGCGGCGCTGGTCGGGGAGGTGATCTACGTCGATCGCTTCGGGACCTTGGTATCGAACATTCCCGGCCCCGACGTCGAGCCCGGCGTGCGCCTGAGCGTCGCCGGCACGGAAATCGGGACGCTGGCGCGCACCTTCGGAGACGTGGGCCGAGGCCAAGTGGTGGCGTTCGTGGGGAGCGGTGGAACGGTGGAGATCGCCGTGCGGGACGGGAGCGCGGCCCGGCTGCTCGGCGTCGGCGTGGGTGCGGAAGTGCGGGCCTGATGAGCCGACCCGCAGCCGCCCCGGGGCGGGGCGATCGGCGCGCTCCGCTCCCAAGGGCCCGGGATCGAGCCGCTTAGAGCCGCAAGCCGCGCGATGGCGTGGGAATCTTGACGTGCGCCATCACGCGCTCGACGAAGCCGAACTCCGGCGCGAAGCGCGGCAGCTGGGCCAGGGCACGCAGCAGCGTGCGCTCCCGCTC